>Ga0187855_10000402_pt1 | contig 38275 bp, 35 predicted proteins | sample June2016WEW_8_10_2_FD_132969 | JGI IMG/M metagenome (GOLD analysis project Ga0187855, IMG submission 132969) | Peatland microbial communities from SPRUCE experiment site at the Marcell Experimental Forest, Minnesota, USA - June2016WEW_8_10 | ecosystem: Environmental > Terrestrial > Soil >... | reverse complement strand
TTCCCGCAGCGTCTCCCGGAACAGCGGCTCCAGCGTGCGGGGACTGCACGCTGCAATGACTACCCGGTTCAGCCCTTTTTCTTTCGTAATATCCGTTATTTCCCGGGCCGAATTGGAAGCGCAGGAGAAAAGCTGCTCCTGTGCGTAAACTACATTGGGCAGGGTTAAGGCGTATTCCACCGTCGAAGGCACGTTCACAATCCTTCCGATGTTTGCCCCGCAGTGACACACAAATACGCCGATTCTCGGTTGTTCTTTGGACACATCCCGTTCGGCCGGAAATACTTTTTCTTCCGTTAATTTGCCGCGCCGGTAATCCAGCAGTTCCCCGCATTGGGAACTGGCGCCACTGGCCGTAAATACCGATTCCGGGATATCGGTCGGCCCGTTGAAAGCACCGCTGATAAAAACCCCGGGCCGTGAAGTTTCCATCGGGTTCGCCGGGTTGGTATCGCAAAAATCGTGGGCATTCAGTTTGATGCCGAATTTATCCGCCAGGCTCTGCGCCTCGGACGGTGGATTCAGCCCTACCGAAAGCACCACCATCTCGAATTCTTCTTCTTTTACTCCCTCGTCCGGTGTGGAATAACGGATGGTGACATTCTTGGTCTTCGGGTCTTCTTTGACCACCGTGGTATAACTGCGGAAAAACCGGATGCCCGGCAGTTTTTCCGTCCGCTGGAAGAACCGCTCGAAATCCTTGCCGTAAGAACGGATATCGTTGTGGAATATCGTACACTCGGCCTCGGCGTCATGGTCTTTGGTTAAAATTACCTGTTTCTGCGTGTAAGTGCAGCAGACCGCAGAACAGTAGCTGTTGCCCACGCCCTTCGGGTTGACCTGCCGGGAACCGATGCATTGTATCCAGGCGATTTTGTGCGGGTGTTTTTTATCCGACGCCCGCAGGATTTCCCCTTCGTAGGGACCTGTAGCGCATAATAACCGCTCAAAATCCATGCTGGTCACCACGTTTTGCATCCGTCCGTAGCCGTATTCGTTCCCCACTTTGGGCGTGTAAGCTTCGATGCCCGGTGCCAGGATAACTGCCCCTACCTTTACTTCCATCTTTTCGGCGGTCTGGGTGAAATCGATGGCGTTATTTTTACAGACGGATTCGCAGATGCCGCATTTCTTGTCTTTCAGGTACAGGCAGCTTTCATCGATATAGGTAACCAGTGGGATTGCCTGGGCGAAATAAATGTGCACGGCTTTGTTTTTTGAAATGTCTTGGTTGAACCTGTCCGGGTATTTCACCGGGCAATATTCCACACAGGTCGTACAGCCGGTGCACTTACTTTCGATAATGTACCTCGGTTTTTTCGTCAAAGTCACGTTAAAGGCCCCTGCTTTCCCTTCGACTTTGTCGACTTCGGTGTAAGTCAGGACCTTAATGTTCGGATGCCGTCCAACCTGGACGAGCTTCGGTGCGAGTATTCAGATGGAGCAGTCGTTGGTCGGAAAGGTCTTATCAAGCTGCGCCATGTGGCCGCCGATCGCCGGCGCTTTATCCACCAGGTACACCTTGAAACCCGCAGTCGCCAGGTCCAGTGAGGCCTGTACGCCGCTGACCCCGCCGCCAACCACCATCACATCCCCGAAATTACTCCCCCCGAGACTCTTCTTCAGCTGGTCGATTTGTTCTTTTTCCACTTCTTATCCTTATCCCTGATGTCAAACGACTTCCTGGAGGATCTCCGTAATATCCTTAATTTGAATAGAATTGCTGTCCGGGAGCGATAATCGGCCGTCCTCGAACTGGGTGATGCAGTAAGGGCAGGCTGTGGCCAGTATTTCCGCGCCGGTTTCCTGCGCCTGCTTTAACCTGATATCCGAAAACCTTTCGTTCTTGGCGGTTTCCATCCAGATCCGGCCGCCGCCCATGCCGCAGCAGAGACTGCTTTCCCGCGTATCTGTCATCTCTTTCAATTCCAGGCCGGGTATTTTCTTCAGGATATCGCGCGGTTCATCGTAAATCCCGTTGTGTCGCCCCAGGTAGCACGGGTCGTGATATGTTACTTTGTGGTTATATTCTTTGGTGATTTTCAATTTTCCTTCGTTTATCAAGTGTCCCAGATACTGGGTGATATGCAATACTTCGAAATTGACCTTGAATTCAGGATATTCATTCTTGAAAGTGTGATAGCAGTGTGGCGAAGAAACGACGATTTTTTTAACGCCGTTTTCGATAAAAGTTTTGATGTTTTCCCGTGCCAGCCGTTTGAATAATGTCTCGTTGCCGGCTTTGCGCACGCTTTCACCGCAGCACATTTCTTTGGCGCCTAAAATCCCGTAATTCACGCAGGCGGTATTCAACAGATTGGCTGTTGCTTGCGCCACCTTTCTTAACCTGGGTTCGTAACTGGGATAGCAGCAGGGGAAATACAGCACTTCCGTGCCTTCGGTAAACTCTTTCACCCCAAGCTCTTTGGCCCAGTTTGCCCGGTCGTTGGGCTCCTGCCCCCAGGGGTTGCCGACACTGGCCAGGCTGGTCATCACGCTGCGCAGGCTGGGGATACTGGCCGGCACAACTCCGTCCGGCACTAGTAATCTGCGCACCGAGCGCATCACGTCGATAATTTCCACTCCACGGGGACAGCGCTGTACGCAATTGCGGCAGGTCGTGCACAACCAGATATCTTCAGCTTCAAAAGGCACCACCCCGAATTTAGCCTGATTGACCAGTTTCCGCACATAAAATTTTCGGACCCGGTTCCAGGGGCAAACCGTATCGCATTTTCCGCACTGGTAGCAGAATTTATCCGCTTCGCCGCCGGCTTCTTTAATGCCGTCGATTACTACTTTAAATGGTTCCAGGGGCAGGGTTTCCATTTCTTTTACGCCTCGGTTTTTTGCCTTAAAGTTTTATTTGTGTCCCAGTCGTTCTACGGTATCTTTTACCTTTTCCAGGCCGTATTTGTTAATCATCGATTCCAACCCCGTCTCGACGTCTCCCGGCTTTTCTGCTTCTTCAACTTCTTCCTCCCGTTCCTCTAAAGTCAGGGCATTATTCAGGCACCACTGCACGCATAACGGCTTTTCCCCGGGTTCGTTGTCTTCGCACATGTCGCACTTTATCGGCAGGCCGGAATCGGGCTCTTTAAAAAAGTCGCGTGAAGGGCAGGAAGCCCGGCAGAAATCGCACTCGGTGTATTCTTTGCCGTCCAGCACATATTTGTCCCGGCCGGCGCATTCCGCCTTTGTATATTCACCCGCGTAAACCGGCAGGTATACGTCTCTCAGCGGGTCGCGCACCATGCGGATACGGGAGCGCGCCGGGTTGTTGCTGCTGTACTTCGGGTTGGCATGAAAAGCGGAACAGACGACTTCGCAGGCGCGGCAGCCGTTGCATTTATCAACATCGATTTTGATTGTCTTGATTATCTTTTTCACTTTAGCCATTTTTAATAATCCCCCGCTGCTCCAGGTCTTCAGCCACCGTCGCCATATCTAATTCCTGCAAAGTCTTTTTCGTGGGGATGCCGTCGTTGGTCCATCCTTTAAACCGGTAATAATTGTCTAAAAGATTTTGCTCAAGCTCCGGGAACCGTTTCCGCCAGTGGTCTTCCGGCGGTTTCTCATCCGCTCTCCTCAATCCCCTCCGGACGTTGATGGCTCGAATCAGGTTTCGGTTCCGGTTGTAGATTTGCGTCAATTTTGTTTCGTCCATATCGATTCCCGCCCCGGAGGAAATAAAGTGCGGGTAATTATGAATATGGTAAGGCGGTTTCAGCGGGAACGACGACAATCCGGCGCAGATGCCCAGCGCATCGTCGATATAATGCATTTTTTCCTGCCAGTCGACGATGTCCGCCGATATTTCCGCCGTCGGGTAAGTCGGATTTGAATGGTCGCCGCGCACTTCCCAATCCAGCAGATATTTTTTAAACTTCTCGTCCGGCACTTGTATCCAGTCTTTGACGAAAGCTTCCCGTTCTTCCATCGTCGGGAAAGGCGCTTGCGGGAACTGGCCTTCAATTTGGGTGATGTTTACTTTTTCGCCGGTGGCATACATCAGGAAATACACCGGGTTCAACATCCCCAGTTTCAGTGGGAGCTGCTCGTGTTTCTTAATCGTGTTGTGGTCGAACGCTTCCGCGCCCTTGCCGATTTTTCGGGCCGCGGCATAAACCCCATCCGCCAGTATATCGCCGATCCCTTCGCGGCGGACGATTTTGTCCAGCAGCCAGTAAAATTTCCCTTCGTTATCGTTCGGGCAGCCTTCAAAATCTTTGTCGGTTAAAATACCGGCTTCTTTCAGTTCAAATGCAAAAGCCATGATTTGCGGAGTGGAGAATCCGTCTACCCCGTATTCTGTTGCCCGCTGTGCAATCCTGAACCCGAAATCCAGGTCGTCCACCATTGCCGCCATCGTATATGTCAGTTTTGAGAAGCATTTCATCATGTAAGTGGAGATGCCGGGTAGGGAAATTATCGCCCCGCATTTCATCGGGCAGTTATAGCAGCTGACCAGCCGTGTCCGCGCCTGTTCCTGTACCGATTTCCACCGGTCTTCGATTTCTTTATTCCAGAACTCTTTACGGCGGGTACGCGCGTTGCCCCAGGAGAAGTTTTCTGTGTGCCACTTCTCGTCGACATGCAGCATCTCCTGCGGCGAACCCAGCCCCTGTAAAATAGTCATCACCCCGGGTACCGGATTTTGATTGCGGAATTGAATGTATTTCAACACCTCGCTGCAGAGCCCGAAAAATTCTGCCGGACGGGCCAGATTGATGTCTTTGGTGCCGCGCACAACCACCGCCTTGATTCCCTTATCCCCCATCACCGCGCCCACCCCTAATCGGCTGGAACTGGACCGCCCTTGCTCGATAGATGCGGTAAAAACCCTGTTTTCTCCGGCCAGTCCGATTGACGCCACCTGGGCGTTCGGCTCTTTTAACTCTTTCTTTATCAGTTCGGCGGTTTCAATCGCGCCTTTCCCCCGCAGGTGGCTGGCATCCCGGATTTCCACTTTGTCGTTGTTAATCCAGATGTAAACCAAACTGGGGGATTTGCCGCGGAAAATAATTTTATCGTAGCCGGCATATTTCAATTCGGGGGCAAAAAAGCCGCCCATCATCGAATAAGCCATCAGGCCGGTTTGCGGGGAGATCGTGGAAATGATTGTGCGGTTTGCGCCGGGCGCCGGCGTGCCGGTTAAAAGACCGGTGCCGAAAATTAGCAGGTTTTCCGCGTCAAACGGCTGCACTTCCGGTGGGACACGGTCCCATAATATTCTGGCATTTGTCCCTAAGCCGCCGAGGTAAAGCTCGGTCGTTTTTTGGTCCGTCGCTTCCCTCTCGATGCTGCCCCGGGATAAATCGATTTCTAAATTGAACCCTGTCTCTGCGTACCTCATTTTAACCCTCTTTCTGGCGAGGTTCCGTCTTTCCCGTTTCCGGAAAAAAGCGGGAGGTGAATTGCCGTTTTCTCACAGGTGTTTCATGCTGTTTGGGTAATGGTGTTTCTGTTTCTCCTTGTGCTCCCGTTGCTTTGAAACGCGTAGTCAAAATACTCATTTGCCTTGCTGGCCAGTAAATCGTGATATTCGTTAAATAATGCTGCGGCTTGTGGGCGCAGCCAGTTTTTCGGCAGTAGTTCTATCGGCAGGTCGGGGTCATAAAAAGGCAGCTTGCGGTATTCGTGAATCAAATGGAATCTTTCCACAAAACATTCCCCCGGTTCAATTGCTTCACCCGCCTTGAGCCGTTGTTGGTGGTCGTTCAGTTTGTCCTGATATTTGTCCACAAAACTGCAGTATTTTTCATTTATCTTGTGTAAATCCCAGCACCAGTTCATAATTCCTTCCGGATTTACCCGGCCGACCTGTCTGGAATTAAAAATCAGTACGGAATCTTTGATTTTCAGTTTTTCTGCCAGTTCGATGACTTCTTTGGTCATGTCATAAGGCGAAAGCCACGTCGCTTCGCTTAAGGGGCCGTAGCCCAGCCAGCTTAGCTCCTGGCGGAAAATATCGCGTGTTTCCCGGGTTTTTTCCGGAATCGTATACGTTACAATATTCCATGTTCCGTCCCACTTCGCCGTTTTGCGTTTGAAGATGCGCCGTGCTCCTTCCGTCAGCAGCGTGCGGCCGGTATCGGTCAAAGAGTAATAACTCCTCTTTCCCACCCGTCTTACTTTTAATAAACCGTTGCGGGACATCCTGGAAATTGCCGACCTGACCGCCTGTTCGGACAGCCCGAAGTTCGCCAGCAGCTTAATCAGCGTATCGATCCCGATTTCGCCGCCGAGGTGCAGGATATAATCCCCGTAAAGCGTCAATACCACCTGCTGCGGGTGGTAGGTATTTGTCCGGTATTTTAAACGTTTCGCTGCCATTAAATCTCAACCTCTATACTATATTATATGTCGTTTTTTAATAGAGCGTTTATTTAACGATATATTGTCTGGCGTAATTCTATGCCATAGTAAAACCATTGTCAATAGGTCATTTTATGTATTAATTATTAGCATGGAGAAAGCTGCAGATGTTGTGGGAAACCAAAATGATTGGGAATAAAGGCTGCAGGCTTGCTTATCGTTTTAAATTAGCACCTTAATCAATCCGCCAGGCATTGCTGTAAACGTCGAATTTCTTACCGCTGACGGACGCGATTAACGTAATCCCGAAATCGTCGGCAATTCTCACTCCCAAACTGGTTGGTGAGGATATCGAAATTACAATCGGGATATTTCTTTTCGCCACTTTGTGCATTATCTCCGAAGAAACCCGGCCGCTGGATATCACGGCCCGGTTATCTGTCGGTATTTGTTCCAGCAAACATTTCCCGAATATTTTATCGATGGCGTTGTGCCGTCCGATGTCCTCATTGAAAACCAGTATCTTTTTACCGTCGCAGATAGCGGCGCTGTGAACCCCGTGGGTCGACAAATAAAGTTCGGAGTGGTGCTGAAATTCCCTGGCCAACGCCAGCACATCTTCCGCTGATATTGTCATTTTGGATTCTATTTTCGCCGCCGCGATATCGGCCGCGCTGTAAAATGTCGCCCCGCCTCCGCACCCCGAAGTGATTAACCTTTTAGCGAAAAACCGGCTGTCCGGATCCGGCGCTTCTTTCGTCTCCACGCGTACTACTCCGGCAAACTCATCAACTTCAATTTTGTTGATGCTTTCGAGGTTTTGCAGCAGCCCCTCGGAGACTAAAAATCCTACCGCTAGATATTTTAGGTCCTTCGGGGAACACATTATCGTTACCAGCTCTTGCCCGTTCAGAAAAATGGTCAGTAAAAATTCCCGCGCGACCGTCTTTTGGATACCATTTTTGCCGCTGTCGTTATATTGAACGACGGGGAATTTTTCTGTGTTAATTTCCATATTTTTGATGTCTTTTGATGTCACGTCCGGCCTTCGCTTTTCTGGAAAATAACACGCCGCTGTTCTATTTATTGATAATCACGGTTACTTTTTTAATGTCTGACACGCCCTTCAGCGGCGCCAGCATTCCGGCGACCGTGCTTTTGACAATCCGGCTGGCAAAAACATTGGTTTGCAGCTTCGCCCCGTTCAGCTCTATCTCAACGGTTTCCCCGTCAATTGCTAAAGTCAGGTCCTTGATTTTGCCGGCGCCTTCCAGGCTTTCAATCATTCCGCTTATCGTATGCTCAACAAAACCGGCCACAAAATGGTCGGTTTGAATTGGGATTTCATTTACTGTCAGTTTTAAGCTGGCGTGTGCCATTGCCACTCCCTGATTGATGACTCTTAATGGGAAATATTTTTTATACCTGTAGCTAAGACCGGCGGTTTCCACCGCCTGTTAAATAACGGAGCTTAAAAGCCCTGCCGTCAGTCCGCCGCGGTTAGTTCTGATGTCATCTAATCGTGTTCCAGGCGGGATATGCCTCGGAGATGGCCCTTTTTGCCTTGCCATCCTTGTCCAGCAAACGGAACTCGTTTTTACAATGACTGCATGTGATGACCTGCTGCGTGGCGACCTGGATGAGCAGCACCGGTAGAGGAGTATTACACGATGGACAATTCACCTGGTAGTTATTTGCCTCATACATCTTCCTCTCCTGTTCGGTAGAACCGAAATATTTCCGTAATAATTAGTTATAGAAATGCCTCAATTCTAGTCCTCTATTTTTCCATTGTCAATTTGCTGGTTAATTCGGGTCCGCCAAATTGCGTACGCTGATTTTAAGTAGGAGTTCTAGAAGAGGGAGTGCAAAAGCACTCCCATGGCGAGAATAAAGGAGTGGGTCGTTGTACTGTTACAAAAAACTAATAACATATTTTGTTGAACCGAATTAAAATTAACCGCGTAATTTATAACGCTGTATCTTCCCCGTAGTCGTCTTCGGCAACTCATGGATAAACTCAATCAGGCGCGGGTATTTATAAGAGGCGATGCTTTTCTTGGCATACTCCTGAAGCTGTTCGGCCAATTCTTCTGACGGTTCATAGCCGGCCTTCAGCACGATGAAAGCTTTAGGCCGTATCACGCCTTTTTCATCCTCTTTCGGCACTACCGCGATTTCCTGCACCGCCGGATGCGATGCCAGTGTATTCTCTATCTCAATCGGGGAAACCTGGATGCCGCCCACTTGCAGCATGTCATCCCCCCGGCCGTAATAATAATAATAACCGTCGCTGTCCCGGTAATACCTGTCGCCGGTATTAAACCATTCGCCCAGCATCGCGGACTTGGATTTATCATGCTGCCGGTGATAGAAAGCCGCCATCGATTCACCCTTCACCTGCAGGTTGCCGACCTCGCCGTCCGGGACTTCGCTGCCGTCATCGTCCACAATTTTAGCGGTATATCCCGGCACAACTTTGCCGGAGCTTCCCGGGCGCACGTCTCCCGGCCGGTTGGAAATGAAAATGTGCATCAGCTCCGTCGAACCGATGCCGTCCAATATCTCCATCCCGAATCGCTCTTTCCATTGATAAAATATATCTTTGGGTAACGCCTCCAGCGAAGAGATGCATAGCCGCAGCGAAGAAAGGTCATATTTTTTTTCGGCGTCTTTTATTTCTAGGATGCCGGTATAAAGCCTGGGCGCCCCGAAAAATACGGTCGGCTGGTAACGGTTAATCGTCGTCAATACCATTTCCGGCGTGGACTTTTCCGGCAGCAGTACCACGCCCGCGCCGACACCCGGCGGATAAATGAAACTGTTCCCTAACCCGTAAGCGAAGAAAAATTTATAGCCGGAAAAAATGATGTCGTCCTGATTGATGCCCAGAATACCTTTGGCATAATTATCCAGGCTGGTAAACACGTCGTGCTGCAGATGCACGGCCGCCTTCGGGATGCCTGTGATGCCGGAAGTATAGTTCCAGATTGCCGCGTCGTCATACGTGGTGTAGGCCGAATCCAGCTGGTCCGAACATCGGTCGACAATATCGTGAAAGCCGGTCTGGTACGATTTTGTTTTTTGGCCTAGCACAATCGTATTTTCCAGATACCTTAGCTTCTCCCGCCAGCCGTCAATCTCGTCGGCGAAATCTTCATGGGTAATTATTGTACGCGCCCGGCTGTCGTTCAACAGGTAGCGGAAATCATCGCTCGAATACTGGTAATTAACCGGCACCGGCACCGCGCCTATTTTAATCGCGCCGTAGAAGGAAGCAATGGCTTCAGGCGAATCGTACATCACCAGTACTACTTTCTCCTCCATGTGCACGCCCAGCAGATATAATGCGTTACCCACCCGGTTAATCAGGCTTTGCATCTCCCGGTAGGTATATTTTTCGTCTTTATAGTAGACAAATACTTTATCGCCGAATCCTTTGGCCACCGTCTCATCAATCAGTTTGGAAGTCACATTGTATGGTTCCTGAATGTATTTCTGGTATTTGTATATTGTTTCCATCTTCCCTCCCGCGCAAATTCATCAAGAAATATTTAAATATGCCTGTCGTTTTTTCTGATTTGGAATCATCGGGAATTGGATATTAACACTTGCCGGCTTTCTTCAAATGTTCCAGTATTGTTACGCCGACCGTCCCGCTGGGCGAATTCCCGGCCATCAAGTGTTCGGCTTCCTGCTTCAGCCAGAACCAGTCCAGGTCTGCCTGGTCTTTCTTGATTTCGTCGTAGATCGCCCGGCAAACCTTCTCGGTATTCTTGTCCATCGGTGCCTCCTTTCCTTTGTGGTGCAATCGGTCAGGATAACAACCCGTGAGCTTTTCAGGAATAGTGAGGATTTCTGTAGTTAAGACTACAATTTAGACCTTAATTCGGGGTTTGTCAATGCCCTTTTAGCAGTAGTCCGGCGGTTTGGCGTTAAACATTTGTTTTTGCTTGCTGTTATGGAATAATCGATTCTGAACTTGTCCGAAAACTTTTACGTTGCCCGGTTAAGTCTGTTCTCCCCCTTTCGCGAAAGGGGGATCAAGGAGGATTTATTTTCAGAGTTGAACAATTCACCTCAATTTTCATTTCCAGGGGTATTTTCGGACAACATCACCAAGAGAGAATCGTTTGAAGGGTTAGCCTGTTCATCGAGACTCTCAGGCCGGAATACTTTCTCAGGTCGCAATCGAAGATGCTTTTAACCTTGGTCAAAATGTATTGCCCATGGAGGCAAATATTTATCGAGGCTTGCCCTTTAAAATGCTCAGCTCTGCTTCTCTTCGCTCTGTTTCGCCCGCTCCCGCAGCCAGCGGTGAATCTCATCCAGCGCCGGCGGTGCCACGCTGAACACTTCGATGTCCCGGGCAAACTGCACCATGTGGCCTTCGCGGATGAATAGTATCGCCGCTTCCCCCGGCTTCAGTGTTTCATCAATGCGGCGGCCGATATATTCGAATCGCAGTTGCGCGCATTTTTCATAGGCTTCCGCCACTGTTTCCAGCGCTTTCCGGCTGTATAGCCCCATCAGCAGGCAACGCTCCCAATCAATGCATTCGTCCGCCAGTTCGGCCTGCTCCGTCGCTTCAAAAATTGCGCCGTTTTCGAATTTGTCCTTGGCTATCAGATGGCTGAAGGAATTGATTTCCGTGATTATTTTTAGCCCTTCCTCCCCGCCGACCGCCATGGATTCATGGTAAATCCGTTTGATTTTGCCCACCTTGGCTTCCTGATTGGCAATCTGCTCGTTCACTTCGCGCCAGTATTTTTCCAGTTTTTCTTTATAGTCCGGAGGCGCGTCGGCGCCGGAAAAAATCAGCGGCACCACGTACAATTTACGCAGCCCGAATTGTTCGATGTCCAGCTTTTCAATCTTCCCCAGTTCTTCCGCCATTTCCAGAAACCTCCATCTTAAATTAAATCAAAAAGACCTTTATTCCAAAGTCTTAATTATTCTTATTTATATCTAAATATGTTTGGGACAAAGTAGGAACTCCAGAAGAGGGAGTGCTGAAGCACTACCTCTCGTTTTTCTTCCTCGCCTTGAGTCCGCCTCTGGCGGACGAAATACTTTTGCTTTTAAAGCAAAATGTACCGGCAAGGGTAGGGAGTGGGTCATTGCATATTTGCAGGATAGTATTCAAGAATTTTCTCCCACTATTTGTCAATTGAAAGAGTCTTTTCCCAACCCGTCATAACTACTTTAGATTGTAACCTTAGATACAACATGCCGCAAGTGGCTGTGCTATACTGAAAATGAAAAAAGTTGCTCTTATAATATTGAATTGAATCGAGAGATAATTTATGCCGCAGAAAGATTATTATAATATTTTAGGTGTGCCGCGCACCGCCTCTGACGACGATATTAAAAAGGCCTACCGTAAGCTGGCCATGCAATTCCATCCGGATAAAAATCCCGGCAAAGAAAAGTGGGCCAACGAAAAATTCAAGGAAATCAACGAAGCCTACGGCGTGCTCGGCAACCCCGATAAGCGCAAACAGTACGACCAGTTCGGCACCACCGGCGATGCCAGCGATGTCTTCAACAGCCATACTACCCAGGGTACGGTCGAAGACCTGATGCGCGACTTCGGCGGCGCCGGTCTCAGCTACGATTTTCTGGACGAAATTTTCGGCAACTTTACCAAGCCGCGCGGCTTCTCTTTCCGTCAGTACGCCACTGACGGCAGCGGCCGCATGTTTTTTACCACCCCTGAAGATGAATCTATCGAACAGACTTATTATTCCCAGCAGCCGCAGCGCCAGGATTCACAGAGCGTCAATTATGAAATCACCATCACCCGTCAGCAGGCTGCGCACGGTATGGAAAAAGACCTCACCCGCAACGGTAAGCGCCTGCGCGTTACCATCCCGGCCCGCATTAAATCCGGCATGAAAATCAGGCTGCGCAACGCCCGCCTCACCACCGACGGCGTCCCCGGTGATATCTATATTAAAGTCAACGTCAAGTAAAAACTTATCCATCGCGAGGAGTATAGCGGCGTGGCGAGATCACGGCAACGATTATCGATGAAAAATAACTGAAAGGCTGGCAGGTGATGGCAAAAAAACTCAGTTACACTCTTTTTCAAACCAAACAGGGCTGGATGGGCATCCTCGCCTCGCCGGCCGGTATTTTAGCTGTCACTCTTCCCCAAACCACCCGGCAGCAGGCTTTCGCTTTACTGGGAGAACCGGCAAAACAGGCGGTATCCTCTCCTGATACGTTCTCTGATACCACCCGGCGTTTTCAGGATTATTATTCCGGTAAAAAGACAACCTTCCCCGATAAACTGGATTTTTCCGATGCCACGCCTTTCCGCAAACAGGTCTGGCAGGCCGCACAGCAGATTCCTCACGGCGAGACCCGCAGCTACGGCTGGCTGGCCAAACAAATCGGCAAACCGCAGGCAGCCCGGGCCGTCGGCCAGGCGCTCGGTAAAAATCCCTTCCTGATTGTTGTCCCCTGCCACCGTGTCATTGCCGGCGACGGTACGTTGGGCGGATTCGGCTGCGGTCTCCCCGCAAAACGGCAGCTGCTGGCGCTGGAAAAAGCTAAACAATGAACCGGAATCTCTAAAGTACCGAGCGAAGCGAATGCCGGAGGTCCGAAAACCGTAGGTCCTTTAGCTTGTCTAAAGGATAGAGGGATTAAGGAAGAATTTTTCAGTTCCTCGCCATCTTACTATCGGGTAATTTTCCCGTTCCTATCCCCCGCCCTTCATCTTCAACTCCAGGAAATCCATCTCGTATTGCCGGATTAACCCCTCGCCCGCGAAGCTGTAATATCTGTTATTCCCGATAATCAGATGATCCAGGATTTTAATCTGCACCGTTCCCCCGGCAAACACCAGGTCCCGCGTGATGTCTTTGTCGCTCTTGCTCGGTTCGCAATTCCCCGAAGGATGGTTGTGCGCGAAGACCAGCCCCGCTGCATGGTGCGCTAGCGCCTGCTCTACAATCTGCCGCGGCACGATGACCGCGCTGTTGACTGTTCCTTCAAACAAATCGGCGGTATCCAGAATCTGGTTTTGTGAATTGAGATAAATAACTTTGAAAACTTCGTTTTTCAGGTCGCGCATCGAGTGGTACAGGTATTCATAAATTGCCTGAGACGACTGCATATATGGGGTATCGATAATCTGCTCTTTCAGATATGCTCTGGCCACGTCCTGCATCAGTTTGATGCCGAAAGCGGAATGCGGGCCGATGCCTTTGATTTGCTGCAGTTCTTCCGTCGAAGCCGAAAGCACCCCGCGCAATGTTCTAAATTTCTTTAGGGCTTCTTTGGCTTGCGGTTTGCAGTCTTTGCGTGGCGTTCCCAGGCTCAACAGCAGTTCTACCACTTCGTAATCGGCGAATCCGCTCAAACCGCTTTTAATGAACCTTTCCCTGAGCCTTTTACGGTGTCCTTCCGGGACATTTTCGGTTGACATTATGGCACCTTGTTGCTATTTTAAGGTTTCTTCCGTTTCACCTTTGCGTCTTTCATCCACCAGTTGCCGCGCCAGTAAGTTTTTTCTTGATAGCCTTTGGGGCCTAATTCTTTTTTCACCTCATCCCACGGCGGCAGCAGTCGTCGGCGCATGATGGGATTGATAATAAACGGCAGCACCAGCCAGAACAAAACGATACCGATGAGCGGTGTAATCAAACTAAAATCGCCGGAGGAGATAAATAATATTACTGCGCCCACTATCAGCAGCAGCAGCCACAGACCTTCCAGAACCCATTTAACCCAGCTCTTAAAAACACCGGGCTTGACGTCCTCTCTCGCCTGCCGGCCGAAAGAGCAGTAGCATTCCAGTATGGACGCGCATACAATAATTAAAAACCCGAGTATTATATACATTATTCCCTTCCGTCTTCATCCCGGGCAGTTTATGCCATCGTCTCCACTTTTAGCCCCTCTTCCCCCACCAGTTCGATAATCCGCTGCCGCAATTCCGTGGTATAGTCGGTGTAAAGATTCGCAATCTTCAGTTTTACAATCTTCCCTTCGTTGGGAATCCGCAAACTGACTTCATCCTGACCGGGAAACTCTTTCATAGTATACACCACCCGGCGCAAACAATTTGCGTCCCTCTCGGCATCCCCGGAATCCTGAATCGTGACAATCACTTTATGTCGTTGTTTCGGCGCCGGTTTTTCTTCCGGTTTGTAAACATATCCATTAGACACCGGCCTTGGTTCCGCCCCGTTTATCGGTTTGGCCGGCGCGGCCGCGGTTACTGCCTTTTCCCCTTTTTGTTTGCCCGGTTCATAACGGCTGACTTTCTTGCAGCTCAATTGGATACCGTCATCCCGCACCCCTACTTTGCCTTCCACCAGCACGATGTTCCCTTCTTCCCACAATTCCGTCGTGCCGGAATAAACATCCGACCACACCATCACCTCGATGCTGCCGTCCAAATCTTCCAGTGTTGCTTTCACGAATGCCTTCTGCTGCTTGGTGATTAAATGCGCCACCGAGGCCACCATTCCCGCCACCAGTACGGTTTGCCCGGCCATTTCCGCATCTACCTGGCCGCAGAGAATCGTATTTTCCGCCGCGATTTTATCGGCAAAAGCGCTGAAGGGGTGTTCGGAAAGGTAAACCCCCATCAGTTCCTTTTCCCAGGCCAGCTTGTCTTTTACCGGCACTTCTGCTTCCGCTAATTCCAGCGGCGAAACCGGCGCTTCCACCTGTTGTCCCCATAAATCGAACATCGTCGTTTGTCCGGCCTCGCGGGATTTCTGTTCCCGTTGTGCCAGCGACAGGATTTCATTAATATTGTTCAGTAACGTCCCGCGGTTCCCGAGGCAGTCCAGCGCCCCCGCTTTAATCAGGCTTTCCATCACCCGTTTGTTCATGTTCCGTAAATCGCAGCGGCGGCAGAGTTCTTCTACGGATTTAAAGTCGCCGTTTTTCCGGCGTTCGTTGATAATCGTTTCCACGCCGCCGGCGCTGACATTTTTAATTGAAGTCAATCCGAAGCGAATGTTGTTGCTGCCCTTTTCATCGGTTTCTATGGCGAAGTTTGCCTCGCTGCGGTTAATGTTCGGCGGCAGGACTTTGATGCCTAATCTTCGGCATTCGCTGATGGCGCTGGTGATTTTTTCCGTCACGCCGGCATGGGCCGCCAGCAGTGCGGTGATATATTCCACCGGATAATTCGCTTTTAAGTAGGCGGTCTGATACGCAATCAGCGCGTAGCTGAAGGCATGTGCTTTATTAAATGCGTAACCGGCGAACGGCTCAATCAACGCATAAACCTGTTCCGCCAGCTCCGTGGAGAATCCTTTGGCATTGGCGCCGGCGATGAAAATCGCTTTTTCTTTCTGTATTACGGCAAGTATCTTTTTCCCCATTGCCTTGCGGAAGATGTCCGCTTTCCCCAGGCTGTAACCGCCGAATTCCCGCACGATGAACAGCACCTGTTCCTGGTAAACAATTACCCCGTAGGTCTCTTCCAGATAACGCGCCAGCACGGGATGCGGGTAACGTATCGGCTCCAGTCCGTGCTTGGCTTTAATGTAAGTCGGGATTTGTTCCATCGGGCCCGGACGGTACAGCGCCACGATGGCCGCGATTTCCGGGAAAGTACTCGGTTTCAATTCCCTGATATATCGGCGCATGCCTGTGCCTTCCAGTTGGAAAACCCCGGCCGTATCCCCCGATGCCAGCAACTGATATGTTTTCGCATCATCGAGCGGAATCGTGTTCAAATTGATATCGATATTGTGCCGTTCTTTGATGATTTGTTTGGCTTTCCCCAGGATGTTCAGGTTTACCAGTCCCAGGAAGTCCATCTTCAGCAACCCGATGCGCGCCACGTCTTCCATCGTGAACTGCACCATCGCCCCGCCCTCACCGTTCCCTTTGGAAACCCTTTGCAGCGGCACGTATTTGTTCAGCGGCTCTTTGGAAATCACCACCCCGGCGGCATGGGTGCTGGCATGGCGGGAAATCCCTTCCACCTTACGGGCGAGGTCGTATAGTTTGCGGATAACCGCCTCGTCGTTATACAAAGCCTTCAGTTCGGCGTTCTCATCTAAAGATTTGGTCAGTGTTACCCCCGGCCCCAGCGGGATCAGCCGCACCACCCGGTCGACATCTGCATAAGTCATCGCCAACGCCCGGCCCACGTCCCTTAATGCCGCCCGCGCTCCCAGCGTTCCGAATGTGACGATTTGTGCCACATGGTCCTGTCCGTATTTCTGCGTGACATAGGCAATCACTTCTTCACGGCGGTCGTCCTGAAAATCCAGATCGACATCCGGCATTTCCTTCCGTTCCAGGTTCAGGAAACGTTCGAAGACCAGCTTGTGCTCGATAGGGTCCAGTTCGGTAATCCCCAGGCAGCGCAGGATAATGCTGGCCGCCGCGCTGCCCCTCACCCCGAACATGATATTGGCTCTCCGCACGAAGGAAACGATGTCCCAGACCACCAGAAAGTAATTGGCGAACTGGGTGCTTTTCACCACGCTCAACTCATAGGCCAGCCGTTCTTTGATTTCGTCGGTAGCGTTGGGGTAAAAGCGCGGGAAAGCCTCGTAGCAGAGGTCCGCAAGATATTCGTCCGGGGTTTTCCCCGGCGGCAGCGTAATTTCCGGCAGGTGCAGCCGTTCAAAATCCAGTTTTAAATCGCACATTTCGGCGATTTTATGCGTGTTTTCCAGCGCTTCCGGGATATCGCGGTAAGCTTCCGCCATTTCTTCGGGGGTCTTCAGATAGAAGAAATCACCCTGCATTTTCATCCGTTTCTGGTCGGAAACCGTGGAGTTGGTGCCGATGCACAGCAGTAAATCATGCGTCGACGCATCTTCTTTGTAGAGGTAATGCGTATCGTTGGTCGCCACCAGCGGGATGCCGGTTTCATGACTGATTTCAATTAAAGCGGCGTTCACCGTTTCCAGTTCCGCGATGGGGTGCCGCTGTATTTCCAGGTAGAAATCACTGAATGTTTCTTTGTACCACAGTGCGGCTTTTGTTGCCTCTTCCCGGCGCCCCGCCAGGATGTGCTGCGCCACTTCGCCCGCCAGGCAGGCGGAAAGGGCGATTAATCCGCTGGCATGTTCCCTCAGAAATTCCTTATCAATACGCGGTTTGTAATAAAAGCCCTCCAGGTGGGCACGGGTAACAATCTGGATTAAATTGCGGTAGCCGGTCTGGTTCCGGGCCAGTAGCACTAAATGGTAATTGCTCTTCTCCCCGGGCGCATGGCTGCCGTTCCCGTTCGGCGCGACATAGACTTCACACCCGATAATCGGCCTGATGCCTGCGTCCTTGGCCAGCCGGTAGAACTCGATCGCGCCGTACATCACCCCGTGGTCGGTCAGGGCCACGCTGTCCATACCTAATTCTTTGACCCGGGCAATAAGATTTGGGATGCGGCACATGCCGTCGAGGAGGCTGTATTCACTGTGTACATGCAGGTGTGTAAACACGATTTTTCCTATCTAAAAATGACTTGCGGTTTTATTATAACACAGCTATCCCCGCCGGCAAGTCAACACCTATTTTCAGCAATCCATTCCGGCGAAGGCCGGAATCTTGAGCCCGTAGGCGAAATACATTTTGCTTGAAAAGAAAAATGTACATCAAACCATTCTCACAACAGGTTGTTGGGACAGGCGTCCCTGCCTGTCCTTACCTTTAATCTAAAATCTCTGCTTTTTTTTAGTATTTCGATATTAGTACTTCGGATTTACTTGTGTATTGATTGGTTCTTGATTATTGATTATTTCGGTTGCATCTGCCCTGTCTCATTGTTGGTAATTTAGTGACGTATCCATTATAATTTATTAAACCAAACATGCGGTGTTATTCATAAGAATAAATACATTAGAAAGGGGTTTTACCGATGAAAGAAGTCAAGAACATTACCGTGCTCGGCGCCGGCGCTATGGGCGCGCAGATTGCCGCCCTCGCGGCAGAGGCAGGTTACAAAGTCACCGTCAGGGATATTAAACAGGAATTCCTCGATAAGGGCCGCAAGCTGATGACCGAAGCCTGGGATAAAAGAGTTAAAAGAGGCGAATTTACCGCCGAGAAAAAAGAAGAATTATTGGGCCGGTTGAGCTTTGTCGTTGATGTTAAAGAAGCGGTGAAAAATGCCGACCTCGTCATCGAAGCCGTCCCGGAAGTCATGGATCTAAAGAAAGCGGTAGCCAAAGAGGTCTCCGAAGTCGCCCCCGATGACATGGTTTTCGCTACCAATACCTCGTCCCTCAGTATCGCCGAAATCGCCAAAGCCGCCAAACATCCTGATAGAGTCGTCGGTACCCATTATTTCAATCCCCCGTCTTTCATGCCCCTGCTCGAAATCGTGCACGGCAAAGTGACCAGCGCCGACGCTATCCAGGTCGCCGAAACCGCAGCCAGGGCTATGAAACGCACTGTTATCCACGTTGTCGACGTGCCCGGTTTTGTTGCCAACCGCATCTTCTGCGTCATGAGCAACGAATCCGATTGGGCCATCGCCCATAATGAAGCCAAAACTGCGCTTGAAGTGGATTCCGCCCTGAAATACAAATTAGGCTTGCCGATGGGCTTGCTGGAACTGGAAGATACGCTGACCAACGGCGTAATTGACGTCGAATATCACGTTATGGAATATTTCGCCGAGACCCTGGACCCGAGTTACAAACCCGCGCCGCTGCTCGAAGCCCTCTATAAATCCAAAAATTACGGTCGGAAAACCGGTAAAGGTTATTATGATTGGACCGACGGCAAAACCAACGAAATCCCGATGAACGCCGGCGCCAACTTCGACCCGATTTGTGTCCTCGCCTGCGGCGTTAATGAAAGTGCCAAGCTGCTCGAAATCAAAGCCACCACCCGCGATGAAATCGACATCGCGGTTCAGCTCGGTCTGAACTTCCCCCGCGGCATCCTCCGCATGGCCGATAGCGAAGGCATTGATAACATCGTCAACGAACTAAACCGCCTGTATACCACTTATAAGGATGAAAGATACAAACCGTCCCCGGTTCTCACCAAAATGGTCGCCGAAAACAAACTCGGCCGCAAGACCGGCGAAGGTTTCTATTCTTACGGCTTCGGTAAATTTGAATTCGTCAAATATACCACTAACAAAGAAACCAAAGTTACCAGACTGGTATTGAACCGTCCCGCCCGCGCCAATTCTCTGAACCTTGATTTTGTGGCGGAAATCAACCAGGTGCTGGACGAAGTTGAGAACGACAATAACGTTCGCTGTATCGTCATCTCCGGCGCCGGTTCCAATTTCTGCGGCGGGGCTGATGTCTCTGCTTTCGCCTCCGGTAAAGCCGATAATGTCCTGAAATTCAGCGATTACGGCCAGACCTTGTACACCCGTATGGAAGTTTATCCCAAACCGATTATCGCCGCCATTAACGGCGCGGCTGTCGGCGGCGGGTTGGAACTGGCCCTCGCCTGCGATATCCGTATCATGAATAAGAAAGCCCAGCTGCGCTTCCCGGAACTCACCCTCGGCTTAATCCCCGGCTGGGGCGGCACCCAGCGCGCCATCCGCCTCATCGGCGGCACCCATGCCAAAGAAATGGTCTTGCTGGCCGATGCCGTTACCCCCGAAAAAGCCCTGGAATGGGGCCTGGTCAACTTTGTCGCCGAGCCGGACAAATTCGAAGCTATGGTTGATGAAGTCTCTAAGAAATTAGCCAATGGCGCCCCGCTGGCCCAGAAAATGGCCAAATCCCTGCTCTATTACGGTGCTCAGGGCGACCAGCGCACCGGCGCTTTCATCGAAACCGAAGCCGCTGCCAGCCTCAGCCTGACCAAGGACCTCAACGAAGGCATCACATCCCTGTTCAGCCGTCGGGCTCCCAAATTCAAAGGTCAGTAATCCCCGAATTCAGCCTGATAATTTAATAAAAATTTAAGAGGGGGTGCTCGCGCACCCCCTCTTCTGGTTATTGCCGGTGTCCTTTAGTTAGGACAGGCGTCCCTGCCTGTCCTTCTTCACTATTTGTTTCTGGCACTGGTTGGTAACCTGCCCGCAAAAGCCATCTCCATACCGGCGAAAGCCGGTATCTACATGTATGGGGAGCGCAGCCCCACGCCCATTGCAAGAATTTCCCTTGTCGTCCCCGCGAAAGCCGAAGGTACTTTGCTTCGGTAGGATTACATCGAAGCAAATGTACGGGAATCTTGAGTCCGCAGGCGAAATACTTTCGACCTTGGTCGAAACTTACATCAAACCAACTTGGTCCTGATACAAAACCCCGATATCTGATTTATATCCCGATTCTCTTCGAGGCTCCAGACTCCCCCCCTTCGCCGCTTCTCTCCGATGATAAGAGAGAAAATATAGTGAGGGGAGACAACTTCTGACTTATAACTCGCCACTCACTACCCGCAACTGGTAACTTACAACTCGATGACACAATATAGTATTATTATTGCTGCTATGATACTCGACAGATTTACAACAATTATTATCGCTTTTATCATCGGTTACCTTATCGGTTCCATTCCCACCGCTTTCCTCGTCACCCGCCTCAAAACCGGCAGGGATATCCGTAAAATGGGCGGCGGCAATGTCGGCGGCCTCAATACCTATAAGGAAGTCGGCGTTATCCCGGCGCTCATCGTCACACTGATTGATATCGGTAAGGGCGCTGCTGTCCCCGCGATTGCCTATTGGCTGCTGCGCTTGAATGAACCTTATGTTTTAATTGCCGTCGCCGCCGCCGTCGTCGGCCACAACTGGATGGCCTGGCTTAAATTCAGCGGCGGCAAAGGTATGGGGGTCGTCGCCGGTTCCCTGCTCGTTATCATGCCGGTTTATGGCTATCTATCGGAATTATGGATTATCATGGCCTTCGTCATCACTTTATTCCTGTTGACGCGTAACGTTGCCTTATCCCTCGGCCTCAGCTTGGTGGCCATGCCTTTTCTCTTCTGGTTGAGCGGGCCGCATTCCGGCCTGCTTGTTATCTGGTATATTGTCATTGCGGTCATCGCTGCCGCTAAATTCACACCCACCGCCCTGAGGGCCCTGGCCAAAAATAAAAACCTCAAAGACTATCTCAAAGGGCATTAGCCACATCAGCCGAAAAGTTGCTGCTCTACATGGTTTCCACGATAATTTCGTTCTTCCGGAACGGGCCGGGAATCCACGGCGGATTGTATTGCGCTAACATGAAATCCGAACTGGGCTGTAAATTGTTTTGCTTCAGCCATGCTTCCAGTTCCTCTGTTTTCTTTAGCGTGTTTTTTTCGTTCGCATTGCCGGAAAATCTCAAAACCGCCGCTTTGTGCGGCGCCACTTTGTAAATCGCGATGTTTTTATTTACCGGTTCGGGTAAAGTTTCCAGGCTGTATTTGGCCGGCATCGTAAACGAAATCAGGTATTTTTTACCACCGCCTGTTTTTGCCGCGGTGACCGGCGCGGTCATTCCTATTTTTTGACTTTTTACCGCCTGTTCTGTCACCGGCACCGTCATCGCGATTCCGGTTCTCGTCCGGTTGTCCCCGAAGATATAATCGGCCAGCACCCTGAACCCGTCAATTAACGCATGCCGGAAATCACCTTCGATTTCCACCGCAGCACTGATGTATTCCTTGTATTCTCTGGTTTCAAATTTACCGTCTTTTTTTAATGTCTCAAATTCAGGAGTCTCAATCGGCATTGTAGCACCTCCTATTTATATTTCCGGTGAAAATAGTATACTATAATAAAATTAAATAATGTAGGACGAACTTCTCGTTAAACACAATCAATAATCGGTTATCGGGAGATTGGATGGCCGGACGAATTTGTGTCGTCACTGACAGCACCGCTGATTTACCCGTTGAATTGGCGCAGGAATACGGCATCACCGTCGTGCCGATTTACGTCCGGTTCGGCGAACACGTTTACCGCGACCGGATTGACCTCACACCCGGCCAATTTTATCGGCAGCTCACCTCGTCGGCCACCGTCCCATCCACTTCTCAACCCAGCCCGGAAGATTTCTCCAAAACCTATTCCGAACTTGCGGCCGGTTCCGGCGGCATCGTTTCCATTCATCTTTCCTCTAATATCAGCGGAACCTATAATTCGGCGTTATTGGCCAAACACCTGCTGCCCCCCAAATTTCCCGTCGAAGTCATTGATTCCCGCTTTAACTCCGCCGGGTTGGCTTTAGCCGTGCTGACGGCCGCACGCAGTGCCAAAGAAGGCAAAAATCTCCATGCTATCACTGCAGATGTATCGAAAACTCTTTCCGGAATTAAAATGTTCGGGATGTTCAGCACCGTCAAATACCTGGCCCGCAGCGGCCGGGTGAATAAGGCCATCGCCATCGCCGGCAGCATCCTGAACGTCAAACCGCTGTTGACTTTTCGTGACGGTGAAGTCGTCCGCGCCGGTTTCGTCCGCACTGTACCGCAGGGCATTAACCGCATCTTCAAATTCGTTGAATCACGTCAACCTGTCTCGGAGCTGATGATTGTGCACAGTGAAATCCCGGAACAGGCCGACCGTTTGAAACAACTGGCTTCCGCCTATGTCGATCCGCATAAAATAATCGTCAGCGAACTCGGGGCGGCCCTCGGCGTCCACGGCGGCCCCGGTGTCCTGTTAGTCGCCGCTCATTGAAAATATCTGCCTCATTTCTACCGGTAAAGCACCGGCCAGATAAAAGCGTCCATTACCGTCGTGTGGAAGGCGAAATAAAGACTGCCGCCGACGGCCAGCCAGTATGGTACGGCCGGCTCTTTCGTATGCAGGCTTAATATAGCCCAGGCCAGCGCGCAGGATGATAACCCCACCAGGAACAGCACGCTGCGGATTGCCGCCCAGGTGCCCGGATGCGGTTTTGCCACGTAACTGTAAGTAAACGGCATCCACAGTGAAGAAAACAGCAGCATCCCGGTAATTGCCGCGAAGAAAACCTCAAACCCCAGCGTGCCGGTGACCCTTGCCTCCGCCGGCACAATTCTGAATAACAGAAAATAAGCGAAAGCAAAGTACCCCAGCGCCGAAAGCAGCATCGAAACGGTGTACACTTTGCGGAAAGGCCCGCTGATTTTCCCCCACAACACATTGACGCTGCCGGGATGCGCAATCAATCCTTGCGCATAACTGCCTATGACTCCCAACCCACCCAGGAGCATTATTACCAGAAGCATCGCCTGTTGACTGCTCATTGCCGCCTCCAGAATATATTTTAAATCGGCCTGATTTCACCCCTATCCTATCCATTAATATCGGATAAAGTCAAGCACCGTCTTCAACTTTCCCAACTCATCACTTTTAACTCTTTACGCTACAGTCCCTACCGGCGAAAGCCGGTATCCATCCTCCAACCCTTCCCATTGTCATTCTGGGCGTAAATAATGAATTAGGTTACATATCATAATTTATGCAGCAAATGTATACAAATGATTTCAACTCCCAACTCCTGATATACGACAAAATCTCGTTTTTTAGCTTCTCTCCCCACGAAGCGGGAGAGAATACAAGTGAGGGGAGACCATTTCTAACTCATAACTCATTACTCGTAACCGGCCGCTGAAAGCTTTCTCTAATCGTGGTACAATCATTGATAAATATATTATCCTGGTGGGAAAAGTGAGGTTTGAATAATCATGACAGATAAAAACGCTTCCAATTGGATTGATGTTACGGTCCCCCTCAAAGAAGGCATGGCTATCTGGCCCGGCGATGTCAAAATCCAGATCGAACGCCGCCGTTCCATGGATCGCGGCGACGCTGCCAATAACTCCGCCATCTCCCTCGGCGTGCACACCGGCACCCACATGGATGCCCCGAAGCACTTTATCAAAGACGGACAAAGCATTGATAAATTACCTTTTTATACCTCTGTCGGACCGGCTCGGGTCATCGAAATCAAGGATAAAGTTTCCATCAAACCGGCCGAGCTCAAGCAGCATAACATCAAAAAAGGCGAACGGATTTTGTTTAAAACCGTTAATTCGCCGCGGTGCTGGCAAATCGACGAATTTGTTAACGATTTTGTTTATATCACCCGTGATGCCGCGCAATTTCTGGTCGATGCCGGCGTCATCCTCGTCGGCGTGGATTACCTCTCTGTCGGCAGCCCCCTGGACCCGGAAAAAGCGTTGCGTCCGGACACCCATCAGATTTTACTCGGCGCCGGTTTATACCTCATCGAAGGCCTCAACCTGACCGCTGCCAAAGCCGGCAATTATAACCTCATCTGCCTGCCGCTCAAATTGGTAGACGCCGAAGGCTCCCCCGTCCGCGCCATCCTTCAACCTGTTTAAAGCAAGGCTTGAGTCAGAGGGTGAGGTTGTTCTGAGAATTGAAATCATTTTGGTAATGGGAAATCATTAAAACAAATATGGAAAAACCACCAAACATTAAAATCCCCTCCCGCCGCATCAGCAAACAAATCCAAATCGGCGGTGTCAAAATCGGCGGCGGCGCCCCGGTTGTCGTCCAGTCCATGACCAACACCGACACGCGCGACGTCAAATCGACTGTCCGTCAAATCCGGCAGCTGGAGCAGTCCGGCTGCGAAATTATCCGCGTCGCCGTCCCCGACCTGCAGGCCGCCGCAGCAATCAGGGATATCAAAAAAAACATTAAAATCCCGCTTATCGCCGATATTCATTTCGATTACCGCTTGGCGCTGGCCGCGCTGGATTCGGGCGTTGACGGTTTCCGCCTCAACCCGGGAAATATCGGCGACCGCGCCCAGATTAAGCAGGTTGTCCTTGCCGCTAGATCACGGGCCGTCCCCATCCGCATCGGCCTCAATGCCGGCAGCCTGCCTCAACAAACCGGTACTGCTAAATCGGTCGTAGAACGCATGGTGGACGCTGCATTGGCGCAGGTCCGCCTGCTGGAAAGCCTCGATTTCGACCTCATCAAGGTATCCTTGAAAGCCTTCGATGTTCCCACCACCATCGCCGCTTACCGTGATATCGCCGATAAAATTCCCTATCCTCTGCACGTCGGCATCACCGAAAGTGGCACTCCCTGCACCGGCGTCATCCGCAGCAGTGTCGGCATCGGCGCTTTGCTCTATTTGGGCATCGGCGATACCATCCGCGTTTCCCTGACTGCCCATCCCAAAGAAGAAGTCACCGCGGCTTACGAAATTCTGAAAAGCCTTAACCTGCGGCAGCACGGGCCTGTGCTGGTCAGCTGCCCCACTTGCGGCCGCACTGAAGTTGATTTGGTCAAACTGGCGTCACAGGTTGAAAAAGAACTGCACAAAATCAAGAAGCCTATCAAGGTCGCCGTCATGGGTTGCGTGGTTAACGGCCCCGGTGAAGCCGCCGACGCCGATGTCGGCATCGCCTGCGGCAAAGGTAAAGGTATCCTCTTCCGCAGCGGTAAAAAAATCAGGGTGGTTCCGGAAGCCGATTTTCTCACTGCGCTAATGGCCGAGGTCACCAAATTATAAAATCCACCAACCCTGGTTATTCTTCCACTTGGTATTTCGCCCGCTCGCTGGCATCCTGCAACCAGCCGGATTTCGCGTCCTCTTTAATGTCAAACTCCGGCACGTATGGCTTGATGTCCAGCAACGGCGTCCCGCCCAGCATGTCCACCCCGCCGATATTCAGGATATTATCTTTTACGCCATAAAGTTTGACCACGGATAAACCTATCGGATTCGGCCGGTTGAAATGCCGGATTGCGAAAATACCTTTTTTATCCTTATCCAGAAAAGGCTTGGTTAACAATGCACACCCTTCCGCCTGGTGAAAAAAGTAAATCAGTATTAAATGTGAGAAACCGGAGATACCCTGTAATCCTTCCGTATATTCAGGCAGCAACTCAATATACCCTTTATTGTTCGGCGCAAAACACCCCTGTATCGGCGTATTTTCTTTTTTCGAATAAGGCGTATATATCATTCCGATAAACTTGAGCGTAATTTCAGCGGACATTTCTCCTCCATCTAAACCCCGAATAATTGATTTTATCTTTATATTTTTCTCGAAAACAAGTTCTGCCTTGTATACTTGACATTATTATATAGTATACTTTACTATATAAATATAAGTATGCCGGGAGCAAACTTTATCTTTGCGGCGCAGGTGATGCCTGACCCATCGCCTGTCCGGTTCTCAAAGATGCCGTGTCTCTCCCGGCATCTTTGTTTTTTCAGTAATTTTCCTCCTGCTTTCACTGCAAATTTTCATTAATTCCATTCCTGAACTGGCGTCTTACCCCCTGAATATGATTTAATAATGAAAAAGAAAGTCAGGATTTAAATTTATGCGTCTCACAAAATTATTCGGCAAAACCCAGCGGGAAATTCCCGCCGAAGCAGATACAATAAGCCATCAGCTGCTCATCCGTACCGGCATGGTCGGCCAGGTTACCGCCGGTGTTTATACCATCATGCCGCTCGCCTGGCGCAGCCTGAAAAAAATCGAGAACATCGTCCGTGATGAAATGAATCTGGCCGGCGGGCAGGAAATCACCATGCCCGTTCTCCAGCCGCTGGAACTCTGGCAAAAATCCGGCCGGGCGCAAATCATGGGTAAAACTTTATTTAACCTCAATGACCGCCGCGAACACGGCCTGGTTCTGGGCCCCACCCACGAAGAAGTGGTCACCGAATTGGCATCACATCATGTCCAGAGCTACCGCGACCTGCCGCTGCTGGTCTATCAAATCCAGGTCAAATTCCGCGATGAGCCCCGCCCCCGCGCCGGGCTGGTCCGTCTGCGCGAGTTTGTCATGAAAGACCTTTACAGCTTCGATGTTGACGATGCCGGCGTTGAAATCAGCTATCAGAAAATGCTTCATGCCTATGAAAATATTTACCGGCGCTGCGGGTTGAAAGCCGTTATCGTCGAGGCGGACAGTGGCGCTATCGGCGGCAAGTTTTCCCATGAGTTTATGCTGCCCACCGAAAGCGGCGAGGACACCGTTATTTCCTGTCCTCAATGCGGCTATACCGCCAACGCGGAAAAAGCCGTCTTCAATAAAGGCACGGTTAAGAGTGACCCGCCGCTTCCCATGTCCGAAATTGCCACTCCCGGCATGAAAACCATCGAAGACCTGGCCGCTTTCCTGAAAATCCCGGCCGGGCAGACTTTGAAGGCTGTTTTCTATGCCGCCGATAATAAATTTGTTTTTGTCGTTATCCGCGGCGACCTGCCGGTTAACGAAATTAAGCTGAAAAATACCCTCCACTCCCAGGAATTGCGGCTCGCCACCGATATCGAAGTCAAGGAAAACGGTATTGTTGCCGGCTCCGCTTCTCCCGTCGGATTGAAGAATATTATGGTCGTGGTGGACGATTCAGTTACCTCCGGCACAAATTTTGTGGCCGGCGGCAACAAGCCGGATACGCACCTGCAAAATGTCAATTACCCGCGCGATTTTAAGGCGGATATCATCACCGATATTGCCCTGGCTGCCGCCGGTGATACCTGCGCCAAATGCGGTGCGAAATTTGTTTCCATGCGCGGCATCGAGGTCGGCCACATCTTCGTCCTGGGCACATTATACAGTAGTAAATTCGGCGCCAATTATATTGACGCTGCCGGCGTCTCTCACCCCTGTGTCATGGGCTGTTACGGCCTCGGCCTGAGCCGCTTGCTGGCCGCCGCCATCGAACAGCATCATGACGATAAAGGTATCATCTGGCCCATGCCCATCGCGCCCTATCAGGTCTACCTCTGTCCTTTATTCCGCGAAGGCACTGCGGTCGGGGAAACCTCCGAAAAATTATATCGGGAACTCGAAGCCGCCGGTATCGAAGTGCTATTCGACGACCGCACCGAATCGCCTGGTATCAAGTTCAACGACGCCGACCTCCTGGGCATCCCCCTGCGCATCACTGTCAGTCCGCGTACTCTCAAAGAGAACAGCGTCGAGGTCAAATGGCGTGCCGAAAAAGAAGCTAAAATCCTGCCTCTGGAAGGCCTCCCCGCCGCCGTTAAACAAATGGTCTCAGAGAAACTGTAATCGTCGCCTGCAGAACTAACTCGCCTCGTAAAATACTATGCGAAATAATTTAGGACGTTCTCCGGTTTCTTCGGTATTGCGGTAACTTCATAACGACTGTGGGGATTTTCGCGAATCGCAAGGAGACCCTGTTGGTTTTCTTTGTGCCGGATGGTAGAATTCTAACAGCAGCGTAGGAGTCCCTGCCTGCGTGGAGTACGAAAAATGAATGATATCGCCGCCGAAATCATTGACATCATGCGGACAAAGAAACTGACCCTGGGCACGGTGGAATCCGCCACCGGCGGACTGATTGCGCACCTGATAACGGAAGTCCCGGGTAGTTCCGACGTTTTCCTGGGCTCGATAGTCTCCTACAGCAACGAAATCAAAATGAAACTCGCCGGCGTGCAAAAAACGACGCTGGACAAATATGGCGCGGTGAGTGCGCAGGTCGCTGCGGAAATGGCGGCAGGCGGCCGTACAGCGCTCGGCGTGGATATTTGTATCGCGGATACGGGCATCGCCGGACCGGGCGGGGCCACTCCCGGGAAACCGGTGGGATTATTTTATCTCGGATTGTCCACTAAAGACGGCACGGTCACACAAAAACATCTGTTCGGCGGCGTGCGGGACGAAAACAAGCAGCAGGCCGCCCAAACCGCCCTGCGCTGGGTGCTGGATTACCTCAAGAAACTGCCTCTCAGTTAGTTCCCTTGAGTCGCAACGAAATACCCGGAGGCCACAGGCCGGAGGTACTCAGCTCAACGAGCTGATGTATAAAGGCATTAAGCCGAAATGTACGCCCCTTGAGGGAGAGGGTCAGGGTGAGGGGGAATAATAATAAGATGATATTGAAACCCCTCTAAGTGCGAAAAACAAATGTTGTTACCGGCACCGTTAACTCGTGGTTGTAAAAACGATTTTGACCTGCTTATAATAATCTCACAGATTGCGGAGGTGAAGAAAAAATGTATAAACATATTCTGGTGCCCCTCGACGGCTCGGACCTGGCGGAATGCGTTCTGCCCCAGGTGGAAATGCTTTCCAAAGAATGCCGGGGCGCACCCCAAATCACGCTGATTCGTGTTGTGACCCCGTTGAAATTGTACGGTGGTTTTGATTTTGGCGGCGTGCCGGAATACATCAGTCCGGAACAGATTCAGCGGTTGGAGGATGACGCTCGGAACAACGCAGAGATTTATCTCGACGGACAGGTGAAGCGGTTGAAGACCGACGGCCTCACGGTGGAAGCCAGAGTGGTCTTCGGGCTGGCCAGCGAATCGTTGACGGAATATGCCGAACAAAACGGCGTGGACCTGATTGTCATCGCCACGCATGGGCGCTCCGGCATCCGGGAATGGTTCTGGGGTAGTGTCGCCGAGCGTATCTTAAAGACTTCCAAAATCCCGATTTTGATGGTGCGGCCGAACGGCTGCGGCATCAAACAACCGAAAAAGTGACAATTGCCCCGGCGCTCCCGATTGTAATTGCGAGATTACGCAGTACTCGACTCAATCCGGCACCGCCGCGCCGTACTGAGTCCGCCTGAAGCGGACGAATGTATCACGGCGGGTGGATATCAAACCAAGAGAGGGCTTCACGGCCCTCTCTTTTTATTCGCCACCTCCCTCCCTCTCAGGGAGGGATAGAGGGAGAGTAATAATTTCTATAGGCTATAAACCAGCATAAATCCCTCGGTATCTCTCCCGTTCGTGCCTCCAGGACTATAGCCCTCACAAATGGGAGAAAATAGTATCCTCCCTCCCTCTCAGGGAGGGATTAAGGGAGAGTGACAAATTTCCGAACTGAATGTCAGCTCAGTTTCTTCCCTGTCAATCTCTCAAAAACCTTTAACTTAGTTTCCTCTCCCTCGAGGGGAGAGGGTCGAGGGTGAGGGTGAACGTAGCCATAATATCGGGCCCTTTATGCCAGTTTCTTCCCTGTCAACCGTTCGAAAGCGGTGCGGTAAATCCTGGAGGTGGATTCGATAACCTCTACCGGTAGCATCGGGGCCGGCGGCTCTTTGTTCCAGCCTGAGGCGGTCAGCCAGTCGCGCACGGGCTGTTTATCGTAACTCGGCTGCGACTGCCCCGGCTTGTACAGTTTGGCGTCCCAGAAGCGGGAAGAATCCGGCGTCAGCATTTCGTCAATAACAATCAGCTTACCGTCTTCCATCCCGAATTCGAACTTGGTATCGGCGATGATGATGCCTTTGGCGATGGCCTGTTTGCGGGCGAAATTATAGATTGCCAGGCTTTTCTCTTTGATGCTGTTGGCCAGCTCGATGCCGATTAAAGCGCCCATTTCCTCAACGGTCATCGGCAGGTCGTGGCCGGAATCCGCCTTGGTAGTCGGGGTGAACAACGGCGCCGGCAGTTCCTGGCTTTCCAGCATTTTTACCGGCAGGGGAATGCCGAAAGCCGTCCCGCTTTTCTGATATTCCGCCCAGGCCGAACCGGCCAGGTAGCCGCGCACCACGCATTCCACCGGCAGCCGGTTGACTTTCTTCACAATCATCGAGCGTCCCTTCAAATACGCCGGGTAGGCAAACCGCTTATTTGCCGGGAGATATTTATCCAGTACCTTCGTGTCGTTCACCATTTCCACGACATGGTTGGGCATGATTTTTTTAGTCTCGTTGAACCAGTAGGCCGAGATCTGATTCAGCACCCGGCCTTTATCCGGGATGCCGCACGGCAGCACCACATCGAAGGCGGACAGCCGGTCGGTAGCGACAATCAGGAGTTGTTTTCCCAGGTCGTAAGTATCCCGTACCTTGCCTTTGACAAAAACCGGCAGGGGTAAATCGGAATTGATTAAAACCGTATCGTAGTCTGTCATATGCCCTCCAAAAAGTGTTTTATGCCGCCGAAAACAAATTATTGATTAAATTATACCATTCTTATCCTTGGAGACAAACCGCAACAGCGATGGGAAAATTATTGAAGAACATGCCGTTTGCGGCGGGGAAAAGCGGAAACTGAGGGCAAGCGAGGGCGTTTGCCCTCGCGCCGCCCAAAAAAATAATTTCTCTTCCTTGAGGCCGAAGCCGAAATACTTTCTGTAGGCCGCAGTCGGAAGTACTCAGCTCTTCAAGCTGATGTATGCCATTAAGGCAAAATGTACGGGGAAGAGACTAAAGAGATAGGGCGCTGTGGTGGCATTAACAATTTGATAACCACGGATTTCCTTGTGTAAAACCCGTAATAAGCTGAAGAGTACTGATGATTGTTACCACAAATATTTGTACGTTTCTAACTAAACGTTTAGCGGGACATTGTTAATTGTTATCCAAGTCCTACTGAATTATAATGAAAGCAATGATTGTACTGCTGGTTATCCTGATTATCACCTTCCTCTTCATCCTCGGAGCCGGACTGGTTTTTCTCAAACTGTTCAGTCCGAAAAAGTCCGCTGCTGAACCTATACCCGGCGAAACGCCAGCGCCAGTGGAGACACCGGCGGCCAAAACCCGGCTGCGCTGGACTTATTTTCTGGTACCGCTGCTGATACTGGCCGTCTCGGTCATTTTGACGGTTTATTTCTACGGCAAACTGCCGGCACAGGTGGACTGGCAGCTCAACGCTGCGAACTCCCCGACCACCAGCCGCGGCCAGTTAGCGCTGTGGGCAATTGTGCCGCAGGCGCTCTTTACCCTGCTGGCCTTCGTCATCGGCTACGGCGCCACCAGAATCGGCGACCTTTTCAAAGAAGCTGCCGCTTCCGGCATCCGGCTGGAATCCATTTTGCTGGTAATGAGCAACGTCGTCATCATCCCGCAGCTGATTCTCACCTTTGCAATGCTGCGGATTTTCAGCTACAATTCATTTCAAACCAACGTTGAATTTGTCTGGTGGGTTTCCCTCGCCATTATTCTCATCGGCATCATTGCGTTAAGTATCTTTTTTATTCGTGCCCTGATGAAAATGGCCGGCCAGGCCAAAAAATAGCGATAATACGACAGGAGTTCTACCAGTGAGCGAACAGACACCGACCGTGACCATGGAAAAAATCGTTTCTTTAGCCCGCCGCCGCGGGTTTGTTTTCCCCAGCAGTGAAATTTACGGCGGTCTTTCCGGCTGTTGGGATTACGGCCCGTTGGGCATCGAATTGAAGCGCAATGTCAAACAGGCCTGGTGGAGTGCGATGGTGCAGGAACGGGACGACATGGTCGGCATCGAGACCAGCATCCTGATGCATCCTAAAGTCTGGATGGCCAGCGGCCATTTGAAAAGCTTCACCGACCCCCTGGTGGAATGTAAAAGCTGCCATCAACGCTTCCGCGCCGACCATCTGGCCGAGAATAAATGCCCGGCCTGCGGCGGGGAACTCACCGCCGAGCGCCAGTTCAACCTGATGTTCAAAACCTTCATCGGGCCGGTGGAAGACGGCTCCAACACGATTTACCTCCGGCCGGAAACGGCGCAGGGCATGTTCGTCAATTTCGATAACGTCCTGCAGACCACCCGCCGCAAACTGCCTTTCGGCATCGCCCAGCAGGGTAAATCTTTCCGCAACGAAATCACCACCGGCAACTTCATTTTCCGCAGCCGTGAATTCGAGCAAATGGAAATGGAGTATTTTGTGAAGCCGGGCACCGACGAAAAGTGGTTCGAATACTGGCTCAACGAGAGGATAAACTGGTACGTCAAGCACGGCATTAAGCGCGAGCACCTGTCCGTACTGGAACACGAAAAGGCTAAGCTGGCGCATTATGCCAAACGGGTTTGCGACATCACTTTCCTTTATCCGATGGGCTGGGAAGAAATCGAGGGGCTGGCGTCCCGCACCGATTACGACCTGAAACAGCATGCCGCCGCTTCCGGCAAAGTCCTCGACTATTATGACGACGAGACCAAAGAGCATTATGTGCCTTATGTCATCGAGCCCGCCGTCGGCGTGGACCGTTCCTTATTGGCTTTCATGTGCGACGCTTACACCGAAGAACCGGATAAGGAAGAGACCAGAATCGTAATGCGTTTCCACCCGTCGCTGGCGCCGGTCAAAGTGGCCATTTTGCCCCTGAGCAAGAAAGAAAATCTTTCCAATTTTGCCCGGGATATTTATAAGAATCTGCGCACCACCTTAACTACCCAGTACGATGATACTCAATCCATCGGCCGCCGCTACCGCCGTCAGGACGAAATCGGGACGCCGTATTGCGTCACCGTCGATTTCCAGTCACTGGAAGACAACCGCGTGACGGTGCGGGAACGTGACCTGATGCTGCAAATCCGCATCCCGGTTGCCGAACTTAAGAAGACCATCGAAGCTAAAATGGCCGGCGAAGACTTCCTCAAACTCCCGCCCGGGGGCGAAGTCGTCCAGGCCAAACCCAAAGAAGCATAACGTCCGTGATGTAGGGGCGGGTTTCAAACCCGCCCGCCCGTATTTCCTTCGTAAGCAGGGATTGAGTCCGTAGACCTCTGTCGGAGGTACTTTGCGGAGCAGTTCGGAGCAACAGTATAAGGGGCGCAGCCCCTCTAATGTATCTCCTCCCTCGCCATTTATGGAGAGAGAGACAGATGGTGAGGTTGTTTTGCAATTGATTGGCAAAGAATTATAAAGATGACAAACTCAATCTCCATCGGCATTATCGGTGATTTTAATCCCGAAAAACCTTCCCATCTCGCCACCGGTGACGCCCTGAAACATGCCGCGGACTTTCTCTCGCTGGACGTCAAAACCGAATGGCTGGGCACCGGTAATTTACGCCGGAAATCGGTCAAAGATACCATCGGGCAATATCTTGGATTACTGGCAGCGCCCACGCCCTATTTTTTCGTGGACGGTGCGGTTAAAGGTATCCGCCTGGCGCGGGAGATGAATATCCCGTTTCTGGGAACCTGCGGCGGGTCACAATATGCGCTGCTGGAATTCGCCCGCAATGTCGCCGGGATGACGAATGCCGCACACACCGAACTCACCCCGCACACCGACATGCCATTGCTGATAAAAATCGCTTGCGCCGTGGACAAAACTAAAGGCCGCAAGGCCCCGCGCATGCTGGGCACTTTCGATATTAATCTCGTACCGGCAACAGAGGCGTTTAAACTCTACGGCAAAACAAAAATCAGCGAATCGTACAGCTGCAGCTACGAATTGAACCCGGAATATGAAGGCAGACTGGTGGAAGCCGGACTGATTATCAGCGGCCGCGACGATGCCGGCAATGCCCGGATTTTTGAAGTGCACAATAAGCGGTTTTTCATCGCCACCGGCTTTTTACCCCAGCTCAATTCCACACCCGAAAACCCCCACCCTTTAATTTTGGCTTTCCTCAAATCCGCCTCCGCACTATAAAAATGACTCTAATGTAGGGTCGGGTTTATAACCTTGATTGCTTTAAGGACGGAAAATAGATAATTTGGAAATGATTTTTATGGATTCCCGCCTGCGCGGGAATGACAAACCGGTGAAAACAGCTTCAAGCTTTGCTTGAAGCTGTTTTCTTTTCATTGTCATTGTCGGGCTTGACCCGACAATCCAGAGATTTTAGATAGTCTCATTAAGGGAGAATTATTGTAGTATGTCCCGCCGAGTCAATGCTATACTATGAATAAATCCTGAAAATACAGCTCGGAGGGCATATTGAAAATCCTCCATCAGGTTAGTTCCCTTTGAGTCGCAACGAAATACTTGAGGCATTAAGCCGAAATGCACGCCCCTCGACGGGAGAGGGCCAGGGTAAGGGTGAAATGTCCGGCGAACAAACCACAGAAGGAAACCAATAATTTGAAAATCCTCCATTTTGCCGACCTCCACCTCGGCGTCGAAAGCTACGGCCACATCGATGCGACGGGCCTTTCCACCCGCCAGAGCGACATTTTGTCCTCTCTCGACCGGGTCATTGACTACGCTCTCAACAACGATATTGACCTGGTGCTGTTCTCCGGCGACGCCTACAAAAGCCGCGAGCCCAGCCAGACCCAGCAAAGGGAATTTGCCAAGCGTATCAACCGCCTTTCTGCCGGCGGCATCCCCATCTTCCTGCTCATCGGCAACCACGACCTGCCGAACGCCGTAGGGCGCGCCACCAGCACTGAAATCTTCGATACCCTGGCCGTGAAAAATGTCATCGTCTCCAACAAACCGGAGATTTACAAAATCCCCACTAAACACGGCATTGTGCAGATTGTTTCCCTGCCCTGGCTGCGGCGCAGCACTCTCCTCAGCAAGGAAGACTCCAAGAACCTCAATTTCGAGCAGCTCAACCAGCGCATGCAGGACGCCCTGACCAACATCATCAACAACCTGGCCGCGAAACTCGACCCCGCTTTGCCGGCGATTCTGTCGGCGCATATCTGGGTCGTCGGCGCCAAAACAGGCACCGAAAAAATGATGACCATCGGCACGGAGCACACATTATTACTCAGCAACGTCGCCAATCCGGCTTTCGATTATGTGGCGCTGGGGCACATCCACAAACGGCAGGTGCTGCACGACAATCCGCCCGTGGTTTACTGCGGTAGTCTGGAACGCCTCGATTTCGGGGATAAAGATGATGAGAAAGGTTTTTACGTCATTGACATCGAAACGGACGGCATGGGGAAAAAACACACCGCGATTGAATTCCACCCCACCGATGGACGCCGTTTCCTGGAAATAGAAATTAATCTGACCGCGCAGGACATTGACCCGACCGGCATCATTCTGGCGGAAATAGAAAAGCAAAAAGATGCGGTCAAAGACGCCATCGTCCGGCTGCAGCTTAATCTGCCGTCCGAAATCGAGGGCTACCTGCGGGACGCGGAAATTAAAAACGCCCTCAAAGAAGCTTACTTCTGCACCGTCGCCCGGGATATTAAAAGGGAATCACGTCCGAGGCTGGGGCAGTTCACGGTTTCCCAAATTACGCCGATGGAAGCGCTGAAAATCTACTTCGAGCAGAAAAAGGCATCACCGGAACGGGTCAAAGAGCTGCTGGAATACGGGCAGAAGTTGATTGAGGACAGCAATAAAGGGTAGTTCATCATTCTGAGTCTCGTGTCTGTAGGGGAGGGTTGCGAACCCTCCCGCCCCGTTTCGTCCTTCCGTTGGCGGCTGGATCCCGATTTTCATCGGGATGGAATAGCAACACGGGCAGAGATTGACTGAAGAGAACAATAAAGGGTAACACTAGCACCCTGAGCGAAGCCGAAGGCCGGAGCTTTAGCTTAGGTCCTTGAGCGAAGTCGAAAAGGAGTCTCCTTGGGGTTCACTGACATCCCCCCATTGTCATTCTGAGATCCGCCTCAGGCGGACCGAAGAATCTAGTGATTCCTTCGTCCTTCCGTTGGCGGCTGGATCCCGTTTTACAACGGGATGGAATACCAATACGAAAGGGAAGTCATCGAAGCAAGCAACACTCGGCCCCTCGTAATTCTCCCTCCCTCTCAGGGAGGGATGGAAGGAGCGTGATAATTTCTATCGGCCGCAGGCCGGAATCCATCTCCCCCACTGTCGTTGCGAGACCTTTCCTGAATCCCCTCAAAGGTCGCGGCAATCTAAAATTATCCGGGAATAATCTATCGCGGTTAATTTGCTGATTTATTAGCGATTGTTATAATAATTTCTCAAAGCAATAAATATCACCATGATGGACATTAAAAACGCCGCACCGCCGGTAACCCAATGAGTCATATAGACCCAGCGAAATCGGATTGCCGGAAAATGCATCCAGCCGGATTGAAGTATAGCCATTTGCTCTGGCATAATCCTCGGCAAAACACATCAGTTTGTTCCCGATGCCCTGTCCCTGATAAGCAATCGAAACACATAGCCGGTGAACCGCTAGCGGTTTCCCTTTATTATCCGCCCAGTCCTGGCCTTTCCATTCCGAAAATTGATTTTCGTCCAGTCCGATGATTCCCGCGATATCGCGGTCAATCCTCGCGGCATACAGCGAACCGGCCGCGATATCCGCCAGGAATATTTCTCTGGTGGGGTAATATTCCCCCCATTGCGCGATGCCGTTACGGTGCATCTTCTCGATGGCCCCTTTAACTAACGCCATCACGGAATCAATTTCTGCAGGGGCAACAAGATTTATATCCATTATCGTTAATACTGCTCATTTTCTAATAGCGCATTGTCGTCAGGATTAAGCGACCACTTAAGAACGCTGTGCTTCAATTTTGAAAATTCTACTAATAACACACCCAAACGATGAATTGCCCACGGTTCGGCAATGATAGAAAAATGACACTCTTCTTTCTCCGGACGCTTCGTGAAATCAATAATAATTATTCTTAAAGCGCTGTGACCCTGGTTATTGAAGATATAAGCGCCGAGTGAAAAATAATAAGCAAACCTGTCAGATGGGTTCGACGAGCCGTAATTAAAGACATATTCGTCTGCAATCTGCTTTGGAAACGGAATAAGCGCTTTCCCAATTTGCTCAATATCACTCGGTTTGCAATAAAATTCTAAGTGGCCTTGGAATCCTTCATTCCTTGCCGTGAAAATAATATGTAAATAATGCGGTTCCTCACAGGGTCTTCGTATAATTTCGATTCCCGGTACGTCCAATTCCGTTTCCCCTTCATTCCTTAAGTTACGGTACCACCACATTGCATCGTATCATGTAGATTCAATTTCAATACAACTGCCTTAATTTTTTCTAAAATCTGATTCGGGTCTTTCAAAATCACCATTCCGTCTCTAACCACTCTTTTTGTTCCGGCGTCTGCGGGAATATCTGCCCAGCATTTTGTTGCCAGCCCGAACTCAATCTCCTGCCCGTCAGCATAGAATACCCGGATTGCAGTGACGCTGCCCCATTTTTCTTTTGCCTGACGTTGTACCGTACCGAATCGGTTTAGCCACGAAACATCTTTCTCTAATAATGCGACATCGTCGGAAATAATCACAAAATCGATGTCCGAATCCGGCTTCGCCTGCTGCCGGGCATGAGAACCGACTAGCGCCAGTGCGGATATTCGGTCTTCTGTGCAAGCCCATTGCCGCACTTTTTCGATATATTTTTCGGCTTTATTCATATTAATAATAAAAATAATCAATAATGCTCAAATTATAATATTACGAATGAGATATTGCAATGCCCGCTTGTCGTTCCAGCGAACGCGGGAATCCATT
>Ga0187855_10000398_pt1 | contig 38497 bp, 30 predicted proteins | sample June2016WEW_8_10_2_FD_132969 | JGI IMG/M metagenome (GOLD analysis project Ga0187855, IMG submission 132969) | Peatland microbial communities from SPRUCE experiment site at the Marcell Experimental Forest, Minnesota, USA - June2016WEW_8_10 | ecosystem: Environmental > Terrestrial > Soil >... | reverse complement strand
CGTCCAACTGTTGCTCGTCTTTTCCGCGCATGCCTTCTTCTTATCAGGTTGTGCTGTGGAAACAAGAGAGTTTCGTGGTACTGCGTCCGCTTCACATCGAGTTTTTCCGCAACCTGCTAGAGGGAGCGGAAAGGGGAATTCATGCCCGAGCGATGCAAACAGTGCGAACGATACGAAAAGAGCTTGAAAGAGTTGCGTGAGCGTCGTATGAATCTGTGGCGCAGAGGAGAGCTTACGGACGCCGCCTCGGAGAAGCTAACTGCCGACGAGCAACGGATTGACAAAGAACTAAGAGAACATAGGGCAGCCGAAGCGGAAATAACCCCGATGGGAGCGAAGGCCGCCTAATGTACTTACGCATCCATCCGTGCAGAAGCCCCGACAACGCCGAAACCGATCCCGCATCGAAGCCGTGATGTGCCGGCGACTCGGTATTCGCTCGACAGTAGCCGCACCCATCCGCTACGAGCGCGAGGTCGTCGGAGTGCTGGAGGTTTTCTCACCGCAGTCCTCTGCTTTTGACGAGGGCGATCTCGCGGTTCTGGAGCGTCTGGCACAGACCGTGCTCCTCATGGTGAGCCACACGCAACCCTTCAAGCGCGGTTGCAGAGTATCCCCCGCGCACAGTCTTCCTCTACGAACATCTCCCCAAAGTGCAGAATGCTATACTGCCTCGACTCGCGACAGTTCGGGCCGGTCAGGCGCTTCCACAAAAGAGTTGGAACTCGGATTCCCGCAGCAGCAAGAAGGAGATTACAGATGAAACGTGCTCTGCTGAGTTTTGCGATTTTGCTTCTACTGGTTTCTTCCGGGCTCGCGCAGCAAACTGCCACCGTTCCCGCACAGCATTCGGCCCATCCGCCGAGCACAAGTCCACAACCGCCGTCAGCGGACAAGATCTGGGCGGATTTGATGGAGGGCAACAGACGATTCGTTACGGGTAAAGCACACTCTCACGAATCGGTCAGCCTTCGTAAGAGCCTCGCAACCGGTCAGCACCCTAAGGTCATCGTGCTCGCTTGCTCCGATAGTCGAGTTGCACCGGAGTTAGTGTTCGATCAGAACCTCGGTGACCTTTTCGTAATCCGCTCCGCTGGGAATGTCGCCGACGCGATTGGTGTAGGCAGCATCGAGTATGCAGCGGAACATTTGGGGAGCAGCCTCCTCGTGGTTCTGGGTCACACAAAATGTGGCGCGGTGAGGGCCGCGTGCTCGGGAGAAAAAATGCCCACTCCGAACATGCAGGCGTTCGTGGACAAGATCGATCCGGCAGTCTCACAGGCAAAGAAAGCCGGCGTCACGGACGGCGCACTGGTCGAAGCCGCGATCAAGGAGAACGTCCACCAGAGCGCAAAGGATGTGCTCGCCAGCAGCGCGGTCTTGCGCCATCTTGTGGAGGACGGCAAACTGACGGTCTTCGAGGCTGAATACCAGCTAGAAACGGGCGAAGTCGTCCGGCTGGACGGCGGGCACCATGAGAGTCCGTAGATTCCGCTTCTCTGTGACTACTCTTTAATGAGCGTCCGTCCAGAGCGCAACACGATGCCAAGGGAACGCTGCTGGGGTTTTCCAAGCCGCCCTCAGGCGAAAGAGAAGTGCCCGGTTGGCTCAGGACAGGCAAGGCTTTGGTCGGGGAATTCTTTGAAATGCTTAGGCGTAACCATGTACGTCGTTGTACGCCCGTAACTTGTCACTTGACTGCAGCCGAGATACAAGTTGCTTTGGAAAAGAATTTCTTGGAGGGGGCATTATGAAAAGCGTGTTCACATCGTCATTACGGCGCAGAGGATCTACGATGCGGTTCCTTCACAATATTTGCACGGACGATCAAGGACAAGATGTCGCTGAATATGCCGTCATGCTCGCCGTCATCCTGGTATTGGTGATCGGCACTGTGCGTCTGATTGGGGGCAACGCCAACAACGCCTTCTCCAGTGTTGCCAGTTCTCTAGGGTCGTAGTAATCCCAGGTTCCACCAGCTTTAGGTATGGCTTCGACTTGGCTTGCCCTCAGGCAGCCCAAGCGGGGGCAGGATTCGGTATAATCGCGGCAGTTTCATCCGTGGAGCGGTTCGATGCGCAGCAAAAGCACGGGAAATCGCCACCGATCTCGAAAGCGGATTCTCCTTGTTGACTACAATCGCCCCGTGGCGGAGCGGCGGGTGCAACTGCTGCGTACGCTTGGTTACAAGGTGGATTATGCTTACAGCGACCTTGAGGTAGACTCTTTGGTCGGTCATCACCGCTACGATCTGGTGCTCCTCGCATTCCACAGCTGCAGCGATGCCGGCAAAGCCACCTCAATGTGCAGGAAACTGGAGCTCACGACTCCACGATCGGTGGTGGGTTGGCTCGCCAGCCCTCTCACGTTAATCCCTGCGCGTTTATGCCCGACGGTTGTTCGGGAAGATCAGGGGCTCAAGGACTTTGTAAAACGGATCAAAGCCTTGGTGGCGTCGAGGCAGAAATGCCGAGCGGTCTGTGTGTTGCCGGAAGAAGGTGAATGTGCTTGGGGAGTAGCTGGGGTGGGCGGTAGGCGTGGTCGCCTGAGTGTAACAGCCCTCACTTTCATACAAAAAGTCCGGACCGCATCGAAGCATAAGAACGAGGGGGTACGAGCAGAACGGGTCAGAGTTTACTGACCGGTACCCCTTCAAAAACTGCCTCTTTTTACCCTCATAAACATCGAGTTCCCGCGTCAAGTGTTCGGCGTTAGAAATGTGTAATTTTCTAACCCGGCCATAGATATCCCTTCGGAAAGAAAAGGTGGTTTCTGTGATCCGACGCTGTCGAGGTTGTTTCGCCATAGCCGCCGTGGTAGTACAGCTATTCGCCATCAGGGCCGTGGCCGCCGCGCAGGCGCAGCCATTTCCGGGTGCCGATTTGTCTGCCATGTACGAAAAGCTGCGCCACGAAATTGCAAGCATCAAGGCTTTCGACAACCACGGACATCCAGGATTGCCTGACGACAGTGAAGTGGATGCTATGAGTATTCCCGCCGACAGTTCCCTGCCGTTTCGTCTGCGAGAAGAGAACCTGGAGTTCGTTGCCGCTGCCCGTGCACTCTTCGGGTATCCCTATACTGATTTTTCTCCCGAACATCTGTCTTCTCTGGTCAAAGAGAAGCAACATCTTCGCGAATCGCTGGGCGCTGCCTATTTCTCCCACATTCTGGATCAGGTTGGCATTGAGACCGCGGTCGCCAACCGTGTTTCCATGCCCAGCTACCTCCAGCCAACTCGTTTTCGCTGGGTCTTCTTTGTAGATGCGTTCCTGTTTCCGCTGAACAACCAGGAACTGGCGTCGAAGAATCCGGACCTGCAACTGAACGTGCCGCTCGAAGAGAAGCTCCTGCAGCGCTACTTGACGCAGGCCGGCCTGAAGCAGTTGCCTGGAGATTTTACGGATTACCTGGCTTTTGCTTCCCGTATTTTGGAAGCAAACCAGAAAGCCGGCGCGGTTGGAATCAAGTTCGAAATTGCCTACCTTCGTCCAGTCTCATTCTCCGATCCGGGGCGGGAGCAGGCGGCCGCCATTTACTCGAAGTACGTCCGCGGAGGCAAGGTCCCGGAACCCGAGTATCGCCTTCTGCAGGACTTCCTTTTTCGCTACTTGCTAAGGGAAGCAGGGCGGTTGCAACTTCCAGTGCAGATTCATACAGCGGTCGGCGCCGGCGATTACTTCAACTTGAGCGGCGGGAAGGTGATGAACCTGGAAAACATTCTCCGGGACCCGCGTTTCGACAATGTCACCTTTGTGCTCCTGCACGGCGGGTTTCCCTATGAGCGCGAAGCCATCTGGCTGGCCGCGCGTAAAAATGTCTACTTCGACAGCTCATTGATGGGATTGTTTCTTTATCCGGCGCAGTTGAAGAACGTTCTGCGGCAGTGGTTGGAGCTTTTTCCAGAGAAGGTCATGTATGGCTCGGATACGTTTCCCATCAGCGACGTCCTCGGGGCAGAAGAGTCGTACTGGTTGGCCACGGAGTCGGCCAGGAACGCACTAGCCGCGGCTCTGGCGGAGATGGTTTGCGAAAACGAAATCAGTGAGGCACAAGCCGTCGCGATGGCCCATGCTTATCTGCACGATACCGCCGCCGGAATCTACCGAAAGGCCATGAGACCGGCTTCCCCGTAAGCTTGCCTTGAGCGGACAAGTAAGAGCCCCCGCATAGCAGCAGATTTAATGCAGATACAGAATTTCCGGCACTTATGCGTGCGAGCCTATCTTCTATGCTGCAGCGCGCAAAAAGGAGCGCACAACATCGAGAAGGTAATCTACTTCGCCCGCGTTGTTACTCTCGTGAACCGCCACACGGACTCCTCCTATTCCTGAAACATATCGCAACGAAACTTGAATATGTTCCTGACTCAGGCGCCGGACAAGCAGTCTTTCTTGTCCCGCACCACCTGACAGATGCAACGTAACAATTCCCGACTGTGTACCCTCGGGAACATTGACCCCGCCAAGTATCTCCACCCCCATTTCGCTAAGTCCCGCAACCAGGCGTTTTCTTAAGCGCCGGATTCGCGCCCACACGCTTGCCTGTCCTTTGGATTCGAGTTCACCCGCTGCTGTATCCAGCGCAGCGGCGCCGAGCCAGTTCGGGAACCCTCCGGTTTCCAGGCGAACAGCATCCTGCCGCAGCGGTAACAGGTCAAACGGTGAACGTGACGTTAGTCCCATGTAGCGATCCCAACCCATCTCCGGTTCGGCCAGCGCCAGATATCCACGGTAGCTGGGGTCGAGCACCTCAAGCAGCCGTTGGCTCAGACAGGCGAATCCCAATCCAAACGGGCTCCGCATCCACTTATGCCCGCCCGCGCAGTAGGCATCTACACCGAGTTCTTTGAAGAAAACTGGGATCGCACCGACTTCCTGAATGCCATCGGCGATCAGATAGGCTCCGCTTCTTGACGCCACTTCGCGGATCGACCCCACATCCGCCCGGCACCCGCTCACTTCCTGCACGGTACTGATGACGATGGCCCTGGTCCGGGAATTGGCGCAACGCGAAAAATGCTCGGCAGCAAGTTGCCCTCCAGTGCTGGGGACCGGCACCAACTCAACACCCAGGCGGCGGCAGATGTCCCGCCACACGACCGTTGCTCCCATGAATTCGACGTCCGCAATCAGGACGTTGTCATCGCGTTGCAGGGGCAGTGCAGTTGCAATCATACCCAGCGCCTGCGTTGTGTTCCCGACAAGCAGAACGCTTTCCAGATCAGCGTGAACGAAACTCGCGATCCGGCGCCGGGCATTGTCAACAGCCTTGAACTGCCGCAGCGTCTCCAGCGTCCCGCTTGTGGCGAATTGGCTTGCGCGGGCAACTTCCTTCCATACCCGCTCGATGGTCTTGCGGCCGGGCCGTCCTAAGGAGGCGTGATCGAAATAGCAAAGGCGAGCATGTTTACTCATGTCCCGAGGGTATTGCGCGTCATCCGGGGTCGCTCGGATGATTGTACCCGAATCGCTGATGCATCGTTGCTCAAGAGCATCTAGACATCAATGCAATCTCGCATGCAGTCACCGCGGCAGAAAGATGAACTGCTGACGGTCCTGAGCTCGCTGTAACAGAGTGGGAGATGAAATGCCGCCGAGTCTCACTGCACAACGACCTTGCCTGTCATCTTCGGATGCACCGAGCAGTAGTAGGGATATGTTCCCGCCTTGGTGAACGTGTAGGAGAATTTTTCGTCTGTATCTACCACCTTGGACTTGAACACACCCTCTGTGCTCACCACTGTATGGGGTATGTCGTCACTGTTTGTCCAGGTGACTGTTGTTCCGGCGGGTATCGTGATTGTCTGCGGCCCAAAAACGAAATTATCGATTTTCACCGCCGCGTTTGCCGCGGAGGGCTGGTCATTCGCCGTGACGCTCGCTGGTCCGACTAACGATAGCAGCACCGCAATAACTACCGGCGTCGCCAAACTCGTAACCCACACATTTTTCCTCGTCATTGTTTTGTTCCTCTCTGGATTTGATTTTCTTGCTGATCTTCATTTGTTTGGACCAGATCCTTGGGCGTTTACCCAAAGAACGAGTTAACTACGCCTGGGGCGCCGCCACCTGAAGCCGAAGACCCCGAGTCACCGAGTGGCGAATCGACGATTGCCAGGCTGCGACCGCTGACCACATAGTTCACGTCCGTGATACCCAAAACCCTCTGCAACTGGTCGGCTGGCACCTTCATGGGGCCGGCTGAGGGAGCTGTTCCCGGCACAGGTTGAGGGAAAGCGGTCGACATCGCGGTGTGGAACGAAACCTTACCTTCGACTTTCTGCATGATCTGGTGAATGTGTCCGTTTAAAACAGTCACGGAACCGAAACGCTTGACGTAAGACAACGCTTGTTCACTGTCGTCGGTTCCCCATCCCCAATCGGGATAGATGGTCCACAGTGGAATGTGGGCAAAGAGCACAATCGGTGTGCTGGCAGAGCGGCCCTTGAGATCGTCCTCAAACCACTCCAGCTGTTCGTGACCGAGCGACCCCATGCCTCCAGCTTTCAAATTGGCGACATTTACGAGACCGACGAAATGCACACCCTCGTGATCGAAGCTGTACCACCCATTCCCCTTTGTACCTTTCCCATAGCGCTGGAGATATTCGTCGCCGTTGTCACTTAGCATGTCACGCTCACCCGGCACAAAGTAGATCTGCTTGGCAGACGCTCCCTTCAATACCTGGTCCAGCGTATCGAATTCACTCGGCTTCGAGAGCTGACTCAGATCACCGGTGTGAATGATGAAATCCGGTTTGTCGGGCATCGCGTTGATCTTGTTGATTGCCGTCTGCAAAGTAGCGGTGACGTCCGGGTTGGCTGGCTTGCTAAAGCCTATGTGGCTGTCGCTGATCTGAACAAAGCTGAAGTCCCCGCCTTTGCCGGCTTTTCGATCATGGCTCTTGGCGAAGGCCCGGGATACCGGAATGCCGCCGCTCATGGTCCAGACCAGCCCCGTGCCTGCCCATGCCATGCACTTCAAGAACCCGCGACGATCAACACCATCGTTGTTGAGGTCTTGCAACTTCTGATCGATAAGATCTTGCGTTTTGTCTGGCATTTGCCCTCCGTGGTTTGTAACGGTCTGAGTTGATAACTCGCGCACGTCGTTTTTATTCCACCGATTTATTTCGCTGGCCCAGTTTCGACTCGACTCGTCTGGCCCGGTCCGTTTACACCGCTGAGAAATCCGCCGAGATGCCCCGTCAGCCCCACCATCAACACCGCGAGCGCTTCGATCGGCAGACGGTACTTTGGCAATGCTCTCTCAGGGGACCGCCGCACCCGCCGATGGATCCAAAACACCAGCCAGATCAACACACTCGATACGCATCCGAAGATCAGGTGCATTCGCGGAATCCCCTTTAGCTTTTGCCCCTCGAGCACCCAATGCCACGCCGCCAGCCCTGACGCCACCATCGGCACCGTCGAAATCGCGGCCAGCAGCAAATTGAAATATGCTGCGTCAGCCAGCATCTGGTTCTTCCTCCGCTGCGCCAGATAGTCGAACGCCACGGCCGCAATGAACAGCGCGATTGGAAAATGGATCAGCACGACATGTTGCGCATGTTTGGCCAAGAGTACCGTCTTGAGATCGAAAGGATTTACCATCGCCGTACCCCTTCCAGAATTGAGAGAGCGTGGTTCTTCCGCACCAGCATTTCCCAGGCGACTCCAGTTCGCTCTGCGACTCGTTGTGCAGAACCGGCAGAACTCGGCTTTATTCCGCGGGAAATTTTTGTGGGCTATGGGAATAAAACCGCCGCCCGCTGGTTTACCCTAGTGTGCGTGTCGGAGGAGAGCTTGCCATCGGAGTCGTTCGAGCAGCTAGCCATGCCTCACTTCGAGCGGCTCTATAACTTTGCCTGCTGGCTTACGCATGACCGGCAAGAAGCCGAGGATCTTGTGCAGGAGACCTATGCCAAGGCACTTAAGGGATTTCCCTCGTTCCAGCCGGACACGAATTTTCGCGCCTGGATCTACAAGATCCTGCGGAATACGTTTCTGACCTCCCGCACCGGGTTGAAGGCGACCTCGACCGTCCAGCTCGATCTTGAGGACGAGGAGGAAATCTTGCCCGCGGTCGAGGAAACGCCAGAGAGCATCCTGCTGCAGCATTCGGATGGGCAGCTGGTGCAGCAGGCTTTGGAACAACTGCCCGTTGCCTATCGCGAGATTCTGCTGCTGTGTGAAGTCGAAGAAATGTCGTATCAGGAAATCTCCGCCACACTTTCGATCCCGATGGGCACGGTGATGTCGCGTTTGTCGCGTGCCAGAAAAGCGTTGCGCGATGGCCTGCGGCCACAGTTTCAAAAAGGGTGAAGTAAAGAAGAATGAACCAACGGTGAACTATGGTTTGTGAGTCCTGGAAGGCAAAACTCGACACTTATCTCGACGGTGAGCTTCCAGAGCAGGAGATGCGAACCTTCGACGCTCATGTGCGCAACTGCCCCTCTTGCTCAGCAGATGCTCTTGCGCGCGTGCAGATGAAGCGCGCGATTCAGACCTCCGGAAGGCGGTTCACTCCAAACGCCAATTTCCGGAGACGGATTCAGCAGAGCATTGCACCCAAACCGCAACGCAGTCTCCGTCTAGGATGGATGTTCGCTACTGCGGCGGCCGTCATTCTCGTGATGGGGGCGCTGACTTCAATCTATGTGGGATCCCGATCCGGCAGAGACTTGGCTTACCGGGATCACGTTTTCAGCGAGATTGCCGACTTGCACGTGGCGACCCTGGCCAGCTCGTCGCCGGTGGATGTGATCTCCACCGATCGACACACGGTGAAGCCCTGGTTCCAGGGAAAAATCCCCTTCGCGTTCAATTTGCCGGAACTCCAGAACTCCGGGTTCTCTCTGCTGGGAGGCCGGATGACCTATCTTGATCAAACGCCGGGCGCCCATCTCATCTACGATGTGCGGAAGCACCATATTTCGGTGTTCGTGTTCCAGGAACGGTCGTTATCATTATCATTGAAATTCCCAGCCAGCCTGGACGGGAATTCTCTCTCGCCGAACAAACTGCCGTTCAACCTGGAAACATGGAGTCAAGGCGGGCTGCGCTATTTCGTGATCGGCGACGCAAGCGCTGCGGACATCGATAGTCTCGCGAAATTGTTTAAAGCTGCGTCATAGATTTGACCTCCATAATTCTGATGCGTTGTGCAGTTCTTCAGGATTCGACCTCCAAATCCAAAAACAGGATCCCACCGTAGCTGCCACACACCTGCCCGTATCTAATTCAGAAACTTTTTCTTCAGCAGCGGGTTAGTACTCCTAACCGGCATGGGATATCTTTGCCTCGGGAGGTGGAAATGCCTCGGACAAAGCTGATCGGCGCGGCCCTTGCGCTGCTGCTCTCGCTGCCCTCCGCTTCCCTGCCTGCCTTCGCCCGGAAACACAACAAAAAGCTGCCACCGGCTCCGGCCATCCAGCGGATGGACGAGCGCCAGCGGGCGATTCATGCGCTGAACCGGTTGACGTTTGGGCCGAGGCCCGGAGATGTGGACCGGGTGCTCGCCATGGGGGTGGACAAGTGGATCGCGCAGCAGCTTGAGCCCGGAAAGATTGACGACTCGGCGCTGGAGGCGCGGCTCGCGCCCTATCGCACGCTGCGCATGACGACCGTGGAGATGGTGGAGTACTTTCCTCCGGAGCAGGTGCTGCGGGCGGTTGCGGATGGCAAGATGCCGATGCCGAAAGATCCGCAGCTAAAGGCGGTTTACACGGCGGGGGTGGCGCGCTTTAACGACAAGCAGGCAAAAAAGAACGCGAAGGCCGCGGAGAATGCGGACTTGCTGGAGATGAGTCCAGCGGACGACCTTTCGCAGGAGATGAAGGAGAAGCGGCAAGCGGCGCGCGACCATGCGCGGTCAAGGGCGCTGGACCTGCTGGAGATGGCTCCCGACTCGCGCACGCAAAACCTGGCGGCGATGGACGCGGACGAGCGTCGCGGCTTTTGGCGCGCGCTCTCGCAGGACGACCGCGACAAGCTCACCTCCGATATGACTCCGCAACAAAAGGAACTGCTGCTCTCGCTGGAAAATCCCGTGGCGGTGGTGAACGGCGAACTGCTGCAGGGCAAGCTGTTGCGCGCGACGTATAGCGAGCGGCAACTGCAGGAGGTGATGACCGACTTCTGGTTCAATCACTTCAACGTATTTATCGGCAAGGGCGCGGATCGGTATCTGGTGACCGCGTACGAGCGCGACGTGATTCGTCCACGGGCGCTGGGAAAGTTCACCGACCTGCTGCTGGCCACGGCAAAGAGTCCGGCGATGCTGTGGTATCTGGACAACTGGCAGAGCGTGGGTCCCAACTCGCAAGCCGCCGCGCGCGCCAAGAATAACGGCAAACCTGCGCAGGGCCTCAACGAAAACTATGCGCGCGAGGTGATGGAGCTGCACACTCTGGGCGTGAACGGCGGCTACACGCAGAAGGATGTGACCGAGCTGGCGCGGGTGCTGACCGGGTGGACGCTGGAAGAGCCGAGGCAGGGCGGAGGATTCATCTTCCGCGAGCCGAGGCACGAACCGGGAGACAAGACAGTGCTCGGGCGGGTCTTCCACGAGGACGGGCAACGCGAGGGTGAGGCCGCGCTGGAGATGCTGGCGCATGAGCCGGCCACAGCGCGCTTCATCTCCACCAAGCTGGCGCAGCGCTTTGTGAGCGACACGCCGCCTCCGGCGCTGGTGGATGCGATGGCAAAAACGTTTCTCGAGAGCGACGGAAACATCAAGGCGGTACTGCGCACCATGCTCGGCGCGCCGGAGTTCTGGGACGTCAAGGAGTATCGCGCCAAGGTGAAAACGCCGCTGGAGTTTACGGTGTCGGCACTGCGGGCAACGGGCGCGGAGCTGACGCATACGCAGAGCGTGAGCGATGCGCTCAACCGCATGGGAATGCCGCTCTACGGGGCGCAGCCGCCGACGGGATACTCGATGCGCGCGGAAAGCTGGGTGAACTCCGGGGCGCTGCTGAACCGTATGAACTTTGCGCTGCGGCTGGGCACGGGCAAGCTGGCGGGAGTGAAGATTGATGCCGCGAAGCTGGCGGGCAACGGCACCAACCACGAAGCCCAGGCCGAAACCCAGGCCGAAGAAGTGCAGCGCACGCTGGAGCAGGCGCTGCTGGCCGGAGCGGTCTCGGCGCAGACGCACGAGACGATTGCTAAACAGTTGAGCGATCCGCTGGTGACCGGGCGCAAGCTGGACGACCCGCCGAAGCCCGTAAACCAGGGCGCGCTGGCTGGATTGATTCTGGGCTCGCCGGAGTTTCAACGGCGCTAGGAGACAGGCGATGGGAATCACGCGGCGAGTTTTCTTGAAGGGCGGGGCCATGAGCGTGGTGGGCATGGCGGCGGTGCCGGGCTTCCTGGCGCGCGCGGCCATGGCCGCCGACGCGGCCCAGCCATACCGGCGGTTGGTGGTGATCTTCCAGCGCGGCGCGGCCGACGGACTGAACATTGTGGTGCCGCACGGCGCGGCGGAATACTACACGATGCGCCCGACGATTGCGATTCCCCAGCGCGACGTGATCGATCTCGACGGATTCTTCGGACTGCATCCTGGGATGAGCGCACTGAAACCCTTGTGGGATGCAAGGCAGCTTGCGATTGTGCATGCCGCCGGATCGCCCGACCCGACGCGCTCGCACTTTGACGCGCAGGACTTTATGGAAAGCGGCACGCCCGGAGTGAAGAGCACCGAGGATGGGTGGCTGAATCGCGCGCTCGTGGCCACCGGCGATCCGCAGAAAGACGCGGCGTTCCGCGCCGTGGCGCTGGGCACCGCCCTGCCACGAATGTTGAGCGGACAGGCTCCGGCGCTGGCCGTGGGCAACGTGAATGACTTTGGCGTGGCGCCGCGCAATCCGCAGGCGCAGCCGCTGGCGAATACCTTCGAGTCCATGTACGCGGCGAGCGTGGATGCAGTGCTGCACGGCACGGCGCAGGAAACTTTTGACGCGGTCAAAATGCTGAAGGCCGCCGACCCCGCGAAGTATCGTCCGGCGCCCGGTGTGGTTTATCCGAAGGGGCGATTTGGAGACGCGCTGAAGCAGACGGCGCAACTGGTGAAGGCCAACCTTGGCGTGCAGGTGGCGTTCACCGACATCGGCGGGTGGGACCATCATGTGAACGAAGGCGCCAGTGATGGGCAGCTTGGGAGGCTGCTGAAGGAGTTCAGCGTCTCGCTGGCCGCTTTCTGGCAGGACCTGGGAGCGCTGGCGGAAGAAACCGTGGTGGTGACGATGAGCGAGTTTGGCCGCACCGCGCGCGAGAACGGAACTCGCGGCACCGACCACGGCCATGCCAACGTGATGTTCGTAATGGGCGGCGCGGTGCGCGGCGGTAAAGTGTACGGGCGCTGGCCAGGGCTGGCCAACGAACAACTTTATGAACAGCGCGACCTGGCGCTGACCACGGACTTCCGCCAGGTAATGGCCGAGGCAGTGGCGCGGCAACTGGGTAATCCGCGTCCGGAGCGCGTCTTTCCCGGCTTCCGCAACCCCGGATTCTTGCACCTGCTGGGCTAAGCCCAGACGCGGCTGGTCTCAACCCGTCGTCGCCGGAACAAAACTCCTCCATTCCACGTACATCAAAGCGGGACGCTCGTCCGCGCTTTCATTTCCGGCCGAGCTGCGTCGAACCTTCAGATGTCATTTCGCGACCTCATCCAGGATGTGTTCCGCACCCTCTGGGCGCACCGCGTGCGTACCGTGCTGACCATGTTTGGCATTGCCTGGGGGGTGGTCTCGATCGTCTTGATGGTCGCCGCCGGCGAGGGCCTGCGCGTCGGCCAAGCCAAGCAGGCTGAGACCCTGGGCCGCGACCTCATGATTGTCTTCCATGGCCGCACCAGCCTGCAGGCTGGCGGCACGCGGGCGGGACGCCTGGTGCATTGGGTTGATTCCGATATTCCCCATCTTCAGGAAGAGGCGCCCGATTGTCAGGACGTGGTCCCGGAACTCGAACAGGACACGGTGCGTTCGCACACCGCTTACAATGCGGCTGCGTTCACGGTAACCGGCTCGACCCCGGAGTTTGCCGAGATTCGCAGCCTCGGCATCGGCGAGGGCCGCTTTTACGATCAGAGTGACATCGCCGAAAGCCGTAACGTTGCCTTCCTCGGCTCCGACGCGAAAAAGCAGTTGTTCGGCAGTCGTCCGGCCGTGGGGCAGTTCGTCTACCTCAACGACATTCCCTTCACCGTTATCGGCGTAATGTCGTCCAAGAAACAGGACTCCAGCTACGACGGGTGGGATATCAACAAGATCTTCATCCCTTTCCCAGCCATGCGGCATGACTTTCCCGACAAGCCCCCGGGAACGCCCGAAACATTCGACCAGTTGTTAGTCGTTCCCCGCTCGGTTGAACATCACGAAGCCTGTAAGGGAGAGATCAGGCACGTGCTGGGAAGATTGCACGACTTCGATCCCAGCGACAAAGAAGCCTGCCCCATCTGGGACACCATCCAGGAAGCAAAAGCCTTCCGCACCATGACGGATGGCATGAAGTACTTTCTCGGCGCGGTCGGCATTGTAACCTTGTTCCTCGGCGGCCTCGGCGTCATGAACGTCATGCTGGTGGCGGTTCAAGAGCGCACGCGCGAGATCGGAGTGCGAAAAGCCATCGGCGCTCCGGCGCACAGCATCCTGCGGCAGTTCTTTCTGGAAGCGCTCCTGGTCGCGCTGATCAGCGGTGGCACGGGTCTGCTTATCGCGTTCGGCCTGTGTGCCCTGGTCGACTTGCTGCCGATGCCGGACTTTTTCGCTGGCCTGCTGCCGACCTGGCAAACGGGTGCCGTGGCCCTGGCGGTTCTCGGAACCATCGCCGTCCTGTCGGCCTTGTATCCGGCGCGACGCGCCGCCGCCATCGATCCCATTGAAGCCTTGCGTCATGAGGCAGGTGGCTAGCATGGGCATGATTTATCAGGTCTTGAACGAAGCCTGGAGGGCGCTGCGGCGTAACCGCACGCGCAGCGCGCTTACCATGCTGGGCATCGTGTGGGGAATCGCCACGGTCACGCTGCTCATCGCATATGGCGGCAGTTTCCGCGAGCTCCTGGTCAGTGGCTTCAATGCTTTCGGCAAAGGCGCAGTCATCGCTTGGCCGCAGCAGACCAGCGAACAACCCGGCGGCCAGCGCGCCGGCAAGAAAGTCGTCTTCGAGCAAGCCGACCTCGACATGATCAAGGAAACCGCCAACTATGTACGCCACGCCTGTCTCGAGACCGTGCGCCGGCCTGGCGTCGCCTATGGAGACCGCATGGTCGGCACTGCGGCCGTGCGCGGCGTTTGCCCGGAATACGGCGATATGCGCAACGAACAACCGTCGGAGGGCCGCTGGATCAACTCTCTCGACGAACTCGAACGGCGCCGCGTCGCATTCCTGGGCGCGCGCGTGCGCGAGCAGTTGTTCGGCGGACGCCCCGCCGTGGGCGAAACGGTGGTTATTGGGGGAGTGCGGTTCACAGTGATCGGCACCATGGATAGGAAGATCCAGCTCAGCAACTACTTCTCCAGCGATGATGAGTCGACCTGGATTCCCTACTCTGCCGCCAACGATCTTTGGAACGCGAAATACGCCGAGGTCCTGGTGTTTGAACCCATCGCGCCCCAGTACGAACAGCGCGCGGAGGCGCAGGTGCTGTCCGCCATCGCCACCCGCCAGCAATTCTCGCCCACCGACAAGAAAGCCATACAGATGTTCGGCCGCGAGGAGTTCCGGCCGGTCATCAACGGCATCACCATCGGTCTGCAAGTGCTGCTCATTTTCATAGGCATTCTGACGCTCGGTATCGGCGGCGTCGGCGTCATGAACATCATGCTCGTCTCGGTCGATGAGCGCATTCGGGAAATCGGCTTGCGCCGCGCTCTCGGCGCGCGCAAGTGGCACATCAAGGCGCAGTTTCTGGCCGAGACTCTGCTCATCATGCTGCTCGGCGGCGCCATCGGAATTGTGGTGTCATACCTGGTTGCAGTTGCCGTCGGAACCCTTCCCCTGATGGGCCCCCTGTTCGAGGACGACTCCGGCAAAGCCGACATCCACCTCAGAATTTCTTTCTTCACCGTCATGATTTCGACCGTGGTCTTGCTGCTCGTCGGCGTACTGAGCGCGTTGATTCCCGCGTCACGCGCCGCGAACCTCGATCCCGTTGAGGCCTTGCGATACGAGTAACCGGTGGCGGCGACACCCGACTCTTGCCGATCGAACTCTGGCAGGCTGCGGAAAAACTCGGTCTCGCGCCTGATTTTGGGTGGCGCAGCGCTTCAGAGCTGCGGTAACCGCTTTGCTTTCACTTCGGCTTTAGCCGCTGAGGTTACACTCCCTGCTCGGCAGCCAGTTTTTCAGCAGCCGGTTACGGTTTGGCCGGGCCGTTGTTAGGAACTTTCGGGGTAAACTTCCGGACGATAAATTCTTGAAACAGATTGGCGGCGGCACTTGCGCCGGTCCCGATGAGTGCGGTTTCGAACGTTAATTCCGCGCCATTGCGATTTTGCGCTGGGTAGTAGAAATTCGAGATACCGCCCGCCGCCAGGCCTCCCAGGATACTCGAGTAATTTACCTGCCAGTGTCCATTGTCGCCCTTGCAGATCACTGCATTGGCGATCGCATACAGAATCCGTGATCGCTTGCTGCCCGTTCCCTTGTAGAAATAACGGGGATCTTGCTTCAGGAGCGATGGCAGTATGGCGCTTCCGATGAACGTGCCCGTAACCCCGTCGGCATAGGCCGCACCGTAGCGCTTGGCATAACCTTGTGCGCCTTGCCCATATCCACTGAAATCATTTTGCGCCTGCTCAACCCCTGCAATGATCCCACTGAGGACGAACGTAAACGGATCGACTGTCGTTTTCCAGGCAAGCTTGAACTTTTGCTTCGAGGTGAGGGGAACTGCGTTGGGGATGTAGCTGACATAGAAATTTGGAATGACGCGAAGCACACGCTGCTTCTCTTCAACCTTGATCTCCTCTTCTGCCACTTCGGTCTGTGAGAGTTCAACCCGCACCTCAGCGCTATCGCCAGCAATCACCAACGCAGTCTGCGGGACAATGTAGTTGTCCCCCGAACCGAGGATTCCAGAGAATGTTTGCGTCGCGAAGCCCTCCGCCGTAACTATGAGTTGGAAAGGCCCGGGAGCAATGTTAGGAAAGGAGAATTGCCCATCGTTGCCTGACACCACTTCTTGGTTTAGGGATTGATCTTCCCGGGTAAGCTTCACCCGGGCTCCGGTGACGACAGCGCCACTTTGATCAACGACCGTTCCGCTGATGCTTCCGGGCAAACGATCGGGCACAGGCGCTTGCTGAGGCGTCTGTCCTAAAGAGAACGACGTCCAACCCAGAGTGACAAACGCAAAAAAAACTATGAGTCCAGATCTGAGTTGGAGCACCATGAATAACCTTACTTTATCCTCTCCCGTTCTCCCTATCCAAACCGCCAAATATGTGAGATGCTTAATTCGTGAGCTAAGGGCCGGATTTGAGTCCGGCCTTTTTCTATTGCGGCACAATCCGGCTCGCGCTTCTGGCGCGGGCCATTTTCTTTTGGAGGAAAACGATGACTGAATTTCGAGGAAACCGCGTCACTCACGAATACACGCAAACTAATGCCGCCACGCCGGCAGAGGTTTTCCCGTTGTTATGTCCGGTGCGAGAAACCGACTGGGTTCCCGGATGGCAATACCGGATGATCTACTCCCTTTCCGGGGTCGCGGAAGCCGGCTGCGTGTTCGCAACCCCGAACGAGAATGGCTCGGAGACAATCTGGATGGTCACCGAGTACGACCCCGCCGCATTACGCATCGCTTTCGTCTGGATGAATCTCGGCTTGATGGCGGCGCGGATCAGGATCTCGCTAGTCGGCAACTCGCAAGGCACCACGGACGCGCGTATCTGCTACGTCTACACCGGGCTGTCGAACGCGGGTAATCGAGAGGTGGAGCGTTATAACCAGGACTGGTTCGGTCACAAAATGCAAAGCTGGGAAAAGGCGATCAACCACTACCTGAGGACCGGAAAGCTGCTGGATGCTGCTGCGTGGGAATAACAAGGATGCAATCACGCTGCAGTCTTCGAGAGCCTCCAGCGTACACTCTTCGTAAATGCCCACCTTGTCTTCCTCCGATCGTGTATTCATTCTTGCCGGGGCTGGAGTAAGCGCGGAGAGCGGCATTCCAACCTTCCGTGGCGTGGGTGGCCTCTGGCGAAATTACCGGATCGAGGAGGTCGCCTCGCCCGTAGCGTGGCGCCGCGATCCCCGCATGGTGTGGGAGTTCTATTCCATGCGTCGGCGCGTGGCTTCGGCAACCAAACCGAATCCGGCACACTTTGCCATCGCCAAACTTGAAAACACTTTGCAAAACCGTCTTTTCGTCTGCACCCAGAACGTGGACAACCTTCACGAGCAGGCGGGTTCGAGGAATGTCGTCCACATGCACGGAGAGCTTTTCAAGAGCCGCTGCGACACTTGCAGCCGCCCTCCATTTGACGACACCAATCTCTACGAGCCGCCAGCCGAAGTTCCCCGCTGTAAATGCGGCGGGTTGATTCGTCCGCACATCTGCTGGTTCGGCGAAGTGCCGTTTGAATTGGATCGAGTCTATGCGGCACTCGGCGCCTGCACCCTGTTTGTCGCCACCGGAACGTCAGGCGTGGTCGAGCCTGCGGCCAGCTTTGTCGATCACGTCGCCGCTCGTGCGCGGACAATCTACGTCGGCCCGGAGCGCCCTGCGAACGCATCCTCGTTCACGGAATGCCATTTCGGGAAAGCAGGAGAGGTATTACCTGACCTGTTCCGTGCCTTGTTCGTTGCTGCCAGCGACAGCGGCGAATAGGATGAAAGTGGGGACGACCCGACCTCTGCGAACACGACATCTGCGAACACGACATCTGCGAACACAAGGCGGCAAACGTGAAAACAAAAAAAGGTGTAATCGGAATCCTCACCGGTGGCGGCGATGTACCCGGCCTGAACCCCGCCATCCGAGCCGTAACCATCCGCGCGCTGCGCGAGGGCTGCCAAGTGATTGGCATCCGTAGGGGGTGGGCCGGGCTGGTCGACATCGTCCGCGAAAAAGACTACGACAATAGCGAGAACTTCCAGACGTTGTCCGAGGATCTCGTCAACCACACCGGCCGCACCGGCGGTACGTTCCTGCACACCTCGCGCACCAATCCCAGCAAGGTAAAAAAGTCCAGCGTTCCCGCTCACCTGCAATCTACCTATAACGCCGAAAAGAACGACCTGACCGCGGAAGTTCTGAAGAACCTGGATTGGCTCGGCATCGACTACCTCATCCCCATTGGCGGAGATGACACGCTGAGCTACGGCGTCCGCCTTTATCAGGAAGGCGTAAAGGTAGTCGCTATTCCGAAGACCATGGACAACGATGTTCCCGGTACCGACTACTGTATCGGCTTCAGCACCTGTGTGACCCGCACCATTTCCATGACGAATAGCCTGCGCACCAGCGCTGGCTCCCACGAACGCTTCATGGTTCTGGAAGTCTTCGGCCGTTATGCCGGATTCACTGCCATGCTGCCCACCATGGCCGGAGCCGCCAACCGCTGCGTGATCCCGGAGCACAAATTCGATATCGAGCGGCTCACCGAGTTATTGGTCTCCGACCGCCAGAAGAATCCCAACCGCTATTCCGTCGTCCTGGTTTCGGAGGGAGCGACGTTCCAAGGCGCAGAAATGGTCTTCGAGGGTGAAACCACTGACGCCTTCGGCCACAAGAAACTCGGCGGTATCGGAGACCGTGTGTCCGAGAAGGTGAAGGAGCTTTCCTCCAAATACAACAACGGAAAGACCGTCGACGTCATTAGTCAGAAACTCGGCTACCTGGTCCGCTGCGGTGATCCCGATGCCATTGACTCCATCGTCCCTATGGCCTATGGCAACATCGCCCTGGACTTGCTCCTGGGCAAGATTCACGGACGCCTTGTCGTCCTCAGGAATGGCCGTTACGACAACCTGCCCATCGACACCGTTACTGCCTCGAAAAAAGTTGTCAACGTAAAAGAGCAGTACAACGTCGACCGTCTCCGGCCCCATTACAAAAGCTTCGAAATGAAGCCACTTTTCATCCTAACCAGCGAAATGGAATAGTGCGCGCGCGTAAAATCGGCGGTCATCTTTCCGCACGATGATGCTTTCAGCGCGATGAAGGCGCGGCGGCGAAGAATGTCACGACCGCCTTGCGAAACTCCTCCGGCTTCTGGATGTGCGGTATGTGCCCGCAATCCGGAACCTCGACCAGGGTCGACCCCTTGATGGCGGCATGCGTTTTGCGGCCCAACTCGGGGTACTGTCCCGCGACGGATTGCAATCCGGGCGGCAAGCGATTCTTGCCCACGACGGTGCGATCGGCCTGCCCAATGATCAGCAGCGTCGGGCGGCTGATTTCGCCCAATTCGTAGACGATGGGCTGCTCGTAAATCATCTCGTAGGTAAGCGCCGAGGACCACGCATCGCGAGGATACTCGCCCGTGCCAAGGACGCTGGCCTGATCCTGCACGTAGACCTCATATTCCGGCTTCCATGCTCCCGGGTAATAGGTCTTCTGGTAATCGAGCATCTTCTCGTAGGTCTGGCTCAACTCCGCCGCATATTGCTGTTGCAGCGAAATGTACGGGACGAGCTTGCGGTAGTCTTCGAGCCCGATCGGATTCTCCAGCACGAGTTTCTCGACCGTCTCCGGGAAGAGGAGCGTGAAACGCACGCCCAGCATTCCGCCCATCGAATGCGCAATCAGGTATACCTGCTTGACGCCCAAATGATCGAGCAGCGCCTTCGTGTTCTGAGCCATCTGGTGGAAGCTGTAATGGATGTCCGGCCGTGACGAAGCGCCAAACCCCAACTGGTCAGGTGCTATGACGCGATAACCTTGCTGCGCCAGGAACTCGATGGTGGGCTCCCAATAAAAGCCCGAGAAATTCTTTCCGTGCAGCAGGAGCACGGTCTTTCCGTTGGCACCGCTCGTGGGCTGGACGTCACGGTAGGCCATGCGCAGATCTTGGTCTTCGACCTGCAACTGAAAAAATTGCACGCTGTATTTCGGATGAAGCCCCTGGCCAGGCTCCGCAACCAATGGCGGTGCCCCAATGGCCCAGAGCAGGACAAGCGCAAGCAGCGCGCGGGTTTCGAATGGATGGAAGTCGAACATGAATTTTCGCCCCGGTCCTAGTTCCCAGTCTTAGTTCCCAATCTTAGTTCAATGAGAACGTAGTTCTTGACCGGGGCGGGTCACTGACCTCTGCGAGGCCGCACAACTCAGGTTGCCGGCTGCGCGACCAAGCTCTCTTGCGGCTGGGTCGCCGGCGCCAGACTATTCGGCGCCGCTTCGGGCTGAGTCGTCGAGCCAGATGTGCTCATGCTGCCTCCCGGCAAGTCGTAGTCATACGCATTCGGCGACAAATCCCCCGACGGATCCATACGATACGGCGGATTGTCGTACGAGTCGTACCCGTAATCCGAATAGTACGGGTAGCCGTACGCCGGGGCATACCAATAAGGGTCATACCACCAGGGAGCCCAGCCCAGTCCCCAGCCAAATCCCCAGTACGGCCATCCGAAGCCGAAGCCCCACCCCCAGCCTCCCCAACCCCATCCGTAGCCACCGCCCCAACCGTAGCCGCGGCCCCAGCCATGGCCACCCCAACCGTAGCCCCGCCCACCATAGCCCGGCGTACCTCTGGAGGCTCCGCCGGCAAAACCAGACGCGCCTCTAGCCGAAGTGCCGCCTGAAGCGCCAAAAGAGTGCCATCCGCTCTCTGTACTTCCGGCGTTACGAGCCGAGAGAGTTGAATTCGCCGAGCCTCCGGAATTGCGTCCTTCACCTACACGCGCGGAACTAGCCGAACCACCGGAGTTGCCGAACGAATGCCACTGGCCATCGTTGATTGCGCGAGGAAGGCTTGACGTCGACCGATTTGCGGACGAACCGGAATTGCGGCCAGCTTCAGACCCGCCGCCTGAGTAGCGACTTCCCCCGCCACCATAAGACCGTGCGCCGCCATACCCGCCGCCACGATATCCTCCACCACCGCGATATCCGCCGCCGTCATATCCACCACCGCGATATCCGCCGCCATATCCGCCACCACCATGGAAACCACCGCCTCCGCCTCCATGAAACCCGCCACCACCACCACCGCCGCCGTGACCACCGCCACCGCCGCCACCGCGCTGAGCGAATGCCGACTCTGGCGTGAGAGCCAGACCGACAAAAACCACAAATCCGATGAGGGATCTAAGAAGACCGATTCTGGTCATACCCCGTACCTCCCTTCGAACGTGGGAGCGCGGTTTCGAGCGAGGCACTATGTGCGAGGACGGAGCGCTCCTGCTTGGTTAGACTCTACTCCCATGCAAGAGGTTGCACCAAGTTCAACTGGTGCGGCCCCACGGCATTCTGCGTGCCCCTCCAGCCTGCTGGAGCTGGTTTCATAAATCGCTTTTGGGCAGCGCACGGCTTCGGCCATGCGGCCCCGGAATCGGGTTTGGGTAGGGCACGGCTTCAGCCGTGCCGTTCCGGGCCTGGAAGTGGGGGGGCTTCAGCCCCTGAGGGACCTGCCTGCCGGGCTAGAAACTGGCGATCACCACATTGGGCGCCGTTGGCAGCATGAACTTTACGCCACGCTGCTGGTTGGCTTGCATGGTGGCAGGCGCGTCGAGCGCGGAGAGCGGGATGCGCTTTGTCCAATAGCCGTTTTGCCAGTTATTGCCGCGGACGTAGATCACGCCGTCCGCGATGGCATAGTCTGGGATCTCCTCGCGGTGGCCGTCGCGATAGACCAGCACCGCGGGCGGAAGTTCGCCAGCTTGCGATTCGCTGCGCTCCTTCTGCGTGGCAGACCTCGCCGGTTTCGTGGGCGGCTTCGTGATTGCTGGCTCCGCATAATCGGGATGCGTAGAGCTTCCACGTTCCCCTGTTTCCGCAGTGCCGCCGAATCGCACATAACGATCGCCCTGCCACTCGATCAGCAAGGGTGTCAGCCTGGTTTTTCGCGGAGATTCGTCAGGCGGCCGCACTAGCACAACCCGGGGCGGCGCGCTCCCAACATCGTTCCCAACATCGTTCCCAACTATGTACGGCGCACTACCATCGTAGTCCGGATAGAAAAAGGGCGAGCCCAGAAACATTCCTCGTGTGGATGGACGTCTTTCATGATAGAAGCCAATCCCGCCCCTGACGCCGCGTGCAAAACCGGCATGCCCCGCCGAACCCGGCCTGCCCATCGCCCCGCGCATCTGCGCGCTTGAGAGCGGCACGGCTACTGCAACTGCAAACAACGCGATGCTCAACCGCCGAAACATGTCAGCCGGATTCCCTTCTTGCACTCGAAAACCAACACTATTGTATCCCCATTCCGCCTCTTCGCCGCCGGCGGGTCGCTTCACCAACTCGGGAATTAAAAAAAGCAGTGGGACGCGCCGTTTGGCGCGTCTCACTGCTGGGGTAGAGTGTTGCTATGCTGCGTTGTTACGCCGGCAAACAGCCCAGCGCTGTGTTACCTCCCATGTCCGCCGCCCCCGTGGCCTCCGCCTCCGTGCGATCCGCCGCCACCACCGTGCGACGATCCGCCGCCGTGGCTGCTCGGTGCCGAATGGCCACCGCCGTAGCTTGGAGCAGCACGTCCGCCGCCGTAGCTGGGAGCAGAACGTCCGCCGCCATACCCGCCGCCGCCGTAAGAGCGCCGAGTAACGATAGGCTGCCTCATATTGAGTGGCGGACGAGATGAAGATGACCCGCCATAGCCACGGCCTGCGGCTGAAGCCGAACCGCGCGCAGAACCGTACGCGCTGCGTTCTTCGCTGCGGCCAGCCGATTCGCCCGCTCTGCCTGCTCCTGACTCGGCAGATGAGCGCGGGGCCATCGGCGAAAATCTCTGCCAGCCGCCGTTGCCGCCACTCTCGCGAGCGCTCGCCGAGTTGCTGGCTCTCGCCGCCGAACCCGCGTTCGAATTGCCCCGCGCTTCCGAACCTTGGCTGGAGCGCTGGTACGGGCTGCTCGAATTCGAGCCGCCATTTCCGGGCCTCGCCGCGAGGCTGTTCCCGGTCGACCGGCTATTCGACGCGGCTGCCGTGCTGCCGCGGGTGGAAAAGAAATGCTGATTCTGCGACACGTTCCGGGTCGTTGAAGCAGCCGCCGCGCGTCCGCTGGCCGAGAAGCTTTCGCGGCTCGGAGACACCGGCAATCTCCCGGTCGTGAAATGCGCGTTCCGCAGCTCCGCATGACTCATCGCGTGAGCATTCATGTGACCGGTGCCGAACTGGTTGCCGGAGACCGAGGTCGCGCCGCGGAAGTTCCCATCATGCATCGCCAGGTTCACGTTCGAAAATCGCGTGCCCCCGTGCAGCGCAGCAAAGCCGCCGCGGTTGTACGCTCCAAAACCGACAGCGCCGTAACGTCCGCCATATCCGCCCCACCAGGGATGGAAATGGTCGCACGGTCCAAGCGGAAGCCAGCCGATCGAGCCCCCGAAACCAAACCCGAAGCCGAATCCGAAACCCCCTCCAAAGCCGAAGAACGAAACGTAAGCCGGAGCCCAAATCGGGCGATAATACGGATATCCGTAAGCCGGACCGGGCCACCAGCCCCACGCGCCGTTGTACATCATCCAACGACCGTAGTGATACGGCGCCCAGCCCCAGGGATCGTACGAAACCCACGTCCATCCCCAATAAGGCTCATACACCCAGCGTCCGGCGCGATACGGAGCCCAGCCCGCGGGCTCGTTTGGCTGCCACACTGGGCCATAATCCGGAACTTCCGTCCAGGTGCCATTGCCATCGAGACTTTCGGTTCCGACGTAATAGTCGTTAGTCCGCCGACGCGCCTCCGAGTTACGAATCATGTTGTCGCGATCGGTGTTCCACTGGTCAAAGTCATCCCGGGCCGGAGCTTCGCCAATCTTGTATTGCTCGTCCGCGCCGTTGCCCTGAATGGTAATGAATTGGTTCTGTCCCACGCGCGTGCCGCCCTGCGGAGTCGTAACTTCGATTTCGCCTCTGCGCACCAGCACCTCAGTGTGATCGTCGGCAGTAACCAGAATGCGAAAGCTGGATTCGCGCCGCTCGGTGCGAATGGCAACGTTGGGCGTATCGATCTCCGCGTCCGCATCGCTGTTCTTGTACACAGAGTAGTTCGCCATGCCGTGTCCAAGTTGAATCTGAATTTGCGAGCGCGTGAGCTGCGTGATGTTGGCCTGCGAATGCTCAGCCAGGCGCAGCATGTTGGCATAGTCAAGCTGAATTTCAGCGCGCGCCTTGTCGCCCGTAGAAACCCGGTCACCCGCAAGCACGGGAGCATTCAGCGCAGCCGCCGACCAATCCTTCGAGTCGCCACGCTGCGTCGAGACATCGCCATGAATCATGCTGATGCGCGCCACACCGTTCTTTCCCTCCGGAGCCGGCGCGCTGGAACTCGGGCCGCCCGGGCCTGGTTCGTTCGGGCCTGGCTCCATCGGGCCGCCCTTATTGATCGAACCGTTGATTGAACCTTGATTCATCGAATCTTGATCCGCCGAATCCTGATCCATGGAATCCTGGTCATTGGGAGCTTGCATTCGGATGCTCGGCGACGGTTTCGAATCCTGATCCGGCGCCTGCTCGTCCGCGCTCTGCGCCATGACGACGCCTGGAATCGCGATCATCATTCCCAATCCTAAAATTGCCGCGATTAGTTTGAATTTCATACGCACCTCCACCTCGTTCGGGACAAAGTATGTCCAAAAGAATGCAGGCCAAGTGCCAATGTCAGACGCTCGGCGGCGACTAGTCTAATTGCCTTATCTATTATCAAGTTAGGAGAGACATGACAGCGGCGACCAGCGGTGATTACCGGCGCTCCGGTGGCCCGGTTCCACCAGGTTGGTGGTTTTCGGCCAGGGGCGCAAATCGTCACACTGACGGGCTTGACACGGCAAGACTGGCAGTACAGAATTTCTGAATCCCCGTGACATGGGAGTTGTCCTTTGCCGGAGAAGAAGGTTCGCTTCGACGATTTTCTGCTGGATTACGGTCGCTTTCAGCTCTGCTGCCGTGGCATCCCGGTTCGGTTGGAGGGCCTGCCCCTGCAATTGCTCATGTTTCTGGTCCAAAAGAGGGGGCAACTGGTCACGCGCGAGCAGATCTCCAGCGAGTTGTGGAGCAAGGATGTGTTCGTCGACGTCGAACAGGGAATCAATACCGCCATCCGCAAGATCCGCCGCGCCCTGGCGGACGATGCCGGCGAACCACAGTACCTGCAGACCGTAGTCGGCCGGGGCTATCGCTTCGTAGCGCCCAACGCCGAAGAAGATGCCAGTGGCGAGGCGCCAGCCGAGGTTTTTGCCGTTTCCCCAGAAGAACTGGGACGCGCCATCATGACAGCCGCAGGGTTGGATCCGGAAAATCCCCGAAACATAACGAAGGCTCCCGCCGAAGACTGGTTGAAGTCCGAAAGTTAATCGCGACAGGCGGGCTCGCAAGACTGGCCCATATTGGACGTGTTGCACAACGTCAGATCAATCTTCAGATCGCTTCATATCAATTCAGGCCGTCTCCATGGACACTTCCTGTAATCGGGAGCAAGATCGCAACCATGATTTCAAACGGAGGTGCTTCAATGACAGCGACAATGACAATGACGACGACAACGAAAACGACCGGATCAGCTATCGGACGCCGCCGAGTTCTGGCATCCGCAGCCATGCTGTTGGGCGCGATCCTTACGATAATGCTGCTGCCGGCCTACGGCCAACAGGATGTCGACCCCACATGGTATGACCCCTGGGCATCAGCCGCAACCGTCGCTAATCCCGCTCAGCCTCCAGCGGAAATTCACCTTTCCCAATCCCCAGTATCCACTCTCCGGTATCAACAGACGGAGAGGCCGGTATCAGCTGCTGCGGACGCCGGGAAGTTTCGCGTGAAGGACACACAACTCGACCAAAGCCGCCATAACCCTGCCCGCAAAAGCGGTGAAACTCCGTCTGCTGACAGCCGGTTGCCGGGTGCTGCTCGGCTCGCGGGGTTCGAGACGCGGGCTTCCGAGACACGGGCTACCGCATCCGTTCCTCGGGGCGGGGTGTAGTTTCAAGGTCCGCTCAGGCAGGGTTTCACTCGACTACCGCCTCTCACACTAATCGTCGGTGCGCCCCGTCACAGAGACGCCCACAGGGCCGGTGCGACAACCGTGATTAGATTGGGGCAGTGAAGAGCTGTGCCGTCCCCCACAAGACGGCCCTCGAAACTGCCCCAAAGTAATTTTCAGCACGGATTTTCGACCACCCGATCACCAGATGACCCGATCCCTCACTCCCCTTCATTGTCGTCAATTCCAATCTTCGACAGACGATACCGCAGCGCATTCCGCGAGAGCCCGAGCAGGCGCGCCGCCTGCGACTTATTGCCGCCGGCGCGCTTCAGAGCCTCCCGAATCATTTCATCTTCCCACTGGTCAAGCGTCATGCCATCGGGGAGAAAGCGATCGGATGCAGCGCCGCTGCGATTGCGCGGCGAGTCGAGTTGAATGTCGCCGGCTTCCAACTGGCTGCCCGTAGCCAGCGCGCAGGCGCGTTCGATGACGTTCTGCAGTTCACGCACATTGCCCGGCCAATAATGCCCGACAAGAAGCTGCATAGCAGCGGGCGAAATGCCGGTGATGGTTTCCGATCGTCCGGAATCCTTGGCAAAGCGCGCGAGGAACAGGTTCGCGAGTCCAGGAATATCTTCTTTGTGGTTGCGCAGCGGCGGGATATCGATTGGGACCACGTTAAGCCTGTAATAAAGGTCTTCGCGAAACGTTCCGTCTTCGAGCGCGGCGCGCAAGTCGCGGTTGGTGGCAGCCAAAAGCCGAACGTCGACCTTAATGGTGCGCGTGCCGCCCAGGCGCTCGAATTCGCGCTCCTGCAGCACGCGGAGCAGTTTGACCTGGATGGCGGGCGGCACGTCTCCGATTTCATCAAGGAAGAGCGTGCCTTTGTCGGCGAGTTCGAATTTGCCCGGCTTGCTGGTGGCGGCTCCGGTGAACGCTCCTTTTTCGTAGCCGAAAAGTTCGCTTTCCAAAAGATTTTCCGGAATAGCGGTGCTGTTGATCTTGACGAAGGGCCCGGAAACGCGCCGTGACTTTTCGTGGATGGCGCGGGCGATCAGGTCTTTGCCCACTCCGCTCTCTCCGCCCAGCAGAACGGTTGAGTTGGTGGGCGCAACGCGTTCCACGGTGGCCAGCACTTCCTGCATTTTGGGACTGATCGCGACAATGTTGGGATGGCTGTACTTCTGTCCCAGGGCTTCGCGAAGCGATCGATTCTCCTCGCGCAGGCGCGAGTTATCGAGCTCCTTGTGCACCACCATTCGCATTTCAGTAAGCGAGAAGGGCTTGAGCACGTAGTCGCTGGCCCCGGCTTTCATCGCCTCAACCGCTGTTTCAACCGACCCGAACGCGGTCATGACCACTATGGGCAGTGCGGCATTTTGCCGCTTGGCGGTCTGCAGAAATTCCAGCCCGCTCATGCCCGGAAGTTTGAGGTCGGTGAGCACAAGGTGAACGGGTTCCGAGGCAAGCAGCTTCAAACCAGTTTCAGCGTCGCCGGCAGAGAGCGTCTTAAAGCCGTCGTCGCCAAGGTTAAGCTCGAGCAGCCGCCGCATCTTGGCTTCGTCTTCGATGATGAGGATGGTAGCCATTGAGTTAGCTAGTGCTTCGGTTAGCCACTGTTAGTGTGGGGACGGGCGCCCTCGCCCGTCCAAGCCGAGCGCAGCTCGGCAGTTGCCTGCGCGTCGGCGGTTTCTTCGAGCGGAAAGAACAGCGTAAATACGGCGCCGCCCCCGGGCGCGTTCTCGACATGGATCGACCCATGATGACCGTCTACGATTTTCGAAACGATGGAGAGCCCCAGTCCCACACCGGTTTTCTTCGTGGTTACAAACGGGTTGAAAATCTCTTCAAGCAATTCGTTGGGAACGCCGGGGCCGGTGTCGGCCAAGCGCAGTTCCACTCCTTCACAATCATTCAGGGTAGTGGGTCGAACCTCGACCCGCAACGTGCCGCCGTGCGGGTCGTCCTGCATGGCTTCGTAGGCATTCTGCACCAGATTGAGGAAGGCTTGCTCGCACAGGCTTTCGTCCAGCGGAACCAGCGGCAGTCCACTAGCGTAGTGGCGCTCGACGCGCACCGATTTGCCCATCACCGATTTGCGCATCTCCTGTGTGCCGGTAAGTTGTTTGCCGGCAAAACGCTCGGCGACAATTTGCAGAACGCGATCGAGCAGGGCGGTCAGGTCCGCGGGATGCGGCTGCGCATGAAGTGGACGAGCGAAATCCAGAAACTCGGTAACCAGCGCACTGAGCCGGTTAACTTCCGTGGAAATGTAGCCCGCCAACTCGCGCGCCAGTTCGTCGGAGGCCTGCAATTTCTGGGTCAGCATTTCAGCCGAGCCCTTGATGACTCCGAGAGGATTGCGAATCTCATGCGCTAATCCAGCCGAGAGCTGCCCGAGAGCGGCCAGCCGTTCCGAGCGCCGTGCTTCAGCCTGAGCGTGCTCGAGGCGCCGATTGCTTTCGGCCAGGCGTTCGGCGAGATCGCGATACAACTGGGTTTGATGCCGGCTCTGCTGCGCGAAGCGGTTGACGACCATGGCGGCAAGAAAGAAGAACAAGATGCGCAGCGCGAGGTAGCCGAATGCCTCGGGAGTCAATTCGTATTCCTGCATCGCAGGGTAGAGATACGAGCAGTAGGCGGCGGATGCAAACAGGGTCCAGAGCAGCGTCAGCCAAGTGCCACAGTAAAGTGCCGCGGTGACAACCGGCAGATAATAGATGGGATAGTAACTGCTGTTGATTCCGACTTCGCCCGTGTGATCGATAAGCAGGGTGGCCAGCAAAATCTTGAGCAGGATGACGTAGAAGACTCCGCGTTTGGGGAAGCGGGAGATCAACTTTGTCTCCAGCAGTTGCACAATGCCGATGGCGAGGAGAATTAACTGCTTGTGCCATTCGAGTTGTGGAGGGAGCACCGCCAGTCCGATGAGGAAGAGGAGCCAGATCGTAAGCCAGGCCGCGTCCAGACGGCTAAGGCGCCGCGAGTCGGGATCGAGAATGGGAACCGCAAGTGCCACGCAGCTTCCATCCAACCGCACAAAGCCCTCCGCCGTCAATTGGACGGCGGCTTCCCCCACGTGGTCACGGTACCAGCTATGCACATAAGGATTTCCAATCACGCACATAAATAGTTTAAATTTCCGCAAATTAGACCCAGCGGCTATTGTTATGGTGCGGTTGTCCGATCCGGCTATAATCAGCGTGATTGAAACACAACGGACGATGGTGTCCGGGAGCGGACGACAATGACCAAGGTCGAGGCAATTATTCAGGTCTCAAAGCTGGATGCAGTGAAAGACGCTTTGCACGAGGTTGACGTCGAAGGCATGACCGTTTTTGAAGCCAGAGGACATGGCCGGCAAAAAGGACACACCGAGTTTTATCGGGGACGCGAGTACACCGTGGACTTGATCCCGAAGGTGAAACTCGAGATCGTGGTGGCCGATGAAATGACGGAGAAAGTCGTGCACGCCATCACCACTGCGGCACGTACGGGCAAGATCGGCGACGGCAAGATTTTTCTTTCGCGCATAGACGAAGCGATTCGGATTCGCAACGACGAACGTGGCGATAGCGTGCTCTAGGCGCACGAAATTCGATACGGAGGATCGGCCGGCAGATCGGCTGGCAGGATCGACCAGCAGATCGACCAGTAAAGATCGACATCCCCCTTTTCTGCTCACCTGTGAGCAGAGCGGAATAAAGGCTGGAGCAGGGGCTAAATACTTCGTGGGGAGAGTGTCATCGAAATGACCACCGTCGCCACCCTCCGCAGTGAATTATGGGACCTGTACGTTCGGGAATCCGCTGCCATCGAGCAGGAATTCTCCGCTACCGGCGAAGGGCGCACGGCGGTCACACGGCGCACGGCCCTGGTCGATACCATCGTTCAGCGGCTTTGGACCGAAATCATCGTCAGTTCTAACTATGCCGAGCCTGGCAGCCCGAAGGATTTCGCGGTGGTGGCAACCGGCGGATTCGGACGCGGCTGGCTTTTCCCCCACTCCGATATTGATCTGCTGTTTCTGCACGCCGGCAGTGACTCCGAAACCAAATTTAAAGACCCCATCCGGCGCTTCTCGCAGGAGTTGTGGGACCTGCGTCTGAAGCTCAGCCCCGCCACGCGAAATCTGGCGGAATGCGAACGGTTGGATCCGAATAATGTTGAGTTTGCCATCTCCCTGCTCGACTGCCGGTACCTGGCGGGCGATCGCGAGCTCTTTTCGAAACTCCACGAAAAAGCTGTTCCTCGTCTCGTCGGGCGGGATTACCAGATCCTGATCCAGAACCTGGCCGAGATTACGCGCGCCCGTCATCACAAATTTGGCAATACCGTCTTTCACCTGGAACCGAACGTGAAGGATGGGCCCGGCGGTCTGCGCGACTACAACGTCGCCAACTGGCTGGCGCTGATTTCCGCGATGGAAAAATTGAAAGTATGGCCGGACGCGAAAACGCTGCTGCCGGTTTCTTCCCGCAGGGCGTTCGACGCTGCGCTGGATTTCCAAATATCCGTGCGTTGCTTTCTGCACTTCCGCCACGGGCGTCACGACAACACCCTCACCTGGGAGGCGCAGGACGAAGCGGCGGCGAGAAAGATTGGCGCCAGCATTGGAGCGAACGATGCGGAAATCGCGAATGCGGCCGACTGGATGCGCGTCTACTTTGGCCACGTGCGCAGCGTGCACCGGGTCTGCAACCAATTACTCGAGGAAATTCCGGCGGCTTGGTCGTCCTTGTACCGCCAATTCCAGGGCTGGCGGTCGAAGGTCTCAAGTGCCGACTTCTCGGTGGTGGATGGACTGATCTTCTTGCGACAACCGCAGCAACAGGACGGACTGCGCAACCCGGAAATGCTTTTGCGGCTCTTTCATTTCATGGCGGAACATGGCCTGAAGCTGAGTACGACCACCGAATATAAAGTCGAGCAGGCGCTGCCGGCGCTGGCGGCGACGCCACCGCGGGGCGCCGAGTTGTGGCTCTACCTCCAGGAAACACTGGTGCAGCCGCATGCGGCCGACGCGCTGCGCGCCATGAACGCGCTTCGCCTGCTCGCGCTTCTGCTGCCGGAACTGAAAGGCATTGAGGCGCTGGTGGTCCGGGATTTCTACCACCGCTACACGGTCGATGAGCACTCGTTTTTGGCGATCGAACATCTGCATCGTTTGAAAGAATCGAAATCGGAATGGGACCAGCGCTTTGCCGAGTTACTGGGCGAACTCGAACAGCCGGAACTGCTTTACCTGTCGCTGTTGCTTCATGATTCCGGCAAAGCCATGCCCGGCGAGAGCCACGTTGAGGGCAGCCTGCAACTGACTGACAGCTGTACGGAGCGGCTTGATCTTGATCCGGTGGATCGCGAGACGGTGCGCTATTTGGTGGCCAGCCATCTGGAAATGTCGGCGGCCATGCGGCGGGACGTATTCGATCCCGCGAATGTGAAATCGTTCGCGGAAAAAGTGGGAACACCCGAGCGGCTGAAGATGCTGTGCCTGATGACTTATGCCGACATCAAAGCCGTGAACCCCGAGGCCATGACGCCATGGAAAGCGGACAACTTATGGCAGCTTTATATTGCGTGCGCGAATTATTTGAGCCGAAGCGCCGATGAGCGCGTGCATACAAGTGACGACGGCCCCGGCGTTGCACCGTCAAATCTGGCGCATCTGCGATCGCTGGCCTCGGTGGCGGGGAAGAAAGTCAACGTCCTTCTGGAAGGATTGCCGCAACGGTATCTCCTGATCCATGGCGCCACCGACGTTCTGGCGCATGCCGATATGGCCGCCCGACTGGGACAGGACGGCGTCCAATTGAATTTGAAGCAGGTTCGTCACTGGTATGAGCTGACCTTGATTACCACCGACCGACCCTTCCTGTTCGCTTCGGTTTCCGGGGCGCTGGCCGCGTGGGGAATGAACATCGTGAAAGCGAACGCATTCTCGAACGCCGCGGGCACGGTAGTGGACACCTTCTATTTCACGGATCGCTTTCGCACCCTGGAAATGAATCTGCAGGAATGGGAGCGTCTGAAAAAGAGCATTGCGGCCGTGGTCAAAGGCGAAGCCGACCTGGCGCGCATGTTGCGCGACCGCTTGAAATCGGAGAAGGCGAACGGCACGAAGGTAAAGATCGCGACGCAGATTGAATTCGACGACAACTGCTCGGCGCAGAGCACCATGATGCAGGTTCTGACCCAGGATCGTCCGGGACTGCTTTACCGTATGTGCTCGCTAGTCTCGAAACACGACTGCAACATCGAAATTGCGTTGATCGAAACCGAGGGGCAGATGGCGATTGATGTCCTGTATCTGACCTCAGGCGGGGCGAAGTTGAGCGCGGATCGGCAGGCGGCGCTGGGCCAGGCGCTGCGCGAGGAACTCGCAGCCAAGTAGCTCCTCGTGTGGGGCGGACACTCCTGTCCGCCGCTCTTGACCTTGGGGTTGATTTCGACCTTCGCAGTCGGCGCAGAATCAACGGCAGCGGACAAGAGTGTCCGCTCCACATAAAGCTACCGATCTGCGTAATATCCGTCTCTGGTTTGAACGCTCAGATCCTTCTTCTTCACCGCCAACACGACGTGGTGATAACCGGAGGCGGTGCTGTCCTTGTCGGGTGTATAACCCATGCTGTACTGGGTTCGTAGTTCCTCGACAATGCTGGTGTAGATATCGCCGACGGATTCTTTTTTAGAAACCTCAAAGAAACGTCCACCAGTTTCTTTGGAAATTCGCTCAAGTATTTTCTTGCCGTCGGTGCGGCTCTCGGCAGGACGTTGGCCTCCACGACCGCCTCGACCACCGCCGCCGCCCGGCCAGCCGCCTCCGCCGCCGGGCCAGCCGCCTCCACCTCCACCAGGGTAACCGCCGCCCCGTCCCATTCCGCCGCCCTGCCTTTGGCCTTCGTCGCGGTGAGAATCCGCGAAATAGATGGAATACACCACCGTGTCGGCACGTTGGGCAGCCTCGATCGCGCTTTCCAGGTAAGTCTTGCTGCCGTGGTCGACGCCGTCCGAGAGAATGACGATAGCCTTCCGGCCCTGCTGCTTTTTCATTAATTCGTTCGACGCCAGATAAACGGCGTCGTAAAGCTGCGTACCACCGCCACGATGCGAGCCCGATCCCGAGGGGGAATTAGAAGGATCGTTCGGATCGTTCGAGTGCTCGCGGTCCGATGACGTCTTAAGCAATTCGAGCGCCGATTGCAGCTTTTCACGGGATGCGGTCAAATCCTGAAGCAGTTCGACTTCCCGATCGAAGTGAATAAGGAAGGCTTTGTCCTTGGGCTGCACCAGCATCTGATCAATAAAACTGCGGCTCGCGTTGCGCTCCGCGTCGAGCACGTTGTCTTGACTGCGACTGGTATCGACGAGCAGGCCAAGCGTAAGCGGGAGGTTTGTCTCCTGCGAAAAATATTTGATGGTCTGCGGGCGCCCGTCTTCCTGCAGCGTGAAATCGTCTTTAGTGAGGTCGCGGACGATCTTGCCATGTTTGTCGCGAACGGTGACCGGCAGCGTGACCACTTTGACGTCAACCGCGACGGTGGCAACCGGTTCCTGAGCCTGCATCGATGGGCCGACGCCGGGAACAGCGACCAACGCGACGATCATCACACCAACGATCATCGCAAAGACAACCAGAGCAAAGGCAACCGGCTTCCACCACAGTAATGGTTTCGCCATAATCATTGAGTCATTGATTTATTGAGTCAATTGAAAGAGTCAATAGCCCTATTTTTTATCTTAATCGATCCGTCCTTGAGCTTGAGACACATATCCACATGAGCCCAATACTAAACTGGATGCGCGACGACGGAGTTGCAGTTGCCAAACATCCTGTAAAAGCAACGTCAATGCCGGGTAAAATTTCGTAAAGGCCAAATACCGCGCATTTGGCGATGCTAAAGTTAGACCATGCGATCTTTCCGCCAATCTTTCCGCCAATCTTTCCGCCAAAGACCCGCGCGCCTGTGCATTGTAAAGACTTGCCTTCTTGTGACCTGCCTGCTCGCGGCCTTGGCAGCTCTGCTTCTCGCGCAGGACAAACCGCAGGACAAGCCAACGGGCGCTCCCGGCAGCCCACAAGTAGCCAAGGCCGTCGGGACGATCAAGAGTATCCAGGCGGATTCGATTACCGTGGCTGAGCCCGGTGGCGAAGTAACGGCACGGCTGCTGCCCTCGACCAAGATCCTGCGCGTGCTGCCGGGAGCAAAGGATCTGAAGAACGCGACCTCTCTCCAGCCGCAAGACTTGCAGCCAGGGGATGCGGTACGGGTTCGCGGATGGGCAGCGGCGGATGCGCACACCATCGACGCGTTGGAAGTGCTTGTGCTGAAGCCCGCCGATTTGGCGGCCAAACAGCAGCACGATCGCGACGACTGGCAAAAACGAGGGGTGGACGGGATCGTCACCAAGGTGGACGCTGCGACCGACATCATCACCATCAAGTCCGGTGGAATGGGCGCGAGCCGGAGCATCGCCATCCACGTTGCCAAGGATACGATCCTGCGGCGCTACGCGCCCGACTCGGTGAAGTTCGAAGACGCTAAACCAGCGCCCATCGATCAAATCAAGCCGGGAGATCAATTGAACGCGCGAGGAACTCGCAGCCCGGATGGCAGTGACGTGCAGGCGGAGGAAGTTGTCTCCGGCACATTTCGCTATATTGAGGGGACCATCAACGCCATCGACTCCGCCAACAATACGATGACGGTGCAGGATGTGATCGCGAAAAGTGCGGTGGTGGTGAGGGTGTCTCCCGACTCGCAAATGTGGAAGCTGCCGGCGGAAGTGGCGCAGCGCATCGCGATTTTCTTGAAAGGCAGGGCAAGTGGCGCGAGCGGCGATCAACCCGGCGCCAACGGCCAAGGCCAAAGCATGCCCAGCGCCCAGGGTTCTGCGCCCGGCGCGGGTGGGGCGCAATCGCAAACCGGGCGCGGACCGGGCGGCGCACCAGCCGGAAATGGTCCGTCGAATCTGCAGCGCATTCTAAGCCGCTCCCCCAGCATCAAGCTGTCGGATCTGCAGAAGGGCGACGCCGTGGTGATCCTGACGTCAGCGAGCGGAAAATCGGACGCGGTTACAGCGAGCAAGCTACTGGCTGGAGTGGAGCCCATCCTGACCGCGGCGCCAAGTCGCAGCGCATCCTCGCTGCTTTCCCCGTGGGCGCTGGGCGCGCCCGGCGGAGAAGGTGAAGCCGCCCAGTAGCCAACAAAGCTCAACATGTTCTCTACCAATGTGATCTGCCTGGAAAGAAAGGGTGTGCGTTTGAAGCATTTATCGGTCTTCGTTCTGGCAAATCTCACTTTGGCGATTCTGCTTCCAGTGACGCTGCTCGGGCTGGCTGCGCCGGCATGGGCGCAGTCGTCGGCCCAGTCATCCGCCCAGTCAACAGGAACGACGGGAACCTTGCGCGGGCAAGTGACCGATCCATCCGGAGCGGTGGTGACGAACGCCACGGTTGCGGTCCTCGTATCCGGCGGACAAACGCATTCGGCCACCACCAGCAAAACCGGCGGTTACGAAATCGGAAATCTGCCGCCCGGCAAGTACACAGTCACAGCCAATGCCCAGGGATTCGCCGTCTTTGTGCAAAACGACGTGGACGTGGCGGCGGGCCAAGTCGCGCAATTCAACATCGCGCTCGACATCAATGTGCAGGAGGAAAAAGTCAACGTCCAGGGAGAAGGAGAAAACCCTCAAGTCGACGTCAACCCCGCCAATAATGCCAGTCAGATCGTACTCAGCGGCAAGGACCTGGATGCCCTTCCCGACGATCCCGATGAATTGCAGTCTGACCTGGAGGCGCTGGCCGGACCTTCGGCCGGTCCCAACGGCGGCCAGCTTTACATCGATGGATTCACTGCCGGACAGCTCCCGCCGAAATCGTCGATTCGCGAGATTCGCATCAATCAAAATCCGTTCTCGGCCGAATACGACAAGCTCGGCTACGGGCGAATCGAAGTCTTCACCAAGCCGGGCACGGACAAGTTCCATGGACAATTCTCAGTCGTGGGGAACGACTCGGGATTAAATACGCGCAATCCTTATCTCGGCGACGCTACGCAGGAGCCCTACCATTCCGTAATCTATATGGGAAACGTCGGCGGGCCGATCAGCAAGAAGGCGTCATTTTTCTTCGACGTGCAGCGGCGCAACATCGATGAGATTGCCGTTGTAAACGCGCCGGCGCTGAACTCGAATCTGCAACCATTTCAGCTAACCGAAGACGAGCCCAACCCACGCACCCGCACCAATATCGCTCCACGTATCGACTACCAAGTCAGCACCAACAATACGCTCACCGCACGCTACCAGTATTATCGTGACACATGGAAGAACGGCGGTGTCGGCGGATTAGTGCTGCCGGAGGCTGGCTACGACACTCTCTCCACCGAACACACCGTGCAGATCACGGATACGCAAGTCCTCAGTACGAAGGTGATCAATGAGACCCGCTTCCAGTACCTGCGCGACAACAGCAATCAGAATTCGGTGACGACGCCGTTGCAGACCTTGCCGACTGGGTTCACGACGGATGCGTCCATTAACGTGATCGGGGCCTTTAGCGGCGGACGCGCCAGTTCGGGACTACAGACCGACCACCAGGACCACTACGAACTGCAGAATTACACTTCGATAGCGCAGGGCAGGCACTTCCTGAAATTCGGAGGGCGGCTGCGCGCAGTTCACGACGTCAATACTTCCAGCGCCGGATTCAATGGCAGCTTCACCTTCCCGAACATACAAGCTTACGCGACTGCCGTGCAGGATCTCGCAAGTGGCACACCTGAGGCGCTCCCAAACCAGTTTACGCTCGATGCAACCCACAGCGGCGCAGTCCCCACCGTGCCCGTCACCGTAGTGGATGCCGGACTGTACGTGCGGGATGATTGGAAGGTGCGTCCTAACATCACGCTGAGTGGCGGCCTGCGCTTTGAAACCCAGAACGCAATCCACGATCATGCGGACTGGGCGCCTCGCATCAGTTTTGCATGGGGCCTCGGCGGCGGCAAGAGCGCGCCAAAAACCGTGCTCCGCGGCGGGTTTGGCCTGTTCTACGACCGATTCACCCAGAACCTGGTTCTGAATGCAGACCGTTTGAACGGAGTAACCCAGCAACAGTACGCCGTGTCGGCTCAATGTTCCACGCCACCGTGCCCTGCAATAGATTTTTTCCCGGTCGTGCCGATGCCGAGCCAATTGCCAACGCAGACGACTTCCCCGATCTATCAGATCGCCCCGGATTTGCATGCGCCCTACATCATGCAAACCGCCTTCAGCATGGAGCGGCAGGTCACAAAGATCGCCAACCTTACGCTTACGTATCTGAATTCCCGCGGCGTGCACCAGCTTCTGTTGATTGATACCAATGCACCGATGCCGAGCACATCGAGCTGGGCCGGGCCGCGCCCGAATCCAAAGGCAGGCGACATCTATCAATATTCCTCCGACGGACTTTTCCGGCAGAACCAGTTGATCGCGAATTTCAACATCCGGGCAGGAACGAAGTTATCTCTGTTCGGTTACTACTCTCTGAACTACTCCCATAGCGACCCTCTCGGTTCCTCCAGCAACGGGGCGTTTACCAATAACTTTCCATCCGACCAGTACAACGTGAGGTTGGACTACGGGCGAGCTTCCTTTGCGATCCGGGATCGGGTCTTTATGGGGGGTACGATCGGACTGCCGCGTGGGTTTCGCCTGAGTCCGTTTATGATTTTCAATTCCGGCGCTCCCTACAACGTTACCGTGGGCCAGGATTTGGCCAATGATTTGCAGTTCAACGTCCGTCCCGCATTCGGCACCAATCCTTCGGGTTCGTGCCCGTTTCCGACGGCCGCCGCTTGCAGCCGATACGTGGTTCCGACGACGCCGTACACTCAGATTCCTATCAACTACCTGACCGGCCCGTCCCTGTTCACGCTCAACCTGCGGCTGGCAAAGACATTCGGCTTCGGGCCGGAGGTCGGCGGGAAAAACGGAGCGCAGCCGGGCGCTGGCCCTCCTGTCGGCGGTGGCGGTGGTCCACGCGGCGGCGGCGGCGGCGGAGGCTTGGGACGCCCCGGCGGTGGCGGCGGCCCATTTAGCATGGCAGCGGCGACCAATCGTCGCTACAACTTGACGTTCAGCGTCAACGCACGGAACGTTCTGAACCGGGTGAACCCGGCGCCACCCATCGGCGTCCTGAGCTCACCCAATTTCGGACAGTCGATTGCTCTGGCAGGGGGGCCGTTCTCAAGCCCGGCGGCCAATCGCAAAATTGAATTGCAGGCGCTATTCAGCTTCTAGCAGGTTGCGGAAAAACTCGATGTGAAGCGGACGCAGTACCACGAAACTCTCTTGTTTCCACAGCACAACCTGATAAGAAGAAGGCATGCGCGGAAAAGACGAGCAACAGTTGGACGTG
>Ga0187855_10000390_pt1 | contig 39056 bp, 44 predicted proteins | sample June2016WEW_8_10_2_FD_132969 | JGI IMG/M metagenome (GOLD analysis project Ga0187855, IMG submission 132969) | Peatland microbial communities from SPRUCE experiment site at the Marcell Experimental Forest, Minnesota, USA - June2016WEW_8_10 | ecosystem: Environmental > Terrestrial > Soil >... | reverse complement strand
ACGTCGTGGCCGAATTCCTTGCGGAAGGCGAAGGCGAGGCGCACGGCGCTCATGCAGGCCGGCACGTCGTCGGCGTTGACGTGGATGATCGGCACGTCGAAGCCCTTCGCCAGGTCGGACGCCCAGCGCGTGGAGCGCGCGTCGTCGGGGTCGGTGGTGAAGCCGATCTGGTTGTTGGTGATGATGTGCACGGTGCCGCCCACCTTGTAGCCGTCGAGCGCCTGCAGGTTGAGCGTCTCGGCGACCACGCCCTGCGCGGGGAACGAGGCGTCGCCGTGGATCGCGATCGGCACGGCGGCGTCGGTGTCCTGGTGGGCGTGGGGGCCTTGGCGGGTGGTTTGGGCGGCGCGCGTGGCGCCCTCCACCACGGCGGAGACGTACTCGAGGTGGGAGGGGTTTGACTCGAGGTTGACCTGGATCGTCTCGCCGTCGGGCAGCTTGTAGGAGCCGTGCGTGCCGTGGTGGTACTTGACGTCGCCGGTCCCTCCCTGCGGGATCGTGGTCACGGCCTCCAGCGTCGAGGCCCCCTCGAACTCGGCGAAGATCGTGTCGTAAGGCCGGCCAAGGTTGTGCGCCAGCACGTTGAGGCGGCCGCGATGGGCCATCCCCACCACGACCTCTCTGCCGCCGTGCGCCGCCGCCAGCTGGATCAGCTCGTCGAGCATCGGCACGGTCACGTCGAGGCCCTCGATCGAGAACTGGTGCTGACCGAGGTAGGCCTTGTGCATGAAGCGCTCCAGCGCATCCACCTCGATCAGGCGCTTCAGCAGCGTCCGCTGCTCGTCGGCGGTCAGCGGCTGCCTGAAGGTGCCCGACTCGATCTTCTCGCGCAGCCACACGCGCTGTTTGTGTGAGGAGATGTGCTCGATCTCATAGGCGATCGTGCCGCAGTAGGTCTCGCGTAGGTGGGGCAGCGCGTCGGCGAGCGTCGCCCCCGGCACCCACATGCGCAGGATTTTCGCGGGGATCTGCGCCATCAGCTCGGGCGTCAGGCCCAGCGGCTCGGGGTCAAGGGCGGGGTCGCCCTCGGGCTCGACCCCCAGCGGATCGAGGCGCGCGGCGAGGTGGCCGTGGGTGCGGAACGCCTTCAGCAGCGCGGTGGCAGACTGCACCGCCTGCAGCAGCTCTTCGTCGGGCGCCGCGCGTGGCGTGCCGGCGCGTCGCGCCTCCTCGACCGTGGTTGCCGCGGCGGCTGCGGCCGCGGCGGGCGCGGGCACCGCCGGCGCGGGGCCGAGGTCGACGCCGAGTGAGGCGAACACGCCTTCGTAGAAGCCGTCCTCCCCCTGCAGGTACCCCTCGATTCGTGCGAGAAAGCGCCCCGACTCCGCCCCCTGGATCACGCGGTGGTCGTAGGTGGAGGTCATCGTCATCACCTTCTCCGCGCCGATCATCGCGCCGATGTTGCCGAGCCCGGGCGGGTAGCCGATCGAGCCGGTCGCGACGATCGTGCCCTGGCCGTACATCAAGCGCGGCACCGAGGCGACGGTGCCGAGGCCACCGGGGTTGGTCAGGGTGATGTTGGCGCCTTTCAGGTCGTCCGCGGTGAGCGTGTTGGTGCGCGCCTTCTCCACCAGCGCGTCGTAGGCGGCGAGGAAGCGCTCGAAGGAGAGGTGGGCGGCGTTGGCGATCACCGGCACCATCAAAGTGCGGCTGCCGTCCTTCTTCTCCACGTCCACGGCGAGGCCGAGATTCACCTGGCCGTCGGTGACGCGGTGCGGTTTGCCGTCGATCTCGGCGAAGTGGTGTGCCATCACCGGCATGTCCTGCGCCGCGCGCGCGATCGCGTAGGCGATCAGGTGGGTGAACGACACCTTGCGCCCCGCCGCCTTCAGCTCGCGCCGGCGCGCGTCGAGCGCGGTGACGGTGAGCGTGCGGAAGCTGGTGGCGGTCGGGATCGAGCGCGACTGCTCCATGTAGCGGGCCAGCGCCGCCGCGCCGCCCTTCATCAATTCGGCGCCCGCCGGTGCCGCTGCTCCATCTGCCCGCGCGCCCCCGGCAGTCGCTGCGTCGGCAGTCCCGCTCACCGCCGTCGCCGCGCCATTGCCAGCAGCGGCATCGAGCACGTCGGCCTTGACGATGCGGCCGGCGGGGCCAGTGCCGGAGACAGTTGTGAGATCCACGCCCTCGACCGCCGCGGCGCGTGCAGCCACGGGGGTGGCGGGAGCACTTGGAGATGGAGAGCCGTTGGCTGTCGGTGGTTGGCCGTTGCCTCCCGACCCACCATCCTCAGAGGGCGCGCCGTCACTCACGGCGATGCGGGCAATCACCTGGCCGACGGTGACGGTGTCGCCCTCCTGCGCGAGGATCTCGCTCACCGTTCCGCTTGCCGGCGAGGGCAGCTCCACGTCCACCTTGTCGGTCGATATCTCGACGATCGTGTCGTCGAGCTTGATCGCATCGCCCACCTTGACGCGCCATTCGAGGATTGTTCCCTCGGTAACCGACTCGCCCGCGGCAGGGGTCACGACGTCGATCGTCTTGCCAGTCGTCGCGGATGCCGCCATACCTGGACTCACTCTAGCGCGACGGGTGGGCGGACCGCCTCACGTCGGCGCGTCTCGCGCATGAACTCGAAGCTGCCGAAAAAGGGGCCGATGCCGCCGAGCACAGCGACCGCGGTTGCCAGCCGCAAAGGGACGATCCGTAGGCGCACACAGACTATGCAGGCGATCGACATGCCGATCCACAGCAGCCCGTGGGTGAGCCCGAGGATGAATGTCTCCGGCTGCGGCTTGCCGATCGCGAAGGCGCAGATCAGCAGCGCGGTGTAGATGCATGAGTGTGTGAACGAGGTCCACTTCAGGCGGGTGAACACTTGCGGATGGGCGGCAGGTGGCGGGAGCCTCGTCGCCGCGGGCGCCCCGACGGGTGGGTCACCGAGCTCCGACGCGCGCGTCACGCCGTCAGCCAGCGCGCCACCACCGGCAGGGCCTCTCCGGCCTCGGCCGGCCACTCGTCGATCTCCGCCGGCCACCAGGCGAAGGCGTCGTGCTCGTGGTCGGGTGTCACCTCGGCGCCCTCCGCCAGCCATGCCTGCCCGACGAACATCACCATCTTGTGGGGCAGCGCGATCAGTGCCTCGGCCTGAGCGCGCGCGGGCTTCACCGACCACTCCTCCTCGAGCTCGCGCACCAGCGTGTTGGCGGGGCTCTCGCCGAGGTCCACCGCGCCGCCGGCGCCGAGCGCCCAGCGCCCGGCCCACGAGGCGACCCACGGCGCGCGGCGCCCCGCCAGCCAGCGGCCCTCGGCGTCGCGGGTGACGCACAGCGCGGCCATGCTGCAGGAGGCGTCGCCGCCGACCAGGCGGAGCGCCCAGCGCACGGGCTGGATCTCGATCTCGATCCCCCCGTCTGACTCCTTGTAGCCGACCAGCCGTCCCGCGATCCCGTCGTGGCTGGGGGAGCCCCGCTCCTGCAGGGCGGTGATCGCGGCGTCGGCCTCCTTGGCGTGCGCGGGGGAGGGCTCGAAGCACTCCTCGCTCCAGCTTGCCGTCACCCGCTCCAGCGGCCACGGACCGCGTGCGAGCACGGTCGGGCTCGGCGGGGCGGCCTCGCTGGCGGGCGGCGCGGCGGTCTCGGCGGGGCGCGACGGCGTGGGCTCGGGCTGAGCGGACATGCTTGGAAGGCTAGTGGCCCGGCGTCCTCGGCGTCGGGGGTTGTATGTGTTTTTTTGGGACCCCAACCCTTCATTTTGTGAAGTGGTCGGCGGGCGTGCCATCGGCTAACGTCCGGCGGGATGCTGCTGGAGGAGCGCGAGCGCGGGGCCCCCAATCTCCAGGTGGATGCGGTCGCCGGCCGTCCCACCGGCCTGAGGCGGAAACGCCGCCGCTCGCATCTGCTGCTCAACGTGGCGACCGTGGCGGTCACGGTCGTCTTCTCCTACATCGCGCTCAGCGGCATCGACTTCCACGCGGTTTGGCGGGCGCTGCGCAGCTGCGACTGGTGGTGGCTGGTGCCGGCGCTGATCGCGTTCGGCGTGGGCGACGTGGCGCGGGCGCTGCGCTGGCGCTCGCTGTTCGCCCCCGGTCGGCGCCCCCCGGCCGGGACGACGCTGAACGCGACGATGATCGGCTACTTCTACAACAACATCATGCCCGCGCGCGCGGGCGAAGTGGCGCGTGTGGTGGTGCTCACGCGGCGCAGCTCCGCGCCGCCGGTGGAGACGGTGGGGACGATTGTGGTGGAGCGCCTGTACGACCTGATCGCGATCCTCGCGATCTTCTTCGTGGTGCAGCCGTGGCTGCCGCCCGTCAGCTGGTTCAAAGCGGCCGCGATCGCGGCGCTCGTGCTCGCGCTGGCGGTCGCGAGCGCTGTCGTGGTGCTGGTCGTCTACGGCGAGCGCCCGCTGCGCTGGCTGCTGCGCCCGCTCGGCCGGCTGCCGCTGTTCTCCGGAGCGCGCCTGGAGCGAACGCTCGACGAGCTGGTGCACGGGCTCAGCGGCCTGCGCAACCGGCGGGTAGCGATCGAGGCCTTCCTGTGGACGATCCTCGCGTGGATGCTCACCGCGCTGTGTGCCTACTTCGTCTCCGTCGCCTTCCACCTGCAGCTGCCGTTCGCCTGCGGAGTGCTGGTCGCGGTGGCCGTCGGCCTGAGCATGATCCTGCCATCGCCCCCCGCGGCGCTCGGCGTGTTCGAGGGAGCGGCGATCCTCGCGTTGAAAGCGTACGGCCTGCCGAAGTCCACAATTCTCCCGTTCGCGCTGGTGCTGCACGCGGTCAACTTCGTGCCGTTCGTTTTGGTTGGAGCGTTTTTGCTGCATTACAACGCGCGGCACCCTTATGCCGGAGCCTTGGGGTGAAAAACCGTGTTGCGGAAGATCAGGAAGTTCCCTGAAACCAGGATCGCGACGGTTGCGAGGTATACGACCTCGACCGGCAGGCCGAGCGCCGCGGGCAGGATCAGGGTCGATGCCGCGGTGAGCCCGTACTGAGCGCCGGCCACCGCGAGGTAGCGGGCTGCCTGATGGTTGAGCGGCAGGGCGTACTCCTCGTGATGAGCCCACACGAAGAACCGCTGCAGCGTGAAGTGAACCGACAGCCCGACACAGGCGCCGATGATCAGCGCGACCTGAAAGGGCAGTCCCACCACGCTCGCCAGCACCGTTGTGGTGCCCAGATACACGATGGTCACGGTGCTGCCGGCGAGAACGTAGCGAATGCCCTGGCGGAGCACGCCGGAATCTCGCAGGCGCGCGCTCCACGCCCGCGGCGCGCTTGGATCGGGGGCGCTCGGCGTTTGCGGGGGGCGTGTCACGGGCTTAACGTAGTATGGCGAGGAGGCCCCGCCACCCTCCTGGAAGCAGTGATCGACATCGACAGCACCACGACCCTCGCCGACGGGATCCGTCGCACCGTGATCGAGCAGTCCAAGCGTGCCAACGTGGGACACATCGGCTCGGCGCTGTCGATCGCCGACATCCTCGCCGCGCTCTACGGCGGCGTGCTCGAGCCGCCCGCGGCCCACTCCCAGCGCGACCGCCTCGTGCTGTCGAAGGGCCATGCCTCGCTGGCCCTCTACGCGGCACTTGAATTGACCGGGCGCCTGCCCGCCGGGACGACCGGCAGCTACTGCACCGATGGCACGCTGCTGGGCGTGCATCCCGAGCACGAGCTGGACGGAGTGGACTTCTGCACGGGCTCGTTGGGCCATGGGCTGCCGATCGCCGTTGGGTCGGCGCTGGCGGCGCGCCTGGAGGAATCGCTGCGCCGCGTGTTCGTCGTGATGAGCGATGCGGAGCTCAACGAGGGGTCGGTGTGGGAGGCGGTCATGTTCGCCGCCCACCACCGCCTCGCCAACCTGGTTGTGATTCTCGACCTCAACGGGCAGCAGGCGATGGGCTACACCAAGGATGTGCTCGGCCTCGACGCGCCGGCCCGGCGGTGGGAGGCATTTGGCTGGGAGGTGCACGAGCTCGACGGGCACGACACGTCCGCGATGCAGACTACAATCCAGGATCTGGACTTTGCTACCGGAGCGCCCCACCTCATCGTCGCCCGCACCACGTTCGGCAAGGGCGTCAGCTTCATGCAAAATGTGATCGACTGGCACTACCTGCCGATGACCGACGAGCAGTACCACCAGGCACTGTCCGAGCTGCAGGGCGCGGTCGTATGAGGCACGACTTCATCGCTGAGCCGCGGGGCGCGGCCGTATGAGAGACGACTTCATCGCGGAGCTGGCCGAGCTGGCGGCAACCGACGAGCGCGTGGTATTGCTGACCGGCGACCTCGGCTACCTCGTGCTTGACGTCTTCTCCAACCGCTTCCCCGAGCGCTTCTTCAACGTCGGCGTGGCGGAGCAGAACATGGTCGGGATCGCGACCGGCTTAGCGGAGGCGGGTTACGTGCCGTTCGTCTACTCGATCGCCACGTTCGCGACGATGCGCCCGTACGAATTCGTGCGCAACGGCCCGGTGCTGCACAACCTGCCGGTGCGCATCGTCGGCGTCGGGGGAGGATTCGACTACGGCCACAACGGGATCACGCACTTCGCGCTGGAGGACTACGCGTTGATGCGCGCACAGCCCGACCTGACGGTGGTGGCCCCGGCCGAAAGCGCCCAGGCGCGCGCGGCCGTGCAGGCCACGAAGGACCACGAGGGGCCGATCTACTTCCGGGTCGCCAAGCAGGGCACGCCGGTGCCCGGCCTGAACGGTCGTTTTGCGCCCGGCCGCGCGGAGCTGATCGGCGACGGCGCGGATGTGGCGCTGATCGCAATCGGCTCGATCGCCCGCGAGGCGCAACTCGCGGCGGAGATGCTCGCCGAAGACGGCGTCGGCGCAACCGTGGCGGTCGTCTCGACGTTCAATCCTTCGCCCACCGAGGATCTCGCCGAGCTGCTGGGCGGCGTGTCGCTTGCGATCTCGGTGGAGGCTCACTACCTGAACGGCGGGCTCGGCTCGCTGGTGGCGGAGACGATCGCCGAGCGCGGCCTTGGCTGCCGCCTGATCCGGGCCGGCGTCGACGCCACGCCGCGAGGTCTCACCGGCAGCCAGCGGTTCCTCGAGGACCGCTTCGGGCTCTCGGCGCGGCGGCTCGCTGCCACAGTGCAGGCAGCGCTCGACACCGCCACGGCGTGACCGCGTGAAGATCAGCGCGGTCATCGCCTGCTATCGCGACGCCCCTGCGGTGCCGATCATGCACGAGCGCCTTTGCGCGATGTTCGCCGAGATCGGCGCCGACTACGAGATCATCTTCGTCAACGACGGCAGCCCCGACAACGCGCGCGAGGTGCTCACCGAGCTCGCCGGCCGCGACCCGAAAGTGGTAGTCATCAACCACACGCGGGCCTTCGGCTCGCAGAGCGCGTTCACCAGCGGCATGCAGATCGCCACCGGAGACGCGGTGGTGCTGCTCGACGGCGACCTGCAGGACCCGCCCGAGATCATCCCGCAGTTCGTGGAGCAGTGGCGGGAGGGGTTCGACATCGTCTACGGCGTGCGCGTCGAGCGCGAGACGACGGCGTTCATGCGCCGCGCCTACAAGCTCTTCTACCGCCTCTTCAGGCGGCTCTCCTACCTGAGCATCCCGCTCGACGCCGGCGACTTCGGGTTGCTCGACCGCCGCGTGGTCGACGCCTTGAACAGCCTGCCCGAGTCCCACCGCTTCATCAGAGGGCTGCGCGCGTGGGTCGGCTACCGCCAGGTGGGGGTGCCGTATGTGCGCCCGGAGCGCATGTTCGGCAAAACCACCAACTCGCTGGTCAAGAACATCGGGTGGGCGCGCCGCGCGATCGTCTCCTTCTCCTACGTGCCGCTCGACCTGATTGCCTGGCTGGCGCTGGCCACAGTGGCTGTGTCGTTTCTCGCGCTGGTGGCGCAGCTCGTCCTGCACTTCACCGATCCCAGCCTCGCGCCCAAGGGCTTCACCACGCTGATCGTCGGCATGCTGTTCATCGGCGGCATCCAATTGCTGTGCCTGGCGATCATCGGCTCCTACGTGGCGCACATCTACGAGGAGAGCAAGCACCGCCCGCCTTATCTGGTCGAGAGCGTGCTCAATCCTCCCATCAAATGAACGAGGCGCTCGACACGAAGCTGCCCGAGATGCTTGCCACCCGCTGCGCGATCTGCGAGAGCGTGGGCAACGCCACCGAGCGCTGGCGGGCGACGTTCGACCCCGAGGCGTTCAACGCGCGCGTCTTCTCGGCGCGGCGCCTGCCCGACCGCGTGCACTACCGGATGGTTGTCTGCGACAGCTGCGGCCTCGTGCGCTCGGACCCGGTCGCCGACGAGGAGCTGCTGGCGGCGCTGTATGCGTCCAGCAGCTTCGACTACGGCGAGGAGGTCGAGTCGATCCAGGCGACCTACGGCCGCGCGCTCGGCTGGTTGGAGCAGCGCGCGCCGCGACGCGAGGCGCTGCTTGAGATCGGCTGCGGGAACGGCTTCTTCCTCCAGCAGGCGCGGCGGCAGGGCTGGCGCGAAGTGCGCGGCGTGGAGCCGAGCGCCGACGCGGTCGCAAAGGCCCCGCCCGAGCTCGACGGCGCGATCGTGCAGGACGTGATGCGCGCGGGGGTGTTCGCCCCGGAGAGCTTCGACGCCGTGTGCCTCTTCCAGGTGCTCGACCACATCTCACGCCCGGTCGAGCTGCTCGAGGAGTGCCTCGCGGCGCTGCGCCCGGGCGGGCAGATCCTCGCGCTCAACCACAACGTCAGCGCCTGGTCGGCGCGGCTGCTCGGCGAGCGCAGCCCGATCGTCGACATCGAGCACACCTACCTGTACTCGCCGGCGACGATGCGACGCCTATTCGCCAAGGCGGGCTTCGTCGACGCGCGGGTGCGCAGCGTGCGCAACACCTACAGCCTTGCCTACCTCACGCAGCTCCTCCCGCTGCCCTCGGGATTGAAGCCACGGCTGCTGGGGGCGATGCGGGCGGGTCCGGCGGGCCGCATCCGCGTAACCGTGCCCCTCGGCAACCTCTGCCTGATCGCGCGCAAGCCGGGTTGATCGACGCGGTGAGAGCGCTCCTCACAGGCGCCGCTGGCCTCGGCAAAGGCCCGGTGCAGCTGCGGTGAGGGCGCTCGTGACAGGCGCCGCTGGCTTTCTTGGCGCCAACCTCGTGCGGCACCTGGCCGCCGCCGGGCACGAGCCCGTGGCGCTCACGCGCTCCCGCGAGGCGGCGTGGCGGCTGGAGGAGGTCGCGAGCGAGGTGCGCGTGCTCGAGCTCGACCTCTGCGACACCGCGGCGATCGAGCGGGTCGTCGCGACCACCGAGCCGCAGTGGGTATTCCACCTGGCCGCGCACGGCGCCTACTCCTGGCAGCAGGACCTGGCGCAGATGATCGCGGTGAACGTCGCCGCCACCGCGGCGCTGCTGGAGGCCGCGCGCGATGCCGAGGTAATTGCGTTCGTCAACGCCGGCTCCTCCTCGGAGTACGGCCTGAAGGCGCATGCCCCGCGCGAGGACGAGTGGTTGGAGCCCAACAGCCACTACGCCGTCACGAAGGCCACCGCCACCCACCTCACGGCGCTCGCCGCCGCGCAGGGGCTGCCGGCGGTGACGCTGCGCCTGTACTCGATCTACGGGCCGTGGGAGGAGCCGGGCCGACTGGTGCCGGCGCTGGTGGGAGAGGCGACGCGCGGCGGTCTCCCGCCGCTGGTGGGTCCGGAGACGGCGCGCGACTTCGTGTACGTGGAGGACTGCTGCGAGGCGCTGCTGCGCGCGGCGGAGCGAGGCGCGCCCGGCGGTCCCGGCGCGACGCTGAACATCGGCTCGGGGGTCCAGACGCGTCTGGAGGAACTCGTCGAGATGGCGCGCGCCGCGCTGGGGGTGGCGGTGCAGCCGCAATGGGGCACGATGGGCCAGCGCGGGTGGGACACCGACGTGTGGGTCTCCGACCCGCGCGCCGCGCGCGAGCTGCTCGACTGGAGGGCAACCACCGGCCTCGGCGACGGCCTCGCCCGCACGGCCGCGTGGCTGCGGGAGCGGCCGCGGCTGTGGGAGCGCTACGGCATCGAGGATGGCGCCTAAACAGCCCAATTGTCTTTCCTTCAAGATAGATGTATCCTTTTCAAGACAAACGTATGGTATTATGGACAATGTGAATGTGTCTCGTGCGTACAGCGCCGTAGCCCCGACCGTGGAGGGAGACGTCTTGGTAGTCCTCGCCGGAACGACCCAGCCCCTCACGGGTCGCCGCGTCGCAAGGCTCGCGCGACGCGGTTCGGTGGCCGCGGTCGCCAAGGCGCTCAACCGGCTGGTAAGCCAGGGGATCGTTTTTCGGCAGGAGGTGCCGCCCGCATCGCTGTACACGCTCAACCGCCGTCACCTCGCGGCACCCGCCGTCGAGACCCTGGCTCTGATCCGCACCGAGCTCCTCAAACGCCTGCGCGACGCCCTCTCCACCTGGAGCATTCCCCCGGTGCACGCATCTCTGTTCGGCTCCGCCGCACGGGGGGACGGCGACATCGACAGTGACATCGACATCTTCATTGTCCGTCCCGCCGGCGTGGACACCGAGGACCCGGCATGGGAGGCGCAGTTGTGGGGCCTTGGGGAGGCCGTCCTTGCGTGGACGGGCAACGACGCCGGCATTATCGACTTCGCCGAGCAGGACATCGAGCAGATACGCAACGAGAGCCCTCCCGTACTGGGAGGCCTTCAACGAGACGGCATCGACCTCGCTGGGGTCCCGTTGCGCGAGCTCCTCGGGACAGCGCGGTGAGCCGCGGGGGGGCGAAGGAGCCCCGATCCCGCGAGTGCGACGCAGCCGATGCTCGCAAGCGACTCGCAGACGCGGAGAAGTACCTGGAGGTAGCAGAGCTCGTCGCCGGTGAGAATTCGCTGGAGGCTCACAACGTCGCCACTGGACTCGCAGTGCTCGCTGGCATCGCGGCGTCGGACGCCGCCTGCTGCAAGGCGCTCGGCGAGAGCTCCCGGGGACCCGATCACCGGGACGCAGCGAGATTCCTGCGCCGGATCACTCCCGGGGGCGAGGCCGGTGCGAACAACTTCGAGCGGCTCGTGGGCCTCAAGGACAAGGCTCACTACAGCTTCCTCAACGTGTCCGAGCAGGACCAAACAGGCGCGATCCGTCGGGCCGGCCGACTGGTCGACTTCGCCCGCGAAGTCCTCCAGCGCTGATCAAGATGACCATGTTCTCACGGCCACCAACCGAAAGCATCTCCATCTCCCCCCATCGAGCCGACGTCGCCGGTCAGCATGACGAGAGCTGGCAGCCTCCCCCCTTCACCCGGCTCGACGGTCCAGCCAGCCGCGCGATCACGAGCGCTCGCCGCCTGTTCGACGTGCAGGCCAGCTCGATCTGGAACGATCTCGCAGGCGAGCTGGGCAGGGTGAACGGCACGCTGCTCGACGTGGGCTGCGGCGCGCAGCCCTACCGCACACTGGTGCCGGCGGAGGTGAAGTACATCGGCATCGACACCGCCGACGCCAAAGACCGCTTCGGCTACCACATCCCGGACACGGAGTACTTCACGGGCGAGCGCTGGCCGGTGGAGGACGCCGTGGCCGACACGGTGCTGTGCACGGAGACACTCGAGCACGTGCTCGAGCCGTTGGGGTTCCTGGCGGAAGCGAAGCGCTCGCTGCGACCGGGCGGGCGGCTGATCCTGACGGTGCCGTTTGCCGCGCGGTGGCACTACGTGCCCTTTGACTACTGGCGCTTCACTCCCTCCGGCCTGAAGCACCTGCTGGAGCAGAGCGGATTCACCGAAATCGAAGTGTATCGCCGTGGCAACGAGCTGACTGTCGCCTGCTACAAGATCATCGCGCTGATCCTGCCGCTGCTGATGCCGCGCAAGCAGGGGTCGCTGCGGAGGCTGGCGCTGCGCGCCGGTGGCCTGGTGCTCTCGCCACTGCTGGCAGCGACCGTCCTCGTGGCGAGGCTGTCGCTGCTGCGGGATGGCGGCGATGACTGCCTCGGCTACACGGTGCTTGCCAGGCGGCCAGCCAGCGGAGCATGATGTACAGGCGCCTGCGGGCCGAGCTGCCGGCGGCGCTCCTCGCGGCGGCGCTGGCCACAGCGATCGCGGTGGTGGTGCTGCGGGTGTGGAAGGCCGACCTCAGCGTGCCGCTGTACGAGAGCCCCGGCGGCGACGGCACCTTCGGCGTGGCCGTCATCAAGGGGATCCTCGAACACGGCTGGTATCTGACCAATCCCAACCTCGGCGCGCCGTACGGGCAGCAGCTCTACAACTACCCGGTATTCAGCGGCGACAGCCTCTACGTGGTGCTCGTCAAGCTGATCGGGGTCCCGTTCGGCAATGCCGCGACGGTTGACAATCTCTTCTTCCTTCTCTGCTTCCCGCTGATCGCCCTCAGCGGGTATGCCGGGCTGCGGGCGGTGGCGATCTCGAAGGGCGCCTCGGTGGTGTGCGCCGTGCTTTTCACCCTGCTGCCGTATCACTTCTTCGACGGCGAGGGTCACATCTTCCAGGGCGCCTACTTCACCGTGCCGCTCGGCTGCTATCTGGTCATCGCGGTGCTCTCCGGCAGGGCGCTGTTCACTCGCAGCGCAACACGGCACGGCGTCGGGCGGTATTTCACCCCGCGCTCCGGCGCGACCGTGCTGGCGTGCGTGGTGATGGGGTGCTCGGATAACTACTACGCCGCCTTCACCGCCGCCCTGGTGCTGCTGGCGGCGGCATTCACCTTTTTCGCCAACCGCAGTTTCCGAGCGCTGGCGGCAGGGGGGACGGTGGCCGCGCTGGTGCTGGCCACGGTGGCACTCAACGGGCTGCCCACGCTGATCTACAGATCCGAGCACGGCACCAACCCAGCTGTGGGACAGCGCACGCCAAAGGAAAGCGACATGTTCGCGCTGTCGCTCACCGACCTCGTGCTGCCGGTCGCCGACAGCCGCATCGCGCCGCTGGCGCACCTCGCCCGCGAATACCAGGCCACCGCCACCGCGCCGATCGGCGAGGGCCACAGCGCGAGCCTCGGGCTGATCGGCACGCTGGGCCTGCTGGGCGCAACGATCGCGTTCGTGGCCCGCGCGCTGCGCGCCGACCGGCGGAGATTCGCCGACCCCCGCTACGCCTACGCGGCGCTCGGCGCAAGCCTCGCCTTCCTGATCGGGACGGTCGGCGGGCTGGGGACGCTGTTCGCCTACGTGGCGAGTCCCCAGCTGCGCGCCTGGAACCGCATCTCGGTGTTCATTGCGTTCTTCGCCCTGATAGGAGCGGGGCTGATGCTGGACGCGCTGGGGCGGCGCATCGGCGGCGCCACGTCCGGCAGGCGCTGGGGCTTCACCGCCTGCCTCGCCGCGGTGCTGGTCGTCGGCGTGCTCGACCAGACGGGCTCATCGCTGGCGCCGGCGTACAAGCGAGAGGCGGCCGAATACCGCACCGACGCCCGCTTCGTCGCGGCGATCCAGCGCCAGTTGCCGCGCGGCGCCAGCGTGTTCCAGCTCCCATACGTCCCATTCCCCGAGAACCCGCCGGTGCACCGGATGGAAGACTACGCCGAGCTGATCGGCTACGAGCATTCGACCAGCTTGCGCTGGAGCTACGGCCAGCTCAAGGGCACGCCCTCCAAATGGGAGGCGGCCGTGGTGCGCCGCCCGCCGGCGAAGATGCTGGCCGAGCTCTCCGCGCTCGGGTTCGATGGCGTCTACCTCGACACGTTCGGCTACGCCCACAGGGGCAGGGCGCTGATCCCCGAGCTCTCGCGAGTGCTCGGCGTCACGCCGCTCGTCAGCGCCGACGGGCGCCTGTATTTCTTCGATATGGCGCGCTATAACCGGCGGTTGCGCGAGCGCCGATCGCAATAGCTGCGCTGCTCTCCAGATCGACGCGCTACAATGCACCGGCAACCGTTCTCAGCCTGGGCGAGGACATCGATCGTTTCTACTGCTACGACGAACGCCTTGCAGGCGCAGCGCAGGCTCTGGGAGTCGAGGTCGCTCAACCGCGTTGAACCCCGGACGCTGGGTCCACGGCCTCAGCTGAGCCCTTGAGGCGTGTCGATGAGCTTCTCGGCGAGTTCGAGGCAGGTCTGCAGCTCCTCGCGGGAGGGCTCGTCGTGGATCAGACGGTGCAGTGCCGCGGCTAGATCGATGCAGCCGAGCGTAAGCAGCTGGCCAGAGAGCTCGTTGCGGGAGAGCGGGAACTCGCCGTTTGCGATCAACACCCACCGTGCGATCGTGGTCAGCGCCGCGCGACACTGCTCACGAGCCGCCTCGACGTCGCCGCCCTCGAGAACCAGCCGGGCCAGACTGAGCCCGCGACGGGCCTGGGCGCGCTTGCGCCCGGCGGACGGGGTGAGGCCACGCTCCTCGATGTAGCTGCTGGCACCCCGCAGGATGCCGTCGTCGTGCAGTATGCAGCCAAAGCGCAGCGTCCACTGGATGTAGTCATCACCGGCGAGCAATCGCTCCCAGAACGCACCTGCGCGGGCCGCGTACACATCGACGTCTTCCCGGATGCCCCCGAGGTTGGGGCGCCTGCCGACGACCATGAGATCGAGATCGCTGATCGTCGTTCGCTGGGCGCGAACGGTCGAGCCGGTGAGCGCCACCGCCTCGGCACCCAAGGCAAGCGCGCGTTGAAGGATCGTGTCCGTCACCTGCCGCTGCGATTGTGTCTGGAGCTCGGTCGCTCGCCGACGGTCGCCCTGCAGGCGCGCACTCCATCGAGCATCGGCGGAAAGCGGAGTCGCTACATCCACCGCGGTCATGGGCTCGACTCCTCTGGGGGCTTGCCCTTTGACTGTGGCGACATTCTCCGATGGTACCTGCGATTCCGGCGAGTCACACATGTGCCGTCGATGGCCAGGGAAGGTCTCCCACACGGTCTGAGAGACCCTCTGGGTCTGGCCAGATGCGTAGCCGGCCGGGCAATTGGCCAACGGCCCGTTGGCCCAACAAACCGGCACGTCAGCCTCTCGTTTGGGGCACGCTCGGCACCGGGCGAGGTGCGGCGTGCGCGGGGAGACCGCGTTTGCGAGGGATGGGCACGACGCCGTCCACCATAGGGTTGTCAGACCGTTTGGAGGGGTGTCAGGTCCAGTCCGGGGATTCTGTTGAAGTGACGGATGTTGGCAGTCCCGACTCGCCATCCGACAGACATGGCGGTGGCAGCGACAAGTCGATCGTGGGCTCCGACGTCAGCCCCAGACGTGGCCAAGCCTGCCCATAGCCTCGCATGGGCCCGCGCCGCAAGGAGGTCAAAGGAAAGCGTTGGGAATGCAGCGAGCACGGCCTCGACAAACGCTGCACGTCTTCCGCGATGTTCGGCTGTGGCCCTGTGTACCCCATGCAACAGCTCCGAGGCGGTGATCGCGGCGATTCCCACCTCCTCGTTCTCGCCCAGCTGCGATTCCAAGCGCTCGGCGACCTCTGTCATGGCCTGCCTGGCGGGTAGGTCGCGCAGGGCTCGCTCGAACTCGATGAAGACGGTGGTGTCTAGGATTGTGCCCATGGATCGACCGGCGCTGGCCCGACCGCGTCGAGCACTGCTTCCATGTCCTCGGCGAACGCGGGGTCGGGCGGCGCAGCTTGCGCGAGTAGTGCAAGCGCCTCTCGCAGGGGCCGTCCCCGGTGCGGGACAGCCATTCGCCCATGATCGTCGGGATGAACGATGACGTAGACCGGTCGCTCCCGGTTGAACACCACGACCTCCTCGCGATGTGCGACCGCTTCCCGAGCCCGACGTGGAATCCGGATTTCCTCAGCTTTGATCGTGGCCATAGGCCACACGATAGCAGATCAGTACGGAAGTGTACGAAACCGTACGGTAGGATGGGGGGCTGATGACAGCCGGCCCGTCACGGCGAACTGCAGGCTAGAAACCTGCTCTAACTACGCCTTTAGTGGTACGTTTATGGTAGAAGGAGCGCGTTTAGCGAGCGCTCCTCGCGCAGCCATGCGCGGACGGTGCTCTCGTCGGCGTTCGTGGCGCGGGCGATGTCGGCGACCGTCAGGTGCCCGGTCTCCTTGATGTGAGCGGCTTGACTTGCGAAAGCGGTCGTCATGGAGCCTCCTTTCTTCCATTCAAGGCGCAGGCTGCGAATTCGCGGCGATCACGCACCGCGTGAGCCGCCTCAGCGGTCAGCCGAGGGGCCGATCAGCCGCTCGGGGGTCCCTGTCTTGCGCAGGAACTCGGCCTCGGTGGCAGTGCGCGGCTTCTCGCGTCGCGTCGGTCCGAAGCCCGCGAGGACTCGTGCGCTCTTGGCGCGCAGCTGAGGTGCTTCGCGACGCCATTGCTCGAAGGAGATCGCCTGGGTTTTCATGGCTGCTTCGAAGAATACTCTGCGTGGAGGGCTTTCCGGGCGATCTCGTGCAGCTCGCCGCTGTCCGGCGGGGTGGCGCCCGTCATCAGCTTGCCGGCGAGTTCGCGCATGACGGCGAGGATGGTTCCCACGCGGTGCGTTGATGCGCGCGCGTCGAGGTCGCGGGTCTCGGCTGGCGATAGGCTGGCGAGAAGCGCGAGCGCCTGCTGCGCGGGGGCTTCGTGGCCGGTGGTCTGGAACTCGTCAAGGCGGCCGATGAGCACATCGACGCGGGAGAGGACCTTTGCCGTTCGGCCAGGCCGTAGTTTGATCTCGGCCACCACCGCGTCGGTGTCCAGGTATGAGCTGGGCGCCTCCAGCAGGACTTCGGTGCCCTCCAGGATCCAATGCCGGCCATCGCTGGCGCGGGCGAACCCAAGCTCGGCGAGCTTTGCGGCGAGCTCGTCGGGGGCTTCCATCACGACGTCGATGTCGTACGTCAAGAACTCATCGCTGGCAGTCCAGAAGTACACGGCCATGCCTCCAACGACGACTGGGTGGATGCCCAGGGGAGCGGCTACGGCCTCAATCACGGCAACGACTGCGAGAGTCCGCTCGGCGAGGTCGGTCAGTTGCGCTGCGTGCGCAAGCTCGGCACGCAGGTCCAGGGTCTCCTGTGCGTCGTCGCCGTGCATGGGGGCACGCTATCTACGGCGTCGGCGACTCAGAGGCCAGGGGGCGAGAGCCTACTTCTTCGACATGGCGGTCTACGACCGGCGGTTGTGGTGCCCTTCAGGCCGTAGCAAGCGCCGCTGCGAGATCGTCGGCGTTCGTCTCGATCAGGCTTGGCACGGTGACGGTGATTTTGCCGTCGCGCTCGACCAGCCATTTCGCGTTGACGATCGTGATGCCTATGACCTGTCCGCCGTCGTCCATCCGTACGGCGTGGCCCTCAGGTGTGCCGAACGTCTCTGCGGCCTCCTGCCGTTCGCCTCGACGCAGGTAGAGCACATCGCCGTCGCGGTCGTAGGACACGTGGTCGAACTCGTAAGGGCCGACGTGCATGGTCATCGTCGCCACCCTCTCTGTCGTGGATCCTCGGACTGGGGAAACGCCGTCACGACACGATCGGCGCCGCCGCTGAACTCGGTGACGGCCCGAATCCAGCGCTCCGGCCCTCCTTTGCGGAAGAAGCGCTCTCGCCCGGCTCGCGGGTCTGGCTCATGGTGGTCTGGTCTGGTGTCTTGATCGCGTTCATCGTCTCTGCAAGGTACTCGCTCATCTCGACATGCTGCTCAACCACACGATTCCACGCCACGTCGTCCATCTGGACGAGATGGCCCTTGATGTGCTCGAGGTCCGCCGTCAACAAGCAGGCGACTCGAAGTTGGTTGCGTCTGGCTGGGAGAAGTCGCCAGATCTCGATGAGCTGCGCCCAGGCGCTTGTGCGCCCGGGCGATGGCATTGCCCACCCACCCGCCTACTCCAAAGCTTCGAGGGAGCGGCGGATGTCGGCGATCTTGCGGAAAAGACGGCGGGGGTTCTCCGGGATGTCGATGAATCCCCGGCGGCGGTAGAACGCCGCGGCGTCGTCGTCGATTGCGTCGACCACCACGAGGCGTGCTGCGACCGCGTCGCTCGCCGCGACCGCGCGGCGAAGCGCCTCGGCGAGCAGGCGGCTGCCGAGTCCCTGGCCCTGATGGCGGCGGTCGACGGCGAGGCGCGCGATCAGGATCGTCGGCAGTGGATGCCGGGGCATGCCTCGCGCGTAGCGCGTGGGCGCCTCCTCGCGGCGGATCGACCCGGTGGTGAGGCTCACGTATCCGAGGACTGCGTTGCCCTCCACCGCGAGATAGGTGCGGGCCAGGTCCGCGCGCTGTCCGGCGAGCCCGTGATCGATCAGCCATCCGTTCAACTGCTCGTTGGCGCAGTCGAAGCCTGTGAGGTCGTGCTCGGCGGCGAGCAGGACCAGCCGCGGATCGCTCACTCGCCGGCGATGCGCGGCAGCCGGAACAGCTCCGTCAACGCCGGGGCGCGCTCCGCGGGCGCTTCGAGCGCCTCGGCGAACCGCTCGAAGGCGTGGTCGCTCATCACGAGATGGCGACGCTCGTCGAGCAGCTCACGGGCACGCTCCTGGGCTGCGCTGAGCAGGAACGCCGTGAGCGTCTCTCCAGCCAGCATGGCTGCCTCACGGATGATCGCGTCCTGCTCGTCGGTCACACGAACATCAATGCGGCGAGAGCGTGTCGTAGTGGAAGTCATTGGTAACGCGGGTCGCTGTCCTGACAGTGTACACACCTGGGCGGCGGACCGCTGTGCTGCGGGAGGAGCAACACGCAGACAGACCTTGCGTGGAGCCAGCTCCGAGCCTCAATCCTCTGCGCACGCGCCTTCAGCCAGCTGCTGCTCGACGAGCGTGGAGAAGCCGCCATCCGCGACATACTGAAGCTCAACGAGCATCTTCCGCTTCACTGCCGCCCGGGTGCGGGGCCTCGTGCCCAGCGACGGGCGTAGCTGGTGGCCGGCAGCGTCATCCCAGTGGCCACGCCGGCCTTCGTCCTCGCCGCGGCTCATACTGCAATCGCTTGAGCGAGGAGCGCACATTCGAGATTCGTGTCCCCGATGGCCGGGTCTTCGTCCGCTACAGGGGACGACCGGACGACCTCAAATTCTCCGTGATGCTCCAGACGCAGACCGCCGAGGGTTGGCGGACGGCCTGCCTGATCGACAACGCGGAGGGCAAGGGCACCCATATACATCGTTACGAAGGGACACATAAGCTCCCGGGAGAACCGTTCCACCACGGCACGGCACGCGAGGGCGTCCCCGCCGCGCGTGATTTTCTTCGCGAGCACGCCCGCGATATCCTCGAAGTATGGCGAAACGACCACTAGGCGCTGCCTCCGAGCAAGCGCTCGCTGCGATGGGGGCCGAGATGCTCTCGGAGGCCCACCGTTGGCCTGACGGAGCTGTTGTCATCCCAAGCGATCTGCCGGAGTTCGGAGGGGCGGTGGCCGACGCGGTCGAGGGCAGGGCGCCGTTTGTGCTCGTGTTTCCCGACGGCCAGGAGATCATGTTCCTTCCCGCCCCGCGGGCCACCGGCGATATCGACCTCTCCTCGACACTCGATGCCCTCCGCAAGCTCGGCCCTCTGACTTCGTCTCGCGTGTCGGTCGATCTCCAGGCATACGGCGTGTCGGTGGCAGCTACGAGCGCGCTCTACGAGCCCCCGGTGGCGGCATAGCGTTTGGGGCGTTTCACGGCTTGCTGGTGTAGCCCATCAGCGGTGCGTAGCCGGCCGGCAGGACGGTGTTGTCGGCTCCAGAGTCGATCAAGCCGGGGATCATCCTACCGTGGCCGTCGAGGCCCGTCACGTGCAGGAACAGATAGGGACGGGCTGCGCCGAACCCAAGCTCGCTGTAAGGGATGAGCAGCGTGTCCGGCATCGCCGAGACGGCTTCTACAGGATGTAGACGCCCTTGGTCCGGTCAGGGACCGGCATGAGCATGTCGTCTGCGTAGACCTCGGGCTTGTCGCGCAACTCGACAGCGTCAAGTGCGCTTGCCACCACTTTGCCGTCCCGGATGGCAACCCAGCTCCCCGCGTAGGGCGTCAAATCCTCACGGATCACAAGGTCTGCCTGATGGGTCACAGCCATGCGGGCCTCTTCTGTGTTGATGACGCGGGCGACTGGTGGATGACGCTCATGGGAATCAGTCTAGCCGGCCGCAACAAGACCGTGACCGAATGGGCGCCGCGCGGCGCCGGGTGCTCCACATGGTGCCACCTCCTCCCGGCGTACTCGTCGGCGAAGACAGTCAGTCTACGCGGCGGAGCTTGGCCACCGGTACGAAGATGATCCGCTCCACGGAATGTGGCGCCACCAGGTGCCCGACAGGCGCGTTGGATCGACATCCAACAGTTTATATGGCGCCCGAGGCTTCCAGGCCGGCGAGCACCCGCGAGACACGCCGGTAGTCGCCGGCGGCGATGACATCGATCGGCTTGTCATCGTCGAGCAGCGGGATGCACTCTGGTTGTTGTGGTTGAGATGCACACGGACGCTGGTACTGTGGTGACTGCTTATGCGATGCGGCGTATGCCGGATGTGTGGAGGCAGCTATGAAGATTGGTGACTACGACTTCGAGCCGGTGACTTACATCCCCGAGATCGATCATCTTCGGGCCGGTGGCGGCCAGATTGGCGACACCGAGGACCCCAGGCATGTTCTTCTACGGCGAGAGCGGCGGTGAGCCGGTGGGCATCGAGCTCTTTGGGCCTCGCCATCAGCTTGAAAGTGAGGGCACGATCACGGTTGTCCTTCCCTCCGGCGAGCGCGTGCGTGTGCCCGAAGCGGAGCGGCTCGTGCAGGAGACGCTGGCCGCTGAAGCGGCCTGAGCAATCTCCGTCGGACGGCTGCGCAGCCACGTGGAGGTTGTATGTCAGCGCGCTGGTGGGTAGGCATTGGGGGCGTCCGCGCGCGGGTTGGGTGTAACTGCCGCCGGGGCGCGGGGCCTCGTGCCCCGCGACGGGCGTTGGGTGCGTAGGGCGGTCGTCCCAGTCTCATGTCCCACAGCTCGCAACCCCAATGCCCCCCTCGTTCTGCGTCGGTGCCGGCTCTGGTGGGGATGTGTTGATCTCAACGCGCCCGACCAGCGGTGAGGGAGCGTGGAGGGCCGAGCACATCGACAACGCGACGCCCGCCGCAGGCTTCATCGGCGACTTCTGGCGCCCTGCGAAGTAGAAACCCTCGCCGAGAGCCAGCATGAAGCGCTCGATGTCCGCCAGCAGCGCCGCTTCCAGGTCGCGCTCCTTCGCGCCCTCGGCGAGCTGCACGAAATCCAAAACTACTGGTCGTCGAGCTTCTGCACCAGCTCAACGATGTGCCACCACGGAAGGTCTTGCACACCGTGTGCGAGATCTTCCTGCTCTGGCCAAGCCACGGCAAAAGACCGCATACGCGCGAGGTTCGCGGGCGAGAATCCGGTGGCTCCAGGGAAAGCCGCCCGCAGATCGGCCGACAGTCGCTGTACAACCCCGGCGTCCGCCGGCCCCGCTCCGGACCGGCCTCGGCTGGCGGCGCTCGATCTCCTTGCCGATCTGCCAGTACACCTCGATCAACTCGGCGTTGATCGCCCTCGCGGCCCGCGCCTGCGCGCTGCGGATGCGGCCCTTGATGTCCTCGAGGAACTCCTCGTAGCTCTGGGTAGCAAGCTCAAGCGCATCGGCAGACGATGTGGCGGGGAAGTCAGACATTCGTCTTCAGAGAGTAGCGAGCGGATGCGACGCATCTCTGCGCTTCGTCTGCACCCACACCTCAGCTTCAGTGGCAGCCCGCAGAAGGCGCGCTCTCCCGGGCACCCGGCTCTCCCGCCGCGCCCAGCTCGACCAGGGATGAGTTAATGTGCGGGGATGAGCGAGGTCAACGGCGGCACGAGAGGCCCGGTGTGCGTCCTCGGCTTCGGCCGCAGCGGGACGTCGTTGACGATGCGGCTTCTGCATCTCCTCGGGGTGGACATCGGACCCCAGGAGGATCTCTTGGCGCCGGGGGAAGCGGATAACCCCCGTGGCTACTGGGAGCCGGGATGGATGGTGGCGCTCAACGACGAGATCTTGGCGAAGCTCGGGACCGTCTGGTGGCGCCCGCTGCCGGTCGCGCCTGGCTGGGAGAGGTCCGCGGATTTCGATGAGCTGCGCGAGCGCGCGAGCGGCCTGTTGGAGGAGAAGTTCGGCGCGGCCCCGCTGTGGGGGTGGAAGGATCCGCGCACCACGCTGACGTTGCCTTTCTGGAAGGAGTTGGTGCCGGACGCGAGGTACGTGATCTGCTTGCGCAACCCCGCGGACGCGATCTCCTCGATTCAGCGCCGCCCCGACCCGGAGCTGTCGATCGGAGCGTGGGGGGATCTGTGGCTGGAGTACACCGCTCGGGCGCTCAGGGAGACCCAGGGCTGCCCGCGAACGCTGGTGTTCTACGAAGACTCTTCCATGATCCTCAGCGGCAGCTCGCGGCGATGGCGTCGTCGCTGGGCCTCCAGGCACCCTGCCAGAACGGCGCGCGGCAGCGACTGCTCGAGGAGGTCGAGCAGGGGTGTGGGTATTGGGGGGCGTCCGCGCGCGGTGTTGGTGTAACTGCCGTCTGGGCGCGGGGCCTCGTGCCCCGCGACGGGCGTTGGTTTTCGTAGGGTGGTCGTCCTCAATTTCCCACGGCTCAGGTACACGACCCGCGCGCCGCCGTGTGATTTAGACTTGCGCGCTAACTCATGCGGGGAGACGAGCGCACATATCAGCCCGGCTCCGGTGATCGCCGGATGTCCCCCCCGAAGTGCTTCCTGCATGTGCCCAAGAGCGGGGGTTCGAGCGTGCACGCCGCGCTGGAGCTGGCGCTGGCACCGGGCTCGCTCGCTCCCCGTCGCTTCGACAGCGCGTTCTCCGGGACCGCCGCCGACGTAGCCCGCCTGCGCCAGGAGGCGCGCGATTTGATCGCGTTCGAGCCCCACGAGGTGCGCGAGCTGGGCGGGTATCGGGCGGTGAGTGGGCATTTCGCGCTGGACACGCTGCTCCAGATCACTGACGCCGCGTCGGTGGCGACGGTGTTGCGCGAGCCGAGGGCGCGGCTGTTGTCGCTCTATTTGTACTGGCGTGTGCCGGGCATCGGTGATTCGTGGGCTCCGCACAAGACGCCGGAGCACGCCCACCGCCCGCTGCGGGAGTTTCTGGCCGAGCCGAAGTTGGCGCCGATGATCGACAACCAGGTGTGCCGGATACTCCTGCACGGGGACACCCGCCTGCGTGCGCCGGGCTTTGTGGACCCGGCGGATGTCGAGACGCTCGCGGCGGACGCCATCGAGCGTCTCGACGAGCTGGGCTTCGTCGGTGTGTTGGAGCTTGGCGAGGCGGTGTGGGACGGTTTGGGGGGGATGTTCGATGTGACGCTCAAACCAAACGCGGTGAACGCCATCGAGGACCACGGCGCCCTGATCCCGATCGGGCCGAACGAAAGGCTGATGACAGCCGAGGCGCTGGAGCTGCTGGAGCGGCGCAACGCAGCCGACTTGCTGGTCTACGATCATGCGCTGGCTCGAGCGGGTCTCGACGTGCGCGAACGACGATTGCTCGCGGATGGTGCCTTCGCGAGTCAGCTGGTGAAGCTGGGCGATCTCATCGGCCGCTCGGCGGCGCAGGCCGCGGAGCGGGTCGAGCAGGTGGAGGCGCTGCGAGGCGAGGCCGAAGGGGAGCGTGGGCGATGGCAGGCGGCTGTCGCCCAGCACGAGCAGGAGGTGCAGGAATGTCAAGGGCGGATACGGGACCTCGAAGCCGATGTGGCTCGCCACGAGGAAACCGTCGAAAGGCTGCAGCGGTGGCTGGCCGCGGTGCACGCATCGGCCAGCTGGAAGCTCACAACGCCGCTGCGCGCGGCCAAGCGGGTGGCGGGGCGCGTGCAACCCGCGCTGCGCACCGACTCATCCGAGTCGTTGCTCGGGGGATTGTCGGTCAACCAGGTTTGGTGGTTTGCGCTGGCGCTCTGCGCCGTGATCGCCGCCACCGATGCGATCCTCAGCCATGTTGTTCTTATCATGGTTCTCACGGTTGGGCCGCTGTGTGGTGCTCTGACGGGACGCTGGATGCGAACGGCCAGCGTGGGAGTGTGGGCGCTCATGCTCGCGGTTCCACTGGGCCTTGCCGACAGCGTGTGGGATACCCTCACCCAATTAGTCGACGTCGGCACCATCACGGTGGTGGCGCTGTTGAGCACATTGGCGGCGACCCTCATCGAGCGGCATGCGCCGCGCGTGGGGTGAGCGACGACTTGTCTATCTGCGTCGCCTTATCCAAAGCGAACCAGCTCCCTGATCTGTATAGCGCTGTAGATCGGGAAAGGCTGCCTTGACATCCTCGGGATGTTTATAGAGCATGTACAGCGCGCCCCATAAGATCTCAAACACATCGTTAAACATCAAGAATGATTGAGCCAGATAAGTCTCATTCCACCCCCAGCCCTCTAGAACCCACGATTCCGGGTACTCCCCTGGAAGGTAGATGTCGTGGATATGCACGACTACGCCTGGAGCCAACCTAGGCAGGATCTCATGGAACATCCATGTCACATCGCCCCCAGTCTTGACAGTATGCGAGGTATCTATAAAAAGGATGTCATTCTCCGTCAGGTGCTCAAAGTAATCGAGAGGAACATCCTGGATTTTCTGTATCAAAACTTCCTTGACACCCGCAACGCCATCGGTAAGGAACGGTCGAGGGTATGGCTCAATGCATGTTAGGTGCATTTGTGAGCCAAACGCTTCTCTATTGACACGGGCGCTGACCAGCGTGGAGTATCCGCACCCAATTTCAATCATACGCGCTGGGCGATAATGACGAATCATATCTTCGAGAATCCAGGCATCTAGCGGCGGGTACATCCCGTTATAAGCAAAATACTCGGTGTCATTCTCTGTAGCGTCGAACGGGAACTCAAAATGTGATTGTTGCGCGAACACGTCGCGACAAAGCGATAGCTGTGCAGACGCTCGCCAGTCAATCCCGACCGTCGCTCGCGGGACCGTCGGCCACAGCTGCTCTTTCCGTGCCGCAAGCTCGCGTGTATCGTACATGGGCGAGTAGTACTCGCCGTCCCCGAAACGAACTACTGGTCCCCCAGATGGTGGATCTTCGCCCATCATCATAGTATACACGAGCGCACAAAAGCCAATCCTCGAAGATGCTAGGATGCCGTTGGCTGACAGCCGTCCTTGAGCAATCGATACCATCTGGCCTCAACCAACCCCTGCAGCCAAGTTTATGGACCCTCACGCGACAGGAGACGAGACTCCTCAAACACGCTATTCCGACGCTCTAGAAGCGTTTATTGCGGAGACACCCCTCGAGCGAGGACCAATCGCCGCGTTCGTCGCAGTTGCGGCAGCCAGCCTTCCGCCGGGTAGCAGGGTGGCTGACGTTGGAGCCGGCTCTGCTCCATTTCGTGAGCTTTTTAGTCACACTGAATATTTAACAGTAGACAGGCCGGAGTCTCTTCACGGAGACGCATCTGACTTCGATATCGCTGCCTCCGCGGAACACGTCCCGCTTGGTGACGGAGATCTGGATGCGATTATCTGCACTCAAGTCCTCGAGCATGTGTCCGAGCCGGCGGCTGCGCTAGCTGAGTTTTCCCGCCTACTCAAGGGAGGCGGGAAACTGTTTCTGACCGCGCCCCTGGTATGGGAGGAACACGAGAAGCCATTTGACTTCTTCCGTTACACGCGCTCAGGGCTCGAGCATTTACTGCAAGCGGCGGGCTTTGAGCACATCGAAATCTCGGGCCACACCGACTGCTTTACCACGCTCGCGCAGTTGCTGCGTAACGCTCGCTGGTCGGTAGGTGCCGACAGCGACCAATCAGATGAGCACCGGCGGGCCGCATTCGTCCGCCTTGAGCAGATGGCGGAGGACGTGCTCGACCTGGCTCCTTTGGATGCTCGACACACCCTTCCGCTTGGTTATGCGGTCACCGCTACTCGGCCGGCAAGACGGGAAGAGGCACCCCACAGCAATGGACGCACCAGCCGACGTGCCCCCGCCGACGACAAGGTTCCTATCTTGTATCTTGCGCCATGGGTGGATCTGGGTGGCTCGGACAAGGCCACCGTTGAGTGGTTCAAGCATATCGATCACTCGCGGTGGACACCATCTATCATTACGACGCAGCCATCTCCCAACCGCTGGCTTCCTGATGTAGAGCCTTATGCCGAGGAGGTTTGGTCTCTACCCGATTTGATGCCGGGCTCCGATTTTCCCACCTTTATCTTGGGCTTCATCGAGTCGCGCGGCATCAAGGTCGTTCACCTCATGAACTCTCGGCTAGGGTTTGATCTCTTGCCCGATATGCGGTGTCTGCCAGATCCACCCATTGTCGTGGTACAGCTACACGCTGAGGAGCAGGACCGTTCCGGGTACGTTCGCTATGTGGCGTCTCGCTACGGTGGTCTAGTTGACGCATTCTCGGTGGTCAGCGAGCAACTTGCCGATGCGATGACCGACTACAACGTCCCTCGCTCGCGTATGCACGTGATACCGCTGGGGGTCGACGGTGTCGGCGAGTTCAATCCAAAGCATGCTGAGCCTCTCGATCTAACCGATGGCGGAGTGCCGCGGATCCTATGGCCGGGGCGAATTGTGGCCCAGAAGGACCCGATGCTGACACTCGACGTGGTAGGCGCTCTGCATGCGCGCAATTTACGCTTTGCGCTCCACATCGTCGGAGAGGGGGATCTCAAGGAGGATATGCTCAAGCGGGCCAAGGCGATGGAGATCGACCACCTACTCCATTGGCACGTCCCATCTTATGAGATGCCGCGCTGGTATCGAAGTTGTGATCTGATGTTGATGACAAGTGTATTCGAGGGGATACCATACGTGATGTACGAGGCGCTGGCTATGGGATTGCCCGTCGTCGCTCCGGCGCTGGCAGGCAACGCAGAGCTCATGGGTGGAGGCGGCGGGCGATTGATCGATCCCCGCGATGATGTGGAGGCGTATGCGGATGCCGTGCAAGAATTGCTTTCAGGCGATCGTCTTCGGGATGAGATCGGAAAAGCGGCGAGGGAGAGGATGCTGAATGAGCGGCCATTATCAGCGATGGGGAGGCAGCACGATCAGCTTTACGAGTTTCTGCTCTCTCACAGATCTGTAAGCTCACAGACGACACCGCAGGCTGGCAGCAACTTTTTGCCACTGTCCGGCGACGAGCCAGCCCCCATTCGTCTGCCTAGAGATGAGCCGCGAGAGCGTAGCGTGGCTGTCATCGTGCCCTGTTACCAGCATGGGAAGTTCCTGCCGGATGCGCTCGCGTCGTTGTATGAGCAGACGCTGCAACCTACGAGGATAATCGTGGTGGATGACGCGTCGGCCGACCCCGAGACGATCGCGGTGCTCGATCATCTAGATCAAGATCCTCGCGTAACGGTCATACGGTTGCCTACAAATTCGGGACCTAGTGTGGCGCGTAATCGCGCCCTGGCGGAAGTAAATGAGAACTACGTATTGCCGCTCGACGCGGATGACATGATGCATCCACGTGCGATAGAGGAAATGGTCGATCAGTTGGAGGCAGCCCCTGATACGATAGGCTTTATTTACCCTAACGTGCGTCATTTTGGCAATCGAAACGATTTTTATCGGCCGCCGGCGTACAACTTGCACATGCTTCTACGTGACAATTTCTGCGCTGCGGCGTCAATGTTCGACAGCCGCGTTTTTGACGCCGGGATACGCTATTCAGAGGATATCGTATATGGCCACGAGGATTGGGATCTGATCTTGCAGCTTGCCGAGCGAGGTGTGCATGGAGATGTTGCACACGATGCTACCTTGCTATATCGCAAGCAGGGGTTCAGTCGGGTAGATGCAGTAGCTTATGGTCCTCGTTCATTTCATGATGATATTGCGCGTCGTTACCCTCGTCTTTTCCAGCGCGACAGGGACAGGATCAAGGCGCAGTGGTCGCCAACCTTGTCGCTGGTGCTCGCCGATGGTGCTGATGGTACAACCGAGCCGTGGCCAGAGTCACTGGCACAGGCGTTGGTTGCCCAGACGTGTATCGATTTTGAGGTACTTTGCGTCGGGCAACCAGCGCACTATTGTGACGATGTGCTGGAGAGTGGGGTTACGTATCGGGAATTGAGAACGGTGGAGGAGGCCGTGCATGCCGCCCGAGGGCGATTTGTCGTCGTTGGCGGCGCCAGGATCGCTCAAAGCCTCACGCGGAGCACATTTGTGGAGGAAATAGTTAGGCTGTTTTGGAGCAACGGGGAGCTTAAGCGTTGTGTAGTCGCGTCGTTGCCCGGGAGACGGGGCCCCCACTTGGGCCTGCTTACAGAGACTGACGCTTGCAAGGCTACGCCACAAGCGGCTGTGTGGCACCGCGAGTTGGATACCTCGTATGAAGTCAGCGTGGGCGACACGGCCTGTGTCGTAGAGGACGTCATCCTCCGATGGCAGGCCGACGGAAAAGTGACATGGAGGTCTGAGTGAAGATGGAGCTCCAATACGAAGCCTCAACGAATGAGGCCGAACGTCAGACGCAGCGTTGGACCGCATGGGAGGCTCCCAGCTTGCAAGGCCTGACGGATGGAAGCAAAAATATGCGCAGATGGGCATTTGCCGCAACGTGGACCCCGCCCGGCTGTCAGGCTCTGGTTCGGCACCGCGCGGTGGACGGACATCGGCGTATTGTCACGAACGATCGCGTTCCTCCCGACGGATTTGAAATCGAATACGATCTCGGCGTGCTTCATCGGTTCGCGCACCCCGGGACCCAAAGACTGATTGCGCGCGACCGCGACGGTGGTGAGTTGCCACAGTATTGTCGCACACGATTCGAGGGCGAGGTGGCTGACGAGTACACCGGGCTGGGCTACGTTGAGGAGGCGCCATTGCCCATGCTCGACGTTCTTGAGCTGCGGCGTGACAGTACGAGCGGCGAGAATATCCTTGTGGCGGGGGTGGATGATCCACTTTACGATAGGACGCTTCCTGTGGCCGCGTTGGGGTTTATCGAGAGCTATCCCATTCAGCCTCGTCGTCCGCCAGATATGCAGGTTGAATGGAATCTCGTGTCTCTTGTTCGGACCGCGGATCACGAGCGTTGGCGGCATCAATACTCGCTAGAGGATGATATCGCCGCGGGAACCGTCAGCCTGGGCGGGCTCTGGGGACGGCCCGGTGGCGGTTTTGTGCCGTTGTGCCGAGATAGTAAAGGCTTGCTCGTGTCCGGTCTCATCCCTCCGTACCGTGTGCGGCCATCCGTCCGGGCGCAGCTGGTCTGGGCGGGGGCGCCATTGAAATGGGCTGGCAGGCGCCCGCGCATGTGGGCTGCTAGAGCGACGGGCGGGCGTATACGAGCGGCGATGCTCGAGGCACGCCGGGACTCGCGGGATCGTATAACAGCGCGAACAGGCCACAAGGAGGATGGAACTGCACTTCTCGGCTATCTCCGTCGAGAGCCGTCGCCGGGCTGGAGTCCGTTGTTCTCTTCACGACACCCAGCCTTGAATGACCAGTACATCACTCGGTCCGAAGCGGAGGCTACAGATATGGGATACGTGGTCGAGGGCATACTCGGCTATACACTGGACAGGCTTGCTGACCGGTTGCGCGATGAGGATCTAGTTGAGATCAAGTGGGCATCGCACTTTGGGCAGCGTCGACGGTATATCGAGGGCCGGCGCCCTTGGCTGGCAAGTTGAGCCAGCGGAAATCGATCCTAATCGAGGATGCGAAAAATGGCGAAGTCGTTGCCGCCCATGCCGTCCATCGAGATACCGCGGCAGTCGAACAAATGGAAGACCAATTCATGCGTGGCCTGCAGCTGGCGATAAACTGGCCAGACTGAAGCCCATGAGGTATCGTCGAGCACCACACATCCGCCGACCTTTACTTTTGGCGCGTAAAGCTCGACATCACGTATCACCGAGGCTTGGTCGTGGTTGCCGTCGATATGCAGAAGGTCAATAGTGCCGCTTGGAAAAAGGTGCGCCGAATCCTCTGAGCGTGTGCGCATGACCCGGCACCAGCGCTCAATGCCATTGTCTGCGATGGCCTGGTTGATTTGAGCGTAGAGTCCGTCCCAATCGATCGCGTGGGGCCATGCCTTGAGGTCGAGGGGGGGGGATGCGTGTTCATCGTGCTGCTCAGCAGCCTGCGCTGAATAGGGATCGATGCCTATAACCTCACCGGCGCCTTGAGACTTTGCCGTCAGGGCAAGGGGCAGAAGCAGGCGTCCGCGGTAGACACCGATCTCGATTACGAGCTGCAGGCGCTGCGTGATGATCAGATCAGAAAGGACCAGCGCCTTCAGTGGGCTCGCGCCGCCTCCCGTATCGACAGGGATCGAATCGAGCAACTGTTTGATAGCGTCCCTCAGGCTAGGGGATACGGCGTCAATTTGCGGCACGGCATGAAATCCGTCGGTGGTGTGTGACATGGGTGAACGTAAAGGAGGAGCTGGATGTGGATGCAGGAGGGAATGCTGGACACAGGCATTCTACGAGATCGCAGAGACGGAAGTGACGACGGTCCTTTCTACAGGCCGGGTAGGGGTTGAGGCCATTTTACTCGAGAAAGTTGGCCTCCAACCAAGCGCGCCCATCGGCATCTTTGGGCGTCCAGTAGTATGTTGTGACAGTCCGATCAAGGAAAGCGAACTTCACGCCGGCTTCCCACATGCGCCTTGTGAGATTCCAGTCTCCCGGCTCGCCCGCAAATCGGGCGTTAAGATCCATCTCGAAAGCACGCAGACTTGCATGGTAAAGGGTACCTTGCAGACCGAACTGCCCCTCGACTGGGGGCCAGGCTCCGACGACATTGTCGACAAGACGGCGACTCGCGGCGTCACGCACGCGAAGCTTTCCATATACAAGCTCGGCGCCCGAAGTGCGGGCGTGATTTAGCAGTACGTCGATGTGATCGTCGTCCCACTCATCGTCATGGTCGAGGGGCGCTATCCATAAACCATTTGCCTCTTGTGTTCCACGGTTCATCGCTGGGATGCCCGCCACTCGCCATCTACTTGCAGGATCATCTGGGTAGGGTCCACGGAACGGCAAATTCAGAAACGATATGCGTGGATCGTCAATGGCACGCACCCGCTCGGCGGTGATCTCGGAGTCTGCGTCGCCGACGACAATGCACTCCCAATTCTCGTGGGTTTGTCGCTGAACAGATCGCAGCGCACGATCACAAAGCAGGTCGGGGTCCTGATAGGTGGCAATGCGCACACTGACGAGCGGATTGGCGTCGTCCCACGCCCGCGAGTAATCGGCCGTCTCACGAATCTGCCGTAGTTGAGCAGGCCAATCTTGCAAATGCTCGTAAACGCGCGCGGTAAGAGCCTGTACGTCAGTCAGTCGCCGTTCGACGTCATGCAAAGTCTGGTTCTGGCAGTCGGTGGCTTGCTGGAGGCGGGCGAACTTTCTGTCGAGCTCGGCGAGCTTCAGCTCGAGCGGCGAGTCGGCGGCGCTCATCGGCTGATCGTCCGTCGAGATTCCATGCTGCCGACGCCCGCCTATCCGATCCAGCACGCGAGTCGCGTACGCCAGGGCATGATTCTTGGCTTCATCGAAGGGCACACAGCAACGTTATCGCACGATCCGGCATCGGTAAGCGTGGCAGCAACTCGGCGGTCGCGGCATGGACTGCGCCGCCGCTTGGCGGATGGCACCGAAAGCTCTGAGAGCCCTTGTTCGCCTATCGGCTGGTGATGGTCCGAACGGCTGGGGGTTGCCGCTCAGGCTGCGCGCACAGCATCGACGCGATCCGATCGCGCTCAGCCGGGCTCAGATCGTTGGCCATCGGCAGGCACAGCAGGCGGGCGCACAGGCCCTCCGTCTGCGGCACGCCGCCGCGGCCAGTGGGTAGGTGTGAAAACGTAGGCATCGCATGAATGGGGTCATAGTAGGTCCGGACCTCGACCGCGTCTCGGCAGCGGGCGATGACATCCGTCCGGCCATCAGGGCTTGCGAACGCCACGGGCACAAACTGCCAGGTCGAGCGCTCGCATCCCTCCTGCCACGTTACCGGCAGCTCGGATCGGCGGCGGAGCTCGTGCGCGTGGTTTCGGCGATTCTGGAGAATGGCGTCGTATTCGTCCAGCACGGCCAGCGCTGCGGCGGCGTGCAACTCGCTCATCTTGCCGTTGAAACCCATTTCGAATCCGACTGTGCGATCGGCTGTGAAGCCGAAATTCACCGCCATCTTCACGCGCTCGTAAAGGGCGCGGGAGCGCGTGAAGACAGCTCCTCCCTCGCCGATCGCAAATGGCTTGGTGGCGTGGAAGGATACCACCTCCACGTCGCCCTGTGAGCCGACCGGCACCCCGTCGTCGGCGATGGCGCCGAATGCCGCGGCCGAATCGATCACCAGCGGGATGTTCTCGCGCCGGCATGCTCGTTCCCATCGCGTGCGGGTCTCGGCGGGGGGAGGAGTGCCAAACGTCGACACCGCCAACACTACCCCGACGCGGGTGTGGCTGTCACGGATCTCATCTTCCAGTAGCGCCGGGTCCAGGTGCCAGTGCGCGGAGTCGATATCCAGCAGTCGCGGGCGCATCCCCGCCCAGAGCGCTGCTTGGGCGGAGGCGACGAACGTAAACGATGGCAGCAGCGCAGTGGTGGCGCCCGCACCGCGCCGGCCCCCGTGGCCGACGGCCGCGATGGCAGCCATCAGGCCGATCGTGCCGTTGGCGACCGGGACGCAGTGGGCATGCGCGATCTCGGCTAAACGTTCGCTCAGCAGGCGCCAGCACGGACCCTCGTTGCTGAACCAGCGTGCCTGACGGGAAAGATCGAGATACCGCTCGATCCGCTCGGCACTGGGAAGCGAGGGGCGCTGGAATCTCAGAGGTGCCCGAGGGTCGCCTTCGGCCGGAATCACTGGTCCAGCCTATCCTATGCGTCTGCCACTCGTTCGAGCGGAGACCGCCCGCGTCGCGGTCCTCCGCCACCTCGTGTATCGTCGCTCGCTGGGCGCATGGAGAGCTTTACCGACTTTGTAAAAGCCTACGACCTGCCCGCTGGCAACCCCGCTCAGGCGCGAGCTGAGATGGAGGCCGGGTCGTGGCTGACCACGCTGAGGGGACGTACCGCCGCTGCCCTCAGGCGTCGCGCGGGCGGGCGGCGGCTGGCTTATCTGGATAGCATGTTCCCGTGGGAACGAAGTGGATTTCGCTACCACGAGGCGCTGGCGCTGTACGAGCTGCGACCCGACACGCTGTTCTTCTCCCTGTGGGAGATGACCGACCCCTTTCCGGCGAGGGTCTTCCCCCTTGCGGATTTCGCCAAGGTCGCCCTCGCGCGCGGCATCACTGACGCGTACGGGGTGTTCCAGATGTTTCTCGAGGGCCTGGTTGGTATGGGCGCCGATGCGTCGCACGCCCATCCGATGGAGGGCCCCGACATGTCGGGTCTCTTGCGCCGTGCTGGCATCCGGCTCCATGGAAGCGTGTATCCAGGTGGCGGCTTCACCTACAATGCGTACGGCCTGCAACGCGTTCGCGAGCTGGCGGGGAGGTTGACCACAACCTTCTCATATATCCCCGAGGTGCTGGAGAACGTCCCCGGCGTAACACCGGTGCCCCAGGCTTTCACCGAAACACAGTTTTATCACCACACTGTCGAGCGGTGGGACGAGACCACGAGCATGGTCTGCCTGTTTGCGGCCGACCGGCCGCCGCGCAAGGGGATCGACGCCGCGCTCGCCGCCTTCAGCGGGCTGTCGCCGGATGAGTTCCACCTGCACGTGGTCGGGCCGCATGAGGACAGGCGGGGTGAGCTTCCCGCCGAGCTCGCCACGTTTCACGGCTGGCTCTCACCGGAGCAGCTACGGGCGCTGCATCGGCGCTGTCACGCGTTCGTCTCGCCGGTGTCGATCGAGCCCCCCGGTCCCGACGGCTCCTATCGAGGCGTTGTCGATGGATTTCCCACACAGGCGGCCGCCGATGCGATGAGCAGCGGCTGCCTTTTGATCTCGGCCAATCCGGCGCACGACCACCGCGTGTTGACGCCCGGGCGCGACTATGTCGAGTGCGAGCCTGACGGCGAGCGCCTGCGGGGCACGCTCGAACGTCTCGCGGTCAGCCGCGGGCTGGTGCGCGAGATCGCCGAGTCCGGCAGCGATCGCGTTCGCGAGCGGATGGACGTGCGCCGCGGCGCCGCGTACAAGCTGGCGCACATGGGATTTGCCGCGGGCAACGGTGCGGGCGCGGAGAGGTAGGGTGGTGTGGTGAAGGTCCTCATCTACGGCTCTCGTCCCGACGGTCACGCAAAGGTTGTGCTGGAGCTATGTGAAGCAGATCCACAGCTGACGGCGATCGGGCTGCTCGACGATATGCCCGAGAATCGCCGCCGATCCATCAGGGGGCTGGAGGTGCTGGGTGGAATCGACGACCTCCAGCGGCTGCGCGCGCAGGGCGCCGAAGGCGTGCTGCTGGGATTCGGCGCTCACGAGGGCCGCGGCGACATCGCCCGCAGGATCGCCCGGGCCGGGTTGGTGCTGCCCGTGGTCAGCCACGCCACCGCCCAGCTCGCGCCCAGCGCCCGCTGCGATCCGGGCGCACAGCTGCTCTGCGGAGCGATCGTCGGTGCAGATGCGTTCGTGGGCGAAGCGGCGATGGTGAACACGGCCGCCGTGCTCGATCACGACGTCCGCGTCGAGGCCGGAGCGGTGATCGGCCCGAACGCCACGATTGGCGGCCGCGCCAAGGTTGGCGTGGAAGGATTCGTAGGCGCGGGCACCACGATCCTCCCCGATCGCACCGTCGGACGAGGCGCCACGGTGGGGGCGGGGGCGGTGGTGACGCGCGATGTGGCCCCGGGCGCGGTGGTGGCCGGAGTGCCCGCCCGTCCGCTTGCCCGCAGGATATGATCCTCCTGCCAGCATGAACCCAACCGACAACAAGTCGCTCACGCCTCCGACACCGCCTCCATCGGTGTCGGCTCAACCGACAGCTAATGGACACCTTGAGGAAGCTGGCCTTCCGCGCTCGGCGATCCTGAGCGCACGACCTTCGCGGGCGATCCTCGAACGTATCGCGCAACATCGGGACGCGGGCGCGATACTGATACTCGCCATTCTGGCTGTGATCGTTTGTGGCCCGCATGTCCTTAATGGGGGTCTTATGATCGACGATTGGACCTTCGTCGCCGAAGCGCACTTCACCGACTTTGGCAAGCTTCTCAATTACTTGGTTAGTCACGACGTTCGCAGGCCGGTCGGCGGCTTCTACCTCGCGGCGCTCTATGTCCTGCTCGGAAGCCACGTCAAGTTGATGCTGGCCTTCTCGGCCGCAATGCGTTTCTTGCTTGTTGCCATCCTTTACGGTCTCCTACGAGAGCTTCGGTTCTCTTGGCTTGCTGCAGTTGCCATCGCAGGGTTGACGCTGTTGTTCCCTACGGCTGACTCGACATGGCTATGGATCGGAGCTTCGGAGCTCTCCTTTGCAGTGGCTTGCGTCTTGCTGGGTTGTCTGCTCAACCTGCGTGCAATGAAGAACGGAGAGTCCCCCCGTCTCCCACTTCGGGTTATCGGCCTGGCCCTGATCGCTACAGGGATCCTCTCTTACGAGCTGGTGATCCCAATCGGTCTTGCCAGCGGTGCGCTGTATTTAACGCGAGCGCGTCCTCGTCAAGTATTGCGTGAATGGGGTATCGACGTTCTCGTGCTTGGGATCGTTATAATCGTGTTCACATTTCACACAGTTCCACTGGTGCAGGGCACCGATGACCACGAACTGTCCAGCTATGCTCTGATGGGCGAACACGCGCATGTGATCTTCTCTCAGTCAGCTACGTTGCTGACGCATTCATTGCTTCCCTATGGGACACCACGTAACGTGACTGTACTGGGCATGCTCGCCACCATTCTCATGCTTGCCGTCGTGGTGAGTTATATGCTCAAACCCAGTGATGAGGCCCGTCGCGCACTACGGCGGTGGCTGATCGTAACCGCAGCCGGGGTGTTGTTCATCGGGCTTGGCTACGTCTTCCTGGTGCCAGCGAATATCTACTACAGACCACTACAAGTCGGTGTCGGCAACCGAACGAACGACATTACGGCGATCGGTTACGCCCTCATCGTTTATTCCTCCGCGGCGTTGGTTGGAACACTCGTGTTCCGAGAACTTCGATCCTCGCGCCTACTTGTCGGTACGCTGACTGCGCTTATTACAGTGGTGATCGGTGCAGGTTATGTACGCCAGATTGACACCGACGAGGCGGCCTGGCACCAGTCGACCGTGCTCCAGCACATGATTCTGACAACGCTTCGCACACATATCGCGCCACCACCGCGCGGCACCAGTGTGATTACACTTGACGCACCCACCGAAACGGCTCCTGGCGTAACAGTCTTCTCTGTGTCCTGGGACCTGAACTCGGCGGTGCAGCTACTGTGGAACGACCCAACCCTTAAAGCATATCCGATGGCGCCCGGGCTGCAGATCACATGCAAGCCAACGCAACTTCTTGTCGGTGCCCCTGGAAGCCCGCCGAGCTGGCAGACGACCTATCCGACGGATTTCATGGATGTTGCCGCGGGCACTGTCTTCTCTGTGAAGAGGGCACCTGCGTGTATCGACGCATCTACAAAGCTCGGGGTACTGGCTACCTAAGCCTGGAGCCACCGATTCCGTCCGGTGCTGGACCGGTGGATCGATTATGAGGCTGGGCAGGGGTGGTGAATGGGCCTTCGGAAGGCGCTCGCCAAGGCGCGTATCCGCACGCTGGGGCTGGCGGATCGGGCATGCATGTAACTGAACTCGCCGCCTTTGCCCCCCCCTGGTTCGGTGACCGTTGTGGCGGCGGCCCTCCGGTACGAAGGAGCCGCGCGCCGCGGCGTTGTGCGCGCCCCACGATCCTGGCCGCCGCGCCTGCGGCGCGCTCCTGGGCAACCCTTCTCATCGCACACGCGTCAGCTCAAGCAAAATACGGATCATGCCCACCGCAGTCTCAAACTGCACGAATCCCAAGCTTGTGCAACCCCGGCTTCGCTCGCTTGCGGTCCCGGCGGTCCCGTGCAGGCGACGGCCTAGCCAGAGCGGCGTGATTGGCGGCGGGTTGCCCGCCAGCAATGACGACGGCGCGGGCGCGGGCCACGACTGAGGGAGGATCAGGCGAGCCGGGCGCACGAATAACGGGTGCCGTGAGTGCCGGACCAGTAACCCAACGGTTGGTTGCGATTTAGGATTGCTCCAGGGACTGGCCGACGGGTGGGGCAGGTGTGGCGCGGCCGGCCTTTGGGTAGGGCTGCTTCGAGACCGTGTGGGCGGGGGTTCCCACGCAATGGCCCGATCCCGGGCGCCACGCTCGTGGACGCACAGTTGTTTGCCCGGCGTCGGGTGTAATATTGTATGGATATGCAGGTCTTGCTGCGTGCCATCTACCACCTTTCCGCTATGCGGGGCGATAGCACTGCGCGCGTCGCGATTGTTGTCGACGGCGAGACAGGGATATGCGCTGACGCCGTCGTGGCGCTGCTGCATCCGTGGCGATCGTGGCTGGAGATCGCCGATGTACTCGTCACAGACACAAACCCTGGGGACGGCTGGCTCGATATGATCTGCGCGGGTGGCGTCACGACCGTCTCTGTCGTCAGTGAGCGGACGGAGTTCGCCACCGCCTTGCAAAGTGCCGTCCAAGGGCATGGGCTGGACGCCTTGGGCAGCGACTACCCTACGGACGGCGGGCGCACTTCCGCGCTCTTTGCCGAGATGGCCCATCACCACTACGAGCTTGGAGGAGTTAACGAGTGGGACGGTGCCACGGTTCAGTTTGCCCCCCAGGTACTGAAGCACATTAGCGCGGCGAACTGCATAGCGTACTTTCCTCAATACATACTCGATGAGCTGCGCGCCAGTCGTCAGACGCTAGGCCGACCACTCGAGGCGCTCGACGTTGGCAGCGGTCCGATCTCCCGGTTGCGTTGGGGAGCGGTCCAGGGACTCCTGCACGTTATTGGCGTCGATCCCCTGATCGATATCTACGACGTCATCATGAGGTATCATGGCTTGGATCGCCTGCCGGCGATCAGGGTGGATCGCGCAATCAATGCGAATGCCGAGGACCTCGACAGCCATGTCGCCGCTGGATCTATCGACTTCGCGTTCTGCTGCAATGCGCTCGACCACGTGGAAGATCCGCCCGCAGTGATCGCTCAACTAGCGCACGCTCTGCGGCCAGGTGCGCTGTTTGCGCTTGAGTTTGCCACGCGTGAGGGCTCGCGGCAGTCGTGGCAACAGCTACACCAGTTCGATCTCTTCGTCAACGCCGAGCAGACCGAGATAATGTGTCAGTGGCACGATGGTCGGGTGGACGCTCTCGTGCCGAGGGATGCGCCACTCGTCCTTGATCGCATCGTCATGACCGCCGACGATTACACCGTCGCTGTTTTGCGGCATGACGAACTCACAAGTTGTCTCCGCCACGAGGCGGCGGAGTCCCTCTCGGCGAGGGAGCTTCCCCCGCTGCGCAACTACATCACCGGACTGCTCAAAAAAGCGCCACGTAGCCACTGGTGATAGCTCCCGATCGCCTACACCGCGCATGAGCCTATGTGTGTCGCGAGGTCGCTGTCAACCCGGCACACTGAAAGACCAGGTTGTCTTTGGCGCGGGGTTCCCAGAAAGCGGGCCGGTCTTTGGTGGGGGGAGTTCGAATGAAGACGACGGTGTCTGCGAGACCGCTCCCCCTCGATTCCCTGTCGAAACGTGCTGTTTTTCCGGCTTCTCCTCACCAGCCGACGCAATCTCTCGCTACGAGACGCTGCTCATGCGCGCTGATCACATCCCGATGCCTCTCGGCGACACGGCAAGCGCTGCAAGAAGCTTCATGACCGGCTACGGGCTTGCGTCCTATGACGCGGTCCACGCGGCCAGTGCCGTCGCTGCCGGCGCTGGTGCGATCGTGACGCTCGATACCGGTTTTGCGCTCCTGCCCGCGTCGCTGCTTGCGGTCTACACCGACCGCTCACGGCTTGCCTCCTGCCGTAGGAAGCGACCTCGCTGAGCCGGGGGAGTTGACGGGCGAAGAGTCCACGCTGATGCACCAGACGCGTCTCGGTCCACCTACGCCCCGATTAGTTGCGCGACGGCCTGGGCAGCGCGACGATGACGCGCTGCGCGTGCATCGACCGCGGCGCACTCGATACCCGGCCGCTTGGGGATCAGCGCCGGCCACGACCCGTCGCGGTCCACCAGCGGGCGTCTGTCTCGCGGGATGTTGAGCGCTGCTGAGTTTGGGCACGAGCGAGGCTGCTTGTGCTGTTGATGGTGGTGATGGTGCTCGCGGAGTTGGCAGGCTTGGCGCGTTTCTGAACGCGTGAGAGCCCTCCCGTCTGCTT
>Ga0187855_10000384_pt1 | contig 39617 bp, 27 predicted proteins | sample June2016WEW_8_10_2_FD_132969 | JGI IMG/M metagenome (GOLD analysis project Ga0187855, IMG submission 132969) | Peatland microbial communities from SPRUCE experiment site at the Marcell Experimental Forest, Minnesota, USA - June2016WEW_8_10 | ecosystem: Environmental > Terrestrial > Soil >... | reverse complement strand
TGCATCGTAGACCCGCCCACGCTGGTCCCCGGTGTCGTCCCATTCAGCGTGTAGAAGATGGCAGCGCCCGACGTCGTGTCCAAGATGGTGACACTCTGCGTTCCTGTATAGCTTCCCGCCACCAGGCTGAATGTGGGGGTTGCGGCCGGCGAAGTAGCGCTGGTGCTAAAAATCCAGCCCAGGATGTCCTGCGTCGCGGTGCTCCCTCCCGTGCCGGCGGTAAACCCCACATACGCGGTGTTCCCTCCCACCGTCCCAGGTATGTTGATCGGCCACGAGATCGTGAAGGTGTCCGTGGGTTTGCTGGTGTCCGTGATGGTCATCGTCAGCGTTGTCCCGTTGTAGCTCATCTGCACCTGCATGATATCCCCGCTGTGCAGATCGGGAATTCCCGCGGGTTCCGGGGTAGGGCTGGTACAAGGCGCTGCTGCTGTGCACGCCATGCCACCGAGCGCCGTTGCCGGCACTGTCGGTGTCGCACCATCCGTGTACAACCCCGTCGAGTTGTTGCCTTCACCCGCGTCGTTGTGCAGGTCGAACTTCACGGCCACGCTTGGGGTGATGCCAGGGGAGCCAGCGTAGCCCAGGTCGCCACCCGATGCACCAATGGCAGTGGGACCAGCGTTCTGAATGGTGAAGGTGAACCCATCGGCTGTGGCATTGGTCAACTGGAACGTGAAATTGGTGGTGAACCCCTGGATGTTCACCGGCGTCGCCCAGAAGGCGCTGGCGACCTCGTTGCCCGCAGTCGTGTCGGTCAACTGCAACTGGGTCCCCGCCAACTGCGTGTGTCCGTTGAACTGCATCCCCGTCGCCGTGAACCCCGTGCCGAAGTTGATCCCGGCCGTGCCCGCGCTCTGAATTACAAGGGTAGCAATGGTTGTGTGGCTGAGTGTGCCGCTGGTTCCAGTAACCGCCACCGTATACACACCTGTAGGCGTTGAAGCGCTGGTTGAAACGGTCAGTACTGACGAGCCGGAGTTTGTGACCGACGTGGGGCTGAAAGAAGCAGATGCCGCGGAAGGCAAGCCACTGGCACTGAAGACCACATTGCCGGCGGGACCTCCAAGGGACGCCACCGAGTAGGTGAAGTTTGCACTGCTGCCAGGTGCGACCGATTGAAGATTCGGAGACACGGATAGCGAGAAATCGGGGACCGTGACTGTGCGAACGGGCGGATTCGGGTCCGTGACCCCGAAACTGTCCGTAACCGTCAGCGTAGTGCTGTATATGCCTGCGGCGGAGTAGCTGACACTTCCGGGATTGGCAAGACTGCTTGTACTTGGATTGCCACCCTCGAAATTCCAGTTATACCCAGTGATGGTTCCGTCGGGTGACGTACCCGTCCCGGCGTAGGAAACCGACTGGCCCGCGCTTATGGTCACATTGGACGCCGGACTTGTGATCGTCCCCGTCGGGGGCGTATCGCCGGGCGCCGTCGAAATCTGGACCATGCTGGATACCGATGGAACTCCTGCACTGTTCAAGAGAAACAGCATGTAATACCCTGGCGGCGCGATATTCCCGTTCGGTGGCGCGGTTACATTCAGCACACCCGAACCCGCCGTGAACGACAGGCCCACATAGCGCTGGTCCATGTTGAATGCGTGTGTCACCGCTCCGTTGCGCATCAAAACGACGGTAGAAATGCTGGATGCATTCGGTGTTGTTACCGTAAAGGCGCTGCCATAGCCGATCACCGGAGCGGATACGCTCGTGATCGTCGGTCGCGTCGCCAAGCTGCCATCGGAGTTAAACAAATACGCAGGCGAATAAATTTCCATGTACGGAGTGTACGTGCCGCGCTCCGGATTGCTGCCCGCGACCCATACGGTGGCATCGGGCATGAGCAAGCTGACGGAGTGATAGAGACGCGCGTATGCTTCCGTGCCCGCCGAACTGAAGGTATTCGCAACCGGGTCGTAAAGATCTGCGTTCAGAGCAGCGGTGGTCTCGTCCTCATCATTCAACGAGCCTCCCAACGCCAGAATCTTGCCGCTGGGGAGTATTGTCGCGTTCATCTCAATGCGTGGAGCAGACATGTTCGGGCCATACACCCAAGCTGGCGTCGTTGCGGAAAGGTTGATAATTTCGGTCGTTGCGGTCGCCGGGTTTCCCCCGCCAAGGATCATGACTTGGGGCGTGTAGTTATTCGCGGGAGTCAGCGGAAACAGCACAGAAGAGCCGTAGGTTCGCGTGCCGCTGTAATTTGTGGTGGCGACTCCCGTAGTCCAAGTGGTAGTGGAGGGATTGAAGATGCTGGAACTGGGGGTTGGACCGGAATAGAAGACGTTCCCGTTTGGCAAAAGGTGCATGCGCGGATACAGAGGGGGAGTCCATGGGGCAACATACTGTGTGCTCCATCCCGCGCCTAGTGTGTAAATCTCGACCGCCGTATTCGAGCTGCCCGTTTCGTTGGTGCCCGCAAAAACCATGGCCTGGCCGTTTCCAAGCACCGTGGCGGTGGGATACCAGCGGCCATGCGCCATGCTTTGTTCATCGGTCAGGGTGTTGGTCAGCGGATCGTAAATCGCCGTGCGCGCTTGTCCGAAGAATGGGTCGTATTGCAGCGTGCCGCCCAACACAAGAGGCCGCCCGTCCGGGAGGACTACCATGCCGTTGCAGAACATGTCCCATGATGAGGTTTGCACGTTGATCGTGCCGGCCTGGGGATTCCAAAGCGCCCACTGGTAAGTCGTGTTCGGTGGATAATTCCCCGAACCGGAAACAATGAACACCTGGCCGTTGTACAACAATGCCGCGTGAATCGGATTGATGGGCATCGTATAAGGCAGCGTCTGCCACTGCCCTTGTACGTTTGCCTGCGACATCGCAACAGGCGCAAGACTGCCGAATGTAATTAGAGATAGAAATCCGGCTATGAAGAGACTCCTGCGCAGGATTTTCATCCGAGAGACCTCTCTAGCGGCTATACGGACGAGGACAGCGGGGGCGATGCTCGCCAACGTACTGCAGTTCTATAAAACTTCTACTTCTTTGCGAGGGGCCGACAACGGAGAGACCATACCACTTCACAAATAACAAAAGCTCGTTTCCAGGATCGAGGCAAAAAGGGATGCGCGGGATTGTATCATCCTCTTGACGAGATCAGTTGGCCGTGACGGCTCGGCTCTGTGGCGCGGGTTGGGTCAGCCGAGCCCTCGGATCGCGCCCGGGCGAGTGAATCCATGGCGCTCAATATTTGCGATTCGATTCTCGTTGCGGCGATTTCCCACGTGAAGTTACGTGCGAATTCCCTGAGTCGCTCTGCCTTGTAGGCTGCACGAGAGTCGGCAAATCTCACAATGCCCGCCGCTATTTGATCGGGCTCCGACGAAGCGAGAACAATACCGGTCTGGCCATCAACCACCGCATCCACAGCGCCTCCCGCGGCACTGCATAAAACCGGGACGCCCGACGCATTCGCTTCGAGATAAACGATGCCAAAACCTTCGACGTCGACAGGAGAGGACTTCGCCGGCAAAACAAACAGGCTTGCGCATTGGTAGAGCCGCAGAAGTTCTTGATCGTCGACGCGGCCGTGAAACGTGACGCGGTCCGCCAGGCCAAGATCGTTGCTCAATCTTTTCAAGTTTTCGAAGTCATCTCCATCACCGACAATGGAATAAGTGAAGTTCAAGTGTCCTCTAAGAAGCGCGAGCGCATGCAAGACTCCTGCGACGTTCTTCCGGCGCGTCGCCTTTTGCAGGCGGGACACGGTCAACAGTTTCAGAACTGGGGAGTTTCGGTGAGCGTCATCGTCTCGTTGAAAAAACTTGTCTTCCACTCCGGGAGGGCAGAGTGAGACGTCCCGATACTGTGGATAGTATTCACGAATCAACGCCTGCGTATTAGAGCTGTTAGTCAGAATCTTAACCGCGGACGTAATTCCCAACCCTATTCGTCTTCTTGCATAATCACGCCGCTTGCCATATCCAAACTGTCCCACCCACGGCATCTTGCTCAGCAACTTCAGCGGCAAGGGGGTTGAAACGATCCACGGATTCAGGAAGTCATTTCCGTGGAAATACACTATAAGCGGCTTGCGGAGATTCCTTGCGATGGCGGCATATCCTGCATTCATGGCCAGCCAGATGTCGACGTCGACTCGGTTCAATGCGCTGACATCGTCTTCGGTTCTTCCTCGAAGATTGTTCAACACCTGAAAACGGTCGTAGGACGGGCGCGGGACTCTTGTTGTGCAAACGAGCACCGGATGGGATTTGGATACGTGCTCCGCGATACGGAGAGCCATCACCTGCATTCCACCGATTTCCGGCGGGAATTCGGAGGCAATGATTCCGATACGTAGGTTGGAGTTTACGATTGCGAGTCACTCCTTCAGTATGGGCTTGGATTGCTAGTTTTCTTCGTGTCTCAGCTTCATGGTGCTTTGAGGTCCATTTGCTCTCAACCGTCCAGCTTGAAGTGCCAGACCGAGGCAAGAGACGACGTAAAGAATCCAGTCCAGAGCGTTTGGAAACATGAACTTCCCGCCATCAACCAACGCGAGGATCTCCAGAAAGATGATGGCTGCATACCACTTGACATAATTGGGAGCGTCGGGCCTCAGGCAGAACAGGGCGTTCTTGCAGGCTTGGAACAGGGTATAGAGGAAAATAGATACGCCAACGATTCCCAACTCAAGCCACAGCTGAAGTATGCCGTTCTCGGCATTGGCCAAATTCCTGTAACCGGTCGCCAGCACGACATTGATCGATTCCCCCTTCGTGCCAAGCCAAAATGCCGAATAACCAAATCCCTGCAGCGGACGCTTGAAGATCGGTGACATTACCGCTCGCCAGATCTGCAAGCGGCCCGTGAGTGTGGGATCCTTTCCGAGAGCTCTGGCGATAGCCGCATAATTTTCCACGACCAGGAACGCAGACAAGACTGCAATCATCGAAAAAATTATCGTTATCAGGAACCTTTCTCGACCAGAAACGCGGGTGAAGAGATGAATGGCCGGGACAAACATCAGAAGGAGCAAGGCGATAATCCAGCCAGTCCGCGACTGCGTCATCCCTATAAGAAATAGCGTCAGAACGATAAAACCCCACTTCAGATTCTTCCGCATTGCGTGTGGCGCCGCGAGAAACAACGCTGGCGTCAGAAGAAACGCCATTCCCATTGCGCAACGATTCTTGTGATTGAAGAGTCCCTGCCAGGCGCCTTTTCCGTCGAGCTGCATCACTCCAACCGAGGGAACCAAAAGGGCAAGCGCAATACTGCTCAGCAGCACCGCGATCCCGACAAACATAAACAGCTCTAACTGCTCTTCCGGGGACAATCTAGCGGACAAATAAAACGCAAAGATAGTCGCTGCAAGGGCCAGCGTGCCGAACAAGAACGATTGAAGGGGATCTTGAGACCATGCAGTCGAGGCAACGGCGAGAATTGGTAGTGCCAGAAGGCTCGGGAATTTAGCGCAAAGATTCACCAAAGCCCGAAAATGCAGGAAACAGACCACGCCTATGATCCCGTACACAACGCCTATTTCCGCCATCGGAACAGCCTTGCTTCTTCCGGCAAGCAGTGTGCCGTACTCCCCGGAAACGGCGTTGTTGAAATCTGCGTGATCGATAGAAAAAGCCCCGTAAACGGCGAGATAGAGCAGCGGCGCAAGGAGCAACCACGCGAGAAGATAGTTCCAAACCGGCCGGCGCTGAGAGATATAGAATGGAGTCGTAGACAACGGAATTTCCTTTTACGAAGTGACGGACAGCAAGCGAAACCCCAAAAAACTCGATCAGGATAACAGTCTCTTCACAGGGACACTCACGGCTGCGCTAGGAAAGGGTCAGCGCACTCGCGCGAAATTCGTCACTTTATACAGCAAAGCCTTCCTTCGTTCGAAGGAAAACAGCCTGCCTACGATCGGGTAAGCCAGGGTGTAAAGCGAATAAAGCCAGAGCAATTTTAGGGTGATTATTCCATAGCGTCGGCAATCTGCCAGCAAGGAACGTAACTCGGCCCAACTCGCCCCCTGTCGTGCCGCGGGGTTAACGCAATAAATGACCAAAAAGAAACCGAACGCCTTCCTTGTAAACAGATCCCTGTTGGCCATCGCCCACTGATAGCAATATTGCCAGTCAACCCGCTTGGCAACCCTCTCGCGTGCCTGGTCGTTGTGAAAGATCGTCAGTGGCTCGTTCACGAGCAGGACGCGCATTTGAGGCTGAGCAAAACCATGCAGCAGCCAGTCTAAATCCTGCAACACCTTCTGCCCCTTGGTGAAGGGAACCTCCAAAATGAATTCCCGCTTGATCAGCCAAGTCGATGTCTGCGGAAACCCCTCGATACCGCCTACGGGCGAGACCTCGCACCAAAGGAACTCGGCGATGTGCTGTCCTTCCTTCAGGAACTTGCGCGGGCGTACCAAGTCGCCGTATCCCGCACGGTCCAGAAAGAGGCTAACAACCATCGTCACCGGCCCGATGGCCTCGGCGGCGGCAGCGAGCTGTTTCTCGAGCCGCTGTGGCAGCCACTCGTCATCATCATCGAGGAGTGCCACCCACTCACCTTGGGCTGCCCGAACTCCCAGGTTCCTCGCCTCGCAGCCCCCCACGTTTTCCTCAAGAGCCAGAACCTTTAATCGCGGGTCGCCGATGCCGGCCAGCGATTCCAGCGTTACTGGATCGGGACCGTCAATGACGACGATGCATTCAAGTTCCGCCACCGTCTGACACAGGACGCTTCGTACGGCCCGGCACACCAAATCGGGTCGATTGCGCGTCGGGACGACGGCGCTGACACGTGGTTTTAAACGATCCATGTCGTCGTTGTGGTTAGCTCCCTTCCTAACTGCTTTTCACATCGAAGTTCTTCGCCGACCTAGCTGATCCCAGAATCTCCAGACTCTAGTGCAGTTGCAGGCTGATTCCCGTGAACCACACGGGTGACGCGGTTAATTCTATTTCCGTGGAATTTGACGTCTTGCTTGGGGAAGTATCTTGTATTGTCTGGGTGGCACTCGCACCTTTGACCTGCACTCGACTCGAGCCAGGTCCCAACCTCCAAATTGCTAGACCTTGTTGTCCGTCGGGCAACTGGAATTCGACTCCGTCTATGGAGGCATCCGAAGTCTTGAGCCGAGATGTGAATTGAGCTCCTTCCATCCAACGCATGACCGCAGAAACCGCAAAAAACGCAGGCTTCGGCGTCAAATCAAGATGTACAAGCCCAAAGTTATCTTCGGTGGAATCTGCTTTCGGTCCATCGTCCTGGAAGTCATACCACCACATACCTTTCAAAGCGGGTATGGAACGCAGTAGCAAAACAGTCTGTGCGGCCAAGTCTCCCGCCTCTTGAAGCGTGGTACCCGAAGGACCAGTATTCGTCGGCCAACCGGTCTCGGTCAGGTAAAGCGGAAAGTCTCGGTTGCCGTTAAAGCTTCTGACCATCTCCTCGACCCGGTTTATGTTGCCCTCGAGCGTCTCGGGCAGCTTGCCAATTCCTTTTGAACTAAAGATGTACTGGTGAAACGAGACGGCGTCCGAGGCCTGCAACGCACCGGCCTCCAGCATTTGGCGGAGCCAAGGCCCGCGCACACCCCCACCACTTACCGCCCCGGCAATAATAACAAGATTGTGATCAATGGCCTTCAGCCTGGGGTAGACGACTTTCAAAAGCTTTACGTAGGCTTCCGGAGTGCCCGGCGTGGTTTTTCCGACTCCGCCGTTCCACTCATTCCAGATCTCGTACATCGACACCTGGCCCTGGAAATGGCGCACAACAAACTCGGCGTATCGGGCATATCCTTCGATGGCCTCGTCGGAAGTGGGCTTGTCACCATGATCGTAAAGCGGATTGCCGTAATCCAACACAAGTAGTGGCTTCAGGCCCTTGGCCACACTCGTGGTGACGAAATACTCTGAGTTCTTTGGAATTGCATACTGGCCCTTCTGGCGTTCCACTCCCTGCCAGAAGACTTCATCGCGGATAGCGCTCACACTCATTTGCTGGATCAGGCTTAGATTGGCTTGCACGTCTCCCTTGTTTTGGCCAAAGTGCGTACAAACTCCCACTACGAAAGGCTGCTGCCCGGCTGCAAGACCGATCAAGCTCATCAGACTCAAGAAAAGCACGAACATCAATCGCATAAACCTCCATTTCGATCCTTCAGGGGCACGTACCACTAAGCCTGCCGCTGAACGCTGGCCAGACTGAAGTCGCTGCTGTCCTTGATAGGTAATCCGTCTGCCAGACGCCCGGACGTTGCCCAGTTCGTGGATCCCGACCGCTCCATGGTTTCTTCCACGATGCTCGCTATCTCACTCACGAAGTTCTGGGTATCGAATCTAGCGGCATGTCTTCGGATCTCGATCGGGTTAAACATGTCTTGCACACGATCGAACTCCAAGATCGCTTCCTTTACGGACTCGGCCGTTTGTTCGCGGAAGAACAACCCGGTCGCAAAGCCTTCTGCGGTACTTCCCGCTCCGATGACCGTTTCCAACGATCCTCCGTGCCCATACGCGATCACCGGCCGGCCGAAAGACTGTGCCTCTACTGGGACAATCCCGAAGTCCTCGTCGGCGGCAAACAGAAAAGCCTTGCACCGCGCATAAAGCTCAGTCAGTTGTTCATCCGATACTCTTCCGGTAAATTCAATCGTGGGACCCGCTATCGCCTTGAGGCGCTTTTCCTCTCGTCCCTTCCCCACGATGACTAATCTCCGGCGAAGCGCGTTACATGCGGCGATGAGGAGATCGATGCGCTTTGTTTGTACTAGACGCCCAACGGTTAAGTAGTAGTCCTCCGTCCTATCGGCGATATAGCCCTTGTGCGTGTCAACCGGAGGGTACAGCAGCCGGCTTTCGCGCCGGTAGAAGCTCTGGATTCTCTCCGCTACATTCTTCGAATTTGCAACAAACGCATCCACCCGCTGAGCTGCAGCGAAGTCGCACTGTCGCACATAGTGCGAACCCAGTGTGAACACGGGTCTCGCGATGCCCGGCAAGCTTTCGCGGAATTCCCGACGGAGATCCCACAAGCACCGCATGGGGCTGTGACAGTAGCAAACATGCACCGCCCCTTGATCGATCAAAATGCATTTCGTAACACAGGAATCGCTACTGAGAATCAGATCGTATCCGCGCAGGTCCAGGGATTCAAATGCCAGGGGGTAAAGCGGGAGAAGGTAGCGGAAGAGCCGGTACTTGGCTGGAAGCCAGTTCCAAGACGAGGCCGTGATCGATCTTCCGAACAAATTGCTAGGGAGATCCTGTTCGCGGTAGAAGAGGGTGAAGAAATCAGCCCCAGGGTACATGGAGGCCAGCACATTTACCGTCTGCTCGGCGCCTCCATTGGCGAGAAACCACGGATGCACAATCGCGATTCGCATTTTTCGGTATTACCCTCAGGGATCCAAGCACGGCGTACAGCGCGGGGATTCGCCGCCGGCCAGACTTTAGGAAAGAATTAAGCGACTCTCATCGAGCAAAGTAAGCTTTGGCCAAACCTCTTCCGTGTGCGTACCACAAGGATGCCGGGACGCGTCGGCCCAGGGCCGCCATCAAGGCCGCGCGCAACAGATCGTAAAGGACAAATCCACACCAAAGCGTCATCATGCCGTGCTTTTTCTGGACGCGACCCATCCCCAACCCATATTGGTAAGTGCGATCAGCCGTGACCGACGCATTGCGTACATCCTTCCTGGGATGTCCGATGTACCATTTGGCTTCGAATCGGCCACGCAACCCGCGAGCCATGGCCGTCAGGATAAAGTCGGTATCCTCACTTGCGCGATAGGGTGTGCTGCCTCCCAGCCCAAGTTCCTGGTCGAATTGAATCTGGCGCGTCCGCTGGGTCGAACGAAGGAAACAGCAGTAACTAACTGAGGTGCGAAAAACGTTCAACGGTGTCAGATCACATGAACTCTTGTGCCACCTGTTTCCGCTTCGTTCTCCGTTGCTATCACGCGAAGTCACGCACAGGATGTCGTACTTGGGATTCGAGTTGAACCAATCGGACACATTCTTCAGAGTTTCGAGAGGATACCAACAGTCGTCATCGGGGAACCCAATGATCTCCCCCTTCGCAAGGCTCAAACCCAAATTGCGTGCTCGAGAGATTCCCGGACTGCTCCGGAGACGCCGAATTTTTTCTTTTCGCAGGCTCCTCTCAATGACCGGCGCCAAGCGCTCGTCTTCGTTTTGGTCGACGACGATCAACTCGTAGTCGCCTATCGCCTGCTCGTCCAGGGAGGCGATCAAATGGGCTAGTTCGGAGGTGCGGCCTTTAGTAGCGGTAACCAGTGAGAAGCGCGGCATATCAATGAGAGTCTCGTAAACTTTCGCAGAAAACATAAATGCTATACTGACTTATCGTGGTGAAATCGAAACCAAAGATATTGTTGATCGACATTGGCGCACCCTTTGGCGGCGTCGAAACTTACATCGTGAGTCTTTGCGCGCTCCTTCGAGCGGACTGCGAACTGTTTTGCATTTGCGCGCTTCCCGAGCTTAGGGCTCGATTGAAACCTCTCGGCGTCCAGGTTGTGTGTATCCCCATCACATTTAACCGTTGGTGCAAAATTCTTAGGTTTCTGCTGGCCGCGCCGGTGTTGTTGTATCTCATCTTTCGACACCACATCCAGGTCGTCCAAGTGAACGGCTATCTCGAATCCTTACTTATGCTGCCCGCGAGGCTACTCGGCTGCCGCACGATTCGCACCGCGCATGGACCGTCCGAAGTGGACCGCTACCAATGGTACAAGCGACCCGAGATGTTCTTGCCCCGCTTGGCATCGCTGTATTGTCTTCGTCTCGCCTCTCGCGTGGTTTGCGTGTCGGAGGCGGTCAGCGAAGATGTTCTAAAGGTAGTGCCCGCATCGCGTGTCTGTGTGGTGGCAAACTGGGTGTCTTCTGTCCCGGATCAGATTCCAGATCGTTCCGTGCTCAATTCTCCTCTGAAGATTCTCTACGTCGGGCGTCTCGAAGAATATAAAGGTCTCGACCTGCTCTTTGGGGCCGTGAGAGATTTACCCGCAGCGGAAATCATTGTTGTGGGTCAGGGAAGCTATCGCTCGCAGCTGGAACAAATTGCTGACGGACTGCGAGTCACCTTCGAAGGCTTTCAGCCGAACACTTCTGACTACTATCGCGATGCCGACATCTTCGTCAATCCTTCTCGTGGCCCAGAAGGACTTCCTTTGGTATCGCTTGAGGCTATGGCTCAGGGCACGCCGTGTCTTTTCAGCGATCTTGGTGTACATCGTGAGATTTCCCAAGACGGTCAAGGTGCAAGCCTGTTCAAATCCGGAGACATGAAGGACCTGCGCGAACGTTTGCAGCTCCTTCTTTCGGATCGCAGCTACAGACAGGGCATTGTGGGAGCGGCACGGAGAATCGTCTCAGCAAAATATAGTTCGCAGGCTGCTTTGCAGGGCTACAGCAAGGCTTTCGATTTGGCTTGATCGTCATTACTCGAAGTTGTGCGGACATACTGCCTTCGCAAGCCGATCCTATTCTTCGCTGCCCACTAAACTAGGGCTTCTGAGAACGTGGTGCGATTTTCCGGGCCGGCAAAGCCACATCAAATACCCGCCATTCATCAATGCGAGCAAGCCATCCGTTAGCAAGCTGCCCCAGGCCGCTCCCAACCAACCATATCGTGGAATCAGAGCCACGTTCAGACCGAGGCTGGCCACCGCCGCCGCCACTTGCGAGCTCGTTCGGTAGGTCTGTAAACCAGCCCCTGTTAGCGCGCTTCCGGTCATCTGGTGGACGCTTCGGAAAACCGGGATAAGGCACAGCCACCGAAGCGCCAAAATGCTGTCTCTGAAGCCCTCCCCTACGATATGCGGAATCAGAGGAGCAAGTACAAACATCCCTACACTGCAACATAGCGCCAAGGGCAGCGCGCGTTTCAGCAGCGTGTAAGCTAGGTGGGAAGAACGCCTTAGTCCAGCCGCTCCTTCGCGGAAAAATCGCGGCATGGCGGCATCTCGAATCGATAAAACAGGAATGGTGGCAATGTCTACCACACGATAAGCCATTGTATAAATGCCGTTTGCCACGTACATGCCGTAATGGCTCAGCATCATCTTATCGACGTCGTTGTAAACCGAAGTTGTCGACGTTGCAAAGGAGTACCCAAAACCCTCCGCCGCGCCGGAAAAAAGCAGTTTTGGCTTAAATTTCGGCCGGCCGTATTTCACGGTCACGGCGATCACAGCAGTGAGTGCCGCAATCAGCGAAACCATCATCGACGCAACGGCCCATTGCCGAGCCGTCGCGTGATGTAATCGGAGGAGCATCGCCCCCGCTGCCAAGAAGCGCAGAAAATTCGTCAGAAGACTCAGCATCGCGGTGATTCGAAGCTTTTCGAACGTCTGGAAGACCTGCCCGGCACACGTTGCAAGTTGGCTACAGAAGCAGTTTCCAACGGCGCACAAAATGACAATCGAAGCGCTCACTGGGTCCAGAAGATGTTTCGCGATTACGTGAAGAGCGCCGACAACCACAAAGCTCGTGACCGACGTTACTACGAGCACGTTTCCCCAATATAGCGGGAGCAGCTTGTGGTCCGAGCTGACATACCGGATTAGCAACGTTCCTGTTCCTAGAGTGCTATACGCGGAAGGCATGGACGCCAGGGCGAAGGCCCCAGCATATATGCCGTATTCTTTGGTTCCGAGAAGGCGCGCCAGCAAAACAAAGTAGATTGCCTGCAGGAGGAAACCGAGTCCCTGCCCAATGAAAACCCAGCCCGCGTTTCGCGCCAGGTCGCTGTTCTGAATCTTCCGCAACTCTTCTTTCAGGAATTTCATGCGGCAATTTCAGCTAGACGCAGACAGTGAGAAGAGGTCTCTCTTGTTCTTGCCCGTGGACTAGTCACGGATCCTTAACTAAGCGCGCTTACTCTACGTTCACAGATCGCGCACTCTTTTGAGGGTGCGAAGGAAAATTGGCGGCGTGACATCCCGAACCAATTTGCGCAACGCCGAGCCCTTCTTGCGGTAGAGGCTGGGGCCATAGATCGATGTGTGAGGCGGAGGCGCTTCTTGGCCAGCTGTTCGAGCCGTGTGGTAATACACAAGAAAACAGTCACGGCTTCGACCTTCCGGACAGGTTACACGTTGGGGGACACCGTGAAAATTCTTATCCGTAATCTCAAGAATCACCGTCCGATTAAAAATCGGCTGGACGATCCCTTCGCACCGGGTAGCATCGGAATTCCACAATTCGAATTGCCCGCCGTACTCAGGCTTCCAATCCTTGTTCAAGTAGATGATCAGCGAAAGTCGGCGATTCAAACCAGTTTCGTAGGCTGTGTTGCGGTCCGCGTGGACATCGAACTTCCCGCCCCGGGGCATGATGTGGTATCCACCGCCTTGCAGGTACGGATCAGGTAGTAGCTCCCATATCCCCGTCAGTTCTGAGAGGAAATATAGGAAGGCTGCGGAGTGGAGAAACGCGGTCAATTGAAAACCGGTCTCGCCCAGTTCTACAGCCGAACGCAGATTGTAGGTTCGGAGTTTCTCGTTGTTTTCGTGAACCCAGTGATTGTCCGACATCGACGGTATTTCCTGAATAAGCTTATCCAGTATGTCGTTGGAGAACAGGTTGTCGACAATGAGGTGGGGAAAAGGTTTGGCGTTTTTGAAGGCGGAACTGAGGTTCTCCACACTGTCGGGCAGAGCAATCTGCCCTCTCAGCAAAGATGCGATGGACTTCATAGGCTCGCCGCGATCCTTCGACCGCTCCTTGTGAGCTTGCCCAACCACCTGTACTGTCTCAACAATCGGCATTGAACCTCACTTTTCTACCGGATGATACTAGCTGACGTCGCCGCGCCAAGGATGGATTGTGTTCCGAGAAGAAAGTTCTTTACATGGCTGAACGGAACATAAACGATATCCTTCGGCTGTAGCTCGAAGTCTTTTTCTTTCCCCAACATGATGTTCTTGAGTGAAATTGTTTTTTCTTCGTATCCGTTTGCCGTGGGCCGCAAGAGCCGAGTGTTGTTCTCGGCGGCCGTTCTGGTGGTCCCTCCCGCCATGGCGAGGGCTTGCAGCATAGTAATTTTCCCGTTTTCGCTCATGACGTATCCACCGGGCCGGTTGAGATCTCCGAGCATGTAAACGATGCCCGCCAGTGGGACGATTACCTGGTCTCCAGGATTCACTTTTGCGACCGCGCCGGCCAGCGAGGCGCGATCTCTTCCCAGCTGAATCCGTTCTGGTTCGCCATCGCTCCCTTTCCGCCGGATCAGGATTTCGGTACTGGCAGTATCTTTCAAGCCTCCCGCGTCGGACAATATATCCAGGAGGTTGTGAGTGGAGAAAATCGGCACGACACCCGGCTTCATGACTTCCCCGACCACCGTGACGCCCTGCGTAGTGTATTCCTCGACGAGAACCGTGACGCTTGGACGTTTTGCGTAGTCGCCTTCACGCAACCTCAAGGCAATCTCCCGGCCGAGATCTTCCGCGCTTAACCCCGCCGCCTTTACTTCCCCGATCAACGAGAGAGTGACGTTGCCCTGGTCGGAAATTCGAACGTGCTGCTCCAACTCAGGCATGTCGTATACCGTGACGTGAATCAGGTCCCCGGGCCCTAGCTTTAGGTCGCTCTTCAGGTCGTTATTGTTTGCGGTCGCCGGCGCGGCGGCGGTCTGGTTCTGTCCCGGAGTAACCTGCGTCTGGATCTGAGCGACGACTGGCAGCGCCCCCAACAGAACAACGGCGAACGCAAAAGTGAGCTTGCTATTCATGACCTGCTCCCCATTGATTCTGTGCGAAAGTAAGTGTCGTGACCGTAGTATCCGTAGTAGCTATCGGAAAACTTGTCGATTGCATTGAGCAGTACGCCCAGGATGTTGCCGCCCGAAGTGCTCACCATCGTTGACGCTCGCTGCAATGCATCGCGGCTTGTAATTCCGTGGCGAGCGACGATGACGATGCCGTCCGTGGCTGGGGCCAGAACGACCGTGTCCGTTACCAGTAGAACGGGCGGAGTATCAACAATCACAAAGTCATACTCGCCGCGCCATTTTTCCAGAAGAATGGACATCTGCGGCGAACCCAAAAGGTCCGCGGGGTACTGGGGTTGCGGACCAGAGGGCAGGAAAAACAGGTTTTTGTGAATGGGCGAGCGGGCGATCACGCCCTCACAGCTTCCGAATACCAGCGCTGTGCTCAGCCCTTCGCGGCATCCCACGTCGATCCGGAGCTCTTTTTCAACGGCGGGGCGACGCATGTCGGCATCGACCAGCAATACTTTTGACCCTTGCTGCGCCAGAACCAGAGCAAGATTGAGCGCCGTGGTGGTCTTACCGTCACCAGGCAAAGGACTCGATACCGCGATCACCTGCGATCGGTTGCTCTGTTTGGCAGCCAGCAGTACGGCCGTGCGAATCGCCCGGAAACATTCGCCGACCATAACGTCCATTTCAACGATTAGTTTCGTGCGCGGTAATTCCGATGGCACGATGGTTCCGTTCGTGCCAGGCTTTTTCGCTGTGGTCAGTAGACTCGTCTTGCTGCTGGCAAGTCTCTTGCCGTTCACCGTCGGTCTCAAAACCTTATATCGGGGAACAAATCCGAGCGCCGGTAGTCCCGTGATCATGCCAATCTGGTTGACGGAGGTAACCGTGCCGTCGACGGCTTCCATCAATACAACCGTGCAAACCGCACCAATCAGCGCAAATGCGAATCCTCCTGCCAGCAACAGGAGCGACCTAGGCTGTGCTGGAACATCCGGCACTCGGGCTGGATCGACGATGTAAGCATTTGTTGCCTGGAGACTACCCATCACGCCAGCTTCTTTGAGCTTTTTCAGCAAGCCCTGGTACAGATCCTGGGATGACGCCGCCTCGTTGGCGGCAATTTCATACTGAATTGTCTTGTCATTCAGATTTTCGGCAACGGTCTTCTGTTCCTGAAAGACTTTCCGGGCCATGCTCTCGGTATGGGATGCAATCTCCAGATCATTCTTGGAACGCTGGGCGAGCCGGTTCGACTCTTCTTTAATCGACGATTGGACCGACAGTAGCTGTTGATTCGCTTCGATGACCTGCGGATTCTTAGAGCCATACTTCTCTGTTAACTCCCCGAGCCTAGCCTTGCTGAGTGCCTCCTGAGCTCGCAACGCTTGGATCGTCGAAAGTTCATTGATGGGCGTCACTCCGCCACCTGTCACTCCCACACTGGCGCTGGTTGCCAGCCCTGCGATCACTTCCGGATCGCCCGTCTGCATCGCCCGGTACGCTGCTTCCTTCACGATGCGAGTTGCTTGAGCGCTGGCGAGCGAGGCGTCGAGGGCCTCAAGATGAGCAAGAATCGTATTGTGTTTATCCTGCCCAACGCCGTAGATCTCTGCTTCCTGCTGCAGTTTGGATGCGCGCGCCTGATCGGCTTCCATCTTCGCTTTCAGTTCTTCGAGCTGCTTGCCCAACCAGCCGGTAGCCTGCGAGGTCGCGAGGTATCTGGTTTGAAAGCTGTAATCGATATAGTCGCTTAGCAGTCTGTTCGCCCCCGTCGACGCCAGGTAGCGGTCGGGGCTGAAGAACGTGACTTGAATCATCCGCGAGCCGGGCACGATCTCAACCTTAAGATTTTTGTGGAACTTCTTTAGGACCGCGACTCGGCGCTTAGGCGCTTGGTCCAAAGGCAGATCGCCTTCGGAAGGTTCCGGAGCTCGAAAAAGATCAAGAAAACGACCAGGCAGATCCAAGATCGTCATCTTCGGCTTGTAGTCCGCGGTCTGCTCGAGATTCAGCTCCTTGATAAGCCGGAGAGCAAGCGTGTCCGACTCGAGGATCGCAGTCTGCGTTTGCAACGTGATGTTGTAGTCGAGAGCGTCGGATTGCTGCGCTGCTCCGCCATTCAGCCCCAGCATGTCCGCATTCTGCTTATCGAATTCCAGGGTCGCTTCCCCCGCGTAACGCCGGGTCGCAACGCACAAGTAAAGAATGACGAGCGCAAGCACCGCTCCCACAAAAATAAGGGCCGCCTTGCGTCGCCGCTTCAGCGATCCCAGCACGTCCCGCAAGGTTAGCGGCTGACCAGCTTCAGCCGGCCGCGAATCCAGAAACAAACGCGCATCCGCTGGGAGTTCCTTAGGCCGTGGTTGAATGCTCATCGGTGTGTTCATCGTCTTGCTCCGTCGTTTAGAAATTCGCTCGTTTCGAATGTGCTGTGATTGCAAGAATCTACGAAGGCCGTTGGAACTGATGCAAACTCGGCGCCATTTTCATCGCATCCCTATATCTGTTTTTGATCATTGCCCCGTTCCGCCGAGGACCACCGCGATGGTCCTGAGTAGAATTTTACAATCCAGCCAAACACTCCAATTGTCGACATATTGAGTGTCCAGCGCGATGTAACTCTGAAAGGAAGGATTTTTTCGCGCCGCCACTTGCCAAAGACCGGTGATGCCAGGCACGACGTCCAGTCGGCGCAAATGGTCGGGAGAATATTGTTCGTATTCACTGCGGACCGGGGGACGCGGGCCCACCATGCTCATGTCGCCCTTCAATACGTTCAGTAATTGCGGTAGTTCATCGATACTGAATTTACGAAGAAACCTGCCTAAAGGCGTGATTCGGGGATCGTTCGCAATTTTGAATAAAATTTCTTCCCGCTCGTTAAGGTGGTGCAAGGAATCTCGCAATTCATCGGCATTGGCGACCATCGTCCGGAATTTGTAGCAAACGAAATCCCTGCCTTTTTTTCCAATCCTCGGGGATCGGTACAATACTGGTCCGGGGGACGTCAATTTCACAACAAGCGCTACGATCGCCAGGAGCGGCGACAGCAGAATCAGGGCCGCCAGCGCAGAGATGATGTCGATGATCCGTTTCACTAGAAGGCCTACAGTTGGGATTGACTGATGACAAAACGACATCAGCGGTATATGCCCGAGGTATTCAATGGGCGCCGACGAGCCAAGCCCGTCGTACAAGTCCGGGACTACGCGCGCATCGATTCCATGGCGGCGGGCTTCAAAAATCAAATGCTTCACCAGATCCCGATCTTCCGGAGCGGTGATAAAAATTTCGTCGATGAAGTGGCTGCGTACGATGCGCGGGAGATCCTGGATGCTCCCAAGATTGCTGAAGTCGTTTCCCACTGCACGACGTTCTGGCCAATACTTGGGCGTTGCATTCTGCCGGCGGTCCAGAAATCCCTTCACAGCAAGTCCTAAATACTGGTTTCGTGAAAGGTGAGTTTCCAAATCGCGTCCCAACCGGCCCGCACCTACAATCAGCACGTTCCTTCGGTCTAGCCCGTCGGCAACTCTTCTCCATCGCAGGAGTCGCCGAACCATCATGGCGGTCGCGCTTAACACCACGGTTTCGACGACGACCTCGCGAGAAATACCCTTTGCGCCCGAAATGAAAATGACTGCGGTTTCAATAAGCGCTGCAATGGCAATCGCCTTGAACAAAACCACCAGCTCATGCCGCGCGGTGCGGGTTTCTTGCACGGAATAAACCTTGTATACATGGCAGGATAGAATCAAAAATCCTGCGTACAAAATTAGGAAGCCGATATGCTTGACGATGCTAGGTTGGTCGAGTGCGTTCCAATCCGCCGTGGCAATCGGGAACCGCAAAATCGTCGCGAGAAACGCAGATGCGAAAACCATAACCAGATCGCCTGCGACGAAGAACATCGTTACGTCTTGCTTGACGCTCTTGGTCTTAGGCCGTTGCTCGAAAGCTATGACCGGTATCGGTGATATCTGTAAATTCAACTCGTCCTCGTTTTCATCGAATGTGGGTGGCCAGTCGATTGACTGCCTCAAAATGAAAATGCTTGCCGCAGGGGCGCTGTTGCGCGTCCGATTCGCAAGGTTCAAATCGAGTTGGGTGTCTACAACCTACTGCGAACAACTAAGGGCCGGGCGGCCTAGAGCCAGTGCGTAAAGATCCATGAAAAGGGGGCAGTTGGAGAGATCGGCTCGAATAATTAAGAAACATCGCCTACGTCAGGTCAAGCGTCACACGGTTTGATCGTTCCCTCCTTTCTTTGCACTTCACTCCGTATAAGACTCGTGAACGTCATTGGGTCACCAGCTAAGCTGCGGCGCTGCGCGAGGCTCCGACCGGCTTCACGTTAAAGCCGTACACGCTGATAGCCATGGATCGCTGTATCAGTTCGATCGAAATGACGAGCTTTGTATCCGGGCCTCTGCCAACGAGGGTACCTTCTATTCCGTCCAGTGCCCCTCCGATGATACGGACGCGCTCGCCGATGTTGAGAAAAGGACACGGAGAACAGTCGATCCGCTCGGATAGTACCGAACGAACGTCCTCGATTTCCTTTTCGGGGACAGCAAGCGGCCCCAATTGGTTCCCAACGAAGTTGATCACGCCGGGCACCTTCAGAACCCGAACCTGGGATTCCCGGGAAGACGGGATCTGAACGAACAGATAGGACGCAAACAGCGGCACGGTAACTTCTTTTTTCCGGTCACTCCAGCGATGTACTTCCGTGATCAGGGGAAGGAAAACCCGAATTCCAAGGTTCTCTAGAACACCGGCCGCAACTCTTTCCTGCCGCGACTTAGTATAGATGGCGTACCATGTGGCTTGTTCAATTATGATGGCTTGATCCTCGCGATCGAGCAGAGCTCCGCCGTCTTGGGTCCCAAAAAGCGGTTCCAGTATTACTGATCCTCGAGCTACGTCGCGTTGCGGGGATATTCGCGAAGACTTTAGGACAACGGGTCTAATTCACCCGAGTGCGTTCTTATATTCTGCTTCCCAGTCTAAAGCAAGCTTGAATTTTCCATCGGCAGTATGCAAAAATTCGCGCCCGGTAAGGACCGAAACGCATTTCCTGAACCTCAAACTTTTCCTTGGATGTAATTAGGGCGAGTCTCGAACCTCGCCTCGGTTGTTTTGCACGTGCTCCCAGTGAAAGTACCAAACGGCAGCTTTTACATCCGCGCGCAATTGGAGACTGAGCCAGCGACTGCACTCGCCGCCGTCGAGTTTTCCTATTATCGTTTGCTGAAGCAGGTCGCCAAGTGAGCGCTGAGACTACCAATTCCAATGCGAATCCTCAGCTTCGGCGCAACTCGCTTGGTCTTTCAGAATTGGTGTTCCAGGGGGTCACCCACATCGCACCGGCGACCAACATGGTGTTCACGTTTCCGATCATCGCCCTCAAGGCCGGACCGGTCATGCCGCTTTCGTTCCTGCTGGCCACAATGGTGTGCTTCTTTATCGGGAACACCGTGTCCCAGTTTTCCCGATACATTCCGTCGAGTGGCGGCTACTACTCGTTCGCCACCCGTGGACTGGGAAGTCGCAGCGGCTTCATGGCCACCTGGAGCTACCTGATCTATGAAATCCTCGGCACCGCCGGATGTACCGGTTTCCTTGGCTACCTTGTCTCGGACATGTTGCGATTGCAATTCCATGTGAACATCCCCTGGTGGTCTCTTGCATTGGCCACATCTGCCCTCATCTGGTCGCTTACCCACCATGGCATCCAGCTGTCGGCTCGCGTCACTGCGCTTCTGGGCGGGCTCGAAGTGCTCATTATGTTGGCGCTCGCAATCACTTTTCTGTTCCATCCAGGATCGGGATCCACGTATACGGCGCCGCTGGATCCGTTTGCATCACCCCATTACTTCAGCGGCATCTTGGCTGGCATGGTTTTCTCCATTCTGGCGCTGAGCGGCTTCGAGGCGCCCGCACCGCTCGCCCAGGAAGCCCGGCGTCCCGCACGATTCGTCGGCCAGGCGATCACGTTCTCACTGATTGCTATCGGCATCTTTTACATTTTCGCGTCGTACGCAAGCTCGATCGGCTGGGGAACCGGGGACATGGCTGCCTTCGCTTCCAATCCCAATCCGTATTACGTTCTTGGCCACACTCTGTGGGGCGCAGGCTGGTGGTTCGTTGCCCTCGCTATCATCAACAGTGCCGTCGGTGTCGGTCTCGCCTGCACGAACTCCGCGTCACGCGTGATGTACACCATGGGTCGGGCAGGCACGCTTCCTCGTGGTTTCGGGCGCGTTCATCCCAGGCACCAGACACCTGCCTTTGCGATCGCCTTCGTGCAGTCAACCGGCATCGCGGCAATCCTGCTGGTAGGGTTGCTGTTGAAACCAGAAAGCATTTTCGGTTTCCTGGAAACTATTGCCACACTTGCGGTCATCGTCCTCTACGTCATGGCGAACCTGGCCTTAACGCGCTATATGCGCCGCGAACAACCTGCTAAATTCACCGTCTGGCAACACGTAGTGCTGCCTTGGATCGCGACCCTCGCTCTGATACCCGTCCTCTTCGTCACCGTTTACCCAGAACCCTCATGGCCCTACAACATAACGCCGTACCTGTTTCTCGCAGCACTCATCGGCGGCTTTGCCTACATGCAATGGCGCGAGTCGCGCAATCCCGGAGCGCTTCTCAGAGGTGCAACGATGCTCATTCACAGCGGCGACCTCTGTGAAAGCGAGCTGGATCGTGACGAACCCGTAACCCCTATATCCCCTATATAGTCTCTGCACCGTGAAACGAGAGCCATCGCGCCGTACCGTGGCGACCATCCTTCCCTCCCTAGCAAATGGGAATTGCGGTAAGGACAAGACTTACACGAAAACCAGTCGCGTTCAAAAACGTCCTGCGCTGTTATTCGTGCGGCTAAATTCGACCGCTTTGACCGACCTGGAGGGAGGAGCGAAGGAGCGCGTGTATTCTCTCAGGCGTTCTTGCACAATGCGACACCGCGGGACGACTCAGGAGCCGCGAAATGATTTGGCGAGCGCCGTCAGCAAGCTGGTGATCACTACTGCTTCTCTCATAATTTCTCCGGATTGTTCAATCATTGGGGAACGAGGCCAGATTGCTCAATTGTCACTTTCGTGCGCAACGACGACCTATACCGGTACGCCTTCTTCCTTGCGAAAATCAGCGAAGGCACCGCTACGCTCAGCAAGCCGCTTCAAGAGCGGCGCAGGCTGCCAGATTTCGCCGTGCTGACGATGAAACTCGGCAACCCGTTCATATACCTGCTTTAGTCCGACGGTGTCGGCGTACCACATCGGGCCGCCGCGATAGGCGGGGAAGCCGTAGCCATTGAGATAAATAATGTCGATATCCGAGGCGCGAAGTGCGTAGCCCTCCTCTAAAATGCGTGCGCCCTCGTTGACCAGAGCATAAAGGCAGCGGTCCAAGATTTCTTGAGAGGAAATTTTACGTTGCGCGATGTCCGCTTCGGCTACCCATTTTCGAACGTAGTCATCTACGGCAAGATCCAGCGTCGCGCGGCGCTGGTCGTCGTATTTGTACCACCCTGCTCCGGTTTTCTGGCCGTAACGGCCCAGTTCGCAGAGGCGATCTTCGGCGAAGGGCTGCCGGACGCCGGGTTTTTCCAAATGGCGGTACTCTTTCCGGATGCGCCAGCCAACATCCAGGCCTGCAAGGTCGCCCGTGGCTAGCGGGCCCATCGCCATCCCGAAATCGGTCAGGGCACGGTCCACCGCTTCGATGGTCGCACCTTCTTCTATCAGGAATTGTGCTTCGCGGCGGTAAGGTCCAAACATCCGATTGCCGACGAAGCCTCCGCAGTTGCCGACGAGGACGCCAACCTTGCCGAGCGCCTTCGACAGTTGCATGCATGTAGCGATCACTTCCCTTGAAGTGAGCTCGCCACGGACGACTTCCAGCAATCTCATCACATTCGCAGGGCTGAAGAAATGCGTTCCAATAACGAAATCAGGCCGTGATGTGGACGAAGCAATCTCGTCGATGCTTAGCGTGGAGGTGTTGCTGGCAAGGATGGTGCCCGGTCTACAAACGCGATCGAGCTCGTTGAAGACCTCTTTCTTGAGGGCCATACCTTCGAAAACGGCTTCTATAATCAGATCAACGTTGGAAAAATCGTCGTAGGTTAGTGTCGGTGTGATGCGCTTCCAGCGCTCGTCGGCAGCCTGCTGAGAAAAACGGCCACGCTTCACGGAGTTCGCGTAGTTCAGTTGGATCGTGTCTAGTCCACGATTCAGAGCCGCCTGATCCGTCTCCTTCAGAAGCACAGGGATGCCCGCATTGGCGAGCACCATGGCAATGCCCCCGCCCATCGTGCCTGCACCAATAACCGCCGCGGACTTGATCGCGATCGTCGGAGTTTCTTTGGGTACAGCGGGAATCTTCGTGACTTCGCGCTCGCTGAAGAAAACATGGATCAGCGCTTTGGATTGTTCGGAGAAGAGGCATTCGATAAAAAGTTTCTGCTCGACTTTACAGCCTTCTTCGAAGGACATTGTGGTAGCAGCTTCAACGGCATCGATGGCAGCAGCAGGAGCGAGCAGGCCCCGGTGTTTCTTGGCTGAGGATTCGCGGGCGGAGGAAAAAATCGTGGTGTTGTTTGTTTTGTCTTCAAGCTTTTCATTGCGGTCACGCGTCTTCGGCCCAGGTTTAGTCGCGACCTCACGGGCAAACGCAATCGTTCCGGCGAGGAGATCGCCTTCGACGATGCGGTCGATGATGCCGACTTTTAGCGCTTCTTCGGCTCCGATTGGATTGCCACTGACGCACATTTCGATGGCTTTCGCGACGCCAGCCAGCCGGGGAAGGCGTTGCGTGCCCGCCGCGCCGGGAATGAGGCCGAGCTTTACCTCGGGCTGGCCGACTTGCGCGCTCGGAACGGCGACGCGATAGTGGCCTGCCATCGCGAGTTCTAGACCGCCGCCAAATGCGGTTCCGTGGATGGCTACAATCACAGGCTTGGTGCAGTCCTGGATTTTCAAGAGGAGCGGAAGCAGGCCCGCACCGCGAGGCTTACCCGAAGTCATTTTGCCAAATTCTTTAATGTCTGCCCCAGCGACGAACGTACGACCTGCTCCGATGAGTACCGCGGCTTTAACGCTAGCGTCCTGCGCGATCTGATCGAGAGCCTCGGAAATACCTTCGGGTACGCCTGGACTAAGCGCGTTTACGGGAGGATTGTTGATCGAGATAATGGCGATGCCATTTTCTCTTGTAAGCTGAACGAGATCGGTCATAGAAGCTCCTGTGGAATCCATCGCGAAATGGGAATTATCCAAATGCAAGAAGGCAGCCACGGCGTCAAGTTGACATAGGACCGCTGGCAGCCTGTCAATCCGCGCGAGGCCAACAGATGGCGCCACTTGTTGTCGAAAACGCCAAAGCTCATCGGCTTCAAATTGGTTGGGTCGACGCCTACGTATGCTCTGGGTTCGAAACCATAACGAAAAGGCGTTGGCGCAAAAGCATTAAGCATCGCAAGGAATAAGGGTGAGGCTTTGTCAGTTCACACGGGGCTAAGAAGGGCGCGGCGTGAGGCTTCCGCGTGCGCCTCTAGGGCACGTCGGTAGCACCAAAAAAACGACACAGTTCTGTTACTAGGATCTCAGGGTTATTTAAGGGGATAAAGTGCCCTGAGTCAACCATATGGACTGTCGACTGAGGAATCAACGCACCTGCACGGTGGGCGAACAGTTCCGGCACGGCTTTATCGTGAGCACCCTGCAAAATGAGGGTAGGGACCGCGAGACACGGTAGCATTGCCGGCACGGTGGACAAAAGCTCGGCTGGATCTCCGAAGCGAAGGACAGACATCAACCGCCAGGCACCGAGCAACCCCGAGAAGGGAGCACGAAAGTCTTCGAGGAGGCCGTCGCGTTCCGCCCGAGTTTTCGCCAAAGCCATGCGCATAGCGATTTTCCAAAAAATGACGCTAATGAGCGGGGCAAGAAGTTCACCGACAACCGGAATCCGAATCAGCCGGAAAAGATGAAACGGTTTCAACTCCGGAAACATGGCCGGCGACAAAAGCACGAGATGGTCTACGTGCTGCTGAAACCGGTAGGCGTAGTGCACGGCAACCGCGGAACCCGCATCATGGCCAACCACGTGCCATTTCTCGATTTTGTGTTCCACCCGAATTTGCTCAATCTGTTCGGCAAGCACCTCCAACTGGTTCGCACCATATGGGACTTGCGGAGTCCGGCCGAGTCCCGGCAAATCAACAGCAAGACATGTAAAGCGATCACGCAACCTGTCGATGGTGCGGCTCCACAGCCGGCTGTTGGTGGGCATGCCGTGTATGAACAAGATGGGATACCCTGATCCGCGCGAAAACAGATACATATAGGCCCCTTTTAGCTCGCCCTTACGAAAATGCGCGACAAAGCCTGAAAAAAATCCATTCACTTAGCCGGAAGAATCCCAGCACGGAAACAAAAAGAAACGTCGAGAGGATTCCGTTTGGCTTCACGCGCGCATACAGAAGATTCAGTGTCCACGCAGGGCTGATGTAAGTGGTTCCCGCGTGCCGTATGCCAATGCGATTTCTCACGGGGGGCTGGTAGACAATATTTTCGATTCCACTGTTGAAGAACAGCGCGACCTGGCGCATGCGCGTGCCATAGCAGATCCTTGCGCGTAGCGGCACGCTCGACCGTTTGCGATAACTGATAATCAGCCGTGACGCTTCCGCCGCGTGCCGGAGCGCTGCGGTAACGCCATTTGACGTGATGGGATCGACCATGGCGCCCGCTTCACCGGTGATGAACCAGTTGGGTCCCGTCACGCCGGAATAAACGCGAGATCGAAACGAGGTGGCGCTGGGTGGACTCATGGCGCCTGCTTCCATGAGTCCGGAGAAACGTGGAAACTTCAAGAGCTGCTCGCGAAAAACGTCGTCCACAGACAGGCCCTGTTGACGTTTGCGCTTCATGGCCTCGGCAGTGGTGATGTACCCCACGCTGACAACTGCGGGGCGGATAGGAATTTCCCAAATCCAGTCGAGATATTCAGACGGCTTTGGCTCCATGTAAATCGTGGTGCCCTCAACCGCGTCGTTGACCGGGAAGTACGTCCAAATGGCTACTTTTGGAGGACCATTGTGGGTAGCGCGGAGATTGAACTGACGAGCCAGAAAGGATGTTGCGAATCCCGACGCGTCAATGAACCAACGTGAAGCGAATTCTTCTCCACCTGCGGTGTGGACAGAGGAGATTCGCCGACCATTCCGTTCCACTCCGACTACCTTGTCCTTAACCAGCGTGACGCCACAGTCGATCACCTTCTTGAGTAGCTCTTCATCCAGCCGAGTACGATCGACGTGCAAGGTGCGGAGCTCGACGTGGAAGGGCGCCTCGCCGAGCCGGGGAACCGGCACATAGTCTTCGGGGTTGCCTTCAGGCAACTTCAGACGGACGTGTCGTTTCCAAGTGCCCATGTGAACTCCGACGACGTCGTCCATGGGCAGGCCAAGATTCTTCAGCAGGTCGGGGCTTGACCAATCCAAGGACTCCCCCACTGGCTGGCGACCGCCTTCCGCAGGATCGATGCAAATGACCTTGAGGCCGGCTTTTGCGAGGTGCAAACACGCCGCCTTTCCAGCCAAGCCACCGCCGATGACAGTCACGTCACAAGTTTTGGCAGGCCACGAATCTGGCATAAGGGATTCAAATCAGTGTGGCGGGAACCTATCACCTCAATCTGAGGCCATCCATAGTAGGAAAGAACTAGGGTCAGCCAGCGCGGCATGAGTGCCCTTCCCCAGCCAACCCTTGTCTCTAGAACTGAAACTTGAGCGCCAGTTGCACAATGCGCCCGGGCTGCGCCGCAACAATCTGTCCAAACCCCGGCGAATTAATGTCGTTGTTCGGCAACTCGAAATTCACATTGTTGAAAATGTTGAACACTTCCGCCCGGAATTGGACATTCATTCTTTCGCGGATCGGAATCGTCTTGATCGCCGAAAAATCCCACTGCTGAAACGCCGGTCCATCCATGGTGTTGCGCCCCACGTCACCAAACTGCCCGGTCGCCGCGCTTGCAAACGCACTGGTGTTGAACCAGCACGCGGCGGTCCGAATCGGGATCCCTCCGGGACATGTCCCCGCATTCGGATCGCCCACAATATTCGGCCGGCTGCTGAAGAATCCGGAAATTTCCGGCGCGCTTCCTTGCAGCGACGGGTTGCTCGAATCGTAGACGGTAAACGGCGTATTGCTCATCAGCGTCGTGATCCCGTTCACCTGCCAATTCCCTAGGATGTGCCCGTACCAGTTGTCGGGGTGCTTGTACCACGGCAAATCCCACTGATAGCTCCCCACAAACCGGTGCCTGGCATCGAACATCGACCGGCCATACTCCGCCTTCACATCAAACGGGTTCTGGGCTAGATCGTTTTCTCCCGCCACGCTCTGCGACGCCGACCCCGTAATGTTGAACGACGACACGTCATCCAGCGTCTTCGAAAGCGTATACGACAACAGCATCGAGAACCCGTGCGCAAATCGCCGCTTCAAGCTGACTTGCAGCGCGTTATACGAAGAGTCCGAAATCCCCGCGATCTCGCCCACCGAGGAATACGTGCACGGCGTGGTTCCCGTAACCGTGCATCCCGAATACAACCGCCTCTGGTCCGCATTGTCCTGCGTCGATTCTCCGGGAATGTACACCGCCGGATTCGCCTCGATAAACCGCGGCAGCTTCGTTCCTTTCGTTCCGATGTACCCGACCTCCAGCAGCCAGTCGCCGGCCAACGCGCGCTCGATATTCAAATTCCAGTCCTGTGCGTACGGCAGCCGCAGGTTTTGATTCAAAACCAGCAGCGTCATATCCGGTGCGAAACTGTTCGTAAACGGGTTTGTCCCATTGAACGGATTCCCAAAGTTCGGCACGCTGACTTGAGGTGTTTGTAAATAAGGTGGCGCGCTGATCGGGTCCTGCAATGGTCCGCCCTCGCCCGTATAGTAAGGATCGTAGAAGATCCCGTAAGCCGACGTCACCAGCCACTTCCCATCCCCTCGAACGTCCCACGCCAACCCAACACGCGGCGCAAACGCATCGCGCTCCGTGGGAATCAGCCCGTCGGGTACGCCCGGGTCACCCGGATACAACAATCCTTCCGGGGCCGTCGGAAAAACCACCGATTGCCGCCCGGGAATCCACAAATTCTGGTAGTTGTGAATTTCCGTGTACGGCGAAGGCACCTCGTACCGCAATCCATAATTCACCGTGAATCGCCGGCTCACTTTCCACGTGTCCTGCCCGTACAAATTGAACCCCTGCCCGCGCAAGCCGCGATAGAAATTCCCACCTCCCTGCAGAAATACTACCGGCTGCCCGAACATGAAACTCGCAAACGCGTTGTTGACCGGGAACGTGGCAAACACGAAAAATCCGTTCGTCGCAATCCCTTGCAGAACGTTGATCTGGTCGTACTGATATCCGCCGCCGAACTTGAACTCATGCCGTCCCTTGATCCATGTCAGCGAACCCGAAAAATCATAAGTGTTCTGATACGTGTTCCGCGGCCCGGTAATGGGGTCGCCGATCGACGCATACCCTCCCACCTGGATGAACGGGGGCCCGATGGCCTCGTTCAGCGACGGCTCGTAATCAAATCCCAGGCTCGCCGGTGTCGTGTGATTGATATTCGTCCCTAGCAGAAATTTGTTTCGCAGGTACGACGCCCGCAGGAGCCCTACCAGCGTCGGCGAAAACGTGTGCGTTTCTTGCGCCACAAAATTCTGGTCGCGTTGATTCTCTCCCACCGGGAATCCCGGCACGTTCGCCCCTCCAGTCGGAAGGGGATCGATCTGGCTCAATTGCCCGAAGCTGTAGCGGAAGTTCAACGTGTCCCGGTTCGTCAGGTAGTGATCCACGCGCACGCCGAACTGGTCCGTATTGCTGGTCAGCGTCTGCGTCCCGACGTACGTAAACGGCCCGTCATTCGCCAGCGGATAGTACGCCAGAAGGGTCTGCGAAATCGGATTGACGAAAGGCAGTTGATTGTTGGGAATCGGCTGCCCGCTGAATTCATTGATGAGCTGCCCATTGGCGCTCACCTGCCCCGACACATTGTCGATGCACAATCCCTGCGCATTAAACGTCCCGTTATTGAGCGGACATTGATCCGCGAAATTTCCTGTCCGCTCTGCATTCGACGGCACCGTCGCCAGAGTCGTTTCTCCCTGCGAGTCGCGGACGCCCTCGTAATACACAAAGATAAACGTCTTGTCCTTCTTGATCGGTCCTCCGAACACGCCCCCAAACTGATTCCGGTGCAGCGGCTCCACGCTGTCCGCAAAAAAACTCTTTGCGTCCATGGCATTGTTCCGGAAAAAGTCCCAAGCCGTCCCGTGATACTCGTTCGTTCCCGAACGCGTGATGATGTTCGTCGTCGATCCCGTGCTGTGCCCGAACTCCGCGTTCGCCGTATGTGTCAAAATGCGAAATTCAGCGATGGCGTCGATCGGCGGCTCCATTACCAATCCGCCGTCCACCGTGTCGAAATTATTCGCTCCGTCGATCAGGAAATTATTCGATTCCGGCCGCTGCCCGTTCACCGCGTATGCCTGCCCGGCGCGCGCCGAGCCTCCCGCCTCCAGCAGTCCCGGCGTCAGCGGTACCACCCCCGTCTGTAACAATCCAAGCTGTGTGAAATTCCGGCCATTCAACGGCAGATCCAGAATTTCCCGCTCTCCCACGGTCTGCCCCAGGTTGGTCGACGTGCTCTCGATCATCGGCGCGTCCGAAGTCACTTGAATCTCCTGCGCCGCCGTTCCCACTGCCAGACGCACCGCCACCGTTGCCTGCTGGTTCACGTCCAGCGTAATTCCTTCCTGCACGTACTTCTTGAATCCCTGCGCCTCCGCTTCCACGCGGTAACGTCCAACCGGCAATTCCACCAGCACATACACTCCTTGCGAATTGCTCACCGCGCCCCGCTGAAATCCCGTGTCGGTATTGATGGCTGTCAATTTCGCGCCGCTCACCACTCCGCCGCTTTGGTCAGCCACTGTCCCCTGGATGCTTGCGGAAATGTCCTGCGCCCGAATTCCGGCCGTGCACGCCAGCGCAAACGCCATCACAAGAACCAATCTCGAGAATATCTTCATCGGAGCGGATGACATGAGCGGTTCACCTCGGATTTCATTTTGTTGGAACTCGCTCTGGCAACTGTGAACGCAGACCCATCCCTTGGCCTTTGCGAAGCATCTTCGCCAGGCTCACTCGTTCAATCGTTGACCAGAGATTCACGGCACCGAGCCGTGAAACACACCCGCAAAACCGGCCGAGGATACGAACTACCTCCCCACCGAACAATAGTTGAAAAGAATTAGAAGACAGAAATGGCTGCTGTTCTCCGTAGTATTTTCACAGTATTGTACGGAGTTCTGGGGGGCCTTAAGACTCTCGGAGCCTTTCTGAAACAAGCATGGGGAGACACTATGGCGCACATCCAAGTTCCCGAGGGAATGCCTGGAATCGTTGGTCCGCTCGCCTTCAGCCCGGATACCGCTAAGCCCCTTCTTGAATTAGCGGAGGTTTTGCTTCGCGCGCCCAACACACTGACTCCCGCGGAACGCGAAATGATTGCCGCGCACGTCTCTTATCGCAATGAGTGCGACTTCTGCCAACTCTCGCATAGTGCGGCCGCGGCGGCCCATCTGAATGGAAATTATGACCTGGTGGAACAGATCAAGGTGAATCCTGAGGGTGCCGGCGGCTCAGACAAGCTGAAGGCACTTCTGACCATCGCGGGCAAGGTGCAGCAAGGTGGAAAGCAAGTCAGTGCCGGGGATGTGTCGCTGGCCAGAGAACGTGGCGCGAGCGACAAGGAAATACACGACACGGTTCTCATCGCGGCTGCGTTCTGCATGTACAACCGGTATGTGGACGGACTGGCGACGTGGCAACCGCGCGAACGCGAAGCTTACCGGGAAATGGGCGAGCAGCTTGCACACCAGGGCTACGTGCGAGATCGATTCCGGGAATCGCCAAAAGCCGCTCAGGCTTAAGGGAGAATGCAATGGCGCATATCGTTTTGACGGAAGGATTGCCTGGTATTCGGGGCCCGATGGTCTTCAGTCCGGAAACGACAAAACCTCTTTGCGAGCTCGTGCAAGTGCTCCTGACCGGACCGCACTCCCTCACTCCGGCCGAGCGCGAAATGATCGCGACATACGTTTCTTCCGAGAACGACTGCTACTACTGCCAACACTGTCATGGTTCGACGGCAGCGCAGCACCTTGGAGGTAGCGAAAAAGAGTACGAATTCATAGCCGCAATGAAGCGCGATTTCGAGTCAACTGTTCTGTCGCCGAAAATGAAAGCGCTGCTGAGCATCGCTGGAAAAGTACAAAAGGGTGGGAAGCAAGTGACAACGGCTGATGTAGAACGAGCGCGCCAGCAGGGTGCGACCGACAAGGAGATCCACGACACGGTTCTGATCGCGGCCGCCTTCTGCATGTTTAATCGGTATGTGGATGGTCTGGCGACGTGGCAGCCACACGATCCCGATGTTTATCGGGAAATTGGTCAGCACACGGCCCGGCTGGGATACGTCGGCCGAGACTACAAGAAACCTCTCGAAGCCATCGCCGCGAAACAGGGATCCGCCATCGGGAAAGTCACCGGCTCGTGATCGACGAGCCATCGAAAGAAAGCGACCAGCTGGTCTCCAGCCAGAACGAATCGAATCTCAGCTATTGCGGCTGGCGTGTCGTGCTGGCGGCATGTCTTGGCGTGATGGCGGGTTTCGGCTCGCTGTTCGTCTACACGTTCACAGTTTTTGTGAAGCCGTTGGGCGCGGCATTCGGCTGGAATCGCGAATCCGTTTCACTTGGCTTCGCGATCGCTGCTCTGACCGTAGGGTTGTCCTCCCCTCTGATCGGCCGCTTGATCGATCGATTCGGCCCTCGCCGCATTATTCTTCCCTGCATGACGGTGTTCGGCTGCGGAGTTGTTTCGCTGGCGCTACTGGGTTCCAGGCTCTGGCAGTTTTATCTGACCTGCTTTGTTATCGGCGTGGTCGGCAACGGCGCCGCCCACCTGGCTTATGCGCGGTCCATTTCGACGTGGTTTCAGCGGCGCTTGGGCATGGCTCTCGCTTTCGTCATGGTTGGAGCCGGCTTAGGCGCCATGATCCTCCCGGTCATTGCGCAATCCGTTGTCACTCGATTTGGTTGGAGGGCAGCGTACGTTTCGCTCGGCGCGCTTGCGTTGCTGCTGGGGTTGCCGCTCAGTTGGCGCTACATCGGTGACCGTGGTCCGTCGCAAAAACAGTCCGCGCCGGTTGTTCATTCTGGACTCACTTGGCAGCAAGGGACGCGCTCGTTCGCCTTCTGGATCATCGTCGCCGTTCTTTTCGTGAGTTCGATCAGCATGAACGGTGCAATCACTCACCTGTCGGCGCTCCTGACAGATCGGGGAATTACGCCCGGGGCGGCAGCATTGTGTGCGTCCATACTTGGCGGCTCGAGCGTACTAGGCAGGATCGGCACAGGCTGGTTGCTCGACCGGTTTTTCGGAGCTCGGGTCGCCCTCGTGGTGAACCTGGTTACTGCGGCCGGCGTTGTAATGCTGGCCAGAGCGAATAGTTTTGCGGCGGGTGCATTCGCGGCGGCGCTTCTTGGTATCGGTGCCGGTGGAGAAGCCGCGATTACTCCTTACCTGCTGACTCGTTATTTTGGGCTGCGTGCTTTTTCCACGTTGTACGGTTTCACGTGGACCTTCTATGCCGCCGCAGGTGCCATCGGCCCGGTGATACTAGGTCGTGCCTTCGATATGACCGGATCCTATTCCTCCTTGCTGATCACCCTCGCAATAGCTCTATTCGTTGCGGCAGGAATGAACCTATTTCTTCCGAGGTATCCTGGATTTCCTCCGACTGACGCCTTAGATATTCGGCAATAGTTTAGCGCGCAGAGCCTTCAGCCACGGGCTGACTCGACCGCATTCGTTAAGCTCAAGCTTAAGTTCAATTTCCAATATCACCGCCATTGTCGCGCATCACATTGTTGAGAACTTCGGAAGATTCGTACCGATAAAACGGCGTCACTAAACAAAATAGGGCATTAGACTTCTTTCACTACTTCCTCTATTTGAGTGCGTCTTCTGCACTCTATGGACAAGTCCCGTACTTTCAATTTGCCCTTGAACGCAGCTCCTGGGACGCAAGGGCCCAGCAGCCCCGCTACTTCGACCAGGGTGGCACAACGCCCGTCATGCGCGCATAGGCCACGAGTTGTCCCATGTGCTCGTTCGCGTGCACGATGATGCGCAGGTACATCCCGTCTACCGTCGCGTCTCGATCCTCGATGTGGACCTTGCGCTGCAGATCCTTTGCCGTTTCCGCTAAATGCGCTTCCTTCACCGCCTCCAGCGAACGCTTGAGCCAGGCGATCACGTCCGGCTTCGAAGTCACCGTCTTATCCATCCCTTCTTTCAAATCGGCCGGCATTTTTGGCCCTGTCACGCTCAGTAGATAAAAATTTGCATCCACGATGTGCATGTACACTTCGCTGGTCGAGCGCACCCCTGGCGCGGGCCGCCACGCGAATTTGTCCTCTGGCGTGGCTTCGGCCAGCGCAATCAATTGCTGGGACACATGTTTCCACTCCCCGTCATAGCCCTGCCAGATTCCTTCCGGGTCCGTCTGCGCCAGCAATGATCGTCCGCTGAACAACATCGCACTCAATAGCACAACGAAAAGTAAAAAAGTCTTCTTCATAATCCATCTCCTCCGTGGGGCCACCTACATGCACCCGATCGTGCGCCAAGGCCGGAATATCGCAAGACTTTAGCTCCTGAGCCTCGACAGTCGCAAAACGCCAGTGCAGATCATAAGCTCAATCCGGATTCTTCGGCATCCGGACGAAGACTCTTACCGCAAGAATATGAGCCTTCGCAGCAGGCTTATTCTGGTTGTAGAAGCCGACCGTGCAATTAGGACGAAAATAATAGGCGTCTCCCGATTTGGCAGGATGCAGTCCCTCAACTCCGTCCATTCCCCCACCCGCCGCCATGTGCCCCTCTCCGTCCAGCACGAGATAGATTTCTTCTGCCGTTTCGTGATGGTGCGGAAAATTTGTGCCTGCGGACGCGAAGTCCATCAGGAAAAAGTCAGCGACCGTGTAGGCCGCGTTGATACGGTCGCGTGCGGCCGTGCGAGGTCCAATCAGAAGCTTGTAGAGCACCGACTTTGGATGCCCCTCTACCGTCTGCTCCGTCAACTCCCCCAAGTTAGCCACCACTATCTTTTCCGGCTGCGAGATCGCTGTGTCGGGAGGGATTCTGACGGTGGTGACCACAAGCCGGAAAGGTTGAGTGGACGGATTGGAGACGCTGTGCCGGACCGTCGGGGGCAGATACGTAAAATCATTTTGGGCCAGGGGATGAGACTCGTCACCGTAGCGCAGAACTCCGCTCCCGTCGCGCACGAAATAAAGTTCTTCTTGGCGCGGATACTCGACGGCCTCGCAAGCGCCGTGCGCATCGACCGTCAGTTCCCCGAAGCGGACTACGCTCTGGGGTAATCGCGACTCGACGTCTCCCTCACCAAAGATCGGAGTGTAATGGCACGACTTGTTGGTCAGGTCAGTTTCGTGATTGTGGAGGACGGACACATCGCGATATAACCAGGTAGGCTCGACTCTTCGCTCCTGAGGGAGCAATCCTGTCCCAATCGCCAAGAACACGACGATCAGTCGTCGCATTTGCGAGACCTCCGTTTGATCCGGTTTACGTCGAATTTATCGCGCACTATATCAAACTCGAGACCGTTCAAAGTGTTCCTCCAGACCGTTGGCTGGTAGCTTAGCGCAACACTTTAGCTTCGTGCCCGACGTAGGCTTCGCCGCGCTGTCGAGGCCCCGCGGAGCGTGGTAACCGGTTGCCAACGCAAATAACGTTGAATGAGGGCGTTGTCGCTGTTGTGGCCGTTCACGCCCAGTTGTCCTCTCTACGACGTCGGTCCGGAGAGCCACGGTCTAACCCAGCCGCATCGGCTGAGCCCGCTCAAGTCCACTTTCAGCTGAAGTTTTTGTGGTGAAGCCTTAGGTGCTGAAAGCTCCGAAAGCGCCAGAAATTTCCGATATCATGATCATTGGAAAAGTTTTGTCGGGACAGTGGATGGATGTGAAGAAGGCGTCGGTTAGGGCAAACAATCGAACAGTCTGCTGGCGTCGCGTGTGATCGCCTCGGTGAAGGTCATGCGGATTCCATGCTTCGGTCGCAGGATGACCATGGGGCGTGCCTCGATCGTCTGACCCGGAGTTAGCTGAAGATCGTATTTTCTGAGCAGAGCGCTCAGAATCATGAGGATCTGCAGCATGGCGTAATTACCTCCGATACAGCCCCGCGGCCCGGCTCCGAAGGGCAGATAGGTGAAAGGCGTGTGAAGTTTCTCGTTGGCTTTGGCGAAACGTTCCGGGTCGAAGCTCTCCGGGCTCGCCCAGTACTGAGGCGAATGGTGCGCGCCGTAAACGAACACAATCACCGTGGACCCTCGGGGTATGGCGAGATCCCCTGCACGGTCGTCTGAGAGAGCCATTCGGTCAACCATCCAAAACGGTGGGTAAAGGCGCAGCGCCTCCTGAATGACTTGCGCAGCAAACTCGAACTTCGGGACGTCGGAGTAACTCAGAGGCGCTCCGCCAAGCACAGAATCGAATTCCTGCCGCAGCCTTTCGAGACAATCCGGACGCGAGCTTAGAAGATAGAGAAGCCACGATAAAGCATTCGACGATGTTTCATGGCCAGCGACCAGGAGTTGCATGCTCTCGCTCAGGACCAGCTCATCGCTCATGCCTCCGCCGTCGCTGTAACGAGCATCCATCAAGGTCTGCAGCAAATCGTGACCGGGCGCCTCCTGGCGCCGCCTCTTGATGTAGTCCATCAGAATACCGTCGGCGCGGGCCCGCATTTCCTCGTGTCTGCCCAGTTCGCCGGAGACGGCAAACCACGGATTCAGGTAAGGCTGAAGGGTTTGACGAACCATAAATTCCTGGATGGTCAAGATGGTCCGGCTGATAAGGTCGATGTCTTCGTCTTTCAGCCGGGCGCCCAACAGAGACCTGGCGACCATCCCGAAGGTCATTTTCATCAGGTGGGGGTAGATATCGACGGGGCCGACACGGGCTCGTTTGTCGAAATCCCGCAGCGACTCCGCGAGGGAGTCCTGCATGATCGAGGACAGAACCTCCAGTTGTTTTCGATCGAAACCCTTCTGGATGAGACGCCGTTGCGTGCGCCAGACTTCCCCGTGGCTGGTAAGAAGACCCTTGCCCAGGAAGTAGCCCATCCGCTTCACCTGAATTTCGGATTTTTGATAATTTTCCGCATTGGTCTTCAGCACGTGCTGAATGACGATCGGATTGGTGGTTACGATGGCCTCTTTGAGACCGCCCAAATAGAACCGGAATGTGTCGCCGAAGAGTTCGGTGTACTTTGACAAAACCTGTACGGGATCGCGGGCCATCCCGCGCGAATCCGCAAATGAGCGGAATCGGGAGACGACCGGTACGGTTGGGGGCGAGGTCACGCCTCGCTGCCCATGCACTTGCGTAGGGCCGTGGGGAATTCCATGGGGTCCGCCTGAAGAGGTAGCGTAATTAAGCGCTCGAAAATCAACTTTCGTTTCCGAGTTGCTTCAAAAGTATCAGATGGTGCAGGATCGCGCGCCTCATAGTGGGATGTTGCCGATAGGGAACGCCAAACTCTGCCGCGGTCTCCTCCACGATCCGAGTCAGCGGAGCATAGTGAGTGTGGCATACGAACGGGCACAGATGATGGACGATATGATGGTTGAGCCCGCCTACAAGCCAAGCTACGAGCGGGTGGCCCGTCGCATAATCGGCGGTTGTCGCGAAGATGTGATAGACGCCGCTGTCAAACTCGCTGCGGCTTGAAGGAAAGTAAGTGCTGTCGACCGTGTGTGTGGTCTGGAATACCAGGGATACGGTCAACCCGACGATCAAATGGACCAGCACGAAAGCCAAGGCGACCAGCAGAGGCGATTTTCCCAGCAGCACGACCGGGAGAATCAGCATGTAGGTGATGTAGAATCCTTTACCTGCAAAGAGGATGGCGTATTCTCGCACCGAATGCTTGGTGCGTTTCAGATATTCGTGGGACGGAAAGAAAAAGCACTCAAATTCCCTTACGAAAATATAATCGAGAGAAAAGAGCGCGTAGAAGAACAGTGCATAGATGTGCTGGAACCGTTGCAGGGGCGCGCGGGGTTCGTGGGGCGTAAACCGAAAGATGCTGCGTCCCGTAAGCGCGTCGTCTTCACCATGGAGATTGATGCAGGAGTGATGGCCTCGATGGTGGAGGATACGCCACATGTAGGAGTTGATTCCACAAACATCAAAAACATAGTTCAGGACTTTGTTTACGGACGGCACCGACGAGATGGCGTTGTGGTTGCTGTCGTGCGCGATGTTTAGCAACAGGAATGTCTGGGCGAGGCCACTCAAAAGGTAGAGGGCCACGAACCTCCACGAATCCGGGTTGAGCGCGTAGATAGCAACCCAGCTGCCCGCCAGCACCGTCAGACCCAAGGCGATTTTGACCCACATCGCGCGGTCGGCTTTGGGAGAAATGTTGCGATCGGAAAAGTACTCGTTGAGGCGGCGGCGTAGGACTTTGGGGAATGAGGACCCGTTTACCGGGTCGCTCGGGGACGGCCGCGGCGGGGCCTCCGAAGGTACAAGATCCTCTATGTCCGGCTTCAGACTAATAACCGCCTCTGTCTCGGACGTCACCAGCGCCTCCGCACGATTCTCAAGTCGGCCCAACGCATCCGGAGCGCGGTTGCTGGCGGGTCGCCGAGGCCAGCAGCGGATGTTGTGGCCCAGAAAACGCCATGGGCAGCATCGGAAGTTTATGGTAGCTCGAAAACCTAAGGGAAACCAGAGCATTCGGATCCCGACGGAGCCAGTAAGGTACCCATGTTCTCTTAAGCAATCACGCAGTGGCGTTGCTTGCGCGCTCTGTTAACATAGCCCGACATGTCACGATGGACCGAAGACGCTTGGAATCGAGCGATCAAACCCCCGGCGGGCCCAGCAGGATCACCTTGTCTCGGGCATTCGGCTCTCGGAGGGACTTGCATCCATTGTTTCTCGCGGTTTTCTAATTCAACCTCGGAGGATCCGCTCAACTATGATAGCGTCGATTTTAGACAAGCTGGATAGGCTAGGAGATAAGCACCCACACAAGCTTCTCTATTCGTACCTGGACCTAAACGGCGATCTGATCGATGGCTACTCATACGAGTCATTTCTCCACCGGACGAAGGTGATCGCCGGACATTTGCGGAAAGATCATCGTTTCGCGGCGCAGGACCGGCTTCTGCTCGCCTACCCGCCGGGTCTCGAAATGATTTGCGCATTTTTTGGTTGCGTGCGCGCCGGATTGATCCCCGTTCCCGTCTATCCCCCCACTTCTCATGGTTTCCAGGCCGCTCTGTACAAAATGGTCCACATCGCAAAGGATTGCCATGCGGCCGGTGTTTTAACGAGCAGGGACTACCACGGATCCCTGAAGACAAATCTCGCCAGAAGCGGAGTCTCGGGATCCGGGTTGGACGTCGACTACATTTCCGGTCTTCGGTGGATCGTGACGGAAGACTTCGTTGATACCATTTCGGACGAAACTTTCAACGGCGCTTCGAACCTCCTGTTTCTCCAGTACACGTCGGGCTCGACGAGAGATCCCAAAGGCGTGATGGTCACGCACGAAAACATACTGCACAACTGCCCGCTCGTAATCGACCATGCCGAACCGGTAGTCGTATCCTGGCTTCCGCAATATCACGATATGGGGCTTATCGGTTGCTACCTTTATCCCGCGCTTAAAGGCGGCACGACATACGGCTTCGCCCCCACGGACTTCATTCAGCGCCCGGCCCTGTGGTTCGACGCGATAAAAACATACCGGGCCAGCGCCTCGGCGGCGCCCAACTTCGCTTACGACTATTGCTTGCGAGCCGGGCGCCTTTCAGCTGAGAGTCTGAAAGATTGCGACCTTAGCTCGCTCAGGATATTGCTGGTTGCCGCCGAACCCGTCAAACCCGATACGTACACGCGGTTTCTAGAGGCGTTCCAGCGCCATGGACTTAAGTCGGAGAGCTTTTTTGTCGCTTACGGGCTGGCTGAGAATACTCTGGCGGTTTCATTCCGTGGCCGCCATATCACTTCAGTCAACAAGAACGCCATTACTCTAGGGAAGGCCCGCGTGACCACCGAGGTTTCCGAAATCGGCGCGGCTACTCAGATTGTGAGCTGTGGAACTCCACTACCGGGCCTCACGGTGAAAATCGTGGATCCGGAAAAGCACGTCGCTCAGAAGCCAGGTCATATCGGCGAAATTTGGGTCGCTGGAGACAGTAAGTGTCTAGGCTATTGGAATAACCCGGAACTGACGCTCACGATGTTTCGTGCCCGGCTGGTGGACGATAGTCCCTATGACGATGGCTACCTTCGGACGGGCGACATGGGTTTCTTCCAAGGCGGCGAACTCTTCGTTTGCGGCCGTCTTAAGGACATGATTATCGTCCGCGGGCAAAACTATTACCCGCAGGACATCGAGAAAGTCGTCGAGAAAGCGTCCGGCCTGATTCGGACCAATTGCGTCGCCGCGTTCCAGATTCACGAAGACAGCGAGCCGGCACTGGCGATCGTTGCTGAAGTGAAAAACCGTAAGGCGCTTCCGGAAGCGTTGATGATTGCTGCCGCGGTCCGGAATTACCTGAACGTAGAAGTGGCGCTGATTTCCTTCATAGCACCTCGCGCGATACCGAGAACCAGTTCGGGAAAGATCATGCGCCATAAAACCAAGCACATGTGGCTGCAAGGTCAATTTACGGTTCTCGGCGAGTT
>Ga0187855_10000380_pt1 | contig 39717 bp, 34 predicted proteins | sample June2016WEW_8_10_2_FD_132969 | JGI IMG/M metagenome (GOLD analysis project Ga0187855, IMG submission 132969) | Peatland microbial communities from SPRUCE experiment site at the Marcell Experimental Forest, Minnesota, USA - June2016WEW_8_10 | ecosystem: Environmental > Terrestrial > Soil >... | reverse complement strand
GAAGCGCGGATTACGCCAGATCAAAAGGAACTGATCGAGCGCGCCGCGTGTGTTCAAGGCCGGACCGTAACCGATTTTGTGGTCGGCGCCTTGCAGGAGGCGGCAAAGCGAGCTATTGCGGATCACGCCATCTGGAAGCTTACTCAGGAGCAGCAGAAGGTTTTTATCGATGCGTTGACGAATCCGCCGGCGCCGAACCAAAAACTGCGGGAAGCCTACAAACGGTTCCGGAAATACAAAGCATCCACTCGCCGGTAAAGTCGTTGCGCAACTTTCCAATCGAACCCTTCGGCCCGCAACACGACCGGCCAAACTTCCGGTGCGGCAACGAAGCGCTAGACCGCTATTTTCACGAGCGCATCAGGAAAGAGGTCGAGGCAAGGGTCGCCGCTGCTTTTTTGATGGCGGACGGCCCGGCAGTTCTCGGTTATTACACGCTTTCCGCTCACAGCATGGAGCGGGGCGCCCTGCCGGAAGAGGTGGTCAAAAAACTGAAGCTGCCTAAGTACCCGCTCATTCCCGCCACGCTAATGGGAAGGCTCGCCGTGGACTTGAAGTATCAGGGCCGGCGCCTCGGTGAAATTCTGCTGATGGATGGGCTGGAGCGCAGCTACGTTCATTCAAGCCAGGTGGCCTCGTTCGCCGTCGTCGTCGACGCGAAGGAAAACGCCGTGGAGTTTTACCGGCGCTAGGGATTTCTCCAGTTGGCGCCGGGACTACGGATGTTCATTCCAATGGAGACCATCAGGAAGCTGATCGGATCCCCGCCGCAGTGAGCCGGTGGCAGTGCAGCGCTGAGTTCTTCTTGGACGCGTCGGAAAAGGGGATGCCGCCCTACCGGCGACTATTAAGACGCAAGCAGTCACCCGCCGCGTCGTAACCTTCAACCGGAAGTAAGATCAGGCTTGATAAGATGAAAAGTGGGGGGATTCCTTATGACGGTGATCGAGCTTCCCGATGAACAGGCGGCGGCGCTGAAAGCGAAGGCAGCGGCCGAGGGTCTTTCCCTTGAGGCATGGCTTAACAAGCTGGCTGCCACAGAACCGGTCGCTGCCGAACCGGCCGCCGCGCGTCCGCTACAAACGGCGGCGGACATCATTCTCGCCAGCATGCGCAACGTCCCGCCTGAAATCATGGCGACTATGCCCGAGGATGGCGCGAGCCAGCACGATCACTACATCTATGGCTGGCCTAAAAGAGAGGTATGACCGCGCTTTTCGCCGGCACGTTCTACTCGGTCGCGCTGGCGGATTTTGCCGACAGCGCGCACCAGCGGGCGCTGATTCTCACATCCGAGCGGGCGTCGTCGGGTATTGTCACCACCGATGAAGTGTTGACGGAATACCTCACGTTTTTTTCGGCGGCACCCGACCCTGTCCGCCCCGAGGCAGCCGATAGCGCCTGCAGCATGGGTCCATTCATGGTTGCCCGGCTTCGAGGCCCTTTCGTTTTTGCTTCGATCTCATAGAGGTCGGATGCGGCCCAAGCCGGGCCCCCGGTGACCGTGACAGACGATAAGGGATTCATATGGCCATTCGCGAACAGGCCATACGCTTGCTGGACGAGGCGCTGCACAGTTGTACACTCCGAACGCAACGTATCGGGTGACGAATCTTCTTCGACTGTGCCTTTGCGAAACGCCTTACAGGGTTTGATGGAGACCGCTTCGAATTTCGGTGCGGCCGCGGTCCCGGATTGGGCTTGCGGCGATTGAGCCCGGCCGAGGGGCGCATTCAGGATGCCGACTACGATTGGCGCGGCGAGAGCCGCCATCCCGGCAACTGCCAGAGCGAGTTTCTTCGGGAGGTTCAGTCTGAGCGCGATGCGGTTGGCCATGATTGCCTCGATTCTTTTCTTCAGATTCGCTCCCGTCACTCCGGCCACACACTGCAAGGACGACTCCAGGTACAGCTCGCAAATTCTGAGGATGCCTTCGGCGTATACTTGCGGTTCGCAGCCCATCCGCAGCACTTCTTCATCGCAGGCGCGCTCCCGCTCCTCCATCAGCCGTGCGCCCAGCCACCAAACCAGGGGATGAAACCAGAACACGGCCTCGACTGCCATATGCACTAGGCGGCTTATCCCCGCAAGCCCAGGATCAACGCATCCAGCGCAATCGACTTCTGAATATTCCGCCGGATCAGCTCCGCCACTTCATCGACCTTCTTGACGGCCGACCGAATCCAGCCGAACGACACCTTGCGTGCCACCGCCTCCAACTCCGCGCGCAGATCCTGGTTCCGAACCGCGCCGCCGGATTCGCGCAGCAGCAGCACATCGTGCAGCAGATCGTAGAGCACCTTAAGGTGCAGCTCCAGCTTCTCGCTCTTGCTGCGCCCGATGGCCTCCGAATACGGCGCCCACGCGCCGAAGGGTTCCACCCCCGCGGCTACCCGCAGCAGCGTGAACATGGCCGCGCGGCGTTTGTCGTACGCCTCCAGATCGAGCGACACGGCCACGCCCGGACTTCCGCCGCTCAACGCCGCGCGGCGTTCGGCATCATCCAACCCGCGGGTGCGCACGAACTCGCGAGTCTCCTCCGTCGAAAGCGGCGTAAAGTGAAACGGCACGGCGCGTGAGCGTATGGTGGGCAGCAGATCGTAAGCGTTCTCCGCCGTCATCACCAGGATCAGGTGCGGCGAAGGCTCTTCCAGAGTCTTCAGCAGCGCATTGGCGGCATGCTCGCCGGCGCGGTCCACGTGGTCGATCAGGAACACGCGCCGGCTGCCGCGATTCGGCGCCAGCTTTGCCCACTCCCGCAGCAACCGCGTCTGGTCGATCGAGATCTGCCGCAACGGCCCATCCGGCGGAAAGGTCACGAAGTCCGGATAAGAGGCGAACAGCAGCGGATCCTGGTTCCGTTTGTCCGGCGGCCACCGCTCGCGCGCCGCGATGGTGGCCATATTGTCCGGCAGGCTGAGATCGTCCTGCTCGATCTGGTCCGCATGGCCCATCAGGCGGGCGGCCAGCCTGCGCGCCAGCGTGGCCTTGCCGACGCCCTCCGGACCGGCGAACAGCAGCGTCTGCGCCAGGCGGTCGCGGGCGATCATCTGCTCCAGGCCCGCGGTGACGTGCGCGTTGCCCCAAAAAGCGTCAAACATAAGGCTCCACAACGCTCCAGATCTGTTGCGCCATGAGTTCCCGGTCGGCGCGGCCGTCGATGATGCGCACCCGCTGCGGCTCGCGCGCGGCCAGGGCGTGATAGGCTTCGTAAACTTTGCGATGGAATTCGAGCGATTGCTCGTCCATGCGCGTCTCGGCGTGCGGCGCCCGTTTGTTGCGTGCGTGTGCCCGCGCCAGGCTGGTCTCCGCATCGATGTCGATCAGCAGCGTAAGATCCGGAACCAGGCCGCGGCAGGCGATGCGGTCGAGCGCCATCACGGTCTCCGCGCCCAGCCCGCGCCCGCAGCCCTGATAGACCAACGTGGAATCCGTGAAGCGGTCGGATATGACAATTTTGCCCTCAGCGAGCGCCGGCAGGATCCACTGGTCCACATTCTGCGCGCGGCAGGCGAAATACAGCAGCAGTTCTGCCGTGGGCCACAGCTCCTGGTTGGCGGAATCCAGCAGCACTCGCCGGATCTGCATGCCGATGCGCGTGCCGCCCGGCTCCGCGGTCTCGAGCACTGCCCGCCCATGCGCCCGCAGCCGCTGGCCGAGCACCCGCATCTGCGTGGTTTTCCCCGAGCCATCCATGCCCTCGAACGTAATGAACAAACTGCGTTTCTGCATCGGAACTCTCCATTGTAGCCGTGGCGCAGGCACTCTTGCCTGCCGTGCCGGCACTCCTGCCGGCACAGACGAGCGCGCTCGCCTGACCGTGCGTTGCTATCCAAGACAGTCTTGACTTTTCGCCCACAACGCGCCAGATAATCGGAGAAACTCCGTCCATCGGACCAACATGTCTAAAGTGCGAACGCTCCTAACCGTCCCCGCGCTGTTCCTGGTAGCCGCGGTGCCCATTCCCGCCCAGAATCCGGCGACTTACGTCGCCGTCGACGCGAACGCCAATCGTCATGCAATCAACCCGAATATCTACGGGCTCAGTTTCGGCGCCACCAGCGACCTGGCCACTTTGAACGTTCCTCTCAACCGGAATGGCGGTGACTCGGCCACCAGCTACAACTGGCAGCTCAACTCCGATAATCGCGGCAATGACTGGTACTTCGAAAGCATAGCCGACTCGAATCCCGCTCCCGGCTATCGCGGCGACGACTTCATCACCACCACACGGGCCGCCAACGTGGGCGCGCAGGCCATGCTCACTATCCCGATGATCAATTACATCGGCAGCCTCGGATCAAACCGATCCACAGTCTGGTCGTTCTCAATCGCCAAGTACGGCCCGCAGACCGGATGGGATCCCTACAATCCGGACGCCGGCAACGGCGTCAGCACGGCGCCGGGCAATCCCTACATCACCGGCAACAACCCCGCCGACGCCAGCACTCCGAACAGTCCTTCGATCCAGCAGGGCTGGATGCAGCATCTGGTAAGCACTTGGGGACTCGCAGCCCATGGCGGCCTGCGCTATTACCTGACCGATAACGAGCCTTCTATCTGGTTTTCCACGCACCGGGACGTACACCCGGTTGGCGCCAACTACAGCGAGATCTACAACGATTTCCTGACGTATGTAGCCGACATACGCGCGACAGATCCCGGCGCGACCATCGTGGGTCCCGAGGAGTGGGGATGGCTCGCGCAATTCTACAGCGGATACGATCAGCAGAATGGAGCGTCCAGCCCCGGATCCGACTACAACACTCACGGCCAGACTTACTACTACCCCTGGCTGCTGCAGCAGCTTTACGCCCATCAGCAGAGCACCGGCACGCATTTACTGAACGTGCTGAGCGTACACTACTATCCGCAGGATGGGTCGTACAGTAACAATGACTCCACCGCCGCGCAGCTTATACGCAACCAGTCGACGCGTTCGCTCTGGGATCCAAACTATGTGGATCAGTCCTGGATCGCGACGGTCGGCATCAACGGCGGGAAGGTCAACCTTATTCCGAACTTGAAGAGTTGGGTCAAACAGTATTATCCAGGCTTACAGACCGCCGTCACCGAGTACAACTGGGGTGACGAGGCCAATCTCAACGGCGCCACCACGCAGGCAGACGTGCTCGGGATCTTCGGCCGCCAGGCGTTGGACCTGGCCACACGCTGGACTGTGCCGCTGAACCCCTCGCCGACTTATCTCTCCATGCAGATCTACCGCAACTACGACGGCAACAAATCTGAGTTCGGGAATACCAGCGTGTACGCCGGAGTGGCCGACCCTGACTACCTATCGTCGTTCGCCGCGGTGCGATCCTCCGATGGTGCGCTCACCGTAATGGTCATCAACAAGCAGCAGGGCAGCACTCCGGTGAGCGTCAGCCTGGCGAACTTCCCGACCACAGGCGTCGCGCAGGCCTGGCAGATTTCGTCGGCATCCCAAACTGCAATCACTGCGCTTGGGAACGTATCGATTGCGAGTAACTCCATCGCCGCTACCCTGCCGTCGCAAAGCATCACCCTGTTCGTCATTCCGACGGGCAGTATCACGTCGCCGCCCGCAGCGCCCACCGGACTGGCGGCGACCGTGGGGAATGGTACTGTCCACCTGACATGGAATGCGGCAGGAGGCGCGACCAGCTACACCGTCAGCCGCGGCGCCACCAGCGGCGGCCCATTCACCAAGATCGGCACAGTCACCAGCCCATCGCCCACTGCGCTCAAGGATACCGGCCTGACCAATGGAACGACTTATTACTACGTGGTCTCGGGAACGAACTCGGCGGGTACCAGCCCCAACTCCGCAGCGCTAGCCGCCACACCGATTGCGCCGCCGACTTTCTCTTCCTCGGCTACCGCATCGCCAAGTCCGGTCGCGCAGGGCACCAGTACTACGGTCACTGCGACAGTCACCTGCACGGCGCGTACCCTGCAAAACGGGATCGTGCAGATACTCGTAATCGATCCGAACGGCAACACCGCCGCTTCGCAGAACTTCACGGGCCAGAACTTCGCCAAGAATCAGTCGCATACCTACCCGCTGGCTCTGACGCCGGAAGTGGCCGGCACTTACACCGTGGAAGTGGGCGTTTTCAGCGCGACCTGGCAGCAATGGAATTGGAATGCATCCGCCGGAACCATCACGGTGAACTCGAATCTGACGTTCACATCGTCGGCGACGCCGAACCCGTCTACCATCGCCATCGGAGCCACTTCCACCATCACAGCCACAGTCACAGACACGGGATCTGCGGGCCTCAGCAACGCCAATGTCGAACTGCAAATCTTCAGCCATTCTGGCGCCGCGGTGGCCACTACTTTCTGGAGCGGGCAGAATTTCACCGGCGGCCAAACGCAGCAGTATACCTACAGTTGGACGCCGAACAGCAGCATCTCGCCCGGCACCTATCAGGTCGCCATCGGCGTTTTCGATTCCGCCTGGACCGTCGATTATTACTGGAACGGTACCGCCGCGGCGATCACCGTAACGCCGTAGACGCTCAGCATGAAACCGGCTTCGCCGGCTCTGCGTCCATTTCAGTTCGATGCGTTTAACGATGTGTGTGCCTCTCGCTGTGGTGTGCCTGGCACAGGCGCAAACCAGCAATTCGACGCTAAAGATTCCGCCGGTCAAGACCTCACTCAATATCGAGGGACAACCAGTCGAAATCACGGCCTGGGGCGCCGTCTCGACCGCGCCTTCGGGAGCTTACCGATTGGCCATGACTGTGGATCTGGGCGGCTTTCAGGAAAATCTCACTCCGGTGCTGGCCGCGCAACTGAACCGGTCGGACCGCTGCGGGGAGCGGCTCTCGGTCCAGCACGCAGCGCTCGCTCCGGTAGCGCCGTCGGCCGTGCTGACCGCCAATGTACATTACGAGCGTTTCGCCTGCGCCAAGGCGTTCGGCAAGCAAATCGTCACTAGGCTGGCGGGCGGCAATGCCGTGGTCGAAGTGAACCTGACTCCATCGGTTGCGGAGAACCGCATCGCGCTCACCGCCCAAGTTCGAAAGATCGATGCCGATGGCTCGCTGGGCGACCTGCTGCGTTCCGGGTCTTTCGGCGATTCGATCCGGCGAAAGATCGCATCCAGTATCGAGTCTGCCATTCAGAAATCCGCGAATTTTAAATCGACGCTGCCCTCCGCGATTGAAAACGTGGCGGCCCTCGAGACCGTTCAGTTCGCCGACGGCGGCGCCGGCCGGCTCTGGCTCACAATCACCGGAGAGGTTCGCCTCTCGGCCGAACAATTCCAGGACGTGACAAGGAAGCTGAGTCACTGATCTACACGGTTCCGCAGCACACCGATGCCCTCGATCTCGACTTCCACGATGTCGCCCGGCTTCATGGGCCGCGTGCTTCCCGGCGTACCGGTATAGATCGCGTCGCCCGGAACCAGCGTCACCCAGCGGCTGACCCATCTCACAATCGCCGGACAATCGAAAGTCAGATCGGCCGTGGATTGTTTTTGGACGACCTCGCCGTTCAGGCGCGTTTCAAGCATCAGGTTGCCGTAGTCCAGACCCGTGACGATCGCCGGACCCAGCGGCGCGAAGGTATCCGCGCCTTTCGCGCGCCACCACTGCAGATCCTTGCGCGGCCCGTTCTGCCAGTCGCGCTCGCTGACGTCGTTGCCGCAGGTGACACCGAAGATCGCGGCGCGGGCTTCCCCCGGCGACGCGCGCGACACACGCTGGCCAACCACAATCACCAACTCGCCCTCGAAATGCACGTCGGCGGCGTCCGGCGGAATCACGATGGGTTCCTCGGGATGCTGCAGGGCGCTCACCGGCTTGTAGAACATCTCCGGACGGTCCGGTTGCTGGCGGTCGCCGAGATGGCTCTTGTAATTGCGGCCCACCGCCAGAATCTTGGATGGCTCGCAGGGATGCAGCAGCTTGACGCTGCTGAGCGGATGCGCGGCGCCTGTCTCTTCGCGGGCCCCGAACAGATCTCCGCGAATTTCGCGGATAAGCGCGCCCTCGAGAATGCCGTATGCCGTGGTGGAGTCCTTCCGGTATCGAACGTATTTCGTCGCGCCGCCGCCCCCGCTAACGGCTGGGACAATCGAGATTTCCGCGGCCGGAGACAACTGGGTCGCAAGCTCGCCAGTGTTTCGTATATGCTCGTTTCCCACGAATACATTTACGTGCGGCCGGATGCGTCCCTGCTCCGTTACGACGCGGTCTCGAAGACCGGGGTAGAGCGTCCACAAGCCCTCCAACGCCTCCTGCAGCGTAGCCGGAGACCCGGCAATCTCCACCTCGGAGAGCCCGCCTGTAAAGGGACGCAACGGACCGGGAACATGGAATGTGACAGACACTATCGGTGCCTCCTTTTTGGAGCCGCATGAGGCTTTCGGGCGGCGCGTGCTTCGCCAACGACGACGTGCTTCACGCAGACCACCGGCGGGAGACCCTCCAGGATCTTCTTCCAAGTCTTTCCCTCATCGAGTGAGTTGTAGAGCACTCCGCTGCGGGTGCCGAAGTAGAGGCCCAACGGGTCGCTGGTGTCGGCTGTCATGGCGTCGCGCAGGACCGTTTCGTGGGCGTCCTTCTGGGGCAGACCGCGCGTGAGCGCTTCCCATGACGCACCGGCATTGCGCGTGCGATACACGCGTAAGCGCCCATCTGGCGTGCAACGGAATTCGTCGGATTCGACCGGAACGATGTACACGCAATCCGGATTGCGAGGATGTATCACCATCGCAAAACCAAAATCGGAAGGCACACCGTTGGCGATGTCCTGCCATGTTTCAGCGCCGTCGTCGGAGCGATACAAGCCCCAGTGGTTTTGCAGAAAGAGACGTTCGGGGCGGTCGGGATGCAGAACGATGCGATGCACGCACTGCCCGAACTCCGGGTATTTGTCAGGCATGAAGACGGCGCGGACGCCGCGGTTCGACGCGCGCCAGGAGACTCCGCCGTCATCGGTCACATAAACGCCGCCCGACGAAATTGCCACGTACATCCGCAGAGGATTGGCCGGATCGGGCAGAATGGTGTGCAAGGCGAGCCCACCGAACGATGGCATCCAGCGGGGGCGATGCGGATGATCGAACAGCCCGCGAACCAGCGACCAGGTTTCTCCCGCGTTGCGCGATTCGAACAGCGCCGCTGGTTCCACCCCGCAATAGAGCACGTCCGGCTCCTCCGTACGGCCCAGGCAAATCTGCCAAATGTTGATGAGGGACAGGCCGGAATCGGCCGGAAACTTCAGGCTGGCTTCCACGGGGTTGGTCCACGATTTTCCGAAATCGTCGCTCGATCGTGCGAACGTGCCCCAAACCTGGCTTTGCGTGGAAGCCCACAGGCGATGCCGTCCGCAGCGCGCGTCGTAGGCCATGGCGTAAACGGCCTGGCCGTGGAAGTAAGGACCGCCCACTTCCCAACGCGCTCGCTGGGCGGAGGAGCGCAGCAGGAACGCGCCTTTGGTGGTGCCGACCATCAGCAGCATATCGCCGTTTTTCACGGCAACGTGCCGTGTACTGCGCAGGACTGTGGTGACGAATCCCTTTTGATCCCTGGGGATCGTGGTTCCCGCCATGGCGGCCGACTGCACCGCCTCTAGCGCGGCCTGCACTTCACTGGCGCGCTGGTATCGCTGCGCCGGTTCCTTGACCAGGCAGCGTTGAATGACGGCCCACAGGCCGGGTGGTATCCTCGCCGGCAACGGTGGCGGCAAGTCGTGCGAAATCGCCGAGCCGATTTCGAAACTGGTAGCTCCACGAAAGGGCAATTGCCCCGCGGCGGCTTCATAGAGCACTACTCCCAGCGCCCATAAGTCGCTGCGGAAGTCCCCTTGTTCTCCCCGCAAAACCTCCGGCGCCATGTACGGCAAGGTGCCCACGATCCGGGAATCGCTGTCCAAAGGCCTCATCGAAAGAGTCACTTCGGCCGGCGCCTCCTTGAACAGACGTTTTGCCAGCCCGAAATCCAGAACCTTGACCAGACCTTCCGGAGTGACCGCTACATTCGCGCACTTCAAGTCGCGATGCACGATCGAGCGGCTATGCGAATGGGCCAGTGCGGCAGCGATCTGAACGCCGTACCGCAGAACGGATTCGACGGGCAACCCCGTGTCTCCGATCAGCTTATTCAGGGATTTGCCTTCGACGAATTCCATCACGATATAGAGTTCGCCGCCGATCTCGCCAACCTCAAATACCGTGCAGATGTTGGGATGGCTCAGAGCCGAAGATGCCCTGGCTTCGTGCAGCAGGAGCTCTCGGGCGGACGTGTCCAGCGCCGCTTTTTCGGCCACCACTTTGATGGCTACGTCGCGCTGCAGCACCTCGTCGTGCGCACGGTACACCGCACCCATGCCTCCCTCTCCGATTTTGGAGAGGATGCGATAGTGTCCGAGCGTCTGATCCATGCCGCTTATTCCTCGCGCCGGCGCCCGATAAAAGAAAGAGCCTGACCTTGAATGGCTTTCCAACAAAAGAAGACGGCCAGCGCAGCCACCGCCACAACGCTCAGCAGGTGGCAAATCCGCAGTTCGGCCCCGCCATCGTATTCCAGTTGCACGTCACAGGGGCCGTTACATTCCGGTTGAAGCCAGATCAACGCGAGGCCGTCGGCTTTGATTTGCCGTGAAACGCCGTTGGCCTTGGCACGCCAACCGGGATGCTGAGTAACCTGAATAGAGACGACCTGGCCCGGCCATGCCGTGGTCCGGATGTGAATCCGGTTTGCGCCTTGCCATTGGAACTCCGCCTTCGGGAGCGACTCATCTTCGAGAGCGGCCACATATTTTTCCACTTCGCCCGTGTCTCTCGGAGAGGCGGGCGTGCGCCGAACCAAGGCGGATTCCGGCACAACATGCGCCAACGATTCCGTTCCGAGCGGAACCTTATAAATTGTCACATCATCCGCGCTCCAAAGTACCGGCAAGCGCCCGTCAAATTTCGTGGGGTGAGCGAATCCTTTCCAGAACTCCTGGCTCTTGGGACCAGAGACCGCCATCGCGCCGACGCCAAAGGCCTTCAACCACGCAATCGCAACCCGCGCATCCTCCTCCGCCGTCTCGCCGCCGTTGTACATACCCGCCCTGGCGCGTTGCTGGACCTGGTTGTAGGCAACGCTCCAGGAACCGCCGGCGAACTGCTGGATATCGGTGAACGCATTGGCCCATTGCCCGATCGATCCAGGCATCATGATGCGTACACCTGGAAGATGGTCCCGCGCCCAGACGGACGCACGGTATTCAATCGTCTGGGTCACGTCGGCAGGCGCTAGAACGGCTTTGGCGAACGTGCGTTCGGAGACGATCTGTTCGCCAACTAGCGCGATAAAGAGAAACAACAGGCAGAGTCTCAAAGGCCTGGGGATTCTCGCGAACAGCGGCCGTAGCGCGAATACGATCAGCAGCGCCAATGAGAACTCCATTTCGAACTTGTAGCGGCCCGGTTGCGGCAGGAATTGCCGGTTCAACCAGGCAGCCATGAGCGGCACGCTGCCGGTTAGCCAGGCGAAAAGCGCGAAGAACTGCAAACGCCAATCCGGCGTCCAGCGGGGCAGGTAGTGCCACAGCAACGCCCACCCGGTAGCCACGATTGCGAGCGCGGTGAACGATCCCACGGTCCAAGAGCTCTCGCCACCGCCGGATGCGGCGTTGCGAATCGCCCGAATATTGGCGGGTGAAAGAAACGGAGAGCAGATGGCGTACGAGAACAGGCCGATCCCCGCGGTCAGCAGCAGGTTGCGGACGTAATCCTGCCGGCGTAGCACAAATAGCAGGCACACGCTCGCCATCGCGGTGAGCACGGGTCCGAAATCGCTGGCCAGCGCGCAGGCGGCTATGGCAAGCGTGGTGGCAGCGTAGTACACCGGACCGCGCTTGCGGATCGAGAGCGAGAGTAACAGGATCACCAGCGGCAGGATGGCCAAAGCAGCCATATGCGGCGTTTCGTCCCACACTGACATCAGGTAGAGACGGCGAGCGTCCCAAAAGTGCGAGAGCGAAAACTGGGCATCGGGCAGCATCAATTGCGAAGTCGCGGTGAGCGAGTAGAACACCGCGGCCGTAAAAGAGTAACCCGGCGCGCGCGTCCACAACCACGCCATCACGAACAGCGTCACAGGACCTAGGCAATAGACGAGGCCGGAGACCGTTTCAAACGCCACGTCGTTCGGGATTCCGCGCATCGCCGCTGTCCACGCGGTCACGGCGGGGACGAGAGGCGCGTAGACGAATTCGAGCGGCGATCCGCAGTCCCAATAGGGCCACCATTCGGAGTGCAACCAGTTCGCAACGCCGAGCCGGGACATGGCGATCCAAAAGCCGTGCATGGAGTTCATGTGCGGGGTGTAGCGGACGAACATCTCGCGGCAAATGTAAGCGTTTAACCACACAAGTAAGGCCGTATACCCGACAGCCCGGACCACTTCCGGAGCGCGCAATGCTTCTCCCTTCATCACGGCTTGTGGGTCCTGGCTCACCTGCGCCTCAACTTCCGAATGTCAAGTATAGCCGGTCTGCGTCCATCGGTCGCCCGCGAAGCAGGTTCCCACGCCGGCCGGGCGGATCAGGCTCGTTCCCCATAAATCGCGGCGCCGCGACCGGCATCGTGTAGTATATGATATACTACCTTCATGGCGCACCTTACCATCTACCTTACCGATGAAGTGGAGCTCCAGGTCCGCAAAGCAGCCAAGGCTGCCAAGGTCAGCACGAGCAAGTGGGTGGCGGATCGAGTCGTGAAGTCAGTGGAGACATCCTGGCCCCCCGAGTTTCTGGCTCTCGCAGGGGCGTTTCCAGACTTCCCCGATGCCAGCGAGCTGCGTAAGGGCTACGGCGAGGACGTCCCCCGGGAGAGCCTGGATTGACACTCCTCGACACCAACGTCGTCATTTACTACCTGAAGGGCGATCCGGCGATAGTGGTGCGTATACACAGCGCCTCACGCGGTGAGCTGGCGATCCCAGCGATCGTAGTTTACGAGTTGGAGTACGGAACGCTCCGATCGAAGCTTCCAGCCCGGCGCCGGCGTGAGTTGGAAGCGGGTCTTCAGTACATTCAGCACGTACCCTTCGATTCCGCCGCAGCGATGGCCGCCGCGCGCATCCGCGTCGAACTCAAGAAGCGGGGTTCGACCATCGGGCCGCTTGATATGCTGATCGCCGGAACGGCCGTCAGCCGCGGAGCCGTGCTCGTGACAAGCAACGCTGCTGAATTCTCACGCGTTCCGGGGTTGCGGGTGCTGGATTGGAAATCCGCATAAGTCGGCCTTTGGCCTCGGCTACAAAGCTTTACCCGCTGTAACGCTCAGCGCCACCCTTAGGCGCGATCCCGCCACCGGGACGGCCCGTAGACATGTCATGAGCGGGCTTCTGCGCGATTCGATCCAATATCGAAAAGTCACGGCTTCGGGTCGCTTCCGTGCGGTTCTTTGTTGTAGCGTTCCAGCATGGCGCTGGATATCTCCGGGGAAGACGGCCACACGCCGCCCGGCGTACCTGCGTGGCGTCGATATTTACCGAGGGCTTCAATGTCGGGCTGAACGGGTCTTTCGCCCGCCAGAAAGACGAAGCCAACAGCGTCGCTTGGAATCCGGCTGATGAATCGCTCCGCGTCTTCGAGCATGCTCCGGATGCGCCGGTGGAGGCCCGGTACATCGATGGGCCGCTCGGTCGCCAAGACGCGAAATTCCTCGGCCGTGAACCGGCTGTGGCGTGTGATGTCGGACAGCATTTCTTCTGGCGACTGTCCGGGAAATCGTCCTACGGCGGCGCAGATCACGGCCCCGAGCGGAAGAATGTTTTCGTGGATCGTCACAAGATCGACGATGTCGCGGGGCTCGCGCCGGTCCGCGGCGGCGGATGCTTTATTCGTCGCGAGGTCCACGGGGTGAAGCACATAACCGAAAAGTTCATCCCGTTGGGCGGGGAAAAATCGAAAGGCGCTGTCGGCGACCCATTCAAGCTGCATGGTCTCGCCAAGACCTTCGACCTCCGCTTGCCGCTTGCCGCTTTGAGTTTTCCCCCATGACAGCTTAACCCCGGCCGCGCTCAGGGCTTTGGCGTCCGCTTCGGCGGCTGTGGCAAGGCGGTTTTCCGAGTCCTGAAAAATGTCGATGTCGCGGGAAAAGCGCGGCCCCTCCCGATTGATAGCGACGCCGCCCGCGATGTAGCTGTCGGGGCTGCGCCCTGCCGCGAGCGTACGCAGCACGTGGGATTGCAGCTTAGTGAGGGGCACGGCACAGTCTTTCAATCTGTTCCGCCAAACGCCGCCCTTCCATGCCGCCATGCGTTCTCAAGGCTTTTGTGATCGCCAATGCATCGCCCGGGGTAGGGTCCTCGATCGGCCGCATGTTCCAAAGCGCCCGGCTGCCGTAGTCCTTGAAGGCGCGACGGTAAAGACTCTCTAAGTCCTCTGGTTCTTTCGCCTGGCCGGTCATGGCGCCTTTCCCCACATTTCTCCAACAGATTATCGTCTCAAAACTTGCGTCTTTGTCAATCCGCGCTGAAGCGTGCGCCACAGGGCCGCCTAATACCCCCTCCGCTTATCCACCACGTTCTGCAGCGGCTCGCCTTTCCGGTACCTTTCGAAATTGTCGAGGAACATCTGCATGGCTCGGTGCTTCCAGTCTGGCGTATGATCGGCGGCGTGCGGCGAGAGCAGCACGTTATCCAGCGCGTAGAACGGATGGCCGGCGGGCAGCGGCTCCTGGTCGAACACGTCGAGCGCCGCGCCGCCGATCCGCCCTTCGCGCAACGCCGCGATCAGCGCCACCTCATCCACCAGTGGTCCCCGGCCTACGTTGATCAGCACCGCCGTGCGTTTCATGGCGCGCAGCTCCGCCTCGCCGACGATCCCGCGCGTCTCCGGCGTGAGCGGCGCGCTAAGCACTACATAATCGGAGCGCGCCAGCAGCTCGCGGCGATGCTCGATCGTGCTGCTTCGCCGTAGCGCCATCACCCGCATGCCCAACGCCTCCGCGCGCCGCGCCGCCGCACGCCCGATATCTCCAAAACCGATCACCCCCATGATCTGCCCGGCCACCTGCACGGTATCGAACTGGTCCCAAACGCCGGCCTGTTGGCTGCGCACCATGCGGCGGAATTCCTTGGCGAAGAACAGCGCCGCCCCAATTACGAACTCGGCCAGAATCTCGCTGAAGACGCCTTGCGCATTGGTCAGCGTCGCCGGGCTCACGACCAGCTCCGGAAATAAGAGGTCGTCCAGCCCCGCGGCGCGCGAGTGTACCCAGCGCACCCGCGGCACCACGCGCCAGACCTGTTGCAGCAGCTCCCGGCTGCCCGTCCAGTTCAGGATCACATCCGCTTCCGGGGCGGCATCGGCAAAAGCCTCGACCCGGTCGCCCACCGCGATGCGCGTGGCGTCCGGAAGGGCCGCCAGCATAGCCAGAAGCGGATCTGTGGGATCTGCCAGCACCAAAACTGTGATATCGTCCATGAGGAGCAAGCTACCATGTTCGACCTCTCCCTTGAAGTGCTTCGTGTTGTGGAAGACTCTGCCATCGCCTCCGCCCGGACCATGGGCATGGGAGATCCTAAGATCGCCGACCAGGCAGCGGTGGAATCCATGCGCCGCTGCCTGGAGACCATCGCCATCGACGGCACCATCGTGATCGGCGAGGGCGAGCGCGATGAAGCTCCCATGCTCTTCATCGGAGAGAAAGTGGGGTCGGCCAAGGACCAGAAGGGCGCGCTCTCGGTGGATATTGCGGTCGATCCTCTGGAAGGCACCAACCTCTGCTCTACCGGCGCGGGCGGCGCCATCACGGTGCTGGCGGCTTCCGAGCGCGGCGGACTGCTGCACGCGCCCGATTGCTACATGCAGAAGATCGTGGTGGGCCCGGCAGCCAAGGGCGCGGTTGATCTGGATGCGCCCGTCAAGCACAACCTCAAGGCCATCGCGCGGCGCCTGCAGCGTGGCGTGGACGACTTGGTGGTGGTGGTGCTCGACCGTCCCCGACACCAGCAACTGATCGCCGATATACGCGAAGCTGGCGCGCGCATACGCCTGATCGGGGATGGCGATCTTTCCGCCGGCATCGGCGCCGCTGTCGCGGGAACCGGAGTACACGCCGTGATGGGATCCGGCGGCGCTCCTGAAGGCGTGCTCACTGCGGCAGCCCTGCGCTGCCTCAACGGCGAAATTCTGGGCCGCCTGGTGGTGAAAGACGACGCCCAGAAGGAGCGCATGCAAGCCATGGGCATACGCGACACGGGAAAGATCTACACCACCCATGAGTTGGCCCCCGGGCGCGATGTGGTTTTCGCCGCCTGTGGCGTGACCGACGGCAACCTGTTGCAGGGCGTCCGATTCTTCGGCGATGGCACACGCACGCAATCGATTGTGATGACCCACACGCCCGCACGCGTGCGATTTATCGATACGGTGCACCTGGAGAACAAGCCCGATGTGAAGGTGCGGTTTCGGTAGGTAATACCCCGGTTAATTGGTTGGAAGCACGTGGGGCAGGCGCTTTCGCCTTCCAACCATTTCTGGAGCACCAGGCTCGGTCGCGTACTGGTTGAATCGGCCAAACAGATCGCAAAACACAGGAGGGGTGAAATCGAACTTCCAACGAAGGTGCTACGCGCGGTGCCAGACGTAGACGTTCGTGCCATCCGTGAAAGGCAAGGCCTCACGCGCGAGCAATTTGCGGAGCGCTACGGGCTGCAGGTGCGGGCCATTCAGGAATGGGAGCAGGGGAGACGCAAACCGGAACCAGCGGTCCGCGCTTATATGCTCGTCATCAAGAACCAGCCCGCGGGAGTGCGGAGGGCACTGGCAGCAGCGTAGCCCGTTGGGCGGACTCGCGCTGCTTGCGACTTCAGAGGCGGGATCCCGGCCGGAAAATCCCGATCCGGGCGTCAGGTATTCGGGGCCAACAGATCGTCGTAATAGCGCCTGACGCGCCGCGCGGCCTCCGAGCTGCCAAAGTGTTTCAATAACCTTCGCACGGTCGGCTCGCCCACGCCCTCCGGAGTGCGCCTGCACGATCAATCCCGGTTTCGGCGGGCAAGCAGCGCGTTGGCAATCCGCGCGCAGCCCATGTCCGCTACAGTTCCGGCGGATGCTCTCTGATCTTCAATCCCCTGCCCCATGACGTAAGGAGAGGTCAGAAAGGATCCGCCGCGCCGGTTTGCCTCCCATGCTGGCCATCGCTTGGCTACCAGATGATTGGCCGCGAATGTGTTCCGGCTGGCGGGCGATCCGCACTCGCCATTCCGTTAGGGGTATCGTGGAGAAATGGCCGGTCCAGAAATCGTTGTATCGAACGCCGCCCAGCGTTATCGATGCGGCCATGGTAATCAATGAAGCTCACTCCGTTGCAGCTAGGCGCATGGTGGCCTCTTCCACGAAGGACCGAGATTCTGCTTCCGCGATTGGACTTGATCCTGCGAGCGTCGGGGTTCTCGGTGCGTCAGAACGCAGAACAGGGTCGAAAGCGCGCCGAAAAGGGAAGAACAGAGCTCTTTGACTCGTCGAGGGTCGCGCTAGGTAACGAGAAGGCCTGGTTCGCGTTGTGCCCCTCACGGGACGGGCCCTGGATGACTCTGCAATTGAAAACCAGAAGACGCCCTGTCGTGGCGGTGTTTGAGGATCTGTTTCGAGTCATCGTTGAACCGTTACGGCCACAAGAGTGTGTGCTGTGTGTTTCGAACGCGGAGAACTCCCCGATTTTCGCTCAGGAATGGTGTAAGGGGGGGCTCGGTGGTTGTGTTAGCTGCGACTCGAGCCCTCGCATCGAACTTCGTCCCGGTGATCCCGATTGGTTTCGCAATGTTGGGGTCGAACGTCGGTTCGTTTCGCAGCGCCTTCTCGCCAGGAAGTCCGTTGATCCTGTCACCTTTGCGACCCAAACGGGTCGGGTCTGCTCCCGTATGGCCGCAGGTTTTGCGTTCGACGGGGGACGGGACGCGAGGTGACATACTGGCGACACATGCTCTTGAGTTCACGAGTCGGTGACTTGTTCACTTGGGCACAGTAGCGCGAAAGACCGGCCCTGCCGCCGAAGGGTTTAGGATTGCGAGCGTCGCGGCACCTGCGACTCCGAACGCAGTATCCGGGTCGGCAGTTCCAATCCGCAAACTCAGTTTTTCGGTGCCAACACGTCTTCGTAATACCGCCTGACGCGCCGCGCCGCCGCCCGACCCACCACCCCCGCGAGCTGATCCTCCCCCGCCGCCCGCACCAGTTCCGAGCTGCCGAAGTGTTTCAACAGCTTCTGCACGGTCCGCTCGCCAACGCCCTCGATCTGGTCCAGCTCCGAAGTCAACGCTTGCGCATTGCGGCGCGTGCGATGGAAAGTCACCGCAAAACGATGCGCCTCATCGCGTATGGATTGCACCAGGTGCAGGATCGGGGAGAAGCGGTCGAGCACGATAGGCTCGTCCTCCTGCCCGTAAACATAGATGATCTCCTCGCGCTTGGCGATGGATGCCAGCGGCTGGTTGATGATGCCGATGGCGTCCAGCGCTTCCGCGGCGGAGTGAAGCTGGCCTATGCCGCCATCGATCAGCACCAGCCCCGGCATCGCTTGCCCTTCCTGCTGCAACCGCGAGTAGCGGCGCGTGACCACTTCGCGCATGCTGGCGAAATCGTCGTTGCCGATCACCGTGCGGATGATGAACTTGCGGTAATCGGATTTCTTCATGCGGCCGTCTTCCCAAACCACCATGCTGGCGACTTTGTCAGTACCCTGTATGTGGGAGATGTCGAAGCACTCGATGCGCTTGGGCGGTTCGGGCAGGCTTAGCGCATCCTGCAGCGCCTCCTGGATCGCGCGCGACGAGGGCTTCAGCACCCGGAAACGTGCGTCGAAGCTGTGCTTCGCGTTGGTCTGCACCAGGTCCAGCAGGGCCTTCTTCTGCCCGCGCTGGGGCGTGTGGATCTCCACCTTGCGGTTGCGCTTTTCCGAAAGCAGCTCTTCCAGCGCGGCGCGATCTTCGAAATCCACGGGCACATGAATGATGGCGGGGACGTAGCGCTCGTCGAGGTAGATCTGCTTCAACAGCGCCGAAAAGAATTGCGGCTCGTCGAACTCTCCCTGGTCCTCCCAGAAGTATTCGCGGCGATCCACGATCTGGCCGTTGCGCAGGTGGAAGACGTTCAGCGCCACCAGCGGCGGCTCCGCATAGGCAGCGAAGATATCGATATCGTCGCCTTTGGCCGCGGCCATCTTCTGCCGCTCGTCAAGCTCGTTTACGGTGGTAAGCAGGTCGCGCAGCGAGCCGGCCTCTTCGAACCGCATGGCCTCCGAGGCAGCTTCCATGCGGCCGCGCAATTCCGCCGCCAGGTCGCCGTGCCGCCCTTCCAGAAACAGCCGCACATCGCGCACCGCGCGGCTGTACGCATCGTCCGTCGTGAGGCCTTCCACGCAGGGTCCCAGGCAGCGATGAATGTGATATTGCAAGCAGGGCTTGGGATGATAGCGTGTCAGGTCCACCTTGCACGACGGCACCAGAAAATGGCGGTGGATGAAATGCACCAGGCGATGCGCCAGGTTGCCGGGAAAGTACGGGCCATAATATGTCGAGCCGTCTTTGCGCAGCCGGCGCGTCACGTAAACGCGCGGATATTTCTCGCCCGTCAGCTTGATGTACGGATAGGTCTTGTCGTCGCGCAGCAGGATATTGAAGCGCGGCTTCCACTGCTTGATCAGATTGTTCTCGAGCGCTAGCGCTTCTTTGTTGTTGTCGACCAGGATGTAATCGACGTCGGTGGCTTCGGAGATCAGTGTCCCGGTCTTGACGTCCGCGAGATGATCTTCGGAGAAGTAGCTGCGCACGCGGTGGCGCAGGCTCTTGGCCTTGCCGACATAGATCACCCGGCCGCCGGCGTCCTTGTAGAGGTACACGCCGGGCGCGAGGGGCAACTGGGCCGCTTTTTCACGCAGATCCATCGATGGAAGCTATAATTCAATTATCTGACAGGTATTGATTCTAGGCAAATTCCGCGCAGGATTACACAGGTTTGGCAATCTATCCAGCCGCACTTCCCTGGATCGAAACCACGTTTGCCGCCTGAGTGCCCTCGACGGCCCGCGTCCGCGCTTCCAGATCCGGGGTGACGTACCGTTGAGTGGTGGCTACCTTAGCGGGTCCCGCCTGTGCCCGGAGATCAAACAAGCCCATCCGGGTGGACATCAGCGCCAGACGCAACCGCCGGAAAGCGTGCCATGCACTCCCCGCATGGTATAGACCCGCGCCGTCGAGAGCCGCGCGGAGGCGCCGCTGTGCTTCCAAAATGGCGATGTCATAACTCAGTCAGATTTGCAAGCGCTATTTACAGCGATCCTCTACGTGAGAGACTGTCTGCCAACATCGGCGCCTTATCGCGCCGGAAGCACACTGGAACACGGCCGGCTCGTTGTGGTGGATATCGAAAAGGATAGCGAAGAACTCGGCGCAGTGAAGATCGAAGCGCCCACCGGATTCCATAGGGAGCCCCTATCCGTATCAACGCGCAAAGCGGTGTTCTGCATCATGGGCAAGCCCGCCGCAAAGCCGCAAAAGCCACCCTCACCGTAAAACCATCCCGAGCGACATTTTGCGCGCCCAGCCCTTCCGACTCTCCACAACTCGGGCATCACTTTCCATTTGGGCGGTGCTTGGTGCATTCTAGATGTGTATGGAGTACATGCGGGCCTTGAGGGTTGTACTGTCCTCTCCGTCTGACGTTCAGGTCGAGCGAGAGGCGATGGATTCAATCATCGCCTCTGTAAACCGGACCCTTCAACATTTGTCGGTTGTGGCTTCTCTCCAGCTTTGGAGTTCGGAAACCGCCTACCCCGGATTGCACGCCGAGGGGCCTCAGGGGCTGATCGATCAACAGTTGCGCATTGAGGACAGTGATCTATTCATCGCTGTTTTTTGGAAGCGGTTCGGTACACCCGTGGGCGACGCCGGTTCTGGCACCGCGCACGAGATTCTGCGCGCCATCGAGGCTTGGAAGAGCAAGCGCACACCTGAGGTGATGCTCTACTTTAGAGAGACGACAGATGAACCGACCTCGCCGGGCGAAAATGACCAATTCCTAAAGCTCCAAGCATTCAAGCAGGATCTTCTTTCGACCGAGAAACCGTTCGTTCGTTACTACAAGGACCCTGCGGAGTTTCGTAGCCTCCTAACCGAGCATCTTATTGTGGTCGCGACGATCTTGGCGCAAAGGCGAGACCAGAAGACCGCGCCGTATTCGCCCTTCCGGTTCTCGGCGATCGTAGACAAGGTGCATGTCCGTCGGGAGGGCCTCGTGGAGCTCGTCGGTGACATATTCCTAAGATGCACGTACGTCGGAGACAGACCTCAATCGTCTCTTGTGTTCGACGTTGTGTTGTCTGCCAGTACCCCAATCACGTCTCGCATGATAGGCCCAGCCGTTGCCGGTGTGACCCTGTTCGAGGTCGGTCGTCCAGGTGCGACAGTGCTGGTCTCTGGCGAAGGAAGGCATTATTCTAATAAGGTCGTTTTTAGGGACATCCGCCTGAACGACATAAGCCCCAACGAAACGCGGACCTTTCAGATTTGCAATCTCCGTTGCGCTGGAACTCACGCGGGATACGCAGATAAGAGCGCCGCGCTCGCTGCCGGCCGCGGGGAAAATGTGGTGGGAAACATATGGGCTCATGTGACCGTAACAGGGGCGACCGTCGAAGGCGCTTCTCTGATTGTCGCGTCGGTCACTAAAGGCCTGGATTTCGAGGTCAGAACCCCCGATAACTCCCAGAGGTTGCCTGAGCCGCGATTCGAGGCCAGCCAGTCAGCCAACCTGGTTGATATGAGGGTTGCGACCCTCAGGTTCACAGAAGGATTCCCTAACGCATTCAAGCCGCGAGGCACCAGCCCAGGGCAGGTCAAAAATGCATCCGCAGTTTACACGGGTGAGAGCAGCCCACTTTGCCAAGTCGTTGACGTTGGCGGGGGCAACATCGACATTCTGGGCCTGGCAGATAACGGAACTCGTCTTCAGGCTTGCTTTCGGGTGCAGGCGGGCACTAGGATTCTTGTTTCGGTTTCCAATATAGGATACGCGCAGGTTCGAATAATTGAGGCGGAATCCAACCTAGTGCCCGGCACAGCGATGAAAATCGGGGGATTCGGGGGATTGGAGGTCCGTGAACTGTTAATCGATCATAGCGGTTCACATATCGTGTGGGAAGTTTTGGCTCCGGTGTCTTCCGGATCCAGTCTTGGAGAGTTGGACTTCGCCGTGTTCGCATCCTATATGTGTAACGAGCCGACGAACCCTGGCCCTCTCCCAATGATCTGGGTTGTGGGTGGCTTCGCCCCAAGTACCTCCACAGGCGTTGCCTGGCGATTTCCAGAGTTCATCCAACTGCCGCCCTTCGGATCATCCTCTCCTTAGAGAATCCTCCCAGATTAACGGCGACCAGACCTCGTTGGGACCACCGGGTCTGGGCAGGATGACGAGACTACTGCATGAGGGCATCCGCGACTTCCGTAATAGCTCCAGTCCAATCAACCCGGCGCCGGGTTGCCGGTTGCGGCGCGCCAGCTAGCACTTCTGGACAAAGTTCTCAGCCGCGCTGAGCATCTTCTCGGACTTTACGAAAAGCTCGTGGCGCCGCCGGTTGCCGGCGCTATTCAATCGACCCGCCGGCCAAGTCGACGAACGTAATCGCGACCGTTGTACTGGGCTCTTTCCCGAGCGTCTTCACGACGGTATCGGGACCACCGTGTTACAATTGTTCGCACCCTTGCAGCGCCCGACTATGGGCGACACACATGCGGAAAGAAACTGCTGACAAATGGAATCGGCGTTACTTCGGGCTCGCGAGGCGCATATCATACTGGTCGAAGGACCCGAAAGCCAAAGTCGGCGCTGTTCTTCTGGACAAGCGAGGTTGGCCCATCGCGCTTGGGTACAACGGATTCCCGGCTGGCGTTGAAGACGATATCGACAAACTAGAGGACAGTGGTCTCAAGAATCACATGATCGTCCATGCCGAACAGAACGCCCTTCTATGTGCTGGCTCGGGTGCTAGAGGAGGCACTTTGTATGTGTATGGCAAGCCGGTCTGTCCACGGTGTGCCGTGCTCATCATTCAAGCTGGCGTCAAGAGGGTTCTCGGTATGCAACCTGATCCTATAACATACCCCTTATCCGACACTCACAAAACCGGACAAATTTCGCTGACCATGTTTGGAGAGGCCGATGTCGAATTCCTGCCGCTAGACCCCGGAATTCTCAAGACCAAAAAGAAGAAAAAGAAAAAACGCCGCCTTCGTCATGATGTGCCTTTTTCTTGATACCGCCAAAAAGGGCGGTGGCTACGGAGTAAGGCCGTCTGGCTGGAATCTGAGGACTGTCGATCATCGCCTTAAGTTGTTCTAGCACCCGTGGGCGGCCCCGGAGGAGTGGGATTGCACAATGGAGTTGCATCCCCGAGGGCCGAAGGCGGCGCCCAGCAGGTTCACCGTGGCCCAGAGAATTGCAGCGGCGCCAAGCGAAGCCACGCTGTGTCGATTCTAGCGGGCGCCGCGCGTCGCAATCTATTACACAAAACCGGGCCGCATTACGCATCTTTCGCACAGAATCGGGCTGCACTCCGAAATCGTAAGTGCTTTATTTTCGTTGCGATAGTGCGCAAGCGGTTGATGGTAGGGTAAAATTCAATTATGTCACGCTGGGTGTTCGCGCTGTTGTTTTCGGGCCTGTCTGCGATTTCCGCGAGCGCACAGGGGGACCAAAAGCAGCCGCCCAAGCCCTCTGCGCCGCAGCAGGAACAGCAGGCCCCGCCCGAAGAAGACGCCAACCTGCGGGTGAAGGAATACGCCTTCAATCCGCTGCAGGCGAACAAGGATCTGCAGGTCGGAAACGAGTATTTCAAGAAGCATAGCTACAAGGCGGCGGCCGGGCGTTTTCGGGAGGCCACGAAATGGAATCCCAACCTGGCGGAAGCCTGGCTGCGGCTGGCCGAGGCGGAAGAGAAGCGCAGGAATTCCAAGGACGCCAAGGAAGCCTACACGCAGTACCTCGTGGTGCAGCCGGACGCCAAGGACGCCGCCGAAATCCGCAAGAAGATCGCCAGCCTGCATTAAGGAGATCGGTTATGGGTTGACAGGCGAAAGCGCCTGTCCCACGCCATGGAAGGTTTTGCAGACATGTGGGGCAGGCGCTTTCGCCTGCCAACCGTGGCGGAGGTGGTCCTGATGCCTGACCAGTTCAATCTCGCGTCCTACTTCGTGGATCGCCACGTGTCGGAAGGTCGCGGCAGTCGAACTGCCATCGTCTGCAAAGGCCGTCGTACCACTTACGCCGAAATCGCCACGCTGGTGAACCAGGCTGGAAACGCGCTGCGGCGAGCGGGAGTCGGGCCGGGCGATCGCGTAATGATCGTGATGCCCGACTGCCCCGAGTTCGTGGCAGCGTATTTCGGCGCAATGAAGATCGGCGCGGTGGCCGTGCCTACGAGCACCGCGCTGCGGCCGGCGGATTACGCATACCTAGTGGAGGAGAGCGGGGCCAAGCTGGTCGTCGGAAATGAGGGCATCCGAGGTCTGGAATCGTGCCCAACGGAACTCGACTGCGCCCCCACGTCAGCCGACGATCCGGCCTTCTGGCTGTGGACCTCCGGCAGCACCGGATCGCCCAAGGCAGCCGTCCACCGCCATCGGGACTGGCCCGTGTGCTGCGAGACCTACGCGCGCGGCGTACTCGACATCCGCTCCGAGGATGTCACCTTCTCCTCCGCAAAACTGTTTCATGCGTACGGTCTCGGCAACGGCTTGATGTTCCCGTTCTACGTGGGCGCGACGACGGTTCTTGATCCCGGCAAGCCGCACGCGAAGACCATTCTGGAGCACGCGCACGAATATCGCCCCACCTTGTTCTTCTCCGTGCCCACGCACTTCGCGGCCATGCTGCAGGCGACCGACGCAGTCAACCCGTATGACTTGAGTAGCGTGCGCCTGGGCGTCTCGGCCGCCGAGCCGCTGCCGGCGGAAATCGTCCGCCGCTGGCGCGCGCGCTTTGGCTTCGAGGTGCTGGATGGCATCGGCTCTACCGAGGTGCTGCACATCTACATCTCCAACCGGCCGGGATGCGTGCAGCCGGGCAGCTCGGGCGTGCCCGTGCCCGGGTACGAGATCCGCATCACCGACGAGAAAGAGCGCGAATTGCCGGCCGGCGAAGTCGGCGATCTTTGGGTCCGCGGGCGCAGCACCGCCTCGCATTACTGGAATCGCCCGCAACTCACCGCGGACCGCATGCGCGACGGCTGGTTCTTCAGCGGCGACAAGTATCGTGCCGATGCAGAGGGATATTACTGGTACGCGGGCCGCTCCGACGACATGTTCCGGGTGGCGGGGGAGTGGGTATCGCCCATCGAAGTCGAGAGCGCGCTGGTGGAACATCCGGCCGTCCTGGAAACCGCCGTGGTGGCGCACCCCGACGAGTATGGTCTCCTCAGACCCTGCGCGTTCGTGACTCTCAAGCAGCCGGACCGCGCCTGCGAGGCCCTGACCGGTGAGCTGCGCGAGTTCGTGCGGCAACGCTTGCCGGGTTACAAGTCTCCGCGGCGGATCGTATTCATGGACGAGCTGCCCAAGACCGCTACCGGCAAGGTGCAGCGCTACAAATTGCGATGACCGGCAGACCGATCTATCTGGATTACAACGCGACCACGCCGCTCGATCCCGAAGTGATCGACGCCATGCGCCCGTACCTGGAGGAGCGCTTCGGCAATCCGTCCAGCGGGCACTTCTACGGCATCGAGGCGCGCGAGGCCGTTGATCAGGCTCGCGCGCGCGTCGCGGAGTTGCTCAATTGCTCGCCTCAAGAGGTGGTGTTCACCAGCGGTGGGAGCGAATCGAACAACTACGCGTTGAAGGGCGCGGCGCTCGCCTTGCGCCATCGCGGCAACCACATCGTGACCAGCAGCATCGAGCATCCCGCGGTGACCGAGGTATGCGGCTGGCTGGCCGCGCGGGGCTTCGAGATCACTTGGCTGCCGGTTGACGATTACGGCATGGTCGGTATCGCGGATGTGGAGGCGGCGCTGCGTCCGGAGACGATTCTGGTCAGCATCATGCACGCGAACAACGAGGTGGGGACAGTGCAGCCGGTCGCGGAGATCGCGCGCGTGGCCCGCCGCGTGAGTGCGCTGGTGCACACGGACGCGGCCCAATCGGCGGGCAAGATTCCGGTGGATGTGGAACTGCTAGGCGTCGATCTGCTGTCCCTCGCCGGCCACAAGCTGTATGCGCCCAAGGGCGTCGGCGCGTTATATGTCCGCCGCGGTGTGACGCTCGAGAAGTTAATCCACGGTGCCGGGCAGGAGGCTGGCCGCAGGGCCGGCACCGAAAACGTCCTCGAAATCGTAGGGCTCGGCAAGGCCTGCGAGATTGCACGGCGCGGCCGGGCTGACCACGCCGGGCACATGCGCAGCATGCGCGATGCGTTAGAGGAAGGGCTGCGGACGCGGGTCGCTGCCATGCGCATCAACGGCCATCCGGTCGAGCGCCTTCCCAACACGCTCAGTGTCAGCTTCCGCGGCGCGGATGCCCAGGAGTTGCTGCGCGCGATCGGCGACCGCGTGGCGGCATCGCCGGGCGCGGCTTGCCATGCCGGCGGCGTCGACATTTCACATGTCTTGCGCGCCATGCGCGTGCCCGCGGAATTCGCGCCGGGCACCCTGCGCCTATCGACCGGCCGCCCGACTACAATGGCAGAAATCGAAGGAGCAGTGAGGGCCATATGCGACTATCTTTGATATTCGTTGCGCTATCTGTGGCTATGCCTCAGACCAACGTACTGACATATCACAACGACATAGCCCGCACAGGGCAGAACCTGTCCGAAACCATACTGACTCTGAGCAACGTGAACTCCGCTACGTTCGGCAAGCTCTTCTCCACGACGCTTGACGGTAAGGTAGACGCGCAGCCGCTGTATGTTACCGGCATTGCCATTCCCAGCCAAGGCACTCACAATGTGCTGATCGTCGCGACCGAGAACGATACCATGTATGCGCTGGATGCGGACAGCGGATCGCAGCTCTGGCAAACCTCGCTGCTGAAATCCGGGGAGACGCCCTCCGACGACCGCAACTGCACGCAGGTAGTGCCGAAGATCGGCATCACCTCAACACCGGTCATCTCTGGGGCAGGCGGCACGGCGGATGGCATTATCTACGCCGTAGCTATGAGCAAAGACTCGTTGGGCAATTATCATCAACGGCTCCATGCGCTGACCCTAACTGGCGGTACCGAGGCCCTGGGCGGCCCCGTGGATATACAGGCTCAGTTCCCGGGAAAAGGGGTTGGAAGCAGCGGCGGTTTCGTGACCTTTGCTCCGGGGCAGTATCTGGAACGGGCGGCGCTGCTGCTGCTGAACGGCGTGGTCTACATGGGTTGGGGCTCGCACTGCGATCTTCCGCCTTACACGGGCTGGATCATGGGTTATAACGCCTCCACTCTGGCGCAGAGCAGCGTCCTGAATGTCACTCCCAACGGTAGCCGCGGCTCGATTTGGGGCGCTGGCGCGGGCCTCGCGGCCGACTCGAGCGGTAACATCTATTTCCTCGATGCCAACGGCACTTTCGACACCACGCTGAACTCCCAAGGTTTTCCCGCCAACGGCGATTTCGGCAATGCTTTCATGAAGCTTTCGACCACGGGGAATCAGCTTGCCGTAGCGGACTACTTCAATATGTACAACACAGTGGCCGAATCCAGCGTGGACGAAGACCTCGGTTCGGGCGGCGCGCTGGTGCTGCCTGACCTGAAGGATGCGAGCGGACAGGTGCGGCGCCTGGTGGTCGGCGCCGGAAAGGATACCAATATCTATCTGGCCGATCGCGATAACATGGGCAAGTTCAATTCGCAGAACAATGACAACATCTACCAGGAGCTTACTGCGGCTCTGAGTGGTCCGGTCCGCGGGATGCCGGCTTATTTCCACGGACTAGTCTATTTCGGGGCTCTCAACGATCACCTACGCGCGTTCCAGCTCCAGAATGCGCTTCTGTCGTCCACTCCGGTTACGATGACCGCTACAACGTTCCCGTATCCCGGGACCACCCCCGGTATCTCGGCCGACGGTTCCACCAATAGCATCCTTTGGGCCGTCGAGAACGGATCGACCGCGGTATTGCATGCATACGCCGCTGACAACCTGGCGCGTGAGCTATACAACACCAGTCAGGCGCCGAACGGCCGGGACCAGTTCGGTCCTGGTAACAAATTCGTTACGCCGACGATCGCCAATGGCAAAGTGTACGTAGGCATACCAACCGGTGTCGCCGCCTTCGGACTACTCGGTCAGTGACCGCGTATTAATCCGCACAGAGAGTGCGGAGAATCAGTAGAGATTGTCGCGCCGACGTAGCACACTAGTGGAGAGATCCTGTGAGTCCTATGCGCTTACCACTATCTTTCGTCAATATGTGTGTTATGGTGATTTCGGCCGCGCCCATGATGGCGCAAACCAACGTGCTTACGTATCACAACAACGCTGCCCGCACCGGGCTGAACTCGGCTGAGACCATCCTGACTACCAGCAACGTAAACTCGACCAGCTTCGGCAAGCTCTTCCTGAAGACCCTGGATGGCCTGGTGGACGCACAGCCTCTCTACGTCTCCGGATTCTCCATCCCCGGCCAAGGCACGCATAACGTCTTGATCGCGGCCACCGAGAACGACAGCATGTACGCCCTGGATGCCGATAGCGGCGCGACGCTCTGGCACGCATCGCTGCTCGAGGCCGGAGAGACGCCTTCCGACAACCGCGGCTGCAGCCAGGTGACGCCGCAGATAGGCGTCACTTCTACTCCCGCGATCTATCTCAAAAGCGCTACCGCCGGTGTCATCTATGCGGTAGCCATGAGCAAGGACTCTTCCGGAAACTATCACCAGCGCCTGCACGCGCTGTCCCTCGCGACCGGCAAGGAGTTGCTGGGCGGACCCGTGAGTATCCAGGCTAAGTTCCCCGGCACCGGTGAGAACAGCAGCGGAGGCTACGTGATCTTCGACCCGGCTCAGTACAAGGAGCGGTCGGGATTGCTGCTCCTGGGGGGTACCGTTTACCTCGCATGGGGATCCCACTGCGACGACCAGCCCTATACCGGCTGGATCATGGGCTACGACGCGGCTACCCTGGCCCAGACCAGTGTGCTAAACGTCACACCGAATGGACAAGAAGGCGCGATTTGGGGCGCTGGCGGCGGGCTCGCAGCGGACGCCTCCGCTAACATCTACTTCCTCGACGCAAACGGCACCTTCGACACTACGCTCACTTCCCAGGGCATGCCGAACCAGGGCGATTATGGCAACTCCTTCGTCAAGCTATCCACCACCAATCACCAGCTTGCCGTAGCCGATTATTTCGCCATGTACAACACTGTGTCGGAATCGGATGCGGATGAAGACCTGGGTTCGGGCGGCGCTCTGGTTTTGCCGGATATGCAGGACTCGACCGGCGCCACCCGCCATTTGGCCATCGGCGCCGGAAAGGATGGGAACATCTACTTAGTGGATCGCGATAACATGGGTAAGTTCAACTCCTCGAATAACAACGCGATTTACCAGGAGCTTGCAGGCGCCCTTAGCGGCGGGATCTGGTCGATGCCGGCTTATTATCACGGCCGCGTCTATTTCGGCGCTGTCAGCAATTCCATTCGAGCGTTCCAGTTTAGTAAGGCGCTCCTGTCACCCACTCCAGTGTCACTCACCAGCCACACGTTTACCTATCCAGGAGCCACACCCAGTATCTCATCGAATGGCACGACTAACGGAATTCTCTGGGTAGTGGAGAACACGACGCCCGCTGTCCTGCATGCCTACTCGGCGGACAATCTGGCTACCGAGTTATATAACAGCACCCAAGCCGCGAGCGGCCGCGACCAGTTCGGCGCCGGCAATAAGTTCATGGCGCCGACCATCGTTAATGGTAAAGTCTATGTCGGCACGCCCACGGGTGTGGCGGCATTTGGGCTGCTGAGTCAGTAAGGGGTGGGCGAGCAAAGCTCGACTTTTGGCAGGCGAAAGCGCCTGCCCTTACCTTGGCGCGCTCAAGGCCGGTTGCGCGCGGCGCGGCGAAGCTCCAGGATCAGCCCCATGACCAGCCTCTCGATCTGGTCGCGCACCTCGCAGTGGGTTTCGTATTTCTCGCCGATGGGATCGGGAACGTCCCAATGGCGCGCGGGTGTGGCGAGGCCGGCCGGCAGTTCGAAGCCACTCATGTTGACGATCAGATCGAATTCCGCAAGGTCGGTGGCATAGAAGCTCTTGGGAAACTGATCGCGCAGGTCGATGTTCTTCTCGTCCATGACGTGGACGGTATCGTGCGCCACGCCGGGAGCAGGCGCCAAGCCGGCGCTGGCGGCGACCATCACATCCTTACCGTAGGTGCGCGCGAAGCCCTCCGCCATCTGGCTGCGGCAGGAGTTGCCGATGCACACAAACAGCACACGGGTTTTGGCGGGCGGGCTCACAGTTTGGACAGGAACAACTCGTGGACACGGGAATCGGCCGTGAGCTCCGGGTGAAAAGTAGCCACCAGATGAGGACCTTCCTCGACCAGCACCGGGTCGCCCCGGTAGCGCGCCAGCACGCGCGCCTGCGGTCCGACGCGCCGAATGACAGGGGCGCGGATGAACACAGCTTCCATCTCGCCGGGATGCGTGCGGGCGGCGAATTCGGCCTCGGGCGTCAAGCGCGCCACGTGGCTATCGATCTGGCGTCCGTAGCCATTGCGCTCGACATCGATATCCAGCATGCCCAGGCTCTCTTGGCCGGGATGCGACACATCGGCAGCCAGCAGGATCGCTCCGGCGCAGGTGCCGAAGATTCCGTGCCTCCGGCCGAAAGCAGCCAGCGGCTCGAGCAGATTTTCAGCGCGCAGCAGTTTCAGGATCGTGGTGCTTTCGCCGCCGGGAATGACCAGCCCATCCAAACCGTCTAGGTCGGCTGCGGTGCGCACGAATACGGGCGCGGCGCCCAGCCGCTCAAGCGCGCGGCCGTGCGCTTCGAAATCGCCTTGCAAAGCGAGTACACCAACCTTCTTCATTACCAGCCTCGGGTTTGCATCAGCTCGCCCTCGGGCAGCTTCGAGATGTCGATGCCCGGCATGGCGATACCCAGCTCCTCACTGGCTTCCAGCAGCTTGACCGGATCTTTGAAGTACGTCGTGGCCTTTACGATGGCGCGCGCGCGCACGTCGGGGTCGGAGGATTTGAATATGCCCGATCCGACGAAGACGGCCTCGGCGCCCAATTGCATGACCAGCGCGGCGTCGGCCGGGGTAGCGATTCCGCCTGCGGAGAAGTTGGGGACGGGCAGCTTGCCGCGCTCGGCGACCCACTCCACCAGTTCAAGCGGCGCCTGCAATTCCTTGGACGCGTGCACCAGTTCTTCCTTGCCCAACACGGTGAGCTGTTTCATCTCCTTCTGAATCGTGCGCATGTGCCGCACCGCTTCGACGATGTTGCCGGAGCCGGCTTCGCCCTTGGTGCGGATCATAGCGGCGCCTTCGGCGATGCGGCGCAGGGCCTCGCCGAGGTTTCGCGCGCCGCACACAAACGGCACTTTGAAATCGCGCTTGGCGATGTGATGTTCCTCGTCGGCCGGGGTGAGGACTTCGCTCTCATCGATGTAGTCGACGCCCAGCGCCTCCAGGATGCGGGCCTCCATAAAATGACCGATGCGGGCTTTGGCCATCACCGGGATGCTTACGGTCTGCATGATCTCGCGGATCTTGTTGATGGGCGCCATGCGGGCCACGCCGCCTTCCTTGCGTATGTCGGCGGGCACACGCTCCAGCGCCATGACGGCCGCGGCGCCGGCTTTCTCCGCGATGAGGGCCTGTTCGGCGTTGGTGACGTCCATGATGACGCCGCCCTTGAGCATTTCAGCCAAGCCGACTTTGACTCGAAACGTTTCGTCCAGAAACATGATGCACTCCTTTTAAACAACAAGTTCAAAAAAATGGCGACGTAATTTCCGCCACAACCGCTTTCCGCTCGCTCGGAGCCGCGACCGTCAGGGAGCGGATACCCAATTACCTGACGTTCTACTTAGTTTGCGCCGACAAGAGTGTCGGCGCGGCAGGCACGAGTGCCTGCGCCACGTCCTTAAACCATAGCTGGCGCGGGTTCGAACGCTTGATGCGCCCGCGACCTTGCCAGCTCACCTGAAAAAACTCGTCCCAAAACTGCCAGGCCTTTGCGGATCTCATCTGGCGCCAGCCCGGCGAAACTCAAACGCAACGCTCCCGGCTCGTAGCGCGAAACCGCGAAATATTTGCCGGGCAGGTACGATACATTCTCGCGCTGCGCGCGCGCCAGCAACTCGCCGGCGTCCAGCGGCTCGGGCAAGCGCACCCACAAATTCATGCCGCCCTGCGGACGGGTGGCGCGCGATCCCGCGGGCAGATAACGGTCGCACGCAGCAAGCACGGCCGAGAGACGCGCGGCGCCGGCCTCCAGCATGCGCGCGCGATGGGCGGCCAGGCGGCCCGATTCGGCGAAGCGCAGCAGCACCGCCTGCGAAAGCTGATCGGTGTGCAGATCGGCGAGTTGTTTGGCCTGCGCGAGGCGCGCGATCAGGGCACGCGGCCCCAGTACCCAGCCGACCCGCAGTCCCGGAAACGCGAGCTTGGAAAAGCTGCGCAACAAAATGACGTGACCGCCGTCGCCGGATTGCTTGATGGGCGGCAGGTGTTCGCCGCGGTAGCGCAGCTCGCCGTAGATATCGTTTTCGACCAGCGGCACACCGGCGGTTTGGGCGGCCCGCAGCAACGCCGCTCGCGCGGCCACCGGAATCGTCGCGCCGGTGGGATTCTGAAAATTGGACGTGACGACCAGGAAGCGGGGACGCTCGCGCTCCAGGACGTTTTGAAGCTGATCGATCTCGATACCGTCGGCGCCCACTGGCACTCCGATGAGCTGTGCGCCGGCTTCGAGGAACAGATTCTTGAGTCCGGGGTAGACGGGGTCTTCCACTACGACCTTGTCGCCGGGACGCAACAGCACGCGGCCGATGAGATCGAGCGCCTGCTGGCAACCGTTGGTCACGATCAGATCGTCGTCCGGACCGGCCAGCGACTCGGCGCGGGCCGCATCCAGGAGGTATCGCCGCAGGGGCTCGTATCCGCTGGGAGAGCCGAGCTGGAGGACGTGGGCGAAATCGGGGCCGGCCATTACCTCTTCGCAGCTCCGGCGCAGGGCGTCGAGCGGGAAGAGCTGTTCGGCGGGGCGGGAAGTGGCGAAGCTGATCGCGTCTCGGCCGAACTGGGGACTAGGGGCTGGAGGCTGGGGACTAGGAGCGAAGCGTTCGAGCAGGTGGCTCCAGTCGAGTTGTGGCAGCCCGGCGGGCAACCCGGACGCGCCCTGGGAACCGGCTACGAAGCTGCCGCGGCCCACATGGCCAGTGATGAAGCCTTCGGACTCGAGCAGTTCATAGGCGGCCGAGATGGTGGTCCGGTTCAGTCCAAGCGAGCCAGCCAATTCACGTGTGGCGGGCAGCCGCTCCCCTTTGGCCAAACGCCCGGATTGGATGAGGCTGCTGAAGTGCTCGTATAGCTGCTTGTAGAGCGGGACTTCGGAGCCAGCATCCAGGTGGGGCTGATGGTTCACACGAATACCATACCATATTGGATGGCCTCAGGCAAGCCAATTGGCCGCGGGTTCTGGGGGCTAGGGTTGGGTCTTGGGCAGGCGGTTGTGAGTTGAGAAGCCGTTGTACCCTAGCGACCTTACGGTGTCGCTCCCCCGCTGACGACGGCAAGCGGCGTGTATGAAATAGCAACTCCGGAGGGGTCCCTGAATTCCAGCCTGACAGCCACCGAAGTATTGGGAGCAAGCGAAGATCCTTCGGGAATCGCGACAAGATACGGGCTGCCGATTGGCGCGTAGCATGACGTTGTCCTCGATGCGTTCGCGACGGTGACCCCGGCGGGGAGGTCCTCCAGGATCAGGAACAGGGGGCCGTCCACGGCACTTGAGTTTGTGTTGCTCAGCGACACATCCTGCGTGTACAGCTTCGTGCGCGGATGGTAAACGATCGGGCCGCTGGATACGGTGATTCCTGTCGCAATATAAGCACGGCACGTGCTGACGGTGAGCGCGGAAAAAATCGCGCGGCTGAAGAACTCATTGCCCGTATCGGTGATGGTCACACTGGTTAGCACCTGGCTGGCAAGCGCCGCCGGCAAAATATATTCCTGGCGGTCCAGGCGCTGACCCAGTCCATTCGTCCATACCTGGGTGGTAGTAGTGTTATTGATGGTATCCGCACAACCATCGTTGTTGTAATCGCGGACATTCACGTCCCCCACCAGTGGGGCTGTAGCAGCCGCGCCGTTACTCCAGTTGAAAGTAACAAAGAGATATGCCTGGGGACCTGGCTGGCCACATGTAGTGTTGAGCAAAGTGAAGGCAGAAATAACTCCGGCCACTCCCACTGGAATGGTGAGAGTGGCGGTGCCCGGACCCGCGTTGGTGGCTTGAGCACCCGACCAGTAATTGTTCGGACCGGTGGGAATCGAAAAAGGCACCCCTCCCAAATTGAGGTTGCCGGTTGGAAACGTGCTTGGGTTTGAGAGCTGATACGACCAAGGCGCGTTCACCAGGCCGCTGATGTCGATGGGGATTTCGCCGGCACGCGCCGAAGCGGCGGCAAACGTAACAGCCAGGAAAGACGATGCGAGGCAAAACGGCGTTCTCATTGTTTAGTCCTCCTTTGTACACTAGCAACCTACGGCGTCGCTCCCCCGCTGACGACCGCAAGCGGCGTGTAGGAAATCGCAACTCCGGAGGGGTCCCTGAATTGCAGCCGAACAATCACCGAAGTGTTGGGAGCAAGCGAAGATCCTTCGGGAATCGCGACAAGATACGGGCTGCCGATTGGCGCGTAGCATGACGTGGGCCTCGATTCGTTCGCGATACTGACCCCGGCGGGGAGGTCTTCCAAGATCAGGTACAGGGGGCCATCCACCGCCGCCGTTTGGCTCGTGTTGGTCAAAGACACGTCCTGTGTGTACAACATCGTGCGCGGATAATAAACGATCGCGCTGCTCGAAATCGTCACGCCCGCCGCGACATAAGCGTGGCACGTACTGACTGTCAGTGCGGAAAGAATCGCGCGGCTGAAGCTCTCATTGCCGGTATCCGTGATGGTCACGCTGGTCAGCACCTGGCTGGCAAAGGCCGCCGGCAGGATGTATTCCTGGCGGTCCAGGCGCTGGCCCAGTCCATTGGCCCAGACCTGGGTGGTGGTCGTGTTGTTGATGGTGTTTTGGAATCCGTCGTTATTGAAATCGCGGACGTTCACGCCGCCCACCAGTGGTGCTGTGACAGTCGCGCCGTCGCTGCCCCTAAAAGTGACAAACAGATAGGCCTGTGGGCCTGGCTGGCCCCACATGGAGTTCAGCAAGGTGAAGGCAGAGGTGACGCCGGACACGCCGACCGGAATGGTGACGCGGACGGTACCCGATTCACAATTTGCCGCTACGCCGCCGTTCCAATAATTATTGGGGCCGGCCGGAATCGATAAGGGGACGCCTCCGAAATTCTGGCTGCCGGTTGGAAACGTGGTTCCATTGTTGATCCCGCCCTGGCAAGGTGGGGGCAAATATGTCCAGGGCACGTCGACCAGGCCGCTGATGTCGATGGGAATTTCGCCGGCAGGCGCAGAGGCGGCGGTAAGAGCAATGGCCAGGAAAGACGATGCGAGGCGAAACGGCGTTCTCATTGTTTAGTCCTCCTTGTACACTAGCAACCTACGGCGTAGCTCCCCCGCTGACGACGGCAAGCGGCGTGTATGAAATCGCCGCTCCGGAGGGGTCCCTGAATTCCAGCCGAACAACCACTGACGTATTGGGAGCAAGCGAAGATCCTTCGGGAATCGCGACAAGATACGGGCTGCCGACTGGCGCATAGCATGACGTGGGCTTCGATTCGTTCGCGATACTGACGCCTGCCGGAAGGTCTTCCAAGATCAGGAACAGGGGACCGTCCACGGCAGTTGAGTTTGTGTTACTCAAGGTCACGTCCTGCGTGTACAGCTTCGTGCGCGGATAGTAAACGATCGTGCCGCCGGAAATCGCGATTCCTGCCGCAACATAAGCATGGCACGTACTGACGGTCAGGGCGGAGAGAATCGCGCGGCTGAAGACCTCGTGGCCTATATCAGTTATGGTCACGCTGGTCAGCGACTGGCTGGCAAACGCGGCCGGCAGAATGTATTCCTGGCGATCCAGTCGCTGGCCCAGTCCGTTCGTCCAGACCTGGGTGGTAGTGGTGTTGTTGATGTCATTGTCGCCACCATCGTTGTTGTAATCGCGTACGTTCACGTTTCCCACCAACGGAGCGGTTACCGTACCGCCGTTGCTCCCCTTGAAAGTGACAAAAAGATAGGGCGTCGGACCAAACTGGCCCCACATGGAGTTGAGCAGGGTGAAAACAGAGGTGACGCCGTACACACCGACGGGTACGGTGAGGCCGACGGTACCCGATCCGAAGTCGGCCGCTGCGGCACCCGCCCAGTAGTTGTTGGGGCCGGCCGGAAGCGCAAGAGGGACGCCTCCGAAATTCTGGTTGCCGGTTGGAAAGGTGCTTCCGTTTAGGATGATGAAATCATTTGGACCTACGTACGTCCAAGGCTCATTCACCAAGGCGCCGATGTCGATGGGAATCTCACCGGCGCGCACGATGGCGGCGCAAGTAAGCGCAATGGCTATGACCGAGCATGCGAAGCGGGAATTTGCTCTCATGCGAAGACCCTCCAAAGTGCTGGTTGCAGGTTCTGGCCTGCTGGCATTATACGCCTAATATGCGGCTCGCACGACCGTCAGGCTACGCCTTCGCCTCCACCTTAGCCAAGGCCTGCTTCACCGTCACCGGCCGGCTGTAGCGCTTCACCAGGGCCACTCCCGTGAAGATGATCGCCATCGCCGCTGCTTCGCGCAGCCCGAATGGTTCCCGGTAGAACAGCCACCCGAGCGTCACGGCGACTACCGAATTGACGTATGGATAGACCGAAACGATGGCCACCGGCAGCCGGTCCAGCGCGTAAATGTAAGCGCTGTATCCCACAATGGATCCGAACACCACCAGATACAGAATCGCCGCCACGCCGCGGAGACTCCAGTGTACGGGATGCTCCGGAAATATCAACACGAGAGGCAGAAAGGCCAGCCCGGCAGCCAGTTGCTGCACTGCGCCGATGACGATCGAATGTACGCCGCTTACCTGCCGCCGCTGGTAGATCGAGCCGAACGACCAGCCCGCCATCCCCAGTTGCAGAATCAGGAATCCGCTCAGCAGGCCTGTATTGAAGTGGTGTGTATGCCAGTCCGGCGCAAACAGCAGTGATGCGCCGCCAAGGCCCACTACCATGCCGAGAATGCTTGGCAGGTGCAGCGGCTCGCCACCCGGCAGCAGAGCCTCCGCACCGACCATCCAGAATGGCGAGATGGTGATAATCAGGCACGCGAGGCCGCTGGGAACCCATAGCTCGGCGAAGACCAGACAGCCGTTGCCGATGCCAAGCACCAGCATGCCGCTGAGGCAGGCGGCGCGCAGGTCGCGCCCGCGCGGCATCTGCCCGCCACGCAGGGCGATGGCCGCCAGCATTAGCGAGCCGGAAATCACGTAGCGCGCGCACACTAGCAGCAGCGGAGGAAACGACTCCAGAGACATGCGAATGCCCAGGTAGGTCGTTCCCCAGAAGAAGCACACGGAAACCAGCGCCAGGTAGGCCCTGAAATGCGGGTGACGAGACAATAATTCAGCGTATCACGCGCCCATTGGTTGGCAGGCGGAAGCGCCTGCCCCACTTGCCTGCCCCACAACGCCGCTACAATGGTTCCTTGATCGTCACCCTCACCGTGAATCCGGCCATCGACCACACCATCTCGGTGGACCGCCTGGCGTTCGAGGATCGGGCCTACATCGACTCGAAGAGCGACTCGGCCGGCGGGCGCGGCATCAATGCGGCTTGCGTGATCCACTCGTTTGGCGGCAAGACGCAGGCCATCTTTCCGAGCGGCGGGAAGAACGGGAAACGCCTGGAACAATTCCTCAGCAATTGCGGTTATTCCGCGCTGGCGGTACCCATACGCCACGAGATCCGCACCAACCTGACCATCACCGACCGGCAAGGACTGACCGTGAGTCTGAACGAACCCGGCTCGCATCTCGACAAAGCGGAACTCGATCGCCTGGAGAAGGCCGTCGAAAAGAGCCTGCAGGGCGCCACTTGGCTGCTGATCTGCGGCAGCCTGCCACCTGGCGCGCCCTCGGATTTCTACGCGCGCCTCATCGACAAGGCGCGCCGCAAGAAGGTGAGCACTCTGCTCGACACCGGCGGCGATGCGCTGCGCGAAGGCGTAGAGGCGGCGCCCACGGTTGTCTCACCCAACCAGCACGAAGCCGAGAGCCTGCTAAACCGGTCCCTGGTCACGCGCAATCATTTCCTGGATGCGGTGGCGCGCATCCGCGCCATGGGCCCAGAGATGGTGATTCTCTCGCTGGGCAGCCGCGGCGCCATGGGCGCCGTTAAAGATGCGGTCATCGAAGCGATTCCGCCGCGCGTCGAGGTGCTCTGCCCCATTGGGGCGGGCGATGCATTAGTGGCCGCCTTCGTTTGGTCCCTGGAGCGCAAAGGCGATTTCACCGACGCCGTTCGCTGGGGCGTGGCGGCCGGAACCGCTTCCGCTCGCCTGCCTGGCCTGCGCCTCGCTTCCCTGGCCCAGGCCACGGAGATCTACGGGCAGGTGGAAGTGCGCCGCATCGAGTAGGAACCTGGTGGGCGACACTTCATCCAAGGGCGCCTCCGCCAAAGGCGAAAACGTCGTACGCTCCGCTGGAGTGGTCTCCGCCGCGGTCTTCCTGAGCCGCATCAGCGGGCTGCTCCGCGAGATGATCATGGCCAAACTGTTCGGCGCGGGCCAGGATTACGACGCTTTCCTGCTGGGCTTCCGCATCCCCAATCTCACGCGCGATCTCTTCGCCGAGGGCGCGCTCTCGTCCGCCTTTGTGCCCGTCTTCTCGCGTTACCTGGCCACCAAGGGCAAACGGGAAGCCGCGGAACTTTCCAACCTGGTGGCCACGGCGCTCCTGTTGGTGGTCGGCGCCATTTGCGTGCTGGGGATCGTCTTCAGCCCGCAACTGGTCTGGCTGCTGGCGTCGGGCTTCGCGCGCGTGCCCGGCAAGTTTGAACTGGCGGTGAAGCTCACGCGCGTTATGTTCCCGTTCCTGCTGCTGGTGGCGCTGGCGGCGCAGGCCATGGGCATCCTGAATGCGCTGAATCAGTTTGGCATTCCGGCGCTCTCCTCCACCTTCTTCAACCTCGGTTCGCTGGCCTTCGGGCTGGGCTTCGGATATACGGTGGGGCGCTGGATGGGCGTGAGCCTGGTGATGTCGATGGCTTTCGGAGTGGTCGTGGGCGGAGCCGTGCAGTGGCTTTTCCAGATGCCCAGCCTGTTTCGCGCCGGGATCTTCTTCCGGCTGCGTTTGGACTTCGCCCATCCCGGCCTGCGCAACATCATGCAGCTTATGGGACCCGCCATTCTCGGCAACGCGGCGGTCCAGATCAACGTGCTGGTGAACACCAACTTCGCCTCCAGTATTACGGATGCTTCCGGCCATGTCATCAACGGTCCAGTGAGCTGGCTGAGTTACGCGTTCCGCTTCATGCAACTGCCGCTGGGATTATTCGGCGTGGCCATCGCGTCCGCCACGCTGCCGGCTATTTCGCGCAGCGCCGCCCT
>Ga0187855_10000378_pt1 | contig 39921 bp, 24 predicted proteins | sample June2016WEW_8_10_2_FD_132969 | JGI IMG/M metagenome (GOLD analysis project Ga0187855, IMG submission 132969) | Peatland microbial communities from SPRUCE experiment site at the Marcell Experimental Forest, Minnesota, USA - June2016WEW_8_10 | ecosystem: Environmental > Terrestrial > Soil >... | reverse complement strand
TAATAAAGTAGAGTGGAAGGATAGTCAGAAATAGTGGCAGGATAGTGCTTGAATAGTAAAAAAAATTGGCAAAATTGACTCAGAAATCGACCTATTTAAGCTCGATTCCGACCCTCGCCTCCAGCCCAATTGTTGGGAAATGAGAGGAAAAAGGGCGAAGTTTCAGTGGAATCTTCAGTGCCGGAGCTACTCTGTCACTGCTGGGGTTAACCAAGCTTAACCCGCCCACTACTCGCTAACGGGAGCGGATCGAGTTGGTTCATGCTCATGACATGAATCAACCAATGAAAACTCGATACCGGGTGTTCCGGCGCGGCTGGGGCACCTACTACTGCGAAGACCTCGTTACTAAAAAGCAAGTCTCCCTCAAAACCCGCGACCGGGGCGAAGCCTTTCGTCTGGTGGCAGCCCGAAACGAAAACGAAGACGCGCCCGCATTCAGCCTGCATCTGGCGCGGGTGTATTGGAAAGCCGGAGACCCGGCAGCAGCAAAGCGGACGTGGCAGCACGTCATGGACGAAATCCCCAAACTGAAGCAAGGCGAGACCCGGCACCGCTGGTTCACGGCCATCAAGGACAAGGCGCTGGATTCTATACGGAACAGGGTGGTGCTGGAAACGCAGGCCGAACACTTTTTGAAAGTGTTGGAAGATGGCGGTGTCTCGACCAACATCTATTTGCGGCGGATACACAACTTTGCGTTGGACATAAACTGGCTGCCTTGGCCGGTGCTGCCCAAGAAACGCTGGCCCGGCATCAAGTTCAAGGAAAAGCGCGGCATCACGCTGGAAGAACATCAAGCCATCGTTGAGCGTGAGCAAAATCCCGAACGCAAGGCATTCTACCAACTGGCATGGGACTTGGGGGCATCCCAATCGGACATTGCCTGTTTGGAAGCCGGTAACATTGATTGGGAAAATCACGTCATCAGTTTTGCGCGTAAGAAAACCGGCTCCATTGCCATCATGCGTTTCGATGACGAATTGGCCGAAATTCTCCGCACGTTGCCGAATGTCGGGCCATTGTTTCCGTATCTGCGCACCGTCCGCGCGGGCGACCGGGCGACGGAATTCCATCAGCGCTGCGTCGGCTTGAAAATTAAAGGCGTGTCGTTGCATTCATATCGGTATGCGTGGGCGGAGCGAGCTAAGATCGCCGGTTATCCCGAACGGTTCGCACAAGAAGCGCTTGGGCACAACAGCAAGGCGGTGCACCGGGCCTACGCGCGCAAGGCCAAAGTGGAATTGCCGCCGTTGAGTGAATATGAACGGCAACGGAAACAATTTACCGTGTTGCCTGCACCGACGCTAGCCAGCGCGTAATTAAAATTCAAGGCTTACGGGTTACGAACTGAGATTCGGGAGCACAGGCTTTGCGCGAGTTTTTGTTTTGCCAATAGTCCACGATGGCATCGGAAGCTTTTGCGAGCCATTTAGCATCGCGGCACAACTCTTCCAGTTCGACCGTGGCAAAATATTTCGGGCCGTTGGCTGGCGGATGCCCCAGCGGTTTGAGCAGCTTGGCACTGATCAGCACAGGAATGTCATGCGGTGCGAAGCCCAGCAGCCACGCCGCCTCTTCGGCCACCACCCGTGCCGGTGACAGCCGTCGCACGCCCAATAATTCTTTGCGTTCAAGGTTCATCCGGTTATTTCCAGTCCAGTGTTTTTAATCGGCCTGATTATGGTCACATGTTTCAATACTGCTAAGCTGGGTTATAACCCAGGTGCGCACACGAAAATGGAACACTCTAGCACCCGCGCGGGCGGCAGCCGTATCAGGCTAAAAAACTCTTTACGCTCAGTGTTCATCAAATTGTTTTAATACGTCCAAATTTTCTCACTTATCTGTGTTCTGCGTAAGCTGTGCTTTTGTGTAGCTACACAAAATACTAGCTAGGCACGCAGGCGCAGAACTGTTACAGCGAAGAGTTTTTGAACAAAAAACAGGCTTCTGTCGGCATTGCATCCGGTGCGCAGGGCTGGTTGTTTCACGGACTTATTTTTGATGTGTCTGAATATTTTCTCTTTTTCGATTATTCGTAAGTTGTGGAAATTCCTCGCCTATTTCCCCAGGTGGAAGCGCAGAGGACAAATCGTTGAAATGGTCAATTTTTGCGGGTTTGAACAAAAACCGTTGACGTTTTTTTGCTCCGTTATCAGTTTTCTGCTACGTAAGATGAATGGTCCCGTCACTTGATGAAAAGTGACGGGACGTGGAGTGACGTGGCAGACGGTCCACCGGTTTTTCGGGCTAAAAATAGATACGTCACGTTCCAAGCGTTACTTGGGAAAAACATTTTCCACCCTTTTTTGGTGGCATTTTTCATTTTTTGGAAAAAGAATGGTACGTTACATGTTTTCCCTCGGAAAATTAAGGCCGGTATTCCCGGCAAAAGATCCGTAATGGATTTTTGTGAAGACGGTGCGCCTTTTTGTAGGGATTTTGGGGCCAACTGCGTCTGCAATAATTTGATAACGTCAGGCTTTTGAAAATCCCCGCAATAATTCCGGTGTATTCCAAAAAATGAATTTTCCCAAATTTAAAAAATCAAATCGTTACCGAACAGCAGGTTAATATGTGTTTTTTGAAAATTCACCCCGCAGTATTGCGGTGGACTGCCACGTGGGGAAATTTCCAGCAGAACTACATGTGCAATTATTCGATAACTTCGGGCCTTTGATAATCCACGTCCTTGACCCGCAAACTCACGCCTTCCGTCAAACGCATATCCGTGATGATAGAGCAATTTCAACCTCCGCAATATCTGCTGCGGGCTGCCGCCCATGATCGCCACAATCTGATTGGAACGGAGAAAACTATGCTGATGAACGAGCCAGATGATGTCATCGTCGGGTTCCGTGAGATGCATGGGAGCGACCGTAAAAGAGCGTTTGAAACGGGAAATGCGGATGGATTCCACCTGGCTACCTTATTGGAATATGAACAAGGGTGTTAGCCGTCATGATTTGCGCTTTGGGGCAAGTTTGATGCCCTCTGACAAAACAAGAATCGTTTTGGTAATTCAGGACATTAATAAATTCGATATTGTTCGTGAACAAACCGGTGCAAAGCCGTGAATACATAACAGAAAACGGTTTAGCCAATTGTCTGGACACTAAGCCATTCTGAAAATACTTTGGTGCAGATTATATGAGACGACCCAAAACTGCATATGAGCTTCGAGCATCTCAAGTCGATACGCCGCAACCAGTTGTATCGCTTTTTTGGGATGTCCTGAAACAGCGGCGGGAACGATTTGACCGTGTTCTGGATATCGTGCTGACGACGCCCGGCCTGTCAGTGATTATTGACGCGATCAAGGAGAGCCGAAGAATTTTCCAGCGGATGAACAGTTACGCGATCTACCGCATCGCCGAGACGCTGCGCGTGCTGTTGTTCATGACATTGGCCATCCTGATCTTCAATTTTTATCCATTGACGGCGGTGATGATCGTGATGCTGGCGTTGCTCAACGACGGCGCGATCCTGTCCATCGCCTATGACCACGTTCATTACAAGGACAAGCCGGAAGCCTGGAACATGCGCATGGTGCTGGGAATTTCCACGGTTCTGGGCATCATCGGGGTCGTCTCCGCCTTCGGCTTGTTTTATCTCGGTGAGCGGGTCTTTCATCTCGACCGCGCCCACATCCAGACCCTGATGTATTTGAAGCTGTCCGTGGCGGGACATCTGACAATTTTCCTGACGCGCACGCGCGGGCCGTTCTGGTCTCATCGTCCAGCGCGGATATTATGGGTGGCCGTGGTCGGCACGCAAATCATGGCGACGTTGATCGCAGTTTACGGTTTATTTATGACACCCTTGGGCTGGGGTTGGGCCGGGTTCGTGTGGGGTTATGCGCTGCTGTGGTTCCTCGTGAACGACCGTATCAAACTGATCGCCTATCGGATTTTTGATCCTGTAAATGCTGTGGCCAGTATCGACTCCAAGACCGAAGCAAAAGCCAAGGCTCAAACGGACACGAAAGCCGACCCGCAAGCAGATGCCAAAGTTGAAACGATACCAGAGCCGAGAGTGAAGTCGGCAGTTGTGGTGAGCTTTGACAAAATTGTAATACGCGAAGCTCAAAGCAACCGCAGCTTCAAAGTTTTCGATTTTCTTGCTAAAAGCGTTCGTGAGGCGAGGCGGAAGGGAAGCGAGTGAAACCTGATGCGACGGAGAAGAGTCCGAGCGAGGCGGAGAATTCCAAAAGTTTCCGTTGCAAACAAGGTCCTTCGCGTGTTCAGCGAAACGGAATTTTTCTTTGGAGCACCGGTAGTTTTCAACTCAAAGGGACGGCGGAGATTATCCTCTTCATGCCTTGCGAATAACAACCGAGACGTTTGTCCCCCCGAAACCGAAGGCATTCACCATCGCCGTCGGCACCGTCTGCTCCCGCGCCGCGTTGGGCACATAATCGAGATCGCACTCCGGATCGGGGTCGTCCTGGTTGATCGTCGGAGGCACAAAGTTGTCCTCCATACCAAGAAGGACTGCGATCAACGAAAGCAATCCCGAGGCCCCCAGCGTGTGGCCAATCATCGACTTGATGGAACTGACCGGGATCTCACGGGCGTACGTTCCGAAAACCTCCTTGATTCCCATCGTCTCCGTAATGTCGTTCAAGCGGGTCGATGTCCCGTGGGCCTGAATATGCGAGATCTGGTTCTTGCCAAGGCCGGAAGCAGCCATCGCCGACTCCATGCATTCGACCTGGCTCGGTAGGTACGGTGCAACAATGTCGAACGCGTCGTTTGTCTGCCAACTCGAAAGGACCTCCGCGTAGACCCGTGCGTTGCGTTTCTCGGCGAGACTGGCACTCTCCAGAACGACGAAACCACACCCCTCCGAAAGCACCATGCCGCTGCGATTGCGGGTGAAGGGACGCGAGGCTCGCGCCGGCTCGTCATTAAAGTCGCGCGTCAACACCGTAAGCGCATCCCAGACACGGAAATATCCATGAAAGATGGGGCAATCCACCCCTCCAACCAGAATCAGGTCGGCCTGGCCCGAACGGATATAGAGATCAGCCAGATCCAGAGCCACAAGCGCCGACGAACAGGCGGCGACGACCGTGTTGCTGAGCCGCCGCAGGCCGTGGCGAATCCCGATCTCGCACGCCGCCGCGTTGTACATCGCGCGAGGCACGGTGGTTGGTCTCAAGCGGTGTTTCTGGAGGGCATAAAACCGATGGTAGGCCGCCTCGTTTGTCCCGACCATTCCGCACCCGGTCCCCAGCACAATGCCTTTGCGCACTGGAAGCTCCAAAAGTCCGTCGAGACCGCTGTCGGCAACCGCCATCTCGGAAGCAATCAAAGAGAGAAGAGCCGCCCTGTCCAGGCGCGATTTGGCCTTTCTGTCCGCCCAGAGCGGATCGATCTTGTCGTCATCTATGAATCCGGCAATCTTCGTGTCGCAGTCGGACAGGTCAAAATGTTCGACGCGCCTCACGCCCGATTTGCCGGCGCGAATGGCCGCGCAGAATTCATCGTTGCCAACTCCGTTCGGGCTAAGGACCCCGATGCCCGTGATTACCGACCTCTCGGTCATACGTCAATCCCCCCATTGTTTTTCTCGAACTGAGGTGGGCAAATCCAATGCGTTTCCCATCGACTTTGGCTGCTTCGGTTTTCCCAATGCCGTGCCTGCTCTGCCTGGCTTGCGGTTCGGCTGGTCACGGCCTGCGTGATGCAGGACAGCAGCTTTTTCGTGTTTCGCATTCGATACGGGAGGAGTTGTGGGTCCGGGAAATCTCCCGGTTCTGCCGGGGAGACCCCCGGAGTTTGACAGACCAGGGGGTTGCGTGAGAATCCATGTTGTGAACCATTCAAGTTCAACAACAGGAGATTCAAGAAATGAATCATGTATGTAAGAGTTTGAACCATGCGAGATGGGAATGCAAATACCATGTCGTCATCATCCGGCGCGGAATGAACTTGGCGGGGCGTCACAACCTGTGGTATTGCTTGCAGCCGCGCTATGATCAAAGGCATCGACCACATTGGCATCGCGGTCAAGAGCATTGATGAGGCAAAGAAATTCTGGGTGGACACGCTCGGCTTGACGCATCTGCGCACTGAAAATGTGCCCGGGCAAAAAGTGCGCGTCGCTGTCCTGGCGGCGGGCAAAGCCACCATCGAACTGTTGGAGCCAACCGCAGCGGACAGCCCGGTGCAGAAGTTCCTGGACAAGCGCGGCGAAGGCCTGCATCACCTGACATTGGCGACCGATAAATTAGCCGGGCATCTGCAAGCGCTCAAAGTCGCCAACATCGGGCTGATCGACGAGGAGCCACGCATCGGCGCCGGCGGCGTCCACATCGCGTTCATCCACCCCAAGAGCGCGCATGGCGTGTTGATCGAAATGTGCGAGCACCATGACTGAACCGCAGGAAAAGCCCGGCCGGTTTCCGTTCACGCGCGGCATTTACCCCACGATGTATCGCGAGAGGTTGTGGACGATGCGCCAGTATGCGGGCTTTGGCACGGCGGCGGAGACGAATCGGCGCTACCAGTACCTGCTCGCGCACGGTCAGACGGGACTCTCGATGGCGTTTGATCTGCCAACGCAAATCGGCTACGACAGTGACGACCCGCTGGCACGCGGCGAAGTCGGCCGCGTGGGGGTGGCAATTTCGTCACTCGCCGATATGGAGCGGGTCTTCAAAGGCATCCCCCTGGACCAGGTGAGCACCTCGATGACGATCAACGCGACGGCTCCCATATTATTGGCGCTCTATCTCGTCGTCGCGAATCAACAGGGCGTGCCGTGGTCGAAGCTTAACGGCACGGTTCAGAACGACATTCTCAAAGAGTACAGCGCGCGCGGCACCTACATTTTTCCACCAACACCGTCGCTGCGCCTGGTCGCCGACATTGTCGAATTCTGTGCGAAGGAAGTGCCGGGCTGGAACACGATCAGCGTTGGCGGCTACCACATGCGCGAGGCGGGCTGCACGGCGGCGCAGGAGATTGCGTTCACACTCGCCGACGGGATCGCCTACGTGCAGACGTGCATCGAGCGCGGGCTGGCGGTGGACAGCTTCGCGCCGCGCATTGCTTTTTTCTTCAACTGCCACAGCAATTTTTTCGAGGAGGTCGCCAAGTTCCGCGCCGCGCGGCGGCTCTGGGCCCACATCCTGCGCGAAAAATTCGGCGCGAAAAACGAACGCTCGATGGTGTTACGGTTCCACACGCAGACCGCCGGTTCGACGCTCACGGCTCAGCAGCCGGACAACAATATCGTCCGTACGACCCTGGAGGCGCTCGCGGCTGTCCTGGGGGGCACGCAGAGCCTGCACACCAATGGGAAGGACGAGGGCAGCGTGATCCCGACCGAAGAATCGGCGCTGCTCGCATTGCGTACCCAGCAAATCATTGCGCACGAGTCGGGCGTGACCACTGAGCCCGACCCGCTTGGCGGCAGCTACCACGTCGAGTCACTCACCGACCGCCTCGAGCAGCAGGCGCGCGATCAGTTGCACAAAATTGATAATCTGGGCGGGATGCTCAAAGCCATCGAGAGCGGATACGTGCGCCGGGAAATTTATCGCGCCGCTTCCAAACACCAGCAGGCCGTGGAAGCCGGGGAGAAGATCATCGTCGGCGTCAACGAATACGTCAGCGATCAGCCGTTGAAGGCGAAGTCACAGCCGGTGGATCCACGTCTGGAACCGCGTCGCCGACGGGAGCTGGCGGCCTTGCGCAAAAAACGGAACGCCGGCAAGGTTAAACAGTGTTTGGCGACGTTGGAAAAAGCGGCAAACAGTCCGGAGAATCTGATGCCGGTTCTCGTGGACTGCGTGAAGAGCCACGTTACGCTCGGCGAGATTTGCCGGGTGTTGCGGAGTGTGTTCGGAGAGCACCGGCCTTCCCACAGCATATGACTTGGTGAAGAAATGAAATCGAAGCGTCCCCTCAAAGTTCTCATCGCCAAAGCGGGACTCGACGGGCACGAGCGCGGCGCGCTCGTCGTGGCGATGGGCCTGCGCGAAGCCGGGCTGGAAGTCGTCTATACCGGCATTCGCAACACGCCGGAACAGATCGTTGCGTCGGCGATTCAAGAGAACGTGGACGCGATCGGTTTGAGTTCACTGTCGGGCGGGCACATGGCGCAGTTCCGGCGCGTGATGGAAGTGCTCATACAGGAGAAGGTCAAGGGCGTTCTGGTCTTCGCCGGCGGCATTATTCCCGACGAGGACGTGAAGAGGCTCCGGAAACTGGGCATCCAGGCGGTCTTCGGTCCCGGCAGTTCCATCTCCAGCATCCTCGCGTTCTTGAGGAAGAATCTGAAGTAAAGCGTGACAGCCGCGGGCGGGCGATGAATTTCCCGGAAGCGGCTGGTGGGGTGGAAGCGGCCTGAACCCAATCTTACCAACATAATCTCATATGGGGAAAACACCCCATAGCGCCCACCCGGATTCCATACGTATATTTTTCCAAATTGAGTGATTTCAATTTGATCAACAACAACTGCCGCAAACCGCAACGACGTTGTTCGGAGCGGACAAGTGGGGCAACGGAGAAAGGGATTTGATTTTGTACAGCATGGACAGTTATTCTTTTCCGAGGTGTTACGGATGAAGTCAGACCCTACTGATCCAACCGCGGAGTTTTCCACACTCGTCGAAATCCTTCGCTGGCGAGCGCTTCAACAGCCTGGACAGCGGACCTATACCTCCTTTACCTATCTGGTGGATGGAGAAGCGGAAGGGGGTCAGCTGGGCGGTCCCGAGTTGGACTGCCAGGCCCGAAGTATTGGGGCGCTGCTCCAAAGCTGCGTGGCAAGCGGAGAGCGTGCGCTGTTGCTGTATCCAACCGGTCTCGAGTTCATCACCGCGTTCTTTGGTTGTTTATATGCCGGGGTGATTGCCGTCCCTCTGCCTCCGCCCAATCTGGCTCAGCCCCAGCGGAGTCTCCCCAAGCTTCGGGCCATCATCAACGATGCGAAGCCGGCGGTGGTGCTCACCACGTCAGCGATTCTCTCCAGCACTGAGAGTCTGTTCACGCAAGCTCCCGAGTTGCAGAAGATGCGCTGGGTGGCGACCGATAAGGTTGCCGGCGGCCTGGCGCAGGACTGGCGGGACCCGGCTGTGACCAGCAACACGCTGGCGTTGCTCCAATACACTTCCGGCTCCACTGCGGAACCGAAGGGCGTCATGATCAGTCACGGGAACCTTCTTCACAATTCGGCTTACATTCATCGCCTCTTTGCGCTCGTCCCGGACAGTGTCACGGTCACCTGGCTGCCGGCCTTTCACGACATGGGACTTACCAATGGGATTATCCAGCCGGTGTACAAGGGCGGTCCGTGTTACCTGATGCCGCCGGCAGCCTTTCTCATGCGGCCGATACGTTGGCTCCAGGCCATTTCGCGCTACAAAGCCACGATCAGCGGCGGACCCAATTTCGCCTATGAATTGTGCACCCGCAGAATTACTCCCGAACAACGGGAAACTCTCGACCTCAGCAGTTGGGATGTGGCTTATAACGGCGCCGAGCCAGTCCGCGCCGACACTCTGAAACAATTTGAGACCACCTTTGCCTCGTGTGGTTTCCGCCCCGGTGCCTTCCATCCCTGTTATGGACTCGCCGAAGCCACGTTGATTGTTTCCGGCGGTTTTCTAAGAGACGAGATGTTCCGCACGATTCAAGTGGCAGCGTTTGAGCAGAACCGTGTCGTGGAGGCCTCCACCCGGCACCAGAATGTGCGGACACTGGTCGGCAGTGGCCACACCCTGCACGATATCAGGATTGTCATCGTTCATCCGGAATCGTTGACCACCTGCACACCAGAGGAGGTGGGCGAAATCTGGGTATCCGGCCCGAGCGTGACTCAGGGGTATTGGAACCGACCCGAGGAAACCGACCGCGCTTGTCGGGCCTACCTGAAAGATACCGGGGAGGGACCGTTTCTCCGCACCGGGGATTTGGGATTTATGAAAGACGGTGAGCTGTTTGTCACCGGTCGCCTGAAGGATCTGATCATCATCAGTGGTCGCAAGCTTTACCCCCAGGATATTGAATTGACGGCCGAGCAGAGTCACCCGGCCTTGCGGCCGTCTTGCTGCGCGGCGTTTTCGGTTGATGGCACCGGCGAAGAACGACTGATCATCGCCGTCGAAGTTGATCCCAGGCACCAACCGGCGGCTCACAACCCGCGGGTTGGGGAAGCGCATGCTCATCCCAACGGGCGTTTGCCGCTGGATGTCGAGACTGTGGTTCGGGCCATTCGGAGGGCGGTGGCCGAAGAACATGATGTGCGAGTCCACACGGTGGTGCTGCTCCGGGCCGGGCGTATTCCCAAGACCACCAGCGGCAAGGTGCAGCACCATGCCTGCCAGACCAGCTTCCTGAAGGGGACGTTGGAAAAACCCGGTGAGGAGTGAGCGATGGCTGAAAATTCCACCAACGCAGAAGTCATCCAGGCGTGGTTGGTCTCCAAACTTTCCGAACGGCTGGGAATCGAGCCTCACGAGATCGATATTCGGGAGCCCTTCGCCAGCTACGGACTTGGGTCAACGGAGGCAGTCAGCCTGGCCGGTGAACTCGCCGAGTGGCTGGGACGAAAACTTTCTCCGGCTCTGGCCTATGAGTATCCTACCATCGAGGCTCTTGCCCGGCATTTGGCAGGATCACCGGACGTGTCGGAGTCAGCGACCGGGGCCGGCCGGGACCGGGAGGCGAACAACGAACCGATTGCCATCATCGGCGTCGGGTGCCGTTTTCCCGGCGCAAATGACCCGGCCGCGTTTTGGCAGTTGTTGCGAGACGGAGTGGATGCCATCCGTGAAGTCCCCGCGGATCGCTTCGACCCGCATGTGTTTTACGATCCTGACCCAGCGACCCCGGGCAAAATGAACACTCGCTGGGGCGGTTTTCTGGGGCAGGTGGACCAGTTCGATCCCCATTTCTTTGGCATCTCCCCTCGGGAGGCGTTGCGCATGGATCCCCAACAACGCCTCTTGCTGGAGGTGACCTGGGAAGCGTTACAGGACGCGGGGCAGGTGCCCGAGCGTCTGGTTGGCACCCAGACCGGCGTATTCATCGGTATCGCAACCAACGATTATGGCCGGCTGCAGTGGAATGATCTCGAGCGAATTGATGCCTACTCCGGCACCGGCAATGCTCAGAGCATCGCCGCCAATCGAATCTCGTACCTGTTCGATTTTCGCGGGCCGAGTCTTGCCATCGACACGGCCTGTTCCTCGTCGCTCGTGGCCGTCCATCTGGCCTGCTGCAGTCTGCGGAACGGCGAATCCACGCTGGCTTTGGCCGGGGGCGTAAATCTGATTCTCTCGCCGGCGATTGCGATCAATTTTACCAAAGCCGGCGCCATGGCGCCGGATGGGCGCTGCAAAGCGTTCGATGCCCGGGCCAACGGCTACGTTCGAAGTGAGGGTGCCGGTGTCGTCGTGCTGAAGCCCCTCTTGCAAGCCCTGGCGGATGGCGACCCGATTTACGCCGTCATTCGCGGTAGCGCCGTGAACCAGGACGGACGGAGCAACGGGCTCATGGCGCCGAATCCGCTGGCCCAGGAGGCGGTCCTGCGCGAAGCCTACCGGCAAGCCGCCGTCTCGCCCGGCAAGGTTCAATACGTCGAGGCCCACGGCACGGGCACATTGTTGGGCGACCCGATCGAGGCGAAAGCGCTGGGCGCAGTGCTGGGTGTCGAACGTCCACCGGGACGGCCTTGCGCCCTGGGGTCGGTCAAGACCAACCTGGGCCACCTCGAGGCCGCTGCCGGTATCGCAGGCTTGATCAAGGTGGCACTGGCGCTCCGGCATCAGGAGATTCCACCGAGCCTGCACTTTGAAAAGCCCAACCCGCATATTCCTTTTGACGAGCTTCCTCTCCGGGTGCAAACAACGCTGAGTCCATGGCCCACTGAGTCCGGGCCGGCATTGGCCGGAGTCAGTTCATTCGGCTTCGGTGGCACCAATGCTCATCTGGTTCTGGAAGCGGCGCCCCCGGCCATCATCGGAATGCCGGGTCCAGAACGGAAAATCGGCACCCACCTGCTCCCGCTGTCGGCACGTAGCCCGGAAGCCCTCCAGGCGCTTGCTCGCGCCTGGCAAAACTTCCTCGCCACCCCGGTGTCTGCGGCGTCGTTGACGGATGTCTGTTACACCGCCAGCGTGCGGCTCAGTCACCACGACTACCGCCTCGCGTTGACCGGCAATTCGACGGCGCAACTGATCGAGAGCCTGGAAGCTTTTTTGCGGGGCGAGGCTCGTCCCGGCTTGTCGTCTGATCGCAATCTTTCCGCGCGCCAGCGAAAACTGGTTTTTGTGTTTCCGGGGCAGGGGAGCCAATGGTTTGGCATGGGGCGGCGGTTGTTGGAGCAGGAAGCCGTTTTCCGGGAGGTCATCGAACGCTGTGACCGGGCGATGCGACCGTACGGGGATTGGTCGTTGCTCGCCGAACTCGCGGTTACCGATGCCGCCCGGTCGCGGTTGAACCAAGTCGATATCATCCAGCCGGCCCTCTTTGCGATTGAAATCGCTTTGGCCGCCTTGTGGCGTTCGTGGGGTATCGAGCCGCAGGCTCTGGTAGGCCATAGTTTGGGAGAGGTCGCGGCCGCTTACGTCGCCGGTGCACTGAGTTTGGACGATGCCGTCCGGGTCATTTGTCATCGCAGCCGGTTGTTCAAGCGCACCATTGGGCAAGGGGCCATGGCGGCGGTGGAACTTTCCATCGAGGAAGCTCGACGCATGCTGGTCGGCTTCGAAGATCGCGTGTCCATCGCGGTCAGCAACGGTCCCACCTCGACAGTGTTGTCCGGCGATCCGGCCGCGCTCGCCACCATTCTGGATCAGTTGCAGCGTCGCGACATTTTCTGTCGGATGGTAAAGGTCGATTTTGCCTCGCACAGCCCCCAGATGCAGCCGTTGCGCGCCGATTTACTGCAGGCTTTGGAAGAGCTGCAGCCACGGGCTGAATCCGTGCCGATCTACTCGACGGTGACCGGCCAGATCATCCACGGACTGGAATTCGATACGCTTTATTGGGCGAGGAACATGCGGGAGCCGGTGCTCTTCTCCCCTGCGGTTCAGCGCCTGGTGGAAGATGGGCATGACATCTTCCTGGAAATCAGCCCGCACCCCATTCTACTGAGCGCCATGCAGCAAGGGTTTCATCACTTCGGCCAGGAAGGCGCCGTGCTTCCTTCGCTACGGCGTGAGGAAGATGAACACACGGTCCTGCTCGGATCGCTGGGCGCGCTTTATTGTTTGGGATACCCGGTTGACTGGAAACGGCTCTATCCGACCGGAGGCCGGTGCGTTCGACTCCCGTTCTACCCGTGGCAACGGGAGCGTTGTTGGTTTGAGCCCTCTGCCAGGGACACCGGCTCTCACCGGGGGCAAGCCTCCCGGAGCGGGCCAGGAAACCATCTTCTGCTGGGCCGTCATTTCCAAGCGGCACATCCAGCAGGAATCCACTTCTGGGAAACCACGCTGGACAAAAATTCCCTGCCTTATCTGGATGACCACCGCATCCAAGGCGTCGCCGTACTGCCCGCCTCGGCCTATGTGGAGATGGCTCTGTCCGCCGCGGTTGAAGTCTTCGGAGCGCAATCCGTGGCGCTGAAGGATATTGAATTTCGCAAGGCGCTTTTCCTACCCGATGGCGGAACCCGCACGATTCAGGTGATCCTCTCTCCGGGCGCAGATGGAACGGCTTCCTTTCACATCTACAGTTGCTCCGGTAAAGCATGGACGCTGCATGCGACCGGCAAGATCTGCCTTGCACAGGACGACAGCATCATCCTCCCGGAGGCCGGGCAGGAGACGCTTACGGAGATGCGAACTCGATGCGCCGAGAAGATCTCCGGCCAGGATTATTACCGGAAACTCGGCGAAAGCGGCATTCACTATGGTCCTTTCTTTCAGAGCATCGCCCAGTTGTGGCGGAACAATGGCGATGTGTTGGGCGAAGTGCACGTGCCTGAGGGGACGGAGTTGGAGTTTCATGGCTTTCAAATTCACCCGGCAATTCTCGATGCCGGGTTGCAGGCTTTTGGGGCGGCGGTTGCCGCGGAAGCGACCGAAAACGGCCGGCAAGGAATCCACCTGCCGACCCGCATCGACCAGTTCCGGGTTCACGGTCGTCCGGGCCGTCATCTATGGAGCCACACCCGGGTGCAGCATCGGGAGGCAAATGCCACAACGGGAGAAGTGCAGCTCCTCGATGAAGCGGGACGCGTGGCGGTTGAGATTCAGGGACTGCGCTTTGAACACCTGGGTGATGACACGCCGCGCGCGGTTGTTGATAATCTCGACGACTGGCTCTATGAGTTCCAGTGGCAGCCCAAAGAACGCGCGGCAGGAAAACCCTCTTCACCAGCCAGCCGGGCAAGCTGGCTGATCTTTACCGACAGCGGTGGCGTCGGAGATGCGCTGTCCGCATTGTTGGAAGCGCGGGGCGAACGGAGTATTCTGGTCGCTCGCGGGGAAACGTACGAGCAAACGGACGGCCAGCATTTTCGCATCCGTTCCGAACGACCGGAAGACATCCGCCGTCTCTTCGAGGTGGCTATGGCATCGGATCAGCCGGGCTGTCGTGGAATTGTCCATCTCTGGAGTCTTGATGTTGTCTGTCCAGAGGAGACCACCGTGGCTTCGCTGAATGCCGCCCAGACTTTGGGCTGCGGCAGTGTATTGCTGCTGGTGCAAGAACTGGCTCGGAGGGAATCGCCTGACCTCCCGCGACTGTGGTTGATTACGCAGGGTGCTCAAGCGGCCGGAGAAAAGTCCGCGCTGTTGTCCGTCGCGCAGTCACTGCTTTGGGGATTGGGGCGCGTCATTGCGCAGGAACACCCGATGTTCTGGGGCGGGCTGGTGGACCTGGAACCCGAGGCATCGCTGTGTGACGTTGCCGCTCATCAGTTGTGCGAGGAAATCTTAAGTGCAGATGGAGAGGATCAACTTGCGTTTCGTCAAGGGCGGCGATACGTGGCTCGTTTGCTCCGCCAGCGCCCATCGGCTACGCCAGCCCCTCCGCTCCGGTGGCGGACGGACGGTAGCTACCTGATCAGCGGAGGACTAGGAGACCTCGGCCTCCTGGTCGCGCGTTGGATGGTCGAGCAAGGGGCGCGGCGGTTGATCCTTTTGGGACGCACGAAGCTCCTGCCGCGCGCGGACTGGCCTTCGGTGGAAGCAGGAAGTCGCTTGGCCCGTCAAATCACCGCCATCCGGGAGCTGGAATCTTTGGGAGCCTGCGTGCATCTGGCATCGGTCGATGTGGCGGATGCAGGAGAATTGAGCAGCTTTCTGGACGGATTTCGCGCGGAGGGTTGGCCGCCGATCCGGGGTGTCGTGCACGCGGCGGGCGTATTGCAGGACGGACTGCTGGTGCAACTCAATGCGGCGGCACTGACGACGGTTTTGCGGCCCAAGGTGATGGGTGGCTGGCTGTTGCATCGCTTGCTCCAGGACGATCCCTTGGACTTCTTCGTCCTCTTCTCTTCCGCGGGTTCCGTGCTGGGCCAGCCCGGTCAGGGTAACTATGCCGCCGCCAACGCTTTTTTGGATGCGCTGTCGCATCACCGGCAAGCCCAAGGTCAGCCGGCCCTGAGCGTCAACTGGGGCGCCTGGGCGGGTGAGGGATTCGCGGATTCGGTGGGCGGCAAACGTCTCGCGGAGCGCCTCGCGCTCTTGGGAATCAGCAGCATCGCACCCCGGCAAGCGTTGGAAGTACTGGGACGACTGCTCGGGCAAAGCGCCGCCCAGGTCGTGGCGGTGCCGGTCAACTGGAAGCAGTATCGAGAGTTTGTTCCGGCCGGCAACGGCTCGCCACTGCTCTCGGAACTGGCGCGTGAGGAAGTTGGAGTCCCCCGGCCAGCGGGCCGCACGAGCGTAAGGAGGGATGCCCTGCTTGCGGCCGAACCAGCGGAACGCCGACAGTTGTTGCAATCCTATTTAAGCGAGCAGGTGGCCCGGGTCCTCGGTCTCAGCCCATCCAAGCTGGACGTTCAGCAACCCCTGAGTCAGCTTGGGCTGGACTCCTTGATGGCCGTCGAGTTGAAGAACCGGATTGCGGTTGACCTGAAGGTGAATGTGCCGGTGGTGAAATTCCTTCAGGGCTTCAGCGTTGACCAGGCGGTTGCGCAGGTGCTCGATCAACTGACAACCGAGGCCGCCAACCCGACGACGTCTCTGGCCCCGGCCGTTGCACAGCCGGCGGAGCAGCAAAAAGCGGAACGCATGTTGGCCGACCTGGATCAACTTTCGGATGAGAAAGTGGATTCACTCCTCACCGATATGCTGGCTGAGGAGAAGAATGAAAAATGATCCAGACCGCCCCGCCAACTGTCGGTCTTTCACCCGCTGAAAAGCGCGTCCTGCTCGCGGAACTCCTGCGTAAGAAGGCGCGCGCGGCCAAATCGGTCTATCCGCTCTCTGATAATCAGCAAGGGATATGGTTCCTATGCCAGTTCGCGCCGGAAAGCTCGATTTACAATGTCAGTTTTGCGGCGCGCATCCGTTCCGGACTGGACATCCCGGCGTTCCGGCGAGCGTTTCAGGCGCTGATGGATCGCCATCCTTCCCTGCGGACCACGTTTGCGGTGCACTCTGGCAAACCCGTTCAACAGATCCATGAACATCGGACGGTCCATTTCGAGGAGATTAATGCTTCAACCTGGCGCGGGGATGAGCTGCAGATCCGGCTGGTCGAGGAAACTCAGCGCCGGTTTGATCTGGAACGCGGGCCGGTCATGCGGGTGAATCTGTTCACCCGATCGGCGCAGGAGCACATCCTGTTGCTGGTGATTCACCATATTGTGGTCGATTTCTGGTCGCTCGCGGTGATCCTGAATGAACTCGGCGCGCTCTATCCGGCGGAAAAGGCCGGTCGACCCGCAGCTCTCCCTCCGCTTGATGTGCAATACACGGACTTTGTGCGCTGGCAGACCGAAATGCTGGCGAGTCCGGCTGGCGAACGGCTCTGGGACTACTGGAAGAAACAATTGGCTGGCCCGTTGCCTGTGCTCAATCTGCCGACCGACCGGCCGCGACCGCCGATTCAAATGTTTCGCGGCGGGCAGCACGATTTTACTCTGAACGAGGAACTGGCACGGCGGCTCCGGGCGCTTGCCAAATCCGAGGGGGCGACGCTGTACATGGTCCTGCTGGCGGCGTTCGAACTGATGCTTTACCACCACAGCGGCCAGGAAGACATCCTCGTAGCTTCTCCCATGGTCGGACGGAGCCGGGCCGAGTTCGAAGGGCTGGTGGGCTTCTTTGCCAATCCGGTTGTCTTACGGGCTAATCTTTCCGGGAATCCAACCTTCCGGGCGTTTCTCGGTCAGGTGCGTGAGACGGTGTTGGCAGCTCTCGAACATCAGGATTTTCCCACGCTGCGTTTGGTCCAACGACTCCGGCCACCCCGGGATCTCAGCCGATCACCGCTCTGCCAGACCATGTTCGTCCTGGATAAACCGCACCGGCTCATTGAACAGGCCGGATCGGCCTTCGTGCATGGCGAAACGGGACTCTGGATGGATCTGGGCGGGCTGGTGATGGAGTCGATCCCCCTGGAACGCCGGGCCGCGACCCTGGATCTGGTCATGTTGATCATCGAGACGACCGGATCGCTTTCCGCCTCCATCCGCTTCAACTCCGACCTGTTTGATGCCGCCACCATCGGCCGGATGGCGGGACACTTTCAGGCGCTGCTGGAAAGTGTCATCCGCGATCCGGCCGCCGAGATTGGTGATTTGGAAATTCTGACCGGTGCGGAGCGCCAGCAACTGTTGGTCGAGTTCAATAATACCCAGACCGATTATCCCAAAGACAAGTGCCTCCACCAATTGTTTGAGGAACAAGTTCAGCGGACGCCGGACAACGTGGCGGTTGTGTTTGAGGGACAGCAATTGACCTTTGCCCAACTCAACGCCCGCGCCAATCAACTGGCCCATCACCTGCAAACGCTGGGTGTCGGGCCGGAGGTACCGGTGGCCATTTGCATGGAACGCTGCCCGGAGATGGTCGTTGGGCTTCTTGGTATTCTGAAGGCAGGTGGTGCTTACGTGCCGTTGGATCCGGTGTTTCCCAAGGAACGCCTGTCCTTCATGATGGAAGATGCCCACACGGCGGTGCTGCTGACACAAGGACATATCGTGGAGCCCGCGCCCGGACATGGTATCCACGCTGTATATCTGGACTCAGGCTGGGAAGCCATAGCGGCGAAGAGTGAAAAGAACCCAGTAACCGCGGTAACTGCCGGGAACCTCGCCTACATACTTTACACCTCCGGCTCAACGGGACAGCCCAAGGGAGTCATGGTCGAACATCGTGGGTTGTGCAATGCCATCCACTGGATAATCCAAACGCTCGAGCTGTCAGCCGCAGACCGCTGTCTGCTAAAGACTCCGATCACTTTCGATGCAGCTGGACGTGAATTGTTCCCGATCTTGCTGACGGGCGGAAGACTGGTCATCGCCAAATCCGACGGTCACCGTGATAGCCGATACCTGGCGGAAACGATTCGTGGCGCGCAGGTCTCCATTTTCCACTGCGTTCCGTCCCTGCTCCAGTTTCTCGTCGAGGAGCCTGCGTTCGACGACTCCCTCGCCTTGCGGGCCGTCATGTGTGGCGGCGAAGCCTTGCCGATCCGGGTGGTCGAGCGATTCCAACACCGCTCAAAGGCCAGGCTGTACAACGTGTACGGCCCGACGGAAACAATCATCGACTCAACCTGTTGTTTATGCGAAGGGGTCAATCACTGTTCTACGAGTCCGATCGGACGACCGATACCGAACGCGCGCATATATATCTTGAACCACGCATTGCATCCTCTGCCGATCGGAGTTGCCGGCCAGATGCATATCGGCGGCGTGGGCCTGGCCCGAGGCTATCTCAACCGGCCGGAGTTGACGGCTGAGAAATTTATCCCGGACCCCTTCAGGGCCGAGCCCGGAGCACGAATTTACAAGACCGGCGATTTGGCACGTTATCTACCCGACGGGAACATCGAGTTTCTCGGTCGTGGCGACCACCAGGTGAAGATCCGCGGGTTCCGCATTGAGCTGGGAGAAATCGAGGCCGCGCTTGGCCAACATCCGGCCGTGCGGAAAGCGGTCGTTCTGGCCCGGGAAGATACGCCGGGTGAGAAACGGCTGGTGGCCTATGTGGTCACCGAATCCACTGCCGATGAATTGCGTCGCTTTCTCAAAGACAAGCTGCCCGACCAGATGGTGCCGGCGGTCTTCGTGCTGCTCGATACCTTGCCGTTGTTATCCAACGGGAAGATAGACCAGCGGGCACTCCCAGCGCCGGACCGGACACGACCCGAATTGGAGAAGGCATTCGTGGCAGCCCGCACTCCTACCGAAGAACTGTTGGCGGAGATCTGGGCACAGGTCCTCGACCTTGAACGGATAGGTATCCACGACAATTTCTTCGACCTGGGCGGCCATTCGCTTTTGGCAACCCAGGCCGTTTCCCGAATGCGCGACGCTTTCGAGGTGGACATTCCGTTGCGCCGTATGTTCGAGGTACCCACCGTGGCGGGTTTGGCGGAAGGCATTGAGACCGCCCGTCAGGCCGGTCAGAATCTGTTGGCGCCACCCATCCTGCCGGTTCCACGGAACGGAGACCCGACTCTCTCCTTTGCCCAACAGCGGCTGTGGTTCTTCAATCAGTTGGATCCGGGCAATTCGGCCTACAATATTCCGGCCGCCGTCCGCCTCAAGGGACCATTCAACCTGGCGGCGTTGGAACAGAGTCTCAATGAAGTCGTCAAACGCCACGAACCCTTGCGCACCACCTTTGGGAAGGTGGAGGGACGGCCCACTCAAGTGATCGCCCCGACCTTGATAATCAAGCTGCCGGTCGTTGACCTGCGGGAACTGCCGGCGAGCGAGCGGGAGACCGAGGTCCGACGCTTGGTCACCGCCGAAGCCCAGCGGTCCTTCGATTTGTCCCGAGGCCCGCTTTTACGGGGCACCGTGTTACGGTTGGCCGACGAGGAGCATGTGGGGCTGTTGACGATGCACCATATTGTCTCCGACGGTTGGTCAACGGGAATACTGATTCGAGAGATGGCGACGCTCTATGTTGCTTTCTGCGCCGGCGGGTCTTCGCCGTTACCGGCGCTGCCCATTCAATATGCGGACTTCGCCCACTGGCAGCGGCAGTGGTTGCAGGGTGAAGTTCTGGAAATCCAGATTACCTATTGGAAGGAGCAATTGGCCGGTGCCCCCACGCTGATCGATCTGCCCACGGACCACCCCCGGCCGGCGATGCAAACTTTCCGGGGTGCACACCAATCCCTGGTGTTGCCCAGACACCTGAAGGATGGGTACAAAGTTCTCAGTCGCCAGGAAGGCGTTACCCTGTTCATGATCCTGTTGGCGGCGTTCAAGGTTTTGTTAAGTCGCTACACCAGTCAGGACGACCTGATCGTGGGCACGCCGATCGCCAACCGTAACCGGCAGGAGACCGAAGGGCTGATCGGATTCTTTGTCAACGCCCTGGTCCTGCGGACGGACCTTTCCGGCGATCCCAGTTTTCGGGAGCTCTTACGGCGGGTGCGGGAGGTGTGTTTGGGGGCGTATAGCCATCAGGACCTGCCCTTTGATCGGCTGGTCGAGGAATTGCACCTGGAACGGGACTTGAGCCGGAATCCGCTTTTTCAAGTCATGTTTGCGTTGCAAAATACTCCGCTGCGGGCGCTGGCGTTGCCGGGCTTGACCCTGAGCCCGGTCGAGGGAGACAGCGAGACCGCTCACTTTGATTTGACCCTGCAGATCGTGGACACCGAGCAGGAACTGACGGCCGCATTAGTGTACAACACCGATCTGTTTGAGGCGGGCACGATTGCCCGGATGCTGGGCAATTTTCAGACCTTGTTGGAAGCCATCGTTGCTGATCCCGAGCAGCGCCTCTCGGACTTGCAGCTCTTGACCACAACCGAGCGGCAGCAACTGCTGGCCTTCGCCGGGTCGCAGTCTGATTCCCTTCAATCGGGTTGTTCGCGCACGACGGAGCCAGCGGCGGGTTGGGGCGTTCGGGCTACGGCCCAGCGGAGTCTGGTGGAACGGAACGATACCCAAATCGATCACCCCAAAGATAAGTGCCTCCACAAATTGTTTGAGGAACAAGTCCAGCGAACGCCGGACGCCATTGCCGTCGTGTTCGAAGCCGGGCAGCTCCGTGACCACGCGAGCACGCGCGAAGCGGTGTTGACGTACGGGGAGCTGAACCGCCGTGCCAATCAACTGGCGCATCACTTGAGGACGCTAGGGGTCGGACCGGATGGATTGGTAGGCATCTGCGTGGAACGATCATTGGAGATGGTCATCGGATTACTGGGCATTCTCAAGGCCGGCGGCGTGTTCGTGCCCTTGGATCCGGCGTATCCGAAGGAGCGCCTGGCGTTTATGCTGAAAGATTCGCAGGTGCCGGTGCTGTTGACCCAGGAACGGTTGGTGGCGGCGTTGCCCGAACTGGATGCCAAAGTCATTTGTCTGGATTCAGACTGGGAGACCATGGCCCGTGAAAGTGAAGAGAACACCGGCAGCTCAACCCTCCTGGAAAATCTGGCCTATGTCATCTACACTTCGGGATCGACGGGACAGCCCAAGGGAGTTCTCGTTTCGCATAGCTCGATTGCCGGTCACTGCCGGAATGCACAACGACTCTACGAACTGGACTCGCGCGATGTCGTCCTCCAGTTTGCTTCGTTGAGTTTCGATGTGTCCTTGGAGGAAATCTTGCCGACACTGATTGCCGGAGCGCGGTTGGTGATCATGGGGACGAACATCTGGCCTCCGGTGGAATTCCACCGAAAAATTTCAGAATTCGGACTCACGGTCCTTAATCTGCCCACCGCCTACTGGCAGGAACTGGCTCGAGCATGGGCGGACATTCCGGAGCTGGTCCCGAACATTCAGCCCAGGCTCTTCATTGTCGGCGGCGATACGATGTTGCCAGAGGTTCTCAAGCTCTGGCAGCGAACACCGATGAATTCCATCCGGCTCCTCAACGCTTACGGCCCGACCGAGACGACAATCACGGCAACGGCCTTCGAAATTGCTCCTCGTTCTGGTGAGAATGCGAAGGATCAGCGTGTGCCCATTGGCCGTCCCCTTGCCGGCCGGGCGATCTACATTCTGGACCGGCACAACCATCCCGCTCCGATCGGCATACCCGGTCATTTGCATATCGGCGGAGCGGGCCTGGCCCGAGGGTATTTGAACCGGCCGGAGTTGACCGCCGAGAAGTTTATCCCCGACCCCTTCCGTGCCGAGCCCAGAGCACGAATGTACAAGACCGGCGACGTGGCCCGCTATCGGCCCGATGGGAACATCGAGTTCCTCGGCCGGGCCGACCATCAGGTGAAGATCCGCGGGTTTCGCATCGAGCTGGGGGAAATCGAAGTCATGCTTGGCCAACATCCGGCGGTGCGGGAGGCTGTGGTGGTGGCCCGGGAAGACGCGCCGGGCGAGAAGCGGTTGGTGGCCTATGTGGTCGCGGACTCAACGGCCGATGAGCTGCGTCACTTTCTCAAAGACAAATTACCCGAGTACATGGTACCGGCGGTGGTCGTGCTGCTTGAGGCCTTGCCGGTGACGCCCAACGGGAAAGTGGATCGCCGGGCGCTGCCGGCGCCGGATCGATCCCGGCCGGAGTTGGGAAAAGCTTTCATCGCGCCCCGCGACGACCTGGAACTCCAACTCGCGCACATCTGGGAGGAGGTTCTGGGCGTTCGACCGGTCGGGGTGAGAGACAATTTCTTCGAGTTGGGAGGACATTCGTTGCTGGCGGTGCGCCTGTTCGCCCTCATCGAGAAACGACTGGGTAAAAAACTTCCGCTGACGGCCATCTTTCAGGGAGCCACAGTTGAGCATCTTGCCGGTGTTCTCCATCAGCAGGCTATGCCCGGCCCGCAATCCTCGTTGGTGCCACTTCAACCCGGTGGTGGCAAACGGCCGCTCTTCCTGGTGCATCCGGCCGGCGGACACGTTTTTCCCTACATTCATCTGGCGCAGTTGCTGGGTTCCGATCAACCCTGTTATGGGCTGCAAGCCCGGGGGCTGGAAGACGGACAAGACCCCCACACTCGGATCGAAGACATGGCGGCCTGGTATATCCAGGCCCTGCAGACCGTGCAACCGACGGGGCCGTACCTGCTGGGCGGATGGTCCATGGGCGGCGTGGTCGCCTTCGAGATGGCGCAGCAACTTTGCGCACAAGGACAACAGGTGGCGTTGCTCGCCTTGCTGGATGGTCGGATTCCCACTCCCGATGAGACGTTTCCGGAGGAAGATGCTGAAGCGGTTTTGTTGGTCGAACGTTACTTCGGTATTTCGTTTGGTCCGATGGAGTCCCTGGCGGAGCTTCCAAAAGACGAACAGTTGGCCTTCATGCTGGAACAGGCGAAGAGCGCCGGCTTGATACCCGCGGAACTTGATGTTGCCCAGGCACGCCGTTTTGTCGAACTCCTCCGGAACGATCTGCGCGCGACGCAGAACTACGAACTGCATCGCTACCCGGGTCGAATCACCTTCTTCAAGGCGAGTGAAGTGCCGGCGGGCACGTCTCCGGACCCGGACCCGACGATGGGCTGGAGCGAATGGGCCACTGGCGGAGTGGAGCTCCACGTCGTTCCGGGCAATCACGCCAATCTGATGTACGCGCCTCACGTGGAAGTCCTGGCTGAGAAACTGACAACTTGCCTCAACCAGGCGCAATCCGCGGAGGCCGAAGAAAATGGGGCAGCAGAAAAGATCAATCTAATCACCGCCGCCACCGCCTTTGATTCCTGGATTGCTTTCCGCAAACCGAACCCACAGGGCCGCCTTCGTTTGTTCTGCTTCCCGTACGCCGGAATCGGGGCCTCGATTTTTCGCACCTGGTCGGATGGTTTGCCAGTGGAGGTTGAGGTCTGCCCGGTTGAATTCCCCGGTCGGGGAACCCGGCTGATGGAGACTCCGTTCACTCAACTCCCGCAGTTGGTCCAAGCTCTTGCCCAGGCGTTGGTTCCACTCCTGGACAAGCCTTTTGCTTTCTTCGGTCACAGCCTGGGAGCCTTGGTTGGCTTTGAACTCGCCCGTCAGCTCCGGGGACAGTCCGGGGTTCAGCCGGTCCGCCTGTTTGTCTCGGCGGATCGCGCGCCGCAGATTCCCCATCGAGACCGGCCGATTCATGCCCTGCCCGAAGGGGAATTCCTGATCGAATTGCGCCGACTGAATGGCATTCCCGGGAAAGTATTGGAAGAGGCCGAACTCATGCAGATCGTAATTCCCGTCCTGCGTGCGGATTTCGCTGTTTATGAAACTTACGCATACGCAACCGAGCCTCCGCTCAACTGCCCCATCTCCACCTTTGGCGGCTTGCAGGATCAGCGGGTGAGTCGTGGCGATCTCGAAGCCTGGCGTACTCAAACGAGTGGTTCCTACTCACTGCGGATGTTTCCCGGTGACCATTTTTTCTGGAACACAACCCAGCCGCTCCTGCTTCAGGCACTTTCCCAGGAACTGCGCGAGGAACTGGTGAGAACCACCCCATGAAAGCAGCACCCATCACCTCTCCGATTCCTCCGTGGCGCGCTCCACCGGAAACCTTGGCGTTGGGTTGCGACGAGGTTCATGTCTGGCGAGCAACCCTGGACCAGACCTCGTCACAGATTCAGAGCTTCCGCCACAACCTGGCTGCGGATGAACAGACGAGGGCGGAGCAGTTTCGTTTTGAGAGACACCGCGAACACTTTATCGTCGCCCGTGGGGTGCTCCGGACCATACTCGGCGGCTACTTGAAACGAGCGCCCAAAAGCCTTTCCTTTTGCTACAGCGCTCATGGAAAACCCGTTCTGGCCGGAGAATCCGGCGGGGATGCGATCCGCTTTAACGTGTCCCACTCCCACGGAATCGCTCTTTACGTGGTCACTCGTGGCCGGGAGGTGGGCATTGACCTCGAACGCATCCGTCCCGATCTGGCAGTCGCGGAGATCGCCGGGCGGTTTTTCTCACGACAAGAGGTGGCGATGTTCCAGACAATTCCAACCGAGGCGCAGCGAGAAGCTTTCTTTCGCTGTTGGACGCGCAAGGAGGCCTACCTCAAGGCCCAAGGCGAAGGACTTTCACTGCCTTTGGATCAGTTTGACGTGTCGCTGGCTCCCGGGGAACCGGCCGCAATCCTCGGCACACGACCAGATCCATCCGAAGCCTCCCGTTGGTCTCTTCAGGAACTCACCTTGGCCCCGGGCTATGTCGCCGCGCTGGCCGCGGAAGGGCATCGCTGGCGTCTTGCCTGTTGGCAATGGCCGGATCCGGGGGCCGCCCTCAGTCTGAAGGTTGCGACTCATTTTTAGTCCATCTCCCGGCGAGCCGTTTGACGGCCCAATAGGTAAGCAACGTAACGGGGATGGCGATGATGATCGAGCCAACGAACATGGCGGCGTAAACATCCCAACTCTTTTGTAAAACGTCCCACAGTCGTGCCTGATCCAACGTCAGCGGATGTTGCACCGGGAGAATCAACTTCCCCAATCGAAATTCAGCCAGCCAGATCAAAGGCAAAAGCGGAAGGTAGAGAATCGAAATCACCGCTCCGGCGACAGCGGCCATCACGTTCCGCTTCAGCAACCACGCCACCACAATCGCCGTGACGGTTGGGGATGGATTCAGCGGCAGGAGACTGGCAAAGATGCCGATGCAGAAGCCGGCGGCGATTTGGTCAGGTGTCGCATTGAGGTGCTTCAGCTTCTGCCAAACCTCCCGAATTCGTTGTTTCAGGGTGATTCTGGCCATGGCTCAGGCGTCTGGCCGGCACGCGCCACATCACTGGCGATTTGACCGTCATGCAAGCGAATCAACCGTCGCGCCCGCTCCATGACTTGAGGATCATGGGTGGCATAAACGAAAGTCGTGCCGTGAGTGCGATTGAGTTGTCCCATTACTTCGAGGAGAGCGGTCGCCGTGGCCGAGTCGAGATTCGCCGTGGGTTCGTCGGCCAGAATCAGTGCCGGTTCGGTCACCATGGCTCGCGCCACCGCCACCCTCTGCTGTTGCCCGCCGGACAACTCTCCGGGACGGCGATGTTCAAGACCGGCCAGACCGATTTCTGCAAACAGTTTTTTCACCCGTTCCTTGCGTTGCTCCGCCGGCACGCCCTGCAGGAGCAAGGTAAATTCAGCGTTCTCCAGAGCGGTCAGGACTGGCAGCAGGTTGTACGCCTGGAAAACGAAGCCGAGGCGTTGCAGCCGCAGCCGGGCCAGCTCTCCCGGGGACAAGAGTTGAAGGTTCTTCCCTTCCAGCAACACCTCCCCGGCATCGGCCCGGTCGAGTCCGCCGATGATGTTCAGCAACGTGGTTTTGCCGGAACCGGACGGGCCGGCAATCGCAAGAAATTCTCCTGGAGCAACCCGGAAACCAACCCCGCGCAGTGCCGGGACCTCGATTGGCCCCGTGCGATAGGTCTTTTTCACGTCCTTCAGTTCCACCGCCCACTTAGTTGTATCCGTCATATCATCCTCCAAATCATGTTAAAACACCTTCAATGCGCCGGGCAGTTCGGTTCGCGCGGCCTTGAACGCCGGATAAAAGGAGATGAAAATTGCCATCATAAACACAATGACGACGGACGATGCGATTCGCGTCAGGCTCAGGCGCGAGTAGATGATCGGGTCAAAAACGAGAGTGGTGGGGAGGCTGCTGTGGAAGAACCAGCGCAGATCCAACCCGGCGGTGGCGAAATAATACTGGAGGCTCAACCCCAGCACCAGGCCCAGAACGAGGCTGATCGCCGTGAGCGCCAGAGACTCGCCAATGATCATGACGGCAAGCTGCACCGGCCGCAGGCCCAGAGCCGAACAGAGGCCGAATTCATAACGGCGCTCGAGAACTCGCATGAGAATCGTGTTGAGTATCCCCAACCCGACCATCGCGAGCACCACACCGTTCATGACATAGTTAAAGGCCTCGTCCAACAAGAACATTCGAGCCATTGTCGGCATGGATTCCCGCCAGGGGAGAATTTCCACCGGGACCCCCATCAACTGCTTCCGCAGGCTACGAGTCACCATCAGCGAGTCACCTTCCCGGTCGAGGAGGACCGCAATCTGAGTGACCCGGTCGGGCACTCCGAGCAGTGCTTGGGTCTCAGGCAACGGCAACTGGATGACGTGGGCATCAATCGCCTGGATACCCGTGCGAAAGATCCCGCTCACCCGGAGCAGAGTGCTCTGCATTTCTCCGCCCGCCTCGTCCGTCGCTTCTGTGTCCGACTGTGGCACAGCCTGAGTCATGAGCACAACTTTGCCCCCGATCTTCACCGCGAGCTTACGGGCCAAATCCGCGCCAATGATCACGCCCGATGCTTGGTCGTCACGTAAATAGTTACCCTCGACGATCCGCTGGGGAATCAGGGATACGGCCCGTTCCGCTTGGGGGATGACCCCCATGATGCGCACCCCATCAGCGTTGGCTGCGGAACTCAGCAAACCAGAGGCCAGCAACCGGGGACTCACGCCGCGCACAACAGGTTTCAGAGCCTCGGAGTGCAAAAATCCATCGGTCGAGGACACGACTCCTGCTGGCAGCAACAGCTCCAGAGAACCGGTGTCTTGATACCCCCGCGCCTGGATGACGACGTGCCCGGAAGCAAATCTCACCCCGTTACGAACCATTTGCTCGTGGCTGCCGTCGAGCAAGCCCAAAGAGACCAGCAGCAAGGTCAGACCCAAGCCCAGGGCCAGCGCCGTCAGCAGGGTCCCGCGGGGATTGCGCCAGAGGTTGCGCCACCCGATTTTCATCAGCAGGAGAACATTCATTGTGCTAAACCTTTCGGAGCGCCTCCGTTGGCCGAAAACGAGCCGCTCGCAACGCGGGATAGAGGGCCGACACCAGAGCCACGACGGCCAGCCCCAAAGCGGCTTGCGCGTCGGCGGTGAAATCCTGCCGACCGTACCAGAGGGGACCCACCACGACTCCGGCCAGAGAAACCGCGCCGCGATCGCCACCCAGGTTCAGACCATGAACCTGCAAATACCAGAGGAGCGGCGCCCCAAGCGCTGCTCCCAAAACCAGACTGGCTCCCGCCAAACTTGCCGCCTCCGCCACGATGAGACCAACCACCTGAACCGGACGCATGCCCACGGCCATCAGCATGCCGAACTCATGCGTGCGCTCGATGATGGCCATGAGCATGGTGTTGACGATGCCCATGACGGCCAACAGGAAAAAGATGAAAAAGAGAATAAAGGTAATCCGACGATTGAACTGCACGTAGCCGGCCAGGTCCGGTGCCAGCTCCGGCCAGGCGTGCACCTGCACCGGAAGGGTTTTACTCAGTTGCGCCTCCAGTGCCGCCGCGGTAGCCGTCGCCGCAGTGATGCCGTCATCATGGAGCTTGATCCCAACTTCATGGATCCCTGCCGGCGGCAGGCGCAACAGGTCCTGCACAGTAGCGAGAGACATGAGCACCAGACCCTGATCCATGGCGTCCAGCCCCGTGTGAAACATCCCGACTACCGTGTACCGGTCATTTCCCATCGAACCATCGGCTGCCGTCGTCAACAGGACGATTTCCGATCCCACCTCGACGCCAATCGTGACCGCGAGTTTATCTCCCATCACGACTCCTTTGGGCATCCGTCCGGTCAGGTAACTCCCTTTTACCATCTGCGTTTGCAGCGCAGTGACCCTCTGTTCCTGATCAGGGACAACGCCGAGCAGTTGCACTCCTACCGATTGATGGGTCGCGCTGACCAGGCCGTAGCCGTACACCCGGGGACTGGCAGCCTGAACTCGGGGATCGGCGGCGATGACGGCAACCAGCGCGCTAACGTCTGTCCCGTTTGGTCCTCCCAAGGTCTGGTCAATGGGACGTTCCGGGTAGTAACCTTGAGTTTGCACTTCAACATCAGAGAGAAGAAGGCCCGTGCCAGTCTCGATCATCTGGTGCCTCAGTCCGGCCATCAGGCATGCCACGAACAGCAGCATGGCGTAACCCAAGCCGATTGCCGCCATGGCGATCAGCGTCCGCCGGGGATTGCGCCAGAGATTGCGCCACGCGAGCCGCAGAAGCTGTCCGCTCATGGCTTCAGATTCCTCCGGGAAAACGTCTCCTCACTAATCGGCCCGTCGAAGACAATGTTTTCGTACGTGATTATTGTCTGTTCAACGACCGTCTTGCCGTCCTTGTCCATGGATTGCATAACCAGCCGCGTCGGAATGAGCCTCCCGCTCGCGGTTTTGTACTCGGAAAAAGTGAGTTCCCGGACCAGCTTCCCGTCCTCATCATAGTATCGCTGCCAGACTGGCATCCGGTCGGCTTGGCGGACCTGCAAAATGATTTTATCCCACACCACCGCTGCCTCCGGCTTGGGTGTCAGGGTATATTCAGACACTGCAACCCCGTCCCGCTGTCCTTCAGAAGAAATCGCAATGTCATAGTCATCGGTGAGGCGGCTCTGTTTTACCAGGTCATTGAGGGTGAAGTCACTGCCCATCCACGGGGTCAGCATCATCGAAGCCGGCATCCTAACCGTACGGTTCGCTTTCGGCAAATAGCACCAGGTTTGGTTGCCAACTTTCAGGATGGCCGCGCCCGCATCTTCCTGCGGACTCCGAACGCGGACAAGGATGTTCGACTCGCCGAGTGACCAGAACTGCATCAAAATCTTCCGGTGCCAATTTTCTTTCGTGATCTGCATTTCCACCGTGGCGATGCTGGATTGGCTGATATACAGCCGAGCTACCCGGTCCACGATCTCTCTCGCCTGTGGCTCGTCCGCGGCCTGAGAGAGTTGTCCCCAGCCCAGCCATATCAGCCCCAGGCAGATTGCGACGCCTCCTTTTTGCCATCGCATAAACAACAGGTTAGTCGGCCCTCTTTACCGACTCAGGCTTTTTTCGATTTTACGAGCAGTAACACGATGCCGCCGACGAGCGCGAGTGCTCCGATGACCGGCGGTGTAAAATGGCTGTCGGTGGTTTGAACATGCGTGTCGAGGAACTCGTCCGGCTTTCCTGGAGTCGTTGAAGGTGATAATTTCATTTTCATTTTACGTTTTCGTTCGATTGTAACGTATTGATGTTTAAATCCAAAATGCAGGTTATGTTGCGAGCCGGCCCTTCGCTATGGGGTGTAACCCTACCGTGCATTTTGGGAATTGCCCGGCAAAAGCTGATTTGGCTTGAACCTCAGTTCGGAGGACTGTTCGGCGAATCTGCACGCGCGAAACCGCCCACACCCGCCAGGGATAGCAGAGAGTGTCGGTTCCACGCGTTCGCCAGGTTCACTGTTTTTCCGACCGAATGACTTATCTGGAACCATTGATAAAGTGTTGCTGGTTTATCGGGAAAGAAGTTCGCTGACGGGCGACATCGCCGGGACGCGGTCGCAAACGACTTTGATTGAAACCAGGATCGGCACCGATAATAAAGCGCCGGGCACGCCCCAGAGCCACATCCAGAAGATCAAGGAAACAAAAATGACCACGGGATTGAGGGTGAATCGGCGCCCGAGCAACACCGGCATAATGAAATTCGCTTCCAGCAAATGGAGCAGCAGATACCAGGCGGGAGGCAGGAGTCCCGTCCATAGCGTGTCGAAAGTAAGCAGCCCGACGGCAGCCAGCAAGATGACTCCGGCAACGGGGCCAACGCTGCTTTTGAAATATCAATTAAAAGCTTCAATAAGTGACGGCCTTGAACACCCTTGGAAAGCATAAGACTGGAATGAACTTGTTGTAAAATTGGTTGTAACTTTGCCCTTTGAAGCGGCTATGATATTCGTAAGTTGTTGATGTACAACTATTGGTAGCGCGTACGGGAATCGAACCCGTCTTTCCGGATTGAGAATCCAGCGTCCTAACCGATAGACGAACACGCCACTTGAGCCATGTTACCTTTGCCGCCGAGGGCCTGTCAATGTCCGTGCTGACCGGGGTCAAGAAAGGCCATCGGCGCGAGGAGGCTCAGCATTTACGATATACGATTTGTGAGCGGGAGTCCGGCTCGGGAAGGACTTCGCAAATCAAATATCGTAAATGGAAACGGGCTGTTACTCGACGTCTTCGCCCAATTCGACGTTCCAATAAGCGAGGTCGATGAAGTGTTTCCAACTGTCGTGCCGGTGCAGGCTGAAGTTGATCTGCACAAACGGCCGCCACTTCGGCCGCTTGGGTTTGCGGATGAGATGCAGCCCGGCCTCCTGCGGCGTGCGGTTGGCCTTCTGGGTGTTGCACTCGATGCAGGAACAAACGATGTTCTCCCACGTCGTCGGACCGCCGCGGTCGCGCGGGATGACGTGGTCCAGGTTCAAATCCTTGCGGTCGCACACGCGGCCGCAGTATTGGCAGGTATTTTTGTCCCGTTCGAAAATGTTGTGGCGCGTGAACTTGACCTCCTTCTTCGGCAGCCGGTCGTAGATGAGCAGCAGGATGATGCGCGGCACGCGGACGCGGAAGGAAATGGCGCGAACGGACTCCTCGTGCGGCGCGTTTTCCGAAAGATCACGCCATTGATCGAAATTAAACGTGCGGAACGAGCCGTCGTCGCCGTCCAGAACCACCTGGGCATGGCCCTGAAACAACAGTGCGAGGGCGCGCCGGGCGGTGCAGACGTTGACCGCCTGCCACAGCCGGTTCAAGACCAGCACGTGCTGGGTTAGCGCAGTGTTCATGGCGCGTTTTAAGTGGCGAAACGATAACAGAACCGGCAGAACAGGTCAATCGGCGAGTCGGCGGCGTAGTTCTTCATTTTTCTCTTAATCTTAATCGTAATCTTGCTCTTCATCTTAACCGTTCTGGGTGCAGGATTAAGATTAGGATTACGATTAAGATGAGATTGCGAAGGCAGACCGAGACTTAACGGTCGGCGTTGCCAAATCACATCGGCTTGGAGTATTTTGCCAGCATGAAACGCCTGGCTGTATTTGTCGTTTTGATTTTGAGCCTGTCGCTGCCGGCGCGGGCGCAGGAGAATCCCGACGACCAATACCTCATCATTTACGCCCTCATGCAGCAGGCGGACACGTTCGACAATTCGGGAGAGCCGCGCCGGGCATTGGACGACTACGTCCAGGCGCAGAACGACCTGGAAAGATTCCATGCGGCGTTTCCGGACTGGAACCCCAGGATAGTCAATTTCCGGTTGGATTATCTGGCGGATAAAATTGCCGAGATGACCGCCAAGCTCCCGTCCCCGAACCCGCCGCCGCCCGCGGTCTCGGCGCCCGCAACACCAGGTGCAACACCAGGTGCGCCTCCGAGTGCAGCCCCGGCGGCAGCGGTTGCTGCCAACGCCGAGCTGGAATCGCAGCTCGGCGCCCTGCACGAGCAGGTCAAACAGTTGCAAACCGACAACGAGACGTTGCAGGCCAAATTGAAGGAGGCCCTGGCGGTGCAACCGGCTACGGTGTCGCCGGCCGAATTTGCCCAGGTGCAGGAGCAACTCCGGTTTTTGATGAAGGAAAATGATTTGCTGAAGGTGAGCCTGGGGCAGGGGAACGGCAACGCGGCGGCGGGCGTGGATGCCAAAACCTTCGACCTGTTGAGACAGGCACTCGCCGAGGCCAACCAAAAGCTGGCCGTTCAGACGGCGCGGGCCGACCAACTGGCACTGGAAAATCAGTCGTTGCAAACCCGCCTGCAGTCGTTGTTGACCAGTGCGGACGCCGCCGAGGCCTTGCGCCAGGAAAATGAATTACTCAAGAGAGAGGTGGCCGGCCTCAAGTCCGCCCCGGCGGCCGCCGCGCCCACCGCCATCCTGGACGCCGATCTGGCCCGGGCGCAGACCCAGATTGCCGCCCTGCAATCGGCGGCGGAAGTGAACTCGCTGGAAAAAATCGCGCTGGAAAATCGTGTAAAACAGCTGCAGGGCACGGCGGCGAACCCGGCGCCGGCGGCGGGACCCAGTCCGGCGGAATACGAGGCGCAAATTCGCGAGCTGAAACAGGAGCGCGATGATTTGCTGGCCCGGCTTGGCGACGCGAACCAGAAACTCTACGGTTCCAAAGGCCAGAACGCAGCGGCCCAGATTGACGCGCTGGCGCAGCAGGTGGACACGTTGCGCGCGCGGATCGCGGTGGATGAGGCGCAGCCGATTCCTTATACGCCGGAGGAGCTGGCCCTGTTCAAGCAGTCGGCGCCCCAACTGACCGCCAATCCCGACGCGGAGAAAAAATCCATTCAGGAGTTGCCCACCGGCGCGGCTTCGCTGGTGGCCGAGGCGCAGAATTATTTTACCGCCAGGGAATATGGCAAGGCCGAGGCGGATTATCAGCAAATTTTGAAACAGGATGAGAACAACGGGCTGGCCCTGGCCAACCTGGCCCAGATTGAGCTGGAGGAAAACAAGCTGGACGACGCAGACAAGCACATCCAGGCGGCGTTGGCGGAGAGTCCGAATGACGCCTACAACCTGACGGTCCTGGGCCGGATCCGGTTCAGCGAGGCGCGCTATGACGAGGCGCTCGACGCGCTGAGCCGCGCGTCAAAACTCGATCCGCAAAATCCGGACATTGAAAATTATCTGGGGGTGACACTGGCGCAAAAAGGGTTGCGCGCCCAGGCGGAAACGGCGTTGCGCCGGGCGGTGCAACTGGATCCCAATTACGGCGCCGCGCACAACAATCTGGCGGTGATTTACCTCACCCAGCAGCCGCCCATGGTCGAACTGGCGCGCTGGCATTATGAGAAGGCACTCGCCGCCGGCCAACCCCGCAACCCGGCCCTCGAAAAAATGCTGACCGACAAGGGCGCGCCCGTTTCACAATGACCAAACGGGATTGTTGGATTAGTGGATGACAGGGCGAAACCATGGCCATCCATTTATCCATCAATCCCATCATCGGTTAAACCATTGCTTGCCATGCTTCGCCAGCTTTCCCACGAACTGACCATCGCCACGCGCCATCGCGGTCTGCATGAGTTTACCCAGGAAGTTGAGGCGTGGGTGGGTCGGAATCAATTTAAGGAGGGGTTGCTGACGATTCACCTGCAACACACATCGGCTTCGCTGTTGATCCAGGAAAACGCCAGTCCGGACGTGCGGCGCGATTTGGAGGCATTTTTCAAACGGCTCGTACCCGACGGCGACCCGCTGTTTGAGCACACGTTGGAAGGAGACGACGACATGCCGGCGCATATCCGGACGGCGCTCACGACGGTGAATCTGGGCATACCGGTGCGCCAGGGGCGGCTGGCACTGGGCACGTGGCAGGGGATTTACCTGTGGGAACATCGGATTCAGGGGCAGGCGCGGCGCGTGGTGCTGCATTTCCTGGGCGAATGATTTATTGCCCTGTCCACCTCGTCCTCGTACTCGATGAGGATTTTCGATTACGAGAGCGAGGACGAGAACGATTGGGATGCGAATAAACTGGCCAAGTGCGGTGACTGATGGCAGGTTGCGCGGCATGAAATTTTCATGGTTGGCCGTTCTGACGGCGCTGGTTTTTTGCCTGGTTTTGGACAGTCACGGCCAGACAAACGTGACAGGTTTTGCCTTTGCCGGCCCGGAAATCTTTCCCATTGACCAGCAAATCGGCCTCCTGCACGCGGCGGATTTGAATGGTGGCGGGTTGAACGACCTGATTGTGGCCAACAATCTGCGTTCCAAAATCAATCTGCTCTACAACCTGACGGGCAAAACCAATCTCACCGCCGTCGCGGATCCGGCGGCGCCGCTGGACATCAACCAGTTGCCGCCCGGCTCGCGGTTTCGCATTGATTCCATTCCCGTGGATGAACACATCAGCGCGATGGTGGTGGCTGATCTCAACGGCGACGGCCGGCCTGACATCGCCTTTTATGGCGACGGCAAGGACCTGGAAGTGATTTACAACCAGGGAACCAACGGCTGGAGCGACCCGGAACGCTGGCACATTGACAACGGGCGGACGGATGCCAATGCGCTGGCGGACGGCGATTTGAATGGCGACGGGCGCCGGGACCTGGTGGTGCTCGGCGACGACGGCTCGGTGTATTTTTTGCCACAATTGGCCGACCACACGCTGGGTGAGCCGCAAAAAATTCCGTATTCGGGGACGCCGGAGGCCGTGCAGATCGTGGATGTGAACGGTGACGGGCGGAAGGATCTGTTGTTGGTGGATTGGGACAGCCCCACACCGTTTCGCTTCCGGCTGCAAAGCGTTTCCGGTCAGCTGGGACCGGAGGTTTATTTCAAGTCGCCGCCCATCCGTTCGTATTGTGCGGACACCCTGGATGGCACGGCCAAGAACTACGTGGTCACCATCGCCCAAAGTTCCGGCCGGGCGGAGGTTTCGCAATTCATCCGCAAGCCAGCCGAGCCGTTGTCCGGCGCCTTTCACCAGGGCCAATTCCAGATTTTGCCGTTGACCAAGACGGATGCGGCGCAACGCGGCATCTTGTGGGCCGATGTCAACGGCGATGACCGGCCGGACTTGCTCGTGGCCCAGCCCGACAGCGGCCAGATTTCCGTGTACCTGCAACAGGCGGATGGGTCGCTGGCCGAACCCCAGACGTTTCCGACCCTGGCCGGAGTGAGCCAGCTGGCGGCGGCGGATTGGAACGCCGACGGCAAGTCGGAAATTTTTCTATTGAGCCAGAGTGAAAATGCGGTGGGCGTGACGCAGTTCGACAAGCACGGGCGGCTGCCATTCCCGACGCTCCTGCCGATTGACGGCAAACCGCTGGTGATGGCGGTGGGCGCATTGCGGCCCGGCGCCAAACCGGCCCTGGCCATGATTGTGGACCAGAACGGGCAGCGTTTTCTGGTGATTCGCACGGCGGACGGCAAGGTCCGGACACAAAAGCTGAGTGAAACGTTCACGTCCAATCCCGTCGCCATGGCGGTCCAGGATGTGAATCAGGACGGGCGGCCGGATTTGGTGGTGCTGATACCCTATGAAAAAATCAAGGTCCTGTTGCAGAAGGCCAACGGGGATTTTGACGAGGAGGATGTGGACCCGCCGGGCGGCGCCATCGACCGGCCCTGGTTGGCGTCGGTGGATGAGGATGGCGACGGCCGGCAGGAATTGCTGTTGCCGCAGAAGAATTTCGTGCGGGCAGTCGTGCTGGAAAAGGAAATGGAAACCCTGGGTTCGACCAACCAGCCGGATTGGGTGTTCCGGGTGAAGGACCAAATCAATGGTTCATGGAGTGATTCGCGCATTGTCGGCGCCACGGCGCTGCCCAACGGCACAAACACGACCCCTTCCGTTTTTCTGCTCGATGCGGAACACGGGTGTTTGACGTTGTGTGAACGCGACGCGGCGGGTGTCTGGCAGGTCAAGCGCAACGTGGATTTGCCGGTCGCCGATTTCAACGGTTTGCAATCGGTGGCCCTGGGTGGGGCGAACCTGCACAGCATTGCATTTCTGGGCCAAAATGCCGTTGCCTGGATGCCGTTGGGGGGCGATGTCTGGGACCTGGAAGCGCTCGATGGTTATGACACTCCGGTCAAGGACGGTTATCTGAATGACGTGTCGGCGGGTGATTTGAACAACGATGGCCGCAAGCAACTGGTGTTTTTGGAGACCGCCCAAAATTATCTCGATATCGTCAATTTCACCCCGCAGCACAAGCTGGCGCCGGCGATTCGCTGGCAGGTTTTTGAGCAACACACCTTTCGGGGAGCCACGGACGCTTTGCCGGAACCGCGCGAGGCGCTGGTGGCGAATGTGACCGGCGGCAAGAAAAACGATCTGATCGTGGTGGTGCACGACCGGATTCTGGTTTATCCGCAGCCGTGACGTTACTGTCTTAACTGCGGCGGGCGGGGGCTGAAAAATCTGAAGGCCAGGCCGTCCGTGGTGGTGCTGCCGCTGTACACGGTGAAGTAAAAGTATTTGGCCACCTGGTCATAATCGGGCAGCAGTGAGAAATCCAGCCAGTCGCCCAGGCTCCCGCCCCACAACCCCGTCAACATGGGGTTGTCGCCAGACAGGGAATTGGGATCGTTTTTCAGGGCGGCAAGAAAAGCCCGCATTTGCTCGCCTTGGTTTTCATAGCCAAACAAACCGTTGCCGGTGCCGCCGACGTGTTGGGCGGCCTCTGCCAGACCATCGCTTTGACTCAGGGGTTTGATGTGGCTTTCAGCGCTTCGCAGATAATCTTCAATCATGGAGACGTTCCCCGAAAGGGCGACGTAACCGCCGCTGGCCGTGCAATAGAGCGAGCGTGAAGCGGCGGCTCCGGGACGCGGAATGGTATAGATTTTCCGGCCTAGAAAATCGCGGGTCGGCGGCGCATTCTCCTGCGAAGCGCCAAGCCCCAGGAGACTTTTTACGGCCAGGGCGGCCTGGTCGGGATGGGACGCGGCAAAGATAAAGATGGACGGCGCCTGGTTCAAGTCAGCCAGGGTCGTCCCCGTTGGTTTTTTCTGGTAGCTGATCCAGTCGTCACCCAGATTGCCGATCAGGTTCTTGCGAATGTCAAAATCCGGGTCCTGCTGTTGGGCGCTGGAATTGGCGATGTCGATAAACGAATTGAGGCTGGCGAGCGCCACGGGTGAAATATCGCCCAGCATTTTCAGGAGCGTGGTCCAGGATTGCTGGCCGTTCACGCGCCAGCGCCAGAATTTCACGGCGTCGGCGGGCACAAAGGTCGGCGGATTGGCGTCCTTTTGGATGGCGCTGATGATTTTGATGAATCCCTGCCGGGCCGATTCCGGCGCGGAAACGAAGAAGTCGGCCTCCGCGCCCTCGCGCGATTGGCGGCAGCTGAAGCTGATGCTTTTCAGACTGGTAAAGCCGGACGCGCCGAGGATTTGTTTCCACGGAATGGCCGGCATGGGATTGGGGGCTTCAGGGTTCGACCCCGCTTCCGGCAGATGAACCAGCACGTCGAAAAAGGTTTTGGCATTGAACCAGCCGTAATACAGCGGTGCGCCGTGAAATTGCGAGAGCCGGTCCGCGGCGAAAAAGGGATTATCGTTCAAGGAAGGATTGGAACCGCCGGTCAACCGCGCGGACACCGTATCAATGTCCTCCCGGGAATTGCCGGCGATCAACAGCGACGCGAACTGCCCGATAAACAGTTTGCCGGGCGGCGGGGGAGGCGGGTTTTCCTTGCCGAGCTCCTGAACCGGCTGGCGGGTGGGGAAAATTTTGGCCAGCACTCCGGGCACGTCGTTGCTGGAAAGCGTCACGACCGAAAAATCAATGCCATGCAGGGTTTCCGTCTGGAGTGGCTTGCCCGCGGCCATCCATTTTTTGCGGAGGCCGGCCAGATCGGTTTTGAGCACGTCGCTCTGGTTCCGGGTGTCGAGCAACAGCAGCACGCCGGGATTGACGTCGTTGCTGCCGTTCCATCCGTTCTGCGTGAGGGCCAGCGCGAATTGTCCCTGAGGCAGACTGGCAAAGTCATCCAGGTTCACACCCAGATCCCGTTCCAGCGGAGCAACGAATTCCGCGTCCCACTTGGCGACAAACTTGTCGTGAAACGGTTTCATGGCCGGGTCATTCCAAAAGAGCCACTGGGGCGACTGATGGCCGGCGGCACGCAACGCCGCACAGTCCGGGGCGGCGAGCAGGAACAGGGCATCCGCCGGCACCAGATTTTCAACGGGGGGAATCGCCGCCCACGCCGGGGTGGTGGCCGTCAGGCCCAGCAACGCAGCCAGAAACAGTCCTGGGAGTCTTGGGTTCATCTACTCGGCAGACTTGTGACTGGTGGTACCGGGCGGTTCAAGATACCGATAAGGCGTGTTGGGATTGTCGGTGGAATAAGCAAAGGCGTCGCGGTGGTCCAGAAAGTTCTTCACGAGTTCGACCGGAATGGCGAAACCCAGCCCCTCGCCGAACATGATTTTCATGTTGGTCACACCGATGACATTACCGGCCATGTCAAACAACGGGCCGCCGCTGTTGCCGGGGTTGATTTGCGCGGTGGTTTGCAGGTAAAGCTCGCCTTCCAGTTCGCGCGTCTTGGTGCTCAGGATGCCCTCGGTCACCGTGCGCTCCAGTCCCATCGGGCTGCCGATGGCGAAGACCGGGTCGCCCACGCTCAGCGCGTCCGAATTGCCCAGCGTCACGTATTTGAACTTCGGCGCGTTCTTGTCTTCAATTTTCAACAACGCCAGGTCGTGAAATTTGTTGATGGCCACGATGCGGACCTTCTTGTAAGACTCGCGATCGAGCTGGCCGTCCACCTGCCGGTAAACTTCAACGGTGATTTCCGTCTCGCCCTCGATGACGTGAAAATTGGTGATCAGGTAACCGTCCGCGTTGATGAAAAAGCCCGAGCCCAGTCCGCTGGGGGTGCGCACCTGCACGACGGCTTCGCCGATCTGTTTGACGAGGTCGCGGACATCACCCGCGGCGGCCGTGCGCCCGCCGTCGGTGTTGTAAAATTGCGCCGGGGCGTTGGCGTTGAGCAGCGGGGTGGAGGCGACCGTCAGCCGGTTCAGCGCGTTGCTGGCCTGCGAAATGTTGACGATGGCGCTGCGCGGCACGATCAACACCGTGTATCCCACGTCCACGACCACGGCGTCCGGTTTTTCAATAAGGATTTTGCCGCTGACGGCGTCGTTGCCTTTGAGTTGAAGGGTGTCGGCGAAGGCGGCGTTCAGACCACAGAGAATCAGGGCCAACCAGAAAAACTGTTTAGGCAACGACATCTGTGGAAAATAATGCACCCGCGGCGGTTTGACAAGCAAGCGGACCCGGATTTCAGCTAAAATAACCATTGCTACTTTCGGCGGATGGGTTATGCTCAAAATCCTTTTCGCCGGCAAGGGCGGGAGGAAACGGCCTTAAATTTCCGCATTCGAGTGAAGGCGGAGGCCGCAACAACATCAAACTTAATCCCGTGTTCCGCGGGATGGTTCGTCATCACTTGGTGGTAACGGACTCTCAACCAAAGGAAAATTGTGCTTAGCATTGGCATCAAAGAATTGTTGGAATCCGGTGTCCACTTCGGACATCAGACGCGGCGTTGGAACCCCAAGATGAAACCGTTCATCTTCGACGCGCGCAACGGC
>Ga0187855_10000376_pt1 | contig 39936 bp, 61 predicted proteins | sample June2016WEW_8_10_2_FD_132969 | JGI IMG/M metagenome (GOLD analysis project Ga0187855, IMG submission 132969) | Peatland microbial communities from SPRUCE experiment site at the Marcell Experimental Forest, Minnesota, USA - June2016WEW_8_10 | ecosystem: Environmental > Terrestrial > Soil >... | reverse complement strand
GAACCGAAGGTCAGAACTTCTCTGGTCAGCGGGTTCGCGGTGAGGTCATTGTTCACCGAAATGGTGCGCAGGCTGTCCGGAGTCAGGCTGCAACCGCAACATTCTAATAGCTCCTGGTTTGGATCGAGCACATAGATCATCGCGCAGATGTTGCCGCCCGAAGTCCCCGGATTGGTCAGATACACCGTTCCATCGGGCACTCCGGCTGTGTTGGCATTGGAAAAGTAGTTTACCTTAAACGTATCGGCCGGAGGCGGCGTTGCCGCCCAGATAATACTGGACGAGAGCACCACTCCGAGGACAGCTAAGGCTAGAGTCAGCAGTCGTGAAATTCGCGTTCGATTCATAGATCATCCTCCTAGGAAATAACCATTGGCGGCCGACATAACTAGCGACCGGTCACCTGCTGGAATATTATACAGACTTGCTCTGTCAAGCAAGAGGCGATTTCTGCTATTTTGTTTACCACCCTCGCTCGTGCCGCCTGGAGATGTCTTACGTCCGTAAGACACGAAGCGATCAATCGACCACATTTCAATTTGCGTGGCTTAGTGGGCGGACAGAATACGCCGGTGGACTCAATTCGCGCAGGGCACCCTCAATAACAATTTGGGATTTCAGTCGTCAACAGACAAATTCGGCAGAGGAGTTTCGTCGGCTTCGCGCGGTCGTCAAAAGAGCATGAGAAAAACGCCACTCGTTGCGTGGTCAGACTATACTATTTGTCGGAGGAAGAAAGATGCCTTACCTGAAAGTCCAGTCCAGGATGAGATTAACGCTGGTCCTTGCCGCGCTGCTGCTTGCGGCCGTGGCAGCCGCCTGTGCCCAAAACTCGCCGGCTATTACGGTGAATGTCGTCGTGCCCGGAAACACTCTGGGAAACTTCGGCAACCCATCGTGTTGCAGCGAACCCTACATACCGGCCCTCGCGGCTCCTGGGCCGGGGACCATCACCGTATCGTATATCAGTGGAACCGTGACTGATTCCGACGGGATAGACACCGGACCTAACGGTGTATATTGGAACGTCACTGGCAACCAGTTTCCGCTGCAAGAAGCCATGGGGTTCGCGGGGGGACCGGTAAACAATCTCGATGCCCTGATCGGTGTGTTTGTTCCGCAATCGCGGATTTCCCTCCCGGGATTCACTGCCACGGATGGCGCCAAAAACAATACCCCGGTTGGCATTCCGCCTTGCGGCCTTGTTTTTATCGGTACGGGACATACGTTTAAGGTAAGGGAGGCCGGGACGCTCTTCTTGGGCATCAACGACGACAATGGACAGAGCAACGGAGGGGCCTTTACCGTCAGCGTTACCTTCCGCGCATCCTCGGCACAACCCGGTATGTGAATTCTTGTTGCGCGCGGTAAATCATAGCGCGCCACCCGGCCCCCCGTGACGTTCCGGTCGCCAGCAGCTCGATGCTGGTCCGAGGGGCAATTCTGAGTATTGTGAGGATTCTGAGAAGTCCGCCGAATTTGTCCAAACAGCGGTAATCTTAGGCATGCTAGAATTCCTCCACCTGGAGGTGAATCGTGGAGCAGACAGAACCGTTGTTCCGTTACACAACAGTGAATCGATGGGTGGGCTGCCTGTGGATGGCGTGCGCGCTGGCGGTCCCGAGCGTGACTCGGGCTCAGGGGAGTGAGATTGTACTGTACAGCTTCACCGGGGGAGTAGACGGGGGTAATCCCCAAAGCCCTTTAATCCGCGACTCAGCGGGTAATCTTTACGGCACAACGCGCGTCGGCGGTGCGAGCAATCAAGGCGTCGTATACAAGCTGGATGCCACCGGGCATGAGATGGTCCTGTACAGCTTCACGGGCGGCGCCGATGGAGCGCACCCCTACGCCGGGCTGATCCTCGATTCGGCAGGTAACCTCTATGGCACCACCTATCGCGGCGGCCCAGCCAATGCGGGCGTGGTCTACAAGGTGGATGTGGCCGGCTTTGAGACCGTGCTGTATGCCTTCACCGGCAGTGCCGATGGCGGCAATCCGTATGCGGGTGTGATCCGCGACTCGGATGGCAATCTCTACGGCACAACTCTGTACGGCGGCGCAGCAAACGCGGGCGTGGTGTACGAGCTGGATGCGACCGGCCATGAAACGGTGCTCTACCCCTTCACCGGCGGTGCCGATGGCGGCAATCCGTATGCGGGTGTGATCCGCGACTCGGCCGGTAACCTCTATGGCACAGCTCACAACGGCGGCATAAACCCCTTCGGCACGGGCGGTTTGGGGGTGGTGTACAAGGTGGATGCGACCGGCCATGAGACGGTTCTCTACTCCTGCCCGGGCGGGGCCGATGATGGCTGCCGCTATCCGGTTGCTGGTGTGATCCATGACTCCCACGGCAACCTCTATGGCACTACCGCTGAAGGTGGCCCTGGCTGCCTATACGGTTGTGGAGTGGTGTTCAAGCTGAACTTAACTACCTGTCAAGCGTTAGCTAGTCAAACTTGTTGATAACGCTCTACCTTGTTGATTCAACGATACATCTAGCTCTAACCCTAACTTCGATCAAATTTTGTGAAACGATGTGAATTTAGCCGTTTGGTCTAGTTTTGTCTAGGCAGGTGTATGCTGGCCACATGAGCTTAACCATCTATCGGAATCACGACGGCAACAAAGAATGTAAGGCGAACTTGGAAACGCTTTTTTCCAACCTAAAACCCTCTGCACGCAAAAAAGCAATGCGCAAGTATCGGGCCTGCGATTGCCCTATTTGGATGTACGGTTCGACCGATACCACCAGCTACCCTCGCAAGAGTACGGGCCTGAAAGATTGGACGGCGGCTGAATCCTTAATGGGCAGCATGGACTCCAAAGCAACCGAGACGAAGAACGAAGGTCCTGCACTGAAAGACGCAATAATCCTGTACCTGGATTCCCGAACCGACGTTGCGCCCGGTACGCATGAACAGTATGAAGCCCTGCTAGGCGTAACCCGAGACGAAGACGGCAAGTATAAAACGGCAACCACGGGCCTGCTACCATACGCACAAGCTAACAACATCGAGCTTGCACGAGAGCTAACGGTTGATTTCGTCGAAAAATTCAAGGTGTACGGCATGGGCGATATCAAGAACAGCACGAAGAAAATGCGTTTCGCCAAGATTCTGCACTTTTTGAAAGCGGCTAAACGTCGGGGTTGGATTCTGGTAAACCTGATAGACGATCTCGAACGGATACACGTTAGCGCCAAAGGTTCGCAACCCTTTAACGTTGTACCCGGTATGACCGAATGGAACGAAAACGAAGTTAACAAGGTCCTGGAAATGGCCGGTACGCTCGTTAGCCGTTCCGGTTACGGCTCGAACCCGGCAACGTTCCGGCTGCAATGCGAACTCATGAACGAAACGGGTATGCGGGTATCCGATACGATCAGTTTCAACCCTCGGTTATGCCTTCGGTACAACGGTCTTTGGAAGTACCTTTACTACCCCAAAAAGCAACGCCATTCAAAGCAACCGAGACAGGTAGCCGTGTACCTCACCGACCGTCTCAAGTCCGCTATCGAGTCGTGCGTTTGGATGTCGCCTGAGTTGCCGTTTGCCTATTGCGGGCCGATTTACCGCTACCCCGCAAAACCGGCAACAGGCGAAGACGACCTAACCGAAAAGCTGGCATTGGAAGTTTACAAGCGGCTGCATTCTACCATCGGGCCGAAAGCGGGCGTTTTGAATTGTCGTCCGCATCGGTTCCGTGACACGTTCGCCGTTCGTTTGATTATGGCGGGCATGTCCTTAACGAATGTTTCCAAAGCCTTGAACCACTCCAATAGCAAGATCACCGAAGAGTACTACTTGTGTTGGTTTGAGGCCCGGACGAAAGATTTTGTTAGCGAGTTTCACGGGATCATTTCAACACTGCACCCGGCTGTACTCGAAAAAGCCGCCTAGTTTCGATCCAGGACGCAGAAACGCCCCAAGGTCTTTAGCGGACTCTGGGGCGTTCGTGTTTTTGCACGATGGTATCGGGCGGCTAAACCGTCGCCGGTTGCAGGGCGGGCGTTGTAGCGCTACCGTTGGGTGTTTTACGGCTCGTCTTTGGTCTCCGTTTGGCCTTCGCCGGTTCTTCCGGTTGGTTCATTCGGTTAATAACCCGGTTGAATGCCGACTCTGATACCGTGGTCGTCACGTATGCCCGCTTACCCGAGTATTGGCCGGGTCCTTTCAGCTTGAGCACACCCGGTTCGTTTCTGAAAAGCCTGCGGACGGTGAAATCTGAAAAGCCCGTAGCTTCCGCTATTTCCTTGATCGTATAATGCCGTTCTATCATTGCTACCTTGTATGACAAAAGAAAGTCTGTTACCCATTCGATTCTCCTGGATTGGATTGAAGTACTCTTTCAGTGTGGCACGACCCGCAGAAATGTCAACCCGACCACACACAACTAGGTACGACTATGTTGGTACGTCTATTTTGTGAGCCATGATCGCATCTCAAAGTAGCTGAGATGCCATCTCACAGTAGATGAGATGATTAGATACAACGCCCAACCTTGACGTAAGGCCCGCTATGTGATAACCTGTTGACGACCGTAAAGAAAGGGAACTTATGACGAACATACACGTACTCGGGAAAGGAACCAAACCCATGACCAGGTTCGAGGTAACAGTAGCAGCGAACGCACCCGTATACAAAACGTTTCAGGTCGCTGCCGAGGATTTAGGCGAAGCGCAGGCAACCATGATGCGCTACCTAGCAGGCGACGAAGGTATCACTATCATCGGTTGCGTAGTGGACGGCGAAGAACTTTCGATGGAAGAGCAATTTGATAGCGCTACGCTCGCAATGAAAGCAGACGGCTGGTCGGTTGCAGCGATACCAAGCCCGGAGTTTCGGCTAGTCAAGAAACTGGATACAGGCGAAGTCGTACCGCTCGGCAAGTAATGACGCTGCATTGACTAGCTGGTCGTGCGGAGCTTGCGGGGCGAAATTGAAAAAGGCGGGCGAGTGAGGAATTCTGCAAGGACCGGGCGGCGGCTTCTTCAGCGGGTTGGTTTCACAAGGAATAATGCTCGTCGGGCAGATACCTGATACCGGGTGTTACGTGTTTACCGTTGATGACGCAATTCAATTCGGCAAGAGACTTGGCTGACGAACCGAACAGAACGACGCCAAAGTATTTCTGTCGAAGTTCCGTAGTCTCAATGATCTCTCCAGCACGACCAATTCCCCAACTGTGGTTCCACCATATGCGGTCGTAGAGACCATATCCGGTTCCGATTGCCAGCACTTCCTGTCGATAGAAAAGCAAACTTGCATTCTGGTGGCAATGTTGATCCTGCATCATTGTGAGCTTACTGGGGCCGTGGTGCAGGTAGCCAGCTTCGATTACCATCTCGATCAGCGTCTCATCTGCTCGTGATACGCTTGGGGGAATCATTACACTATCCCCGGCGATACTCAACAGGACATTGCGGAGAGTTTCGGCTTGCTCTGACTGCATAGCCTGCGCAAATGATCTCGGCGCCTTACGTTTTACTCTCGTTTGACTCATCTCTCAATCACGCTCTCGGTTCATGCGGGATGCGGCTCCGGGTTGGGATTCCGAAGCCGCTCCAGCTATCACGCAACCTCTTCCGTTTCGGTTGGTTCAACGGATGTAACTTCTGTGTGGTGTAATCGAAAGCTAGTTACTTCGCCTACAACGTCGCCTACGTCTTCGATTTCGCCGCCCAACCAGTGACCCAAACTGTCTACGTCTACATCTGCTCGCCAAGCCTCAACGGCATCGTGAAAATGCCTGTCTACGTGATTGTCATTGCAAACGACTAGACACTCTACGTCTATTACGATTTGCGCTTCTACTTCATACTGCTGAGTTGGTAGTTTCATATTATAAGTCGGATCTCCTTTGATCCACTTCTTCAGTCTTGCACGGCTTTGAAACTTGTCAACTTCGCTCGATCACGCTCTGGGCTGTCAGCGGGGCGGGCCTGGGGCGGCGTCCGGTAACGATGACAAATAATCGAACAGCCGGTCTACTTCCGTTGGCTTGGTCAACCACCGTTCAAACTCGGCCAAGTTCCGCTCGATTTCTTCTTCGATGGCCGAAACCAAGATCATCTCGCCGGATACCAAGCGCTCGATGTGCCGGTTCACGACTCCCAAGCGCCGCCAGCACGTTTGAGCTACTTCTTCGGAGATGTCTTCTCCGACCAACTGGACTTGCTTGCGTTTTTGAATGAGGTCGTCGATTGTTTGGGTGTTCATATTTTGATGGGCCGGGGTCTTGCCTACGTCTGCATGTTGTCCCGGCCTCATGCTTCAGAATTGCACGGCTTGTCAGAACGTCAACGACGCATCTTGATCGCCAGGGCCTCTTCTACTATCGAGTCGCAGATTTCGCACTCGCATTGGTCCCATCCTTGTGCCTGGAGCACGTTTTGGAACCAATGGATCAAATCCCGCAGTTGTCCTCTGTGGAGCGTGGCTAGGGTCGCACTGATTTTCTCCTTATCATCCCAGAACACTTGCAGTACGGGTACGAGTTCGGCTGGCGCTTCCAATCGGAATAATAGCGGGCAGTGTACTGCTACGTCTTCGTCTTCATCTATGTCATCTATCAACTGTTCCTCTATGAGCGTTTCATCTATGAGCGTGTGGATCATCTTCTTCTCTCCTTAATGTGATTATCCGATAGAACCATCGGCTAACCCTAGCTTACGACGAATCGGAAAACTGTCAAGCGGGCAGTCTCATAGACAGGATTGATACGTCTTTGTGTGGCCAAAACGGCACAGTTGCCCATTTTCAAAAGGGCGCTACAATGAGTGGTGTCTACGAAGAATAAAAGCAATATCCTTAGACCCCTAAGAAACGCTCTGGAGGATTGCACGACGAGATCCGATACGGTCGAACCGGTTTTGGTTCGACCAACAACCAATCGAGATTATCTACGGTCCACCTCGAAATGATCGCCATGACCGACTTCATCCACGTCGGCGTCTATTGGTTGGCCGATCCCCCAACACATGCGGGCTACGAAGGGAACGTCCAATTCGACGCAAGGTCTTTCCCTAGCTGGATCTATTGCATGATCCAAGCGCTTTCATGGACCGCCTGGAAACTCTTGTCCATGTAAACCATCGTTTCACTGGTTGTGCAGACCTTCCCGCACGCCTCGCATATTACCTGGAACCCTTCGGTGATGTTGTTAGCTAATCTCATCGTGCCGCCATCCCACGCTGCCGAATTATCGGCCCGATTCAAGGCACGCAAATGAACGAACCGCCTAAATAGTCGCAAGCGACTATCAGGAAACAGTCGCAGCCACACTTCCATACAGACCGTTCCACACCAGCCAACCATTCCAGTTCCAACGCATTGCCGTACCGTTTACTGCACGCCTTCGATGCAAAGAGTAATGGACCCGCACTTTCTCCGAACGCCACTAACCAAAGAAGGATCGATGCGACCCGTGCGTCACTGAAATTGCGCTTCGAAGCCGAGTGGACCATGTTTTCAGACGGCAATGCGCAGATCAAACATCATGGATCGGCGGCGCAGGTTCCTGTATTGAAACCGGGAGAAGTTTGCCAGCACTGCGGTCAGGAGACGCCGAAGGAGGCGAAAATATGAGACGACGCTTGGTTGACTGGTTTTGCGGTAGAACGTTTTGGCCTTGCACTGGCGTAGCAATACTAGGTGCCGTCGCCTTTCCCGTTTGCTTTGTGATTATTGTATACGGTGTAGTAAAACTTATCTTTGGGACATGAACATGAACGAACCGACACCCATAACGTATCGCATGTTGCACGATCACGCTGCCGGTATGGGGTTGTCTGCCGAGTTCTTTGGAATTGACCCTGACGCTCCGGTTGTCTGTAATTGCAACTGGGACGAAGGCCACGAACCAAGCTGTGATATTGTTGCGGCCAATCGGTTACTCATGGGAAAGTTATGAACAATGATCCGTGGGACAGAAAATTAGATCGGCCTTACGTCGTGCTGTCGTTCTTGACCGGCTATATGGTCGAAACTGCCGATGAGTACTTGGGTATCGATTACTTCGTGCCCAGATCGAAGCAACATGTCTGGGAGCTTACGCCGGAGCTTGTCGAAAGCTGGAAACAGGAAGCGATTCAGATGGGCGTACCGGCAGTGGTTTTGGAGCCGCCACCAAGAATAGTGGAATTGGCGAACAGCGACAAGTTTTATCAGATGGCGGTTCGTGCGCAGGCAGAACGGGACCGGCAGATTTTGGCCGAAATGAAAGCCGAAGAGAATTGAGGTCGTCGTGGAGATCAAAGCGATCCTGATAAAAGGGAAGTTCGACGAGCGGGACTGGCGGGAACTACGTTGCGACTATTTGGGGATACAATGGTTTTTGACTCCACGAAGTGGCTTTACCTGACCGAATGACCCTCGATGCTCCTTTATGATAAGCTCCATCTCAAAAGCGGGGATCGTGATGAGATTACCGTGCGGGAGCGCTGGTGAGACATCGGTGTTGTGGTTTGTTCCAGCCGGTCGAAGTGTAGCGTGCGGAAGAGGCGCTGAGTTAAAATATCTGGGCACGGAGATCGGGTGGGATGAGCATACACACCCGGTTGCTTAGGACGGTCGAGAAAGTTCTGGGGACCACAAGATTGAAGACCGACAAACATCGAAGTCCATTACAGGTCAAGCAGGCAGTGAATTCAGTGAAGGCGTTTCTGGCTAGGCGAGACCGCTACGAGGAATGCGGTCTGATCTACAAACGTGGCGTATTGCTTTGGGGTCCCGAGGGGTCTGACAAAGGCGTCATCATTGCTGCGCTCGTGGAAGAAGTTGTTGCGAAGCACGATGGCATCCACCTGTCCTTTGGTAGAGGCCCAGAACTCATGGAAATGGAACTTCGGCAGGCCCGCCAAAAGGAACCAGATCGTCCCATTATCGTGATCCTAGAAGACATCGATGAGATTATTGCCAAGTTTGGTGAGGCCATATTAGGCATGTTGGACGGTGAGAACAGGATCGCCAATGTGGTCTACGTTGCTACCACAAATCACCCGGAACGCCTCGGTGCAAGAATCGTGAACCGGCCTTCGAGATTCGACGAGCGAATCTTGGTCGCCTAGCCGATTTCAACGGGCGTGAATTGGGACGAGGGACGTGGCGACCTCCTGCTCATCTTCTTCGAGCCACGACAGGACTTCTCTAATGCACGAAGGCGACAGGCACTCGGTCTTGCCCACGAACCGCCATTGCTTTGGAAACACCTGAAAGGTTTTGAAACGGCTCAAGAGTTTTTGTTCAAGCAGAAATGCGTGATACAAGGGTAACGACCTCGATGCCAGCGGCCACCACGAGTACTTTCGGTACCCGCTTTTGAACCTAGATTTGGTGCTGGTGCGGGTTATGCCGATCTTCAGGAATATTTCTTCCGTCCTGCGAAACTCGATTATGTAGAGTGTCGCCGAGTGGTTCTTCATGTCAGGATGGAGGACGAAGAACTCGTTACTGTAGCCGCCCTTGGCAAGCAATCGTTTCCGGTCGTTTGCGCATTGAGGACAGCCATGCCCACGCAGATGTGAGGCAGGCGACTGTAGAAATCCTCCGTGAACAGGGCAGACGATCAACATTTTCTTTGCAGCCGCTCTGTATCTGCCGTAAGCGTACTTCGTTCCGTGGATCGCCCTGGCCCGCCTGACGAAATGTCGTTTGGCCTGATGTTGATAGTGGTTGGTGCATCGTGGACATCCGGCTCCTCGGAGATGCGGATAAAACGAAACCAAGAACGGGCCATGAATCTTGCAGGTCGCCTTGATGCGGGCCTTCGTGTCGGTCAGGCTGGCAGGGTCGTATGTATAGTTGTCGCCGTGGACCGCCTGTAAGCGACGAATGGTCTCTTCAACTGGACGCCGCTGGTTCCCGGCACAGTGCTTGCAGTTTCTACCCGACAGATGGTTGTACGGGATCTGCTCGAATGGTCCGTGTACAGCGCAGATGATGACGACCGGTGTGGAACTGTCCTTATATTCGGTCTGAGCGTAGCCGTAGCGATGGCCGTGAACCTGACGTGCTCTCGCAGTAAACTCTTCCGTGCTCAACCTTCTCACGGAAATATTTATTTTTAGTGGTGGTTTGGCGGTTCACAAAAACTGACTCCAGGCAGTGATAGGGAGATCAAAGCGCAAAGGAAGAGAAAAGGGTACCGTTTCACAATTGGGGGAAGCGCCCGAACGAGCCGCCCACGGTTAAGCTAGGCTGTGGCTCCGTCGCAGGAAGTCCCTTAACCATTCGAGCGGCATCTGCCATTCTGAAATCAAAGCACCATCGTCGGCGCTCACAGTCTTCCGGTCTTCTATGTAATCGTAGAGCGAGTCTACATCAAATGGAGAGGGTAGCTGTTCATAAAACCGCAACTGGTTCTGAACATAAACCGTTTCATCGGAGAGATAACAGGGCCACCAGACAAAATGCAAAGCGTGGCTTGGTGGAACGAACGAGGTCACGAATGCCGACTTTGCTTCGCCGTCAATGAGCCTTTGAGCGGCTTCACGCCACTGCTGCAAATATTGGGATTGGCACCAGTGGGAGAGCGAAGCAACAAAGGTTTCCTGGAACTCGCCGATCTGGAGCCTTCCGTAAACAGCAGACACGCCATCATCTGGGCCAGCCGGGGCGTCACTCGAAAGCCGGATATCGAACATCACTCCAGAGTAACCCGAGTTCGTTCTGCTCATTTGTCCTGGAATGTCGATGGCAATCTTTGCACAATGGCAGTTTTCGTGATCCATCGTGCGAGACCCGCCGCCGTTCGAGTTTCCTGCGGCTCCGTTAGCGTTTTTCCTACGGGGTCGTTGGTGGCTGCTGGCCGGTGGCGCTCGACAGCCGCAGGCCAAGGCGGTCGCACGGCGCATCGATCAAATCCTGCTGGACCCCGACGTAACGCTGACTCGTCACCAAGCTGGCATGTCCTAATGAGAACTGAATCTGCTCGATGGGTGCTTTTCCTTTGTGAGCGAGGCGGGCGAAGGTTCTTCTCAAGTCGTGCGGCGTGATCGTCGTCCGCAACTGGCCAGCGTACCGTTTGACTGCCACGAAGACACTCTGGGCGCTCATGCCTTTGCCGGATAGGCGATCTGCCTTGTTCACCGGGAGGAAGATCCGGCCCGTCTGCACACCAGCCGCCACGGTCCAATCGTCGAGTGCTTCTTTCGCCCACGAAGGAACCGGCACCGACCGGATTCGCCGTCCTTTGCCACGAAGATCGACAATCACCGAGCGACCTTCACGTTCCTGTACGTCCTCCAGGGTAAGCGAGGCGGCTTCCTGACGGCGCAGTCCACAACCGATCAGAATTGCCAGCAGCGCTCGGTCCCGCTTTCCCTTTAGCGTATTCAGATTCGGCGAGTTGATGAAGGATTCGGATTCCGGTGCGGTTAACCAGTTCCCGATTCGGACACCCTCTCGCTTCATGCCCTTGACCCTGCCGATTGCCGCCGCCACTTCCGCCGATAGTGCTCCGTTGTCGGCAGCTTCGATGGCCAGCCGTCGTATTGCCGTCAGGTATAGATTGATGGAAGACGACGATAGGCCCGATGCGATCAGGTGCGACCGAAACGCCTGCACAGTTGCCTTGGTGAATCCGGTAGACGGGCGCTCGGATTGGACCCACGTCACGAACCGATCAATTCCACGCCCGTAGATTCGCTTACTTTCCATGCTGGTAACCGAATCGAGCACGACCGGCCTGATCCGCCTTATGACTTCTATTTGATCGGTGGCGGTGGGTTCCATGACTCCATTATACATTGCGGTAGTTCTTCTTACCATAACCAAGTCGTAAGAAGAGTACTACGCTAACAGCGGGGAACGGTCAACGAATGGTGGAGTGTCATCTATTTCTGAGATGCGATCTCCAGCTAGTCTGAGATGGCATCTATGACAATCACAGGTGCCATGTTGAAGTAGGTCAGATGCATTCAAGCCGTGTTTTATCATATCTTCGATTCTATTGCACATTAGCATTCCGCCAGGGCCGTTACCATCACTCCAAGCCCATGAGACGCACCACGAGAGTGTATTGGCCAGGAATGGGCATCGTGCAATGTGCCCGGTCGCTACTTCGATCATTTCTTAAATCAAGAAGTGGGTTCTTCGCAAAGCTCTAAATACCACCGGACGAGAGGGCTGCACTTCTCGCCAGGGACAACAAGATGAACCAACCACCCAACACAATACAACAGCGCCTTCGGGACAAACTACTTGATGCCGTCGCTTTCCGAATCGGTCAGGAAGTGGAAGATACGATGCCAGCCGACATTTCACCGGACACTCGCAAGGCAATTCTCGCCGAGATCACTCCACACACCCGCTTCACAATGTCACGGTTAACCACCGACGAGTTGCAGAACGACCGTTGCATAGAGCATGAGATCCAGAGCACCCTGCGTATCGCTAACGGCTTCGTGGACCGGATCAGAGCGCAGCGTAGGCGGTCGCAATGACAACGGAGACGAGCACGGAAGAGTTGGTCACCACGGCTACCGTTCAGATTTGCTCGGCCTGCGAGGGATCTGGAGCTTGGGACCTGTGGGATATTGTGCCTTGTGAAAACTGTAACGGGACCGGCCTGATTCGAGGGGATTCGGCCAGGGCGTTACCAGAATCGTTGGCACCGGGCGAATTTCAAGCGGACGACAGAGGAATGTGGCCTTTCGGTGCGGCCAGACCGTACAATCCACGTCTGATCTTGACGACCTGACCATCCCCACACAGCCGCTTTAGGCGTTGCTTGACTGTCTGGACATCCCGATCAGCCTCGATGGCAATCGCTGTAGGTGTGGCACCGGCAGGGCCGAACTTCTTGAGCGCCCATAGAATTCTGTTGGCGGTTTTGGTCCAGTACTTTTTGTTCTTCTCTTCGGCCTGACGCATACGAATCTGTGCCGTGTACTTCATCGCCTGTGCAAATGTGGTAACCCTGTAGACCGCCATTGCCATGAAGTCGTATTCTGCTCGATTGTGTTCACCCCACGCCTTGATGACCGCTTCTGTTTCAGCCTGAGTAAAGCCGCCAGCCAGACAGCGAACCGTGATCGCCAGTTCGTCATTCCGTTTCCGTTGCGGTCGATTCGAGTAAATTGTCGGCGTCTTCTTCGTCCAAAGCGCCGGGAACGGGCCGCTGTTTCCGTCCGAGCAAAACCAGAGCCACCGCAACTTCTTGGCGTGGAAGCTGTGACCCCTTTTGGTGCGGTGTCCGTGGTACTTGCGGCAACCGGCCATGAACAACTTGTACGGATCGAACAGTTCGGCGTCGGAACGGTTGTCAACGGCGAGAATGCGCTCCCGAAGTTTACTGGACGGCCCAGGTGAGTTGGCGTTGACCGAACCGGTATCTGGCTCTGTAGTTGACGGCTCGAAGAAGCTCGGATTGAAGCTCGGCAATGATGGCGTCGAGATGGTCGATGTGTTCGGCATAGCGTTCATCGTCGTCGGTCGTCATCGGCTGTGGTGGCGGAAGGGTTGGCTCGTTCCAGGGCTTCTTCAGCCGCTCGAATGAGGAATAGGGTTCTTGATGGAAGGGCTTCTTCATGGACGTGATGGTCTATTCTATCTAGCAGTTGCCACGGCACGTTGAAGGAAATCATGCGGACGGGAGTGTTATGGGTGCGTTTCATACATCTATATAGACCGGGCCGACTTGAAATGTTTTGGTGTGGCAGGGACTACTTCTTTACGGTACCAGCGATCTCGGATTCGTCAAGTAGTGACGATTTGGGTGGTAAAGAACTTACAGTTAGTATAGGTTCTATAGAGAATATTATATTCTTCTACCCAAAACGTCACTTTGATGGTGGTCTTGAGATTGCGGCTTCAGGTCGGCTTCGCCGCCCGTCGCCGCCGTGCCGGATCTCGTGAAACCATCAACTCCAATATCGGTACACCATACTGGCATCAGGTCTTCAAGGAGAACGGATAGCCGACCGTAAGAACCACTGGTAGATCTAAATCCACACTGGATACAAAGGTGACGCCCTCGCCTTCGGGGTGAAACCACTGGAACCGACGAAGATCCAAATCCACACTGGAGAGAAGGTGACCCCTCGCCTTCTGCGTGAAACCACTGGAACCGACAAAGGTCCAAATTTACACTGGAAGGAAGGTGACGCCCTCGCCTTCGGCGTATCATTCACATGGACCAGAAATAGACCTTTACACGCAAGGAGACGAGTCTCGTCGCCTTAAGGCTCCGAGACCGCCAACGGCGAGTCCATTATATTCTTGGCACATCGTCGAATACACACGAGAACGGCATAATCAACGTTCGCCTGAATTGGGCCTAGCTAGATTACAATTATCGGCCTTCCGTGACAGCTTCTCCACTGCCTCCACGTTGCCCTCTGATGGCCATACAATGACCGTGGTGCGGTCGGCGACGGTTCCGGCAGTCTTGGGGCCTCGAATACTGACAGCGGCGCTACGGGGCTGCAAAAAGAATCGGACTGGCTCCTGTTGATCGAGGCTTGTGATCGGATGGACCGGGCAAAACGCATCTCGCCGAGCGTTGGTCCCTACTATTTCTTTCTCTTCTTCTTTTTTTCTTCTTACGAAGGATCTTGCCATTCCGCCCGACCTGCACAGTCTCGACGCTGTGTGACAATGGGCCAGCCGCTACGAAGGCTGACCTCGGCTTCGGCTTCAGCGCTTCAATCATGATGGGCGGCATGGAGAACACCAGTTGTCGAAGGAGCCAACCCACCAGCGCCGGATACCGACTCGACCGGCGTTTCTCATGTAGACTAAGAGAAGAACCATGCCAACGTCGAAGACGAAATCGCACCTGAACGAGCGCCAATGACCGAAGACAACAAGGAAAAAGCCACGGCGGTTGCGGTCGCAGGTGTTGGTGCGGGAGTTGGCGGTGCTGGCGGGGCCACTGTTGGCGTTCTGGAACTTGCCGCTCAAGGCGCTGCGACCGGCCTAGCGGCGAGTCTCGTCATTGGATTGGGAGCCGCCGCTGGTGCCGGAATTGCTTACGGGATCTATCGGTTTTTCAAGAAACGCAAGTCGTGAAGAAGCGGGATTGGAGGTTTATGAGTATGGCGTTAGCAGGGCTACTCTGGCTGGTCTTCTTGGCCTGTATCGTATTTTGGATCTGGATGATTGTAGATTGCGCCACCAAAGAGCCGAGCATCGGAAATGACAAACTCGTATGGATTATTGTCATCGTGTTCACCCAGATCATTGGTGCGACGATCTATTACTTCGTCAGGCATTGTCCAAGAGTCTTCGCAGAGGAGGAAAGAGCTTCGGTTGTTCCGCAGCCCAACAATATTGGGCAGTAGCGTCCGCTCCATCGCACGGGTCGGGTTGAGCGATTGTGGAAATGCGCCCGAACGATCTCCTGTACTCGTGGAAGATCGGCCACCGTGGTTCCTTGCGGCAGATCGATGATTTTCATCCCGCCACTGATGCCATCAAGACCGACCTCGGCATTCTCTTGCTCGTCGTGATGAAGACGTAAGGCTCGAATGTCGGCGTGCGAAGCCCAAGGAATTCCGGCGAGATCGACGGCATTATTTTTGAACATGTGTGAGCCTGGATTCCGGCAAGCCGCAAAGCGCATGACTCAGCCGCTTTTCCGATGCGTCCAGGATTTCGAGATCGCCGAATTCATCGTTGTCTGGCGCTCCCCAGTATTCTCCGTCCTTCTCGAATTGATGAAGGTGGCTATCGGTCCAGCCCATGACCGCTTGCTCGGAACCTGGATGCGCCGCCAGATCGGTGGTTCGATGCCAAGGAGCGTGATCTTCAGTTGGTAGAGGGACGGCTTCGGCTTCGTGGTAGGCATGAAGTCAAAACAGAAACCAAAAAATGTAACCGCACTTCGTACAAATATAGTTTTTGGCCTTGTCTGCTGCCCAGGCTAATCCGAAGAACTCGGTGCCACGACTGTTCAGAAGTGAACCCCGCTCATGATAGCGCTCGTTACCGCATACAACGCACGTAAGCGGTTTGCCATCAAACGTAACCCGTATCGAGCCGTCATCCTGCTGGTACTCTTGAAGATCCATACCGGTTCAAGTCTACCACTTTAAGAGTGCGTCACAATCAAGGTATGGACCTGAAGCGTCTGCTGTTCATCATTGCCATTGCTCTGCTGGTACTCGCCTTCGTCGTCCATCGCTCTCGTCAGGCGTCCAGGGGCTTGAACGTCGATCCTCACGCCGCCAGCGAGATCGAGAAAGCCAAACGACGGTGAGTGTTCGACGCACGCAACGACGGCGGCGGCACGATTCGAATCGGAGCCGGTGCTCGAAATCTCGGCGGCATTCGGTCGTTGCCATTTTGGATCTCGTCCCTTTCTTTTCGTGCGGCAGATCCAGATCCAACCGCAACGAAACGCTGTGAGAAAATCAAATCACGGTGCCCCTTCCCCGTCTCGAACCGATGCCGTTGAAAGTTCTTCGTGAGCCATTCGATCATCCCGACTGGCTGTTCGAGATCAAGTACGACGGATTCCGGGCGCTGGCCTACATCGAGCACGGCTCCGTTCGGCTCGTTTCCCGCAAAGGGAACGTCTACAAATCCTTCGACACCCTCTGCGGAAAAATAGCCGAGTCCGTCCGAGTTCAGAATGCGATCCTGGACGGCGAGATTGTTCACCTTGACGCCGCTGGCAAGCCGCTCTTCTACCCCCTCGTTCGACGCAGGTCGCCGCAGCAATTCGTCGCTTTCGATGTTCTCTGGTTAAACGGGCGAGACCTCAGAAAGACGCCGCTGTCGGAGCGCAAACGGCATCTGCGGTCGGTCGTGCCAGCCGGGTCAGCGACGGTCCTGTACGCAGACCACATCGACGCCAACGGCACGGAACTATTCCGAGCCGTTTGTGCCCAGGACTTGGAAGGAATAGTCGCCAAGCGCAGGGACGGGCTGTACACACCGGTAGAAACCACCTGGGTGAAGATCAAAAATCCCAAGTACAGCCAAATGGACGGACGGCGGGAGTTGTTCGAGAGGCGACGGTCGGTGTTGGCGTAGGTGTTGATGGACGGCAGAAGCGACGACACTAGCACTGGATTGCTTTGTGCGCCCGAAGGACCTGCTGGATAAAAACCAGAACAGCGTTCTTTCCGGCCCCGTTAGTGAGCACACGGGCCACTTCGGACCCGGAGTACAACACATTGCTGTAAATCGTCTCGGCTAACATCATGTCGCTCTTGGAGCCGACCATTTTGTTGATCTCTTCGTCCTGTTGGCGGCAATCACAGTCGCCTTCACAGCCTTGATGGTTTCCAGTTTTGCACGCATCGCAAGTCATGATCGTTGCCTTTCACTCCATCATCGAAGTTCGCTTGAGCACACCGCACATCTGAACTGCCTCTCGACGTGCTTGGTCGAAATTACCGTCTTTGATCTAACAATTGTCCAGCAATCGACCCGTCAGCCGACCAAAGAACGGAACTGCCGCATCGTACCCGTCGTCTATGCCGAAGGTTTGCTGAATCAGAGCGATCTCTGTAAGGTTCCAGTTACCAAGCCAATGGACAAGGTATTGCAACCAAAAGAGGGTGAGTTCATTCTTCTCTGTTATTTAGGTTCCAGTTACCAAGCCAATGGACAAGGCATTGCGACGCACACCGGCATCTTGGCGTGGTCCGTGATCCTCGCAAGTTCCACTTACCAAGCCAATGGACAAGGCATTGCGACCGCTCTGGAAGTCGTACCGATGCATTAGGATGCGGCCTCCATACGAATTTCGAAGTCGGCATATTGGAGTTTTGCTCTCCAGGCGGCTTGATCTGCGAACAGACCGTCATTGAGCAAGCCTCGGTTCAGGATATTGATTGCGCCAACGTCGTCACGGTCCCACATCCTGCCGCAACCGGTGCAGGCAATGATCCTGGCCGACGAACCTTTGTTGTATTTCCCGCATTTCGGATCGGGACAGATTCTCGAAGTATCAGCGCAGTCGCCTCTCTTGTACGAGATGCCTTCACGCTTGCAATAGTTCTCGACGGCTGCTCTGAAGCTACTCGGGCACACGATCACCCGTTGACGATTCGGCTTCTGCCTTTGTTCCGTGTCTTGCATGACATTCGGTATCCTTAGAACGTCAGGCAGATTGAACTCTTCGAGGTAGACCGACCGTACCCTTTCAACGATGCGGAGAAATTACGGTAGAAGTGCAGGCGACGGCTTTGCGCCTGATCGGCCAAGTTGCGCTCATAGGTGTACAGGTGCTTGTCACGCTTGCGCCACTCTTCGACTTTTGTGAACATCTCTTGGTCACCAGCGAAACGATTTGCACGCCACGACCTTGGATCGTTACGCTTGGGATTGCTGCCAATCGCAACGACCAAGTGACGTTGCGACATCCAAAAGGCGATTGTTCTGAAGGCCGGTCGCAAAGGCAGCGGAAGCTCGACCGTCCGCAGCCACGCTTTCAGTTCTTCGTGGATCTCGTTGAAGCGTTTTTTACGGATGGAAATGATGTCGGCCACCTTGTCAAAACATTGAACAAGCTCACCCGGCAGAACCAGATGACCATGATTGCCATTCGTATCGTGCCAGGAAGCGGCTCGAAGCCCGGTGATGCTAGTTGTCGCATCCTCTTCTTCAACCTTTTTCCAGCCCAGGTCGATTGCGATGCTGGCCTTGCGGGTGCTCTGGACCGGAGCCGCCGAGCGCACGATCATCTTCAGAGACCACCGTGGCCGATTGCCGACCATCTGGCGTTTGACCCGAACTTCCTGTATGCTGCCGGTCTGCGGAAGCGGTTGATGAAAGATGACGGGAATTACGAGATGCTTGCCTTCGCCGATTCGGAAAGTGCAGAGAGTACGTTTCTCGTGTTGCTTCGTTCGGGCCGGAGCCGTTTCCTTGTTATGAACGGCTGCGTAGCGCTCCCGATCTTCATCGGTCATTAGCGTGGGTGCAATGCTGAATACGTTTTTGTACGGGTGCTTCTGGTCATAGACGAGTTGGCCGTTGACAATCGGAATGCCGTATTGGAAACGGACCATCAACGTTCCCTCGCCAGACCAACGATGACGACAATTCAGATCAGCATGATCTTTCTTAGCTTTTCTGGACGCCGTATTCACACGACTTTCCAGATCGCCACGACTCATCCAAAACAGGTTGGACGCAGCGAGGATGTGTTGTTTTTCAGATTCGCACTGCTCGTTCAGAACCTCGATGTCTACGGCATTCTGTTCTTCGAGAAGGAGCCGCTTGATTATCGTTTTTGCCTTGATGTCGGTGTATTGCGCCCTCAGTTCTTTGTGGCGCTTCTTGATGTCCGAGGGAATCTTCGCCTTCTTGCTTCGGCCTTCCATGCGCAGAATCTTGACTTCGGCGTCTACGGCGTCCAACTCCGTTTTGATCCGGTACAACTCCGCTTCGAGCGCCGGGTCCGCTGTCAGCCTGCGGTACTCGCTCCGGGCGAAGTTGTCGAGCTTGGCGAGAGCGTTCCACCCACCGGTCCAAACCCAGTTCTTGCCGTCCAGAACTCCAGTGCCGTTCATTCGGTGCATTTCGTCGATGGCTTCCTGTTCTCCGCTCATCGGCTGGCCGCAACCAAACTCTGGCAGCGCACGGGTTTGAAAAGTCGTGCCAAAGCAGCCCTTACAGAGCCTTCCTTTCGGCGTTACCTTTCCACGCCCACGATTGTCTTTTGCTTCGATCTCTTCACCGCATTGTTCGCAATTCATAATCGCTCCTTGACTGCAAATCCAATCGCCACCATCCGTGCTCCTGGCCGGATCTTCGGCAGGAAAGTGACAGTTAGTTGCCCAATCGAGGAGTCGAACTGGTGGCCGAGGAGCAACACGCCCTTTGCTTCGCACAGTTCTTGTATTTGTTGCAATCGGTCGGCGTCTACAAAACAATAAACAGCGGTAGGTATCATTTGTAGGCTCCTTGTATGCGTATTGCGTGAACTGTCGCCTCATCAGAACCATCGGACTGAAGGGTCTCTCTTTAAAAGATTCCTCATCGTGCCTTCTTTGGCATTGGCGGCGGCTTCTCTTATGTTAAAGACGGTTCCTTCTAAATGTTATTGTACGATACGGGGGTTTCGTATGTCAAGTGCCGCCGCTTGATTTCGGAACCGGGGTTTCGTAGAATAAGGCCGTGGCAAAAAAGGTACCGGCAGAGGTTCGAGAGTTTTTCGCAACGACGCAGCCGGAAGCGGTTCGAGAATATTTCGTCAAGATGGGCCGGAAGGGTGGGAAGATCGGCGGAAAGAAGCGAGTGGCCAATCAGACGGCGGGAGAGCGGAGCGAGAGCGCCCGTAAAGCGGTCCAGGCTCGTTGGGCGAAAGCGAGGGCCAAGAAGGGAACAGCGCCACCGAAGCCATGAGCGCACGTTGCAGTTCACGATTGTTATCGAAGGTCCACCCAACAGCCGCCAAGTCTGAACGGCCTCTCGACGTGCTCGATGATATTGCCGTCTTGGTTGAACTGAAAATAGTCCAGCAATCGAGCGAATTTGAAACCCGTCAGCCGACCGAAAAATGGGACCTCTGAATGGTTGCGCCGCTTGTATCGCAGCATCAATTTCGGCAGCGCCACCAACTGGTCGTCCAGCGGCAGGTTCAGAATTCGTTGAGGAATCCTTATCATCGTCCATCGTTCGTGCCCGCCAGACACGCCGAAGAGGCAAATGCCCTCTGGAACGGTCTTCTCGCCATCGGCATAAAGAAACGGCACAAACGTCGATGCTTCGGCCTTACAGCGCTCCAGAAATGCGGCTTCAGCTTCCGCCGCCCTGATTGCCCTCGTCGCCGCAAGCGCTTCTCTTAGACCATCAGCATAGGCGGGAAAGACGGCAGCGATCTGTTCGAGAATGCGCCCGTGTCCTTCGCCAGTCTCAAGCCAAAGTGTCAGACGGCGTAGACCCTTTTCAGCGTTCTTGCCGTTTCGATAACCGACCGCCTGTGAGAGTTGGGCCGGTGTGAGGCCAAGGCCGCCCATGAGCCGGTTGAGGAATTGAACAATGGGAAGTTGTGAAGCGCCCTGTGTCATGGTAGACCTTTCAGGGCATCAAGGAGAAGAGGCTTGGTTTTGACGGCCCGTGCCGCCCACATCACCCTTACGGGTAAACCACCGACAGCGCCTCGCTCGGTTGGTCCGTCTTCTTTTGAAAGACGATCTTGATGCTCAGTGACTTGACGTTGCTGGAGAGCGCCGGGTTTCAGAAATATCCACTCCGGCTCTACGATACATGCGCTACAATCCGCAACATGGACCCGTTCGGCAGAATGCGCCAGCCAGCGGAGCCGTCGAAGCAGCCACCACACGAGTAGCCACACACCCATGCGATCACCACCAAAAGTTGGCAAGCCGACACTTGACCCACAGAGGGCCATCGACCTGCTGCGACGGCAGATGGCAGTCCCAATCGAAGGCACCCCGTTCGATCACCCGGAAGTCGAGAAGTGGTGGAGCCTCACCGAGAGGATCGTCGAAGAGGCATTCGGCGCACATCATCGCAACTTTAGCCAATTCGTCTTCTCGGTTACTCAAGGCAATGCGACACGCCAGCAACGTCAGCAGGACCACTTTGAGACCATGATAGGAAAGAAGGCGCTGCTGCAATCGTTCATCGAACAACTTGAATTATTGCAGCCACAGTCATCAGCAGTTGCGGTGAAAGCTGGCCGAGAGGGCGTTTTCTTTGCGGGACAGACGTTCGATGCTTTGTATCGGGCTGCTCAAATCTTCTCGGACGCCAAGATGACCATCCGGGTGGTTGATGGCTACATTGGCGAAGACTTGTTGAACCTACTAGCTAAGAAGCAAGCCGGGGTGATTGTGGAGATCTTGACCAAACCTCTGTCGGCGTCTTTGGTAACTCTCTGCAAGGCGTTCAATCAGCAATACCGTGGGCTATCGGTGCGGAGTTCGGGTGCCTTCCATGATCGCTTCGTGATCGTGGATGATCGGGAATTCTTCCATTTCGGAGCTTCAATCAAAGATGCTGGAAAGCGGGGCTTCATGTTCTCGTTGATCGAAGAGCGGAAATCATCAAGGCCCTCCAGAACATGTATCAGCAGGAGTGGTCAGTCGCCAAGATCGAGATTTGATGGATGTCGTATCAACTGGAACCCTCTGAACGCAAGCTCCTTTTCGTGTTTGTCAGGGCGGCACTGTCACGCCCAGGTGAAGACAGCATCGACACGGCTAAACGCAATACCAAGATCATTGAAAAGCTCCGGGCGCTTGGGTTCATGGCTCCGAGCGACGATAGCCTTACGAAAGAGGCGTTCTTAGCATATTTCGAGACCTTTGAAGAGATGCAGTGCCCAAAACCCGTTGAAGATTGGGTTCATCGCCTCAACGTCTCCGATCTTCATTGGCGACGACCATCTGGGTTTATGCTGAGCCAAATGGCGCAGGGATTTGGCAAGTCGTATCCGCCACTCGCCACGGTGTTCATTGGGGAAAACGCTCTCTTGCGGACATGGTTCCACGAGCTTGGACACGTAGCTTATCCGAGGATCGACAAAGAACAAGTGTCGAGGCTGGTGACAGCGACCAAGTTATATTTTCCAGTGGTTTCCAGCGATAGAGTGTCGGCTGCTCTCGATCCCACTACGCTGAAGGCCACAACCTTGCCGAAAGGCATCTACCTTAAGATGAACGGGCAATTCTACGGCTTGGATCACTCGGGTCCTGGAGCCGACGCCGAAAACGATGAGCTATGGGCGATCCCCTTCGGCGAGTATTGCACCGGCTTCGAACTTCCGCCGAGCGTCCGGACGATTCTGGAAGAGATCATTGCCGGTCTTACTAGGACGGACATTCCGTAGACTCAATAGCGGACAACCTGATCGATCCGCCAGCGGCACAGGCGAAGGAGCACACCCAGACGCCTAACGGCGCTAGAATACCAGAAGAAGACCATGCTGAACATCAACGAACTTCCGGTCGGGGCCACGTTCTACAGCGTCTCGGAAGAGCAGTGGTTTGCGGCTGGTGCTGACGAAAACGGCGATGTCTACGGCGACCGGGACTTTCGCCCGATTGCCGATTGCGCCACGTTCGAGGACGCCAGGGATGCCGCTCTCCAGGCCGGTGATGTTCGTGGTCGCATCTACATCGATAAGGTGGTCCGAGGCGAACGAGGCGCTATGGGTTCGCCAATATTCGCCGGGTACCAATCTGAACCTCGGGCCGATCTACGGATGCCGGTTCAGAGCGCCGGGTCGAGCGTTTTTCGGCGCACGGCAGGCGGGCTGATTCGGTTTTCCGTAGGACTGGAGCGAACCTCGGTTCCTCGCCCGCCAGGAACGTCTAACCAGTGATCCACAGGCGCTACAATCGGTATCATGTACGCCGACGCAAAGAACTCGCTGAAGAACATTTTGGATTGGCTGGACGGAACCGATGAAGCCGCCTGGGAACCGCAGATCGAACTCGGTGAGGAATGCCGATCTGAGATGGAGCGACTGGCCCGACCGAAATACAGCGGCCCCAGGAAGGGAAGCCACGTTTTCGGGCCGGAACGGAACCCTGATGCTGGCAAGCTGAACAGGGCGATTCCCCATGTTCGGGCCATGCTCGGCGCAATGCGAAACCGAAATCGGGCGGCTGCTTTGGAACACGGTCGGGCGGCATTGGCGGTGATGTAGGAGACTGTACCGGAGCCGTTTTTGTGCGACGACCAGGACAGGCTGTTGGCGGGCCTCACGGAGAAGGTGATCGGTCCCGCAGAAAAGAAGTCGAGGGAACATAAAGTATGATAAGAGGATATTGCGTGACATCGCTCCGGCCAAGAATCCTGACGGGAAAAGATGAACAATGAAAGTCTTGGACCAGTGCCGCCTTTGCCTTAACCAAGCCGAACTCCAGGACAGCCATTTTATTCCCCAGGCGGCTTACGAGCGAGTTCGAGGCGAAGGCAAAAACCAGAATCCGATACTCGTTCACGACGGTACGGCGGTCCAAACATTGGCTCAGACGAGAGCGCACCTGCTTTGCTCCGACTGCGAACAACATCTCTCGGAGAACGGTGAACACACGTTCTTTTTGAATTGCTACCGTGGGCTAGGAAGGTTTAGGCTCCTACAAGCGCTTAAAGAGCAGAAGCCGCTACGTGAGGATGACCGGTTCGCCGCCTACGTTGTTCCTGAATCTGAGAATTCGGTCATCGAGCAGATCGGGTACATGGGTCTTAGCGTGCTCTGGAAATGCGCAGCGCACGCTTGGAAGGACCGGGGTTCAACAATTCCGTCAATTAGTTTTGGGTCGCCATATCAAGAACAGATTCGGCAGTTCCTCGTCAAAGCAGGACCTTTCCCCGAACATGCCGCAATGGTGGTCGAAGTCTCGGATGACAATAATCGGCTGATCGCTGTTATTGGCACGCCAGCAACCTCAAAATTGCCCACTCACTATCTGCACTGGATTGATATCTGCGGAATCACGTTCAATCTTTTCGTCGGGCCACGGATGCCTCAGCCGATCAGGGAATTATGCGTGTTCAAGACGGGGCAGAAGTGCGTACTTGTCGCAAAGCAACAGGAAGCAATGCTGGCAAGAACATACCGTGAACATTTGACAGTTCTGGCAAGAGGGCGATGACAACAATATCGAAAGTACCGTAAGTGTTTCCGAACCGCAAGTTCGACACCCGTCCCTCGACCCGATGCAAGAACTCTCCCAACGACGGTGTGCTGCATATATGGGTACGGCCTTGAAGAATACACATTTTACATCGGGATCACCGCCAAGCCTCAGCGCAGATCTCGAAACTGTGAAGATTGATCTACGCAAGAAGCCAGCAGCATTAGAATGCCCGCTGGCAGATAGAACAATCCAATCGTGAAGCCGCCGAGCACTACGAAGAGTGCCATCAAAATGGCTGCAACAAACCGTACCACCTGTTTACGAAGCAGCAAGGCTATCAGCGCCGTCAAGACCGGAAGCAAGACCGGAATGAGGATGTACGGCCCGTTGACTTGCAGAAGAGTGCCACGGGTGCGCTGAACGCCGTTAAACCCGGAGTAGACCGGCCACATGAGTAGGAAACCAGCGGCCAAAAGCGCCAAGACAAACGATGCGCCAGCTAGTCGATTCTTCATTGCTAGGCGAGTTCTCTATTATAACTCTGCATCTTAACGGCCCTGAAGTCCCGTCAACTCGCAAGCGATTCCGATTCAGCAACGTTGCGGCCAGCCCGGATTTGAAAAGGCCGGAACGGGGGTCTATAAGCCGTAGCGAGAACCAGGACATAGGGTGTGTTCCGCAATCTGCTTTCAACGGCGCTATCCTGCATTGGGTCTGCCCCGACCTTGACATTGGTATGCTTGGAGCCGCTGAAGATTTGGTCGAGCGCACGGTGGTCCTCCGATACCGGGCTTACGGAGAGCACCGTCACGATTGCGGCCTCGATTTTGTGCGGCTTCTTCACTGACCTCCTAGAACCCGCCAAGAGAAAGAAAATGTGCCCTCAAACTCGACAGTCGCAACCTTCATGAACCGGACCTTCGCATAACAAGTAAACGTTTCACTCTGTTTCGTGACTGTGAACCCCTCGCCATCACTTCTCGCTGTGCCCTACGGAAATCGTCTTCAGGAGATCCATCCACCAAGCCTAGCCTTTCCAGCCAGTTTTGAAAAGCGAGTTCAACGACCTCCTGCTTCTCTGTCTTCGACCTTCCAGATCGAATCGGGATGACCTTCATGCTATTGCTGGCTCCTTTTCGCTGAAGCCTTTAGGGAAACTCCTACCAAAACCGTTGCGGATAGGTCAAGTCCGAATCGTTGCTCAGGAAAAACTGGCCCGACAGTTCGGTAGCAGAGCCGAATCACGAAAACGTCATGGGAGCCGGTCAAGTTGCGCTATCATGCTATTTGTGGGTCTTGGTTTCCGCTAAGTCGGCGGATGCTCATGCGGGAAACAGTTATTTTGCTCGTGGACGATGACCAGTCTGTGCGTCAGTTCGTGAAATGGCTTCTGCACGAAGAAGGCTTCCAGACTATTGAAGCTGGCGATGGCATCGAAGCGTTCAATCTAATTGAGGAGTTCGGAAAAGACATCGCTTTGCTCTTGACCGACATCAAAATGCCCCGGATGGACGGAGTATCATTGGCTGAATCCGTAAGGGAGTTGTTCCCTCGAATGCCGATCTTGTTAATGTCAGGCTACGCCGATTCTGATGCGCTGGAAAGACTGATGACCGGATGCGTCGTACTCCAAAAGCCGTTTCTCCCTGATACACTCATTCAGGCTGTTCAGAAGCTCCTGACATAAAGAGGGATTGCAACGGCGACTGTCTGTCGGCAAACAGATCAGCATCGTCGCTGAGATCTGAAGTATCCGATGTGTCGCTTGGTCGGGGCACTGTCTCTACGTTTCCCGACCCTAACCAGACGCATCCAAGTTGTCGCCTTTCGGCTGCGCTGATTGCCGCCTCGCTGTTGCCTTCCTTTCTCGAAACATCCGCTTCAATTCAGCCTCACAATACTCCATCATCATTGGATCTTGTCGCTGCACAGCATATCGAAATTCCTGAAGCAAGTTACAGAAGTCGTGCTCTTGCAGTTGTTCAGATTCCGGTTTGCATGTCCAACTCGCTGCCGGGGAGAAACCCTTCGATGCCATACCGACTGTCTCGACTTGTGAAGGCCGCAACCCTTCTATTGCAAATTGAGCAATCGCTTCAGGCAGGAGAAGAAAAGCACTTCGCTCTCTTCGGCGGGGTGGAGCATCGACGGATTTTGCAATTCCAGAGCAGATTGTAGGATAAAACTACACCCAAGGTCAAGCGGGAAATTTCCACGAGGTTATTTGCTTGATCCGGCTCGGGTTGTCCGCTCGTTTTGCCGGGAATCCGCAGTTGGCGTGGCGTCGCTCCGGGCGTGTTCTGGGAAGCTAAACATCCCAATTCCGTTTTCGGTCTGGCGTTCGTGGATCAGTTTCCTGGTGTTAACAAGAAAAGCGGGCAGCATTGCTGGCTGGACCGTGGTTGATATTCTCCAGGCGCAGTGGAAGAGCATGTGTCATAATAATGCGCAGAAAGTAGGCAACTCTTGAAACTGTTGATCGCTACGGGACGAAGCCTGATGGCGGCGTTGGTGCTGTGTTTGCCACTTGCAGCCCAAAAAGTAGATGTCGTATCGGCCACGTTGAATGGCATCGATTCAGGGCGGGCGCAAGTCGAAATCTTTTTGAAAAACGGAACCGCTCATTCGGTGACGGCTTGGTCGTGGCTGGTAAAGGGCACGTATCCCGATGGCTCCACGCAGGTTCATGAGGGCACTGTGGACATTCTGGGAGCGACCGACAATCAAGGACCACTTGAATTCCGGCCAGGGAACAGCCACCAATTCTCGGATTCCCTACCTGTGGTCAACGGCACTGCTCCATCCAGCGTCACCGCTACACTGACGATGGTGGTTTTCGATGACGACACGGCGACCGGCGACCGGAAGATGATCCAGAAATTTGGTGCCTTACGCAAATCAATGGCGGAAATGGAAGCCGAAGAATTCGCAGAGATTCAGGCGGCGCTTAAGGCTCCATCACCAAAGGACGCCTTGCGCACCGCAATGAAATCCCGTCAAGCAAACGAGCATGGCGACGGAATCATGCGGCAAATTCTGGTGCTGTTAGAGCACAATGCATCACGAGAAGACATTGATCGCAGTCTCGTCATGCTTCGCCAGCATCAAACCCTACAAGCTGCGCATTATAACCTAGTGGCGGTAAAGTAATCGTTGGACAAGTTTCCGATGCCGGGAACAAAGAACATCACCCTGGCCCAGAGGATGGCACTAGCGGCTCCACAATGCGTGCAGCGTTAGTTGTAGAATCGTACCAGGATGCCACCAAACCGTCGATCCCGAAAACAGTCGAGATGGTCGGAGCGGCCAGCCGACGACGGAACGCTCTTCAGAATTTTCAGAATATTCCTGCACTGGGATGCACTTACTCTGATCGCCGGTACGTTGGCTTTTATCGTTTCGACGCCTGGGGCACTCCTTGTGCTTGTATCCCTTGCCGCCGCTAGTCTTCTCTGCACATTGCTGATCCGCTTTCTGTATCGGAAGGACTCAGATTTGCCCTCAATCTTCAGAACCGGCGACCGTTAGCATCACTGGTCGGCTGCTTTGCTTTGAACGACCAAAAGCGGATGCCAAACATCACCCAGGCCGAGGGAATTGCACTGGCGGCTCCGTGCGGCGTGCGGCGTCGATCCTGGTGGACCGGCTGGACCGGCGTTATCATGAACTTGGATGAACATTTCAGTCCATTCTGTCATCGCCATCCTGCTTCCCGTCGCCGTGTTTGCACAAACAGCGCCCGACAAACCCGCCGAATCAGTTCGTATCTCAGGCCGAGTGATCTTTCCCGAAGGTGGCCCGGTTAGCGCATACGTTCGCATGGCAAGGCTCGAATCGGACGGTCTCACCGATGAAAAGAGCGCCCTAACCGATGAGCACGGCGTCTTCACTTTTCTTGGCATACCCGGCAACAAATATCGGATTGATCTGGCCGGGTATGGCGTGAGGACCCGAAAAACAGTCGATGCCTCAAGCGGAAAGGACGTTGACGTGGGCGACATCATTTTCGAGAAGTGCCCTCCAGTCAATTTTGCAACTCCGAAAGCACCGACATCACCAGAACTGACCGGCAACTTGAATTCCGAGCAAATCGTCATTGAGCCACAGCAAACGGTGGGCGGCACAAGGAGAGGGATCAGTATAATCGAATCGATTGTCGTCCAAGGGCCTGGATCGAACATCAGCGCAGATCTGCCAGCGTGTTGGACCGGGCCGTCACTCGATAACCGGGCCGATTGGGAAGCCCTGCCAGACATAATGTTTGATCGCTACGTTAGCATCGAATCCTCTGTAGGTGGCAGGGTTAAAACGATCCGAGTCATTCGTCACGACCCGAACCTTACGTCGTCGCAAGTCCGAGATAAAGTGCGAAAGGTCTGGCTCGGAAGTTTCTGGCACGCAACGTCACAAATAACGTGGGCGGAAGCGAACTTCTGGAACATCGAAGCGACCGTTGAATACGAGGACGGAAAGCGGATCTCGATTCTGACGGATGGCGGGCACGTTCAAGTGCAAGATCGAGAAGGCAAATACTGGTTCATTCGGCTTTGGCCTGCTGTGGATTGATCGCTGGCCGCACATAGGAACCGACCCGGTAGCTGTTCCTGGCGGTAGACGGGCCGACCTCGCCGGGAACACCGAAGGTCGCCCTGGCCCGGAGAATCGCAGCAGCGGTCCGTGTGGCCCTCTGCGTTGATCCTGGTGGCCTGTACCGGCGTTACCATGAGCGTGAATGAAGACCGCTTTCCAGGTCGTCCTCGGCACGCTGATCGCCGTCATGGTTCCCGGCACGGCGTTCGGACAGGTGAAATCCGAGGCGCCAGTCAAATCCGTTCACATCTCAGGTCGAGTCTCCGATGCAACTGGCGCACCTGTCCGAGACGTGGCCGTGGCATTGAAGCTGGCCGGATCAAACGACACGACTGCCAATACCAAAACCGGCAAGACTGGCGAGTACACGTTCCTGGTCGTGCCGCATCGCTCGTATGAAATCCATTTTGAATGTCCGGGGTTTAGGCGAGAGACAAAAGTGGTGACTGCCGACAAGGACACCGATGTTGGCACGTTGGCGCTGGCCTTGAGCGTAGTCGGGGAGTGATGGTTGAGCCGATAGAACCCCGAGTTGGGCTTCCGGGTTCTGCTACAGAAGGCCAACAGAAAAGCCAGGGCAAAAAGACAGAGCCAGCTACTAAATTGTGGGCAGCGATTTCCGTCCCGAAACCGATCTTCGATGAGGGCTTCGACACAGAACACTTGCAGATCTATTTCGGCGTCTACAATGACGGAGATTTGGTGGTTGCTCCAAAAGTCGAATCGTCCCACCTGTTCATAAACGGCGTTGAGCAACAGGACTGGTCTTACGTGATTGGAAACGGGATACGCAATGAATTGTTCTCCTCGCTGCCGCCTGGAGAGACTTTAGAATTCACGTATTTGCTTGGACCGAGGTATTTCCAGAAGCCGGGAATCTACAGAGTGCGATGGGAAAGCGACAATTTCAAATCGCCAGACCTTACGTTCCGAGTGGTTCCCCGGAATCGCTGAGTCCCGCAGAACTCCAAAAAGGATTCCTTGCCGGTTTTATCTGGGCTTCGATGGCCGACCAAACAGCCGAGCGAACCCCGAATACGCCATCAGTGGAATCACCAGGAAGTCGATCAGGCTGGCACGCACCAACGGCAGTTCGGAGAGTTGTCTTTCGGGCGTCCTCGGCGCTGTCGCATTCCAGAACGGCTTCGTGGTTGTCGGCGCTGAAATAGAGTTCACGCAGAAGCCCGGATTGGTAATGGTCCCACGCCTTCTGAGCTTCTTGTTCCATGCTCCATGACCGTCATGGCTTGCGCAGGTCGTCGTCATTGTGCCCGTCTCACGCAGAACTTCTCAGCGGCAGCTATTTGTTCGGTCAGATTATCGTGCAGATATTTGTACCAGTCTTCGCTGTACTCATCTCCATAGCTCGTCTTGGCATTCGATAGCCAGTTCGCAACGATCGATTGCACACTCTGGCGAATGGCCGTTTCGTTATCGTGAACAGGCAATTGGGGGTTTGCAGCGTCGTGGACCACGGACGCAACGGCCTGGACGTGATCCGACGTTTTCTCCAAGAGATCCAACCACCGCTTGTACTCGCTTAGTTCGTTCCTCCTAATCGCAAAGATGAGGTCCTCAACCACGTCGATGCCCCCAGTTGTTCGAGCCGAGCCGAGTACGCTGCCGTCATCGAATACGACGGCAATGACTTCCAGCATCGTGAAGTTCGGCTTGACCGGGACCTTGACTTTGGCTCCAGGTGCAATTGGAGAATGCCGCAGTTCTACGGGCGCAAAGTTAATGTCCGGCGACACATGTAGTGCGCCGCCGCCGACATGGTAGACGTAGGCAGTGACGGCTTTCTTGGAAGCGTTTTGGGCAAACCACTCATCGCCCGAATGCGTTACCGGAAAGAGCTTCGCAATGTCCTGACCAACCAAAATCGGCGGCAAAAGCAATGTGGCCGCTGCGAGTACCCATTTTGTTTTCATAACCGCAATTCCATTCTACCTCTCTCTGTGGGCCGTACTCACGGGACCCGCCCTCTTCCGCATCAAACAAACCCAGGCTCTTGGCTGATAGGGCAGGTTGACCTCAAAATGGCTGACAACCAACGAAAGAATCTCGAAGTCCGGCTCGACAGCGTTGGCAATTTGTCTGGCCGTTCGCTGTGGTGGGCCGGGGCTGTCTCGCTTTTCATCAGCGTTTCCGATTAGACTGAGCCACAACCCGTCGTCTCCTAGATGCCGGTGGACCTGTTCGGCAAACTTTGTTCGGTCCTCGTCGGAATCAAAGACATGGAAGCAGCCACGGTCAAACGCAAAGCCAAATGGTGCTCCTTCTGCTTGGCTCTTGAGGAAGTCCAGCACGACAAAGGTACATGGGGCATTTGCGTCGGCAGCTTTTTCGTTGGCCTTCTGTATGGCGATTTCCGATGCATCAATTCCGACGACCTGGAAGCCCTGTTGCGCCAGCCAGATTGCGTTGTCGCCAGTTCCGCAGCCGATTTCCAACGCCTTGCATGGAACGATTGGTGTTGTCGTTACTGTTCGAACGAGGTTGAAATCGGGCTTGCCAATGTCCCAAGGGGGTGAACCTTCTTTGTATGCTTGCCGGAAATGATCTTCGACTGACATAATAGTTTTGCTCCGTGGTTGCCGCCGCCGTCGCTACATGCGGGAGCCGTCAGCGTCTCCTCGAACCGGCCAGGAATCCTAAGCAGACGCCGAGGCCAACAGCAATGAGCAGTGTGCGACCGGAGAAGATCGGGATAAAGCGGGTCTGAGATGGCGTGACCTCGACGACGCCCAACGGTTTGGCAATGAGTCCACCGCCGCCGCCACCGCCGTCCTGCCAGTTGTTCCCTTTGCCGCCCGAACTGCCGCCGAATCCGTACCGAATTCTGGCGACGGGCAGGACCGTTTTGCCATCGACCGACACAGGTTCGCCGTAGACCGTCCTTGCTCCGGCGTGTTCGATTATAGACTTGAAGACCTCGGCAAATTGCGTTTTGCTTCCCGCTGGCGGTTCCGTTGTTTCCGGCATAGAACCAGCGTAGCGAATCTCAGCGAAAATGGACACCGATTAAAGCAAGGTCTCTGCCTGTGTTTGTTGAGTAACGCCGTTGACCGTTGAATTTTATGTGACTATAGGAGTGGGAGAAGAACTACATGCCAATACCAAAATCAATCATCGAAGCTGCAATCATCGGATTTCAACACCAAAAAACTCAGATCGACGAACAGATTGCCGAACTCCGGGCTATGCTCAATGACGGCCCTGCACCGACTGCCGCCACGCCAGAAGCACCGGCCCAGAAGCGCCGAAAGATGAGCGCAGCCGCCCGCAGGAAGGTCTCGCTGGCGCAGAAGGCGAGATGGGCGAAGCTGCGGGGCGAATCGCCAGCACCGGCACCGAAACCGAAGCGAAAGCTCTCAGCGGCAGCAAAGGCAAAGCTCGTAGCGAATTTGAAAAAAGCGAGAGCAGCCAAAGCACGGAAGGCGAAGGCGACGAAAAGGTGAATGGCAGCGGGCTAGAGGAAGCTGGCGCAAGCAGTAGGGTAGGCCAGCTATAAAAAGTCGGCAAGGATCTGATCGCAAGCTATGGCAGAGTGTCTTCGATTCGTTTGCGGTAATTGTGGAGAGAGTATCGACTCCTGGGACGAGGGGAACCCTTATTACCTGGACAAGCGTGGGCGCAAACATTACGCATACCATCCTGACGACAAGCGCCTCGCCCGATGTATTGGTAACGACTCGCCACGCCTCTGCCTGAATTGCGGAGCGCAGTTCGTGAACGATTCTCGATCACCGACGAACCTGTGTCCGAAGTGTGGGTCAGCCGATGTCTCTTCCACGTTTCGGTTGGATGGCAAGCGGTGCCCAGTCTGCAAGAACGGAGTATTCTGTGTTGATCCGTCGTTCCGTTGCATTTCTTAGAGTTCCCTATATCAGCATCTAATGGCGAAACTGCACCGCCAGCGCCAGCTACCACGCCGAAACCACCAAGGCAAAGCGCAAGATCAGCCCGGAAGGGATGAAGAGGATCATTGCCGCCACGAAGAAGCGGTGGCGGTTGGCGAAGGCGGCGAAGAAGGCGTAGTCGTTATCCGGCAACGAAGGCTGCGCCGGTCTAGGAGCGGCGATCAAGAACGAATCTGGACTCGTGTTAAACTCTGCTCTCGGCGGGGTGAAGTGATGACTACCAAGATTCATTCACGGTTCGATCACGAAGTTGGCGGCTTGGTCGAGGGCTTCGTTATTCTGGAGAAGCGCACCCTGATTCCACCAGACCCGGCTGAACGGCGGCGTGGAGTCTACGAATATCTGGTCGAAGTGCCGCCGATACCGATGAAAGGCGACTCGGCTCGGAAGACGGTTCCAGAACGTGGGTCCTTCACTCGTTCCACACCTGAACAGAGGAGTGGCGTCGTTCGGCGGGTCCCTTCAGGAAAGCTCCCGCCCAGGCCGCAATGCAATCATCAGACCAATTTCTTACTGATTATCAACAACAGGCAGGCCAGACTTTAAGCAGGCCCACGTTCCGTCTGGTTGCTTGCGGAACTCCGCTTCGTGATGTTCCGTGGCTTCAGTGGCATTTTTAAGAATCCGACCGTAGTCATTGTAGTCGATGTGCAACGTGTAGGCACATTCTGCGGCGGTGTCACCAATCGGACTGAGGAGCAGACTGTCGATGGCTGCGACATGCATCTGGCCTATCCACAAAATCTTCCCTCTATTGGGAAGATCAACCAGAGCCGCCATGAGCTTGGGCGACGGCCAATACTGGTAAAGAGTGCCTGTCTGCATTGCACCCAACATGCCAGCCGTGAAGTGCTGATTCTCTAATGTATTCTGCGTCAGCAGACCCGCCTTCAACCAGCGATATCCAGACGTGCTGGCTAATTGTTCCTGTCGCCAATCATCTTGGAATCTCTGCCAGCGATCAAAATGGGGGTCCACCAAGCCTGACACCAACTCAGCGTAGGTTTCATAAAGTACTCCCTCGTTCACCTTGTGGATTCGCTCCTCCAATAACAGCTTGGCAAGAGTCGGAGTGAGAGTTTTGTGAGCATTGCAACTCAGTGACAGTAAGCAGGCGGCGCTGGCTACTGCGACACACGTCATCTTCATGATCGTTATCCTTTCCTGAGCCAACACATTCCTTAAATGTGCATAGCAAACCGTATGCGCTGGAGCACGAGCGCTCGGTTCTACCTACTGGAATTCTACAAATCTCCAGCCGTCGTCGTATAGGCGGAAGAGTGCTTTCCCAGGGTTGAGCGCAGGTTTAATCGCATTTTGAACGTCCCGTGAATAAGAAGAGAAGTCGAATTGCCATGTGTATTCCACAGTCTTCTCGACATTTGGATTCTGGCCCTCAGCGATCCCAGTTATTTCAATTATGGTCCACTGAATGGGTATTCTCACGGTGGCCAGAACACCAGGGTTCTGCCAAGTTATCTCACTCGGATTCACAAGGTCGAGGCACTGCACGAACTGTCCGGTCATTATCCTCACGTCGCTGCTGTCGGGTAAGCATCGCTTGGCCGTGTCCACGTTGAAATATTTGCGTTTGACATCATCGTTGAGAGTGCCAATCCTCTGCATTTGCTGACTGCTAAAACTGACTTGAGTGGCCGATGATGTTGCGCCAATCTTATCAAGCACTTTCTTTGCTTCCGGCCTGGACAGATCGGCAGCGTAGCAGCTTGCCGCCAACAGTAGACAGGCTACGCTGGCTACTGCGACAAACATCGTTTTCATAATCGTTCTCCTCGATTCAACCAAATTGGGGCGATCCAGATCGGCTGTATCGCACCACGGGAGTCCTTGAAGCACAGGCCGATCCCTGCGTCCGGGTTGGGAGCGGAATCGTAGTTGCGGGCCGTGAACCCGGTACATCCTGCGCCTCTGGACATAGTATAAACAAGACCTGAATATGCCGGAAGGCAGTGCGCAACATTATTGGACGGCTTGGCTTGTTTTCGGTATACGAAAGTTAATGTTGCAGGGCACGCCGATATGATGTACGGCCAAACCCCACCCGATCAGGCCGCAACGCAATCTGTCGCTCAATCGAATCGCCGGAGGGATCACGCAGTCTTGAACCCACAGAGCGCTGGCTGAGGACCGGGCCGGTGACGATCATTTGCTGATTGGACGGGCCGGGAGCGTATAGTGACGTGTTGATCCTTCCGAAGTGCTATACTTCCAATCGTCCACGAACCGCCAAAAGCAGGAGTAGTCATGAAAGCGTCCAAGGCTCTCAAGCGAATTGCCCACGCAGAGGAGTTGATTTCGGATGTGATGGAGCGATATTCAGATGTTGCGCCAGAAATCCGACAACAACTTCTCGATGCGAGGTCTGCGGTTGGTCGGGCGAAGGACGCCGTGAAATCGCAGGCACCGGCCAGGACCACAAGCGCCCGAAAGAAAGCGGCTGCGAAGAAGGCGGCGGTGAAAGTGCCACGGGCGAAGGCAGGAAGGAAATACAGCAGGACGCAACGGGATTACGAAGAGTAAGTCACTGCCAGCCGACGATTGCGCTACTGGCGCTCTATTACGGGATTCAGGGCAGATGTTTCGACGAGACCGGCGAAGTCGAACCGGCGAATCGCTTCGGTGATTGCGGGAACGGCCCAATCTTTGAGTTCCGGCGACAAAACCAACCGCTCAATCAAAATGTCCACGATAACAGGCTCGTCAATGCCGTGTCCCACGTTAGGACGATAAGCCACCGCCCGAAGTTCTTTTTCGTGTCGGTACGGGTCACGTTTGATGAACAGTGATCCGTAAAAGGCTTCGTCAACGTAGCGTTCCTCGTCTTCGGGAGCGAAGTATGATACCGGAGCGATGCGGATGGGCGTTTGGGATTCTTGCAGCGATGAGGCAAGCCGACGAACAGTGGATTGTATTGCCACGCCGTTGTTCGGTGCGTACTGCCGCCACATTTTCAGGCAGTCCGAATCACTAATGTACCAGCAGCTAAGGCAGGCGTCACGCCGTCTTTGCTCGACCATGATCTTCGTCATCGCACCGGCGTCGATAGCGCTATCGGCTTGAAAGAAGTGGGCTGGTAACTGCTGCTTCGTTTCTTCGAATGCTCTCGGCGGCAACTGGCCTTCACTTGCATCATCCATCATGGCCAAGGGTGAAAAGTGGACGGACTTTCGCCAGAGCAGAGCAATCAACTGTTCGAGTGGCATGTAGCGCCAGATCACTTGGTCGAGGGCCACGAAGCCGACACTCACCGTGCCGAGATTCCAAACAGGTTGGGGTGCGGGTTCTTCGCCGGGAACAGGCATGTCCACGATCCGCAGAACTTGATCGATCTTCGGAACACGGCCTTGCTTGTGCTGTGTTACTGCCTCGCTCACGAATGCCCGGTCGTCCTCCGTGAGAGCGTCCAGCTTTTCATTGAGTCTGTATAACTTGCCGATTACATCGACGCCGCCGCCCATAATCGTTCACGCTTGTTTAGTCACGTTGATTGCCTCGACCATCATGCGCAACATTTCCTCGGTGCCCACCAGCGCCTTCAAAAACATGCAAAATTGGATCGGGCGCAATTTCAGCAAGTCCATCACCCTGTCGAAATCTTCCGGCGTTAACGTCAGCTTGTCTGCCTCAACCGTGAGATTATCAAAATCGGCGAAGCCCCATTTCAATGCTGATGCCACACGCCAGACGTACCGTTTTTCGACCGGCAACTGGCGGATCGCTTCGAGTTCAGGTTCCGGGTCGTGACCCTGCATCAGCGCCGCTGCAAAATTCAAATATGGCTCCATTTCGGGTGATTCGGTCAGTTCCCGAGCGCCGGGTTCCTGGTGGAGTTGGCTAATCGGGACTCGCTTGATGGGGTAGTCGTCGTCGAAAATGGTGGTTGCTCCTGGTTACGGCTCACTGACATGGGCATCAATCAACGCCATCCAGGTACGAAACGTCTGGAATCGTATCAGGCCGGGACCGAAAACCTTTGACATCCTGGCAACCTCAAATTCTTGGTGGAAATCGTTGACTGTAATCCGCAGATGGGTCTGATCGAAGCTGACAGAGAACTCATGTACCGATGATAAATCGAGCGGTCCAGGCTCTCTCAACTGTCGGTCCTCATAGAACTTTGGGCCGAGTTCGTTTGGCTCGGTTATCAGGATACTGCCATCCCGATTTAGATAGAGAATGTGGGCGAAATTGGCAAGGAAGTGCTGGCTCCTGAAGCCCACGCCGATAAATGCTGCGCCGGGTTGGGGATTGCTGAACCGTGCTTTGAAGCGTATGGCAAAATTCAGAATCGGCTTCTTCCCGATTGAGGCCCATGAGTGGGAGAAAGAAGCCAGTGAGCCGAACTCCAGCGCCCCGCCGACTACTCTTCGATGAGCGAACGGCGGCGTGTAGATCCTAAGATCGTCGTGACCGGACTCAAAAGTGACATGGAGCGGCAAGCTGACCGTTGGCGCAATGCCTTGCGAGTCTGGAAATGCGATTACCGCTTGCTGTACGAGTTCCGCCAGTTTGCGCTTAAACTCTGGAATTCCGTCGCTCGTGAGTGTGTACTCTGTGTATCTTAGAGGAGCCACGTCAAATGGCGCTTGGCCTTTGTAGAAATGGTCCCGAATGAACACCACTTGCTCATTATGTTTCCAAGCTGCTGCGACACCGCTCTCGAAGAGAACATTCGGATTGTACCCAGTGACATCGCAGAAGACGAGATCAGCCTCGTAGATCTCTTTCCAGATCTCCTGTTGTATTACGCCCGACGACGTGACCCAATCAAGCCGTTGGATGTGAGGCAACGGCTCGAAGCCGAAATTCTTGAAGCTGTCGAGGGTTTCAGTAACCGTTGTTTTGATGAGGTCGGCGACAGAATTGAAGCGACTTTCGAACGGCATGAGCATTAGGCAGTGGAAAGGCCGGATCGCCTCGACAGGGCCACGATCCAGTTTCGTCCGCACATCAAGCGGCCAGAGTTCCGACATGAACAATTATTACGCCGATGCCTTGGCCCAGGTCAACGCCAAAAGATAGCAGTGCGCCCGTAACGTATTGGAAGTACAATGTAAAGTCGTCTTCTGCACCATGCCAGCGAACACAACCGAACTCGAAAAACGCCTTTGGGGAGCCGCCGATGAATTCCGGGCCAACTCGAAGCTGAAATCCTCCGAATATTCCGTGCCGGTGCTCGGGCTGATCTTCCTGCGCTACGCCGACCACAAGTTCACGCAGGCCAAGGCGAAGTTGACCAGCCAGGGCAGTGGTCGGCGAACGATTGGCAAGGCGGATTATCAGGCAAAGGGCGTCCTCTACCTGCCCGAATCCGCCCGCTTCTCGACGTTGTTGAACCTGCCTGAAGGAGCGGACATCGGGAAGGCCATCAATGACGCAATGAAGGCCATCGAAGCCGATAACGACGATCTCAAAGACGTTCTACCCCGGACGTACAACCGCCTGGACAAAGAACTCCTCGTGTCGCTGCTGAAGAACTTCGCCGCCGTACCAATGGACATTGAGGGCGATGCATTCGGCAAGATTTACGAATATTTTCTCGGCAAGTTCGCCATGTCGGAAGGCCAGAAAGGTGGGGAATTCTTCACGCCCACGAGTATCGTCAAGCTGATCGTGGAAATCATGGAGCCATTCCACGGGCGAATGTTCGATCCGGCGTGTGGCTCCGGTGGAATGTTCGTTCAGTCGGCGGCGTTCGTGGACCACCACAAAAAGGCCGTCACCGACATTTCGATTTACGGCCAGGAAAAGGTTGCCGAAACCATCCGGCTCTGCAAAATGAATCTCGCTGTTCACGGTCTCGCTGGCGACATCCGGCAGGGCGTCACGTATTACGAAGACATCCACAAGAGTCCCGGCAAATTTGATTTTGTGATGGCAAATCCGCCATTCAACGTTGACAAGGTAGACAAAGAGCGGCTAAAGGACGATGCCCGGTATCCGTTCGGGATGCCCAGAACGGATAACGCCAATTACCTCTGGATTCAGATCTTCTATTCGGCGCTGAACCAAACCGGGCGGGCCGGATTCGTGATGGCGAATTCCGCTGGTGACGCACGAGGGTCAGAACTCGAAATTCGCCGAAAGATGTTGGAAGAGCGGGCTGTAGACCTGATGATCTCGGTGGGGCCGAACTTCTTTTACACCGTGACGCTGCCATGTACCTTATGGTTCCTCGACCGAGGCAAGAAGAAAACCGGGCGCAAAGACAAGTTGCTGTTCATCGACGCTCGGCACATCTTTCGCCAGATCGACCGGGCGCATCGAGATTGGACGCCGGAACAGATCGAGTTCATCTCCAACATCGTGCGGCTCTACCGTGGTGAAGCCCCGGAAGCCGACGCCGGAAGCCACCAGTTGATGAAAGAGAAATTTCCGAAGGGCAAGTACACCGACGTTCTTGGACTGTGCAAGGTTGCCACACTTGTCGAAATTGAAGCGCAAGGCTGGAGCTTAAATCCTGGCCGTTACGTTGGCGTGGCGGAACGGGCACCGGACGACTTCGAGTTCGCCGTGCGATTGGAGGAATTGAACGAAGAATTGGAGACGCTGAACGCAGGGGCAAGGGAACTGGAAGAACGGATTGCGGAGAATGTGGCGACACTTCTGGAGAGCGTGGGATGACCGTGCGCCGGGTTGCCATCGAAACGCTGTATCACGGCCTATATGATGGCCCACACGCCACTCCGAAGCCATCAGAAGATGGTCCGGTCTTCCTTGGGATTGGCAATATCACAGAAGACGGCAAACTTGACCTAACCGCAATACTGTTCACTTAACAAACATAATAATGCTATCCTGTTTCAGGGGCCAGAGGCCTCCCATGGAGGTCTCCTATGAACGTTACCGCCGTGGATTCGACCACACTGGCGACGGTTGTTT
>Ga0187855_10000374_pt1 | contig 40227 bp, 27 predicted proteins | sample June2016WEW_8_10_2_FD_132969 | JGI IMG/M metagenome (GOLD analysis project Ga0187855, IMG submission 132969) | Peatland microbial communities from SPRUCE experiment site at the Marcell Experimental Forest, Minnesota, USA - June2016WEW_8_10 | ecosystem: Environmental > Terrestrial > Soil >... | reverse complement strand
TCACAGCGGCTCCGGGCGCGCCGCTGCCGATTGGAACGGTGATCACGCCCGCGGATCTTCCCGGTGTGTTTACGCCCCAGGGAGACAACATCCTGGCGTCTGGCAATTCGAAGGCCGTGCCGGATAACACAGTCTGGGACGTGAACCGCTTCGACCAGGCGCTAGCACTGCTCTCGCCGAGCCACCTGATCAGCCCGCTGAACGCGTCGGCGATCGCCGAGAACTTCCGGAATGCGTACCTGGCGACGTGGACCCTGAGCGTGGAGCGCGCGGTGCACGGGGTCGGCCTCAGCGCGGGGTACGTAGGCACGGCGGGAGAGGACCTGCCCGCCATCGATTTCCCCAACGCCTTCCCCGGAGCGACGCCGGCATTCGCGCGTTACACGCAGTTCAACGCCGCGGGGCAGATTACGGGCGGATTCGGCACCGACATGCTGATAACCAACCGTTCGCACTCCACCTATCATGCGCTGCAGACTTCGGCGCAGGGGTCGATTGCGAACGGCGGTCCGCAGATTCAGTTGAACTTCACGTGGTCCAAATCGATCGACGACACCAGCAGCACGGTGGGGCCAGGGATTGGCAGCACATCCGGCGCGACTGCGCTGGCCTGGCCGCAGGATCCGTTCGATACCAGCGCGGACAAGGCACCGTCCAACTACGATGTGAAGCTTGCCTTCACCGCCACTGTGGTGCAGGATCTGCATGCGGAGCGCGCGCCGGGACTCAGACTGCTCGGCCGGAAATTGACGGGCGGTTGGCAGTTGCTGAGCATTTCGACCCTGACCAGCGGATTGCCGTTCACGGTGTACTCGGGAGTGCAGCAGACCGGAGTGGGTTCGATGGGGGCGGATCGGCCGGATCCGACCGGCACGCCGGATCTGTCCACGGGCCGATCGGTTCGCGAAGACTACTTCGGCTTGGGCGCGGCCAACGCTTCGTACTTTTCGATTCCGGTGAACGTGCCGGGAGGGACCGGGCCTAACAGCGGCGTGTTCGGCACGCTAGGGCGCAATACGTTGCGCGGGCCGGCTCTCCGCAACTTCGATTTCGCGCTGATCAAAGACACGGCCTGGGAGGTCGGCCCGTCCCGGAAATCCGTGAACCTGCAATTTCGGGCTGAACTGTTCAACCTGTTCAACATCGTCAACTTCGGGCTGCCGTCGAACATCCTGACGGGATCGGGCTTCGGCATTATCAGCCGCACCGCCGGCAACTCGCGGCAGATCCAGTTTTCGCTGAAGGCGATGTTCTGAGATAGGTGAACTGCATTTGCCGGGGCAAGCGGAACTTCGCGGCGCGGGCCGGGCATCTGCCAGGCGTCCGGCCACGCGCGCCCTGTGGGGCCAGGCGCGTCCCGGCCCAAAGCTGGAATCGCTGCCCAGAGCGGATCAAACAGCGGTCCGTGGGTTCCTATGGGAAACCGCGTGGCAGAACGCCTGGCATAAACTGGCGAGGCCCATCCCCGGAGGATCCATGATAGAATCCGGCGCATGGTGCGACCCATCGTGCTCCTGGCTTTGGCGGTAGCGTTCGCCCTCGCGCAGCCATCCACGCCTCAACCATCTTGGCCGGTCAAGCAAGGCGACGCACTGTTACGCGACTTCAAGTTCGCCGGGGGCGGATCGCTGCCCGAGTTGAAAATCCACTACCTCACGCTCGGCTCGCCCCAAAGAGACGCGCACGGCCACGTGACCAATGCCGTGATGCTGCTGCACGGGACGTCGGGCTCGGGAGCGCAGTTTCTCAACCCCATTTTTTCGAACGAGCTGTTTCCGCCGGGGCAGCCGCTCGATATCGCCAAGTTTTACGTCATCATGCCTGACGGCGTCGGCCACGGCGATTCGTCCAAGCCCAGCGACGGGCTGCATGCGCACTTCCCCCGTTACGGCTACGCCGACATGGTCGAGGCGCAGCGCCGTATGCTGGTGGAGGGCCTCGGCGTGGATCACCTCCGCCTGCTCCTCGGCACATCGATGGGTTGCATGCACGCATACGTCTGGGCCGAGACGCACCCCGAATTTCTGCAGGCCGCCATGCCGCTGGCATGCCTGCCGACACAGATTTCCGGCCGCAATCTGGCTTGGCGCACGATTGCCATCGAAGCCATCCGCAACGACCCCGACTGGAGGTTGGGCGATTATGCCGCGCAGCCGCCGGGCCTGCGCACAGCCCTCGGCATGCTTGCTTTGGTGGGCGGCAATCCGCTCACCTGGCAGAAGGCCGGCCCCGACCGCGAAAAGGCCCTGGCCTACTTCCACCGTGTCGTCGAGGCGCGCCTGCGGACCGCCGACGCCAACGACATAATGTATGCGCTCGACGCCTCGCACGACTACGACCCGGCGCCGGGCCTCGCCAAAATGCGCACGCCGATGATGCACATCAATTTCTCCGACGACACCATCAATCCCGCGGAGTTGCACATCCCCGAGACATTGCTGAAACAGGCACCCACCGTCACGTTCGAACTGTATCCTTACACGCCCGACACAATCGGCCACGGCTCCCACACCAAGGCCGCGCTTTGGAAGGACCGCCTGGCGAGGTTCCTCGAGGCAACCGGACGGTAAACCGGCGGGTCAGTGCCCGGTGGTTCGAACACCCGTAACTCACTGGAGAATTAGGTATCTGGCGGAGAGGGGGGGATTCGAACCCCCGGTAGAGCTTATGACCCTACGACGGTTTAGCAAACCGCTGCTTTCGACCACTCAGCCACCTCTCCGTGTCTATAGCGCCTGATTTCAGCGCGTTAAGGTCGATACGCACTACATTATACTGCGATTCTCGCCTTCCGTGGGGCGATTCGTGGCGGTCAGCGACCAGAATTGACGGCCAGCAGGCGTCACCCGTTGACGAACGCGCCGGCGGTTGTCGATGTTCCGTGCGTTCTCGAACGGCCCATGCAGGATTAAATGCCCGCCGCCGGGAAGTGTCTGACGGTCCACAGCGGCAACGTGTCCCGATTCCATTCGACGAGCGGGTCGTTCTCATCGATGATCGGCAGCGCCCCGCCGATCGCCACCGCGAGTTGCGAGTACTCTCGCTGGAAATCGGTGTCGAAGGTGCTTTCGAAGAATTCCGGAACCGCCGGAGCGGGCTGGAAAACCACGTTCCGGCCGGCCATTTCCCAGGGCCGGTTCTCGATGGCCTTGATCATGGGCATCGTTGCGCCTCCGCCGGTCAGCAACATCAGTGCGCCATCGGTCGCGCCCCCCCAGGTTCCGTCCACGGACGCCAGGAAACGGGACAACGCATTTTCAATTTCCTGAGCGGCGGCCGTGACACGGTCGTCACGTAGAAATTCGTCGAGTTCGATCGCGATGGCCTGATCGTTGATCAAAACGAGTTCCAGCCTTCCATTGTTGAACATCTGTTCTTTCAGCCGCCGGAGACCGCGCAGCCTCAAGTCGATTTCGATATTGCTGCGCATCGAGCTCGTCGCTCCTTCATGAACTCGATTCAACAGATTGTCCAGGAGAACGTCGTCGATCGTGTCGCCTGCCACGCGGACCGCATCGCTACCTGGGTGAACGGGGATCGCCCGCCGGGCGCCGGTCTTTCGGTCCTGCGCCACCCAGAAGAGGGAGAAGGCGGCCGTCCCGGCGCCCACATCCACGAGGAGGACCAGGTTGCGCGCCGTTTTGTCGGTCCAGACCCGGCCTGAACCCGCTGCCAGTGGTTCCAGCAACCCCACCGGAAACGGTTGGGCCCATTCGCAACCACCCAGCAGATATTTCAACTCATTGTCGTGACTTGCCGCGGCACAGGCCATGGCCTTGACCTGGTCGGCGGGGATCCCGTTTTTCCAATGGCCTCTGAACGTGTCGGCCAGTAACTGGGCTCTCGCCACATAACGCCCGAGAGCCGAGGCGGCCCAGGAGCGCTGGCTGGGTTGGCCGGGAGGAATCGTGAACCGGCGTCTGACATTTCGGACCGGCCCACCGGTAAGGTCCGACAACGCAAGGTCGGTCAGATAGCCCAGGTAGAAGGTGATTACGTCCTCGTACGTCAAGTTCACGTTGGTTGGATTTACCTCGGGCTCCAACCGACGCATCGCCAGGTCCTGCTGACTGCCCACCAGCGTCAACTGTTGTTTGAGGGAATCCAAACGGCGCCGGTGGCTGCCGCCGTAATACGACCCGATACTCTGGTACAGAGCCTCAGACCCCACGAACACCAGCCCGTCATCGGAGATCCAGACCGACGATGTTACGGTATACGCCGAACGGTCTATATCGTCGTCTCGCCGTCCGAGCCCTATGTCCAGCAGTTGTGGTTCTTTCCCATCTTCGGCAACCGTGCCCGCCATGGCCTTGGATCTGGCGGTGCCGAAATCCAAGCACAAAACGTATCCGGGAAGCGCGTGCTCGCCAGTCGAGAGCGCGGTCTCGTCCAAGGTGAACTCAGCCGGCGGCGGCCCCGGGATTGACGACAGGGGCTGGGGTTCGGCTGAAGGAGAGGGCTCTTCAGCGGTTTCCGAGTCATGCGGATGTTCGATCTCGACCGGTTCCTGGGCAGCCCGGGACCCAGAAGCAGGCGTCGGCCCCGCCGGTCCCGGCTCCCCGCCCGGCAGCTTCAGAATGGATCTCAGTGCCTGCCGTTCCGGGCTCGAAACGACACCTTCAAACTGAGGGACCTCCCGCCGCGCGTCCGCCTCGAGACGCGCCAGGAGGCTCTGCAAAAGCGCTTGCGCAACCTTTTCGTCCATGCGGTTTGCCAATTCAATCGCCTTAGATTGCTTTCCACAGGCCAGAGACACGGTAGCAAACATCGGAAAAGTCCGCAAGCACAGGGTTTACGGAGCACACATCGATGAGCCAGGCGCTGTCTTTAACGGGCGAGGATGTTCACCTAGGGTTGGAGTACTCGGCCATCGCGCCGCGTATCTCGCAAAAACGCTCTTGGACGACGTTCAGGCGGGCCGCAATCAGCGATGCGTCCTGAAGGCCGCACGCCAGCTCGAGTTCCTGACAAGCCGAGGCTACCGCGTCAGCTCCCATCTGCCTGGCGCTGCCTTTGATCGTATGGGCTTCGTCGCTGATCCTGGCGAAATTGGAAGCGGCCAAAGCCTCACGTATTTGCTCAATTCGATCGGCGGTATCCGTGCTGAATGCGTCGATCAGATTGAAAATTAAACTGTGATCCCCGCCGGCTGCTTCCCGCACCACATCTGGCGGCGACCAGGTTTGCCGGGTTGAGCACCCGCATTCTGTCGACGGGCCGCTTGACGTTTGGGGAGTGGTCATCGACCGTCCTCCTAATCTCAGAAAACCCCTAATCTTCAGTGTCCGGCCCGCAACATCGCCCCGCAATATCAACTTCGGTTAACCAACTGTAACATCGCGAGACCGTTACGTACCGGTACAAGTCTTCTAGGCTAGGCCTTACCTGCCACGCCGTTGTCAGCATTGACTTAGACATCAGAGGTAGGAGTAGGCTTAGGGGTGTTGAGTTACCGATTCTGTGCGGTCAGAATTGCTCCTCCAGTACGGACCTCTCAGATCGGGGTGGTTATGAACCCGTGTGCATTGATGGCGAAGACTTTATGTCCTACGCGCGAATGGATTGAGCGGCGCCTGGCGGCGAAACTGACAAGACGCCTCACTGCGGGTCTGATCGGCGTCGCCGTGCTTGCCGCCAGCGCATGCGTCGGTCAACACTCCGCTCGACCGCTTGACCGCATCTCGCAAGTCGCGGCATTGCCCTTTCAGATCGGCGACCACCGCGTGCCCGTACACCTGAAGGGCTGGGTCACATTCTCGGATCCCACCACGAATCTGACATTCCTGGAAGACGGTACAGGCGCTGCCCGCGTGGCTCTTCCCTTTCTGCACCTTGACCCCAGACCGGGCAACCTGATGGAGATCACCGGCGAAGTGACCGAAGGAGGTGACGCGCCCACCATTTTCGCCGCGGAAGCCAGGCTTTTGGAGGGTACGCACGCACTGCACGCGCTGCCCATCCAGGTCGCGGATCTGACCGCCGGGCGAACCGGCTTTCGCTATGTAGCCTTGGATGGTGTGCTACGGAGCCGGCACCAAGACCGCGCAGGCGACGCTGTGATCAGGGTGGGCTCGGGCGCAACGGTTTTCGAGGCCTATGTTGCGGCAATCGATCTGCCTAATCTCACCGGCAAGATCGGCGCCCGCATCCGGTTGGGCGCGGTGGCGAATCTGAGCCGCGACATTTACGGCCGGATGGCCCGTGTTCAGGTTTGGATCCCCCTCAGCACGGACGTCGAAGTCCTGGCTCCCCCTCCCCTGAGCCTGCCCGTTCAGACCGTTCGCCAGATTTCGGGGTTGCCGCGGAACACGCTGGCCGAGCAGATGTTGCGCCTCCATGGCACCGTCCTGTCCGATGGTGTGCGCGAGGAGTTGCGGTTTTCCGACGGCAGCGGCTCGATACGGATCCACGAAAAAGTCAACTCGGTGTTGCCGATCGGAAAGGTGGTAGACGTAATCGGCTTTGCGGAGATCGATCGCGGCGAGCTCAAAGTTACCGATGCCAGACTGGCGGACGCGTATTTTTCGACCCGCCCCGCCGGCGGCGAGCGGATGATCACCTCCGTGGCGGAAGTTCACGCCCTCAGCCCGGAAGAGGCCAGCAGCGCAATTCCGGTTCACGTCCAGGCCACGGTGACCTACATCAATCCGTCCAGCAACACGTTCTTCGTCCAGGATCGGACGGGTCCTAGTTACGTGAACGCTTCGCGGATCATCAACGACCTTAGAGTGCAAGCGGGCGATCTGGTGGATTTGACCGGCGTCACGGCGCCAGGTCAGTTCGCGCCGATTATCTCCGCTACTTGGGCTGAGCGGATCTCTTCATCTTCCATGCCGCCGCCGGCGCCGGTCGACTTCGAGTATCTGTATTCCGGAAGGATGGACAGTGCCTGGGTTCAAACCGAAGGCATCGTGGAGAGCATCGAACGCCATGTCAACAACCTCGAAGACGGCGTTCACGTGCAATGGGGCTCGCACCAGTATCTGCTGCTCGTCCACAATCCGAACGCCCGGCCCCTGCCGCCGCCGGATAGCCGGGTGCGAGCCGAGGGGGTTTGCGGGTCATTGTTCAATGCCCGGCGGCAGATCACCGGTTTTCAGATTTACGTTCCTTCGCCCGACTTCGTGCGCCTGGTGGAGGCCACGCCGAGTCCGGCCCTGCTGCGGCCGCGCCCGATCGACGAACTTCTTCGCTTCTCCTTTGCCGATGCGCCGGGGCACCGCACGCGAATCCGCGGCGTGGTCACACTGGGCAGCCCCATCGGCCCGTCGTATGTGGAAGATAGCGGGGCCGGCGTGAAAATCGTCAATCACTCCCGCATCGATCTCCGCCCGGGCGATGTGGTGGATGTGCTCGGCTTCGCGCACCCCGGCTCCTTCAGCCCGGAAATGTGGGACGCGCAGTTCGCGCTGGTCGAGCGGGGACGCGAACCGGCGCCGCCGTCCATAACCGTGGATGAGGCCCTCGAAGGCGACTACGATTCCAGGTTGGTCAGCATCGATGCCGCCGTGGTGGACGAGATCCGAAACTCCAGCCTGAGCTATGTGGTGCTCCAGGTGGGCGGAAAGTTGTTCAACGCCACTCTGGATCACGGCCGCATGCCACCGCTGTACCAGGGCAGCATCGTTCGTGTGACCGGTGTCTGCTCGGTTGTGGCGGAGGCCAATCTCGCCTATCGTATTCCAAAGTCGTTCAGCCTGGTCCTGCGCACCCCGGATGACATCACCGTGGTCCGGTCCGCGCCGTGGTGGACCACCCGCCGGCTACTGGTCGCGCTCGGCTACATGTTGGTTTTGCTGCTCGCGGTTCTGTCCTGGGTGGCCGTGCTGCGGCACAAGGTCGATTTGCAGACCGCGGTGATCCGCAAGGAACTGCAGCAGCAAGAACTGCTCAAGCAAGCCGCGGAGCAGGCCAACCGGACCAAGAGTGAGTTTTTGGCCAACATGAGTCACGAGATCCGCACGCCCCTGAACGGGATTTTGGGGTTCGCCGGGCTGATGGCGGAAGGCGAGCTCACCGGCCCCCAGCGGGAGCAAAACGAAGCCGTGCGCTCGTCGGCCGAGAGCCTGCTCGCAGTCATCAACAATATTCTGGATTTCTCACGCGTGGAATCGGGCCGGATCGAACTGGAATCGTTGGATTTCTCGATCCGCAAGTGCGTCCGGGCCGCGGTGGCTACTGTCCAGCCTCTCCTCTCCGAAAAGGGTCTCGCGACCTCGGTTCAGATCGACGACGACGTGCCGGACTGGGTCAAGGGCGACTCCCACCGGTTGCGCCAGATCCTTCTGAATCTGTTAGGCAACGCAGTGAAGTTCACCGTGGTTGGTGGTGTCACGGTGCGCGTGTCGCTGGCTCCGCAACAGGAGCCTGCCACGGCTGGCTCCGATGGCGCCCCGGCGCCGCGGCAGATCCAGTTTGCCGTTTCCGACACCGGCATTGGCGTCCCCGAGTCGCAGCGGGAACTGATCTTCCAACCTTTCCGGCAGGCGGACGGTTCCGTCACCCGGCGGTTTGGAGGCACCGGTCTCGGCCTGGCGATCTCCCGAAACCTCGCCACCATGATGGGGGGAAGGATGTGGCTGGAAAGCGTCGAAGGCCAGGGCAGCACGATCTCCTTCACCGCGGCGCTTCCGCCGGGGAAGACCGGGGCCGAAACCGGGAAACCGGGCGCCGCAGCCAAGGGGCCGTCGCCAACGGAGCAGGTGCGCCAACCCCTTTCCATCCTGGTGGCGGAAGATAACGTGGTCAATCAGCTCCTCATGCGGGCGCTGCTGGAGCGGCGCGGTCATCGCGTGACCGTGGTCGCCGACGGGGCTGCCGCGCTGACGGCATGGCGCCAAAATCGCTTCGACTGCATTCTGATGGACATTCAAATGCCGGAAATGGATGGATTCGAAGTCACCCGCCGCATCCGGGACGAGGAATCGAAAACCGGAGCGCACATCACCATCATCGCGTTGACCGCCCATGCCATGAAGGGAGATTGCGAAAAGTGCTTGCAGGCCGGCTTGGACTCGTATATTTCCAAGCCCATTCAAACGGCGGCGCTTGACACTACACTGGCAATCGTCCCTAAGCGCCCCGAGCTGAGCGCCGTCTGAACGTCCGGCTCGCGAACACAGATTCGAAGGTCCCATGAATTCTCCAGTGGCGGAATCTCTTCGACAGCCTGGCGGGCAGAGGCGGTGCATTCGCCTCGGTATCGAACCTCCTGATTTTGACCTAAGCTATAGTGATGCCCTGTATGCAACGGGTCGGTATGACTCGTTCCAGTGTCGGGGGTGGAGCCCATAATGCGCATTCTGGTGGCGGAAGACAACTTGGTTTTCCAAATGGTGTTGCAGTCGATGCTGACTCAATGGGGCTACGAGGTGGTCGTGGCGAGCGACGGAGAAGAAGCATGGAGCCGCCTCGAAGACGAAGGGGGCCCTCGGCTGGCGATTCTGGATTGGGTGATGCCGGGCGTGGATGGCATCGAAGTGTGCCGCCGCGTCCGGGCCGCCAACCGCCTCCGGCAAACCTACATTCTGATTCTCACCGCCAAGACAGAAAGCGAAGATATTGTCACTGCTCTGGAGGCCGGCGCCGACGACTACGTCACCAAGCCTTTCAAGTCCGCTGAACTCAGGGCCCGTCTGCGCGTGGGCTGCCGGATTCTCGAAATGATCGAAAGACTGGAGCGCTTCAGCCCGTCTTCGGCCCCCGGCCCGCGTCCCTTGGGATTGGACGAGGTGACACTGATGACTGTCCCTGGGCGCCGCGGACCGCGTAAATGACCGTCGAGACGATATGCCTGCTGGATCGATGATCGTGGGTCTTCTATTGGCGGTGGCCGGCCTTCTACTGGCGGGAGGGCTCTGGCTCAGCGTCCTGTGGCGCCGTGCCGAGGGTCGAAGAAAGGTGCTGCTGGCGAGGATGGATTCGGTGGCGGACGGAATCCTCGCGATCGATACCGCCGGGCGCATGGTCGCCTGCAACAGCAAGTTCGCGCAAATGTGGTCGATCCCCGGCTCCATTGTGCTTCCGCGCGATGAAAAGAAAATGCTGGCTCACATTTCGATCCAGCTCAAGGATCCGGCCGCTTTCCCCGCGCTGGTGAAGCAGGCCGCCTTCCCGCCGCCCGTGAAACAGCTCGATCGAGACGGGAAGCCGCGCGACGACGATGAACTCAAACTGCTGGACGGCCGGGTGTTCAGGCGACACGCTGAGGCGCGGCTAGACCGTGGGGAAGTTGTCGAGTGGATATGGGGCTTTGAGGACGTCACCGCGAGCCGGAAGCTGCGAGTCCTGCTGGAACAGGAACGGCAAGGCCTGGGCGCCCTGATGAATCGATTGCCAGCCGCCATCTACTTCAAGGATTGCGAAGGGCGCTTCCTGCAGAGCAACAGGGCGCACGCACAGGTTTACGGGTGCAGCGATCCGACGCAGATCGTGGGCAAGACCGATTTCGACTTTATTCCCGCGGACCGCGCGCACCAAGTCCACGAAGATGAGCAGGCGCTCCTCGAAGAGCGCGTAGCGGAGGTGTCCAAAGAGACGAAGGAAATCCGTCCCGACGGCCACGAGACTTGGGTGGTCTCGACCAAGCTGCCTTTTCGCGGTCCGGACGGCGTCATTGCCGGTACGTTTGGTCTTTCGCGGGATATCACCGCCCGGAAGCGCATGGAGCGGGAACTCCTCGCCGCGAAGGATATGACGGAAAAAGCGATTCAGGCCAAGAGCGAGTTCCTGGTCGGCCTGAGCGACGAGATCCGCACGCCCATGAGCGGCGTGATCGGGATGACGGGGCTGTTGCTCGATACGGAGCTGTCGCAGGAGCAACGGGACTACGCGGACATGGTACGCCGGTCGGGCGAGTGCCTGCTGAGCGTAATCGACGACGTTTTGGACTTCGCGAAGATCGAAGCAAAGCAAGTCGTGTTCGAATCGTCCTCGTTCGACCTGCGGCTGCTGATCGAGGAAGTCGATGAAATGGTGGCGCTGAGGATCGAGGACCGAAAGCTCGACCTGGTGCTGGAGTATCCGCCGGATGTGCCACGGCATTTCATCGGAGACGCGGGGCGAATCCGGCGGGTGATGACTCACCTGGTGGGCAACGGCGTGAAGTTCACGCCGGCAGGCCACGTGCTGATCGCGGTGAGCTGCGACTCGCGGGCCGGGGAGAAGGCGCAAATCCGGGTTGCGGTTGAGGATACCGGTCCGGGAATTCCGGCGGAGAAGCTGGCCGCACTGTTCGAGAAAGTCGCTCCAGCCGATGCCGCGGCCATGCCGAAGACCGGGGGCTCGAGGCTGGGGCTGGCGATTTCCAAACAACTGGTCGACCTGATGGGCGGTGAAATGGGAGTCACCAGCCAGTTGGGCAAAGGCTCCGTTTTCTGGTTCACGTTGGCCTTGCAACTGGATGCGCAGCCGCACGCGGAACCGGCGCCGGTGGCCGATCTTCAGGGCTTGCACGTGCTGATCGTGGACGACAATGAGGTGAACCGGCGTATTCTACACGAGCAAGTCACCGAAGGGAAAATGCGCAGCGGCAGCTTCGCGGGGGCCGGGCAGGCGCTCCTGGCGATGCGCGAGGCCAGGGCGGCGGGAGATCCTTTCCAAGTGGTGTTGCTCGACTACCACATGCCCGAGATGGACGGAGCAGCGCTGGCGGCGGCGATCAAGGCCGATCCGTTATTGAGCGACACGCTGGTGATCATGCTTACACCGGTGGGCCACTGGAGGGAGGTGCGGCACATGCAAGGAGCCGGCATCGACGGGTGCCTGGTGAAGCCGGTGCGGCAATCGCAGTTACAGAACACGCTGGCGGCGGCATGGTCGAAGAAACTGCAGAGCGGGGTTGCTACACGGACGAAGGCGGCGGAGGAGTTCGCGGCGGTGAAATCGGAGTTGGCGGGCATCATCGCCGGAGCGCCGGTGCGGGTACTGGTGGCCGAAGACAACGTGGTGAACCGGAAAGTAGCCGTGCGCATGCTCGAGCGGCTGGGACTGCATCCCGAGGTCGCGGGCAACGGGCGCGAGGCGGTGGAACTGTGTGCGACGCTGCCGTACGCCGTCGTTTTCATGGATTGCAAGATGCCGGAGATGGACGGCTATGCGGCAACGGCGGAGATTCGGAAGCGGCAAGGGTCGGATGGACGAGTGGCGATCATCGCGATGACATCGGACGTGGTGGACGGCGCCAGGGAGCGCTGCATCGCGGCGGGAATGGACGACTACATCGCGAAGCCGGTGCGGCTGGGCGACATGATCGGAGCGCTGAGGAAGTGGGTGCCATGGGCGCGCCCCTCGTCACGGGCCCGCTCGGGGGATGGCGTCCATCCAGGTTGACGACTTTCGACCGCGGACCGCGCCGCTGGCGAAGGGCGCTATCGATGCGGGATTTAGCGAGGCACCAATAGTCTCTTCAACCTCGCGACCAGCTCCATCGGGCTGAACGGCTTCACCACATAATCGTCCGCACCCAGCGAAAACCCCCGCAGAACATCATGGTCCTGCTGCCGCGCCGTCAGCATAATGACTCGCACCGGAATCTTCTCCGCGCGGATGGCGGCCAACACCTCGAAGCCATCCATCACCGGCATGTTGACGTCCAGCACCGCCGCAGGCGGCCGGTAAAACCGAATCTCCTCCAGCGCCTCCGGCCCGCTGGACGCCAGCCGGCACTCGATGCCAGCCTTCCGCAGCGCCGAACGAACCACTGTCCGCACCGTAAGATCGTCGTCGGCGACGACTATTTCGCCAGGGGGCGCCACCGTCTCCTGCGGCGCGGCCTGGCTCGCCGCAAGAGCGGCAGCCCCCGTCGCGGCCGTGCGCGCTAACACGAAGCTCAACCGCATCAGCGCTTCTTCCGGCTGCCAGCCGTCGATCAAGAGGTCGCTTGCCCTCGCCTGCACAGCCGGACTGAGCGCGAGCAGCCTTTCTCGCGCGCCGATCAAAAGCACCGGCAGCTCCGGCGGCGGCACGAACTCAGGCACTAGCCATTTCGTTTCCATCGTCGCCGGTCTCACATCGACCAGCACCACGTTACATTCGCGGACCACCTCGGCGTCGGGCGAATCGAAAACGGCGAACACTCTGGGTTTCGCTCCCACGTGTTCCAAAGCGCCGCACAGCCGTTCCGCCTCCACGTCCTCCAGTCCCACCAGCCCCACTCGCTTGCCCTCGAGTCCTTGTGCGATGGAATCCGGGATCCGCAGTCCCGCCGCGGCTGCCGCCGGTTCGGCGAAGGCGCGCGCCAGATTCTCTAGCGCAACGCGCATCCGCGCAGCCGCCCAGGGCGGTGTCCGCAAAATAACCTCCACCTCGCGTGCCCGGTCCGAGATTCGCGGGAAACCCAGCAGTCCGCCAGTCCCTGTCCACCGGTGGGCCAATAGCGCGGCGTGTTTCTCATCGAACGCCCGATCCAGGCTTTCCACCAATTGCCGGCTCTCCAGGGCCCCCTCCGCGAGGAATGTGCGCCGCAGATCTTCCAGCTCCGGATGGGGAATTGCAAGAGCGACGGGCTCCGTAGACGCCTCCGGCTCCCACCCGGGAGGCGGCTCGGCCGATCGCGCGGCAGGCACGACCGCCTTGGCTCCAAAATCCAGGTAGTGGCGAATTTCCTTCAGGGTCTGCTTGTCGATGGGCTTCGTTAGATAGCCATCGCAGCCAGCATTGCGCGCCCGCTCTTCGTCGCCTTCCATGTCGCAGGCGGTTAACGCCAGCACCGTTACGTCACGGAGGCGGCTGTCCTGCTTGATCCGCTTGGTGAATTCCAGCCCGTCCATGCCGGGCAGCATGATATCCACCAGGATCAGGTCCGGTTTCGAGGAGCGTAGCGAGGACAGCGCTTGTTCCGCTGTTGACGCCACCTGCACCCGGTAACCTTCCGCCCGGAGTGCCGCAGCCGTCAGTTTCAGGCAGACGGCGGAATCCTCCACGATCAGGATGGTCTCACCTGGCATTTCAAACAGCAGTGCGAGATCGTACTCCCGCACTAGCGCGATTGTAGCACTAACATGGAGTACACACTGAGCTTAGCTGCCTCTCGATGACATCTGGAGTGACAACCGGACCGGGCCCCAGGTGGCGGAAACTCGGCGAGGCGACGCCGTGCTTGCAGTACCTTACCCGAACCCTGATATCGATGGTTGACTATGACCTTGGTTCGTGGCGATGATACCCTTGAACTGCTTCGACCCTAGCTTATCGCTATGCACCAAGCCATTCTGCTCGTTGATGACGACCCACAGGTCAGAGCGCTGTGCAGGATGATCCTGGAGGAAAGCGGCTACATCGTGGCCGAAGCCAGCAACGGCGAGGAAGCGTTAGCCGCAATTGAGGATACGGCCTTTGATCTGATCGTGCTCGACCTGTGTATGCCCTACAAGGATGGTTTTGAGTTCCTGCAGTCGGTTCGCGTCGATTCGCCGAAGCTCAAGATCGTCGCTATATCGGGATTTATGATTGGGTCGATGCTTCCCGCTGCGAGACTGCACGGTGCGGCGGCGACCCTGGCGAAGCCATTCTCTCCCGATTCACTGCTCTTGGTGGTGGACGAGGTGCTGGGAACCAGAGGTCCCATCGGCGCGCCCAATTGACCTGGCAGCCGCTCCCGGTCCGGTTAACGGCCTGGAAGCGAGTATCCAAGAGGACCAAATCGGCTTAGTGCATGGCTGCCTTCCACCACCGGTCAGCCCTCCCACCGGCTTTGCCCGTATACTACGAGAGGCGCGCCGGAAGGAAGGCCGGCGCGCCCCGCGATACTGATTATGGCGATGGAAGCGGATGCCGATAGTCGAGATGTTCCGCCCAGGATGGATCGGCGCGATGGCCGCGCTATGGCGCGGCTTTACGATCGCTACGGGCGTCTGGTTTACGCGACGGTTTTCCGCATCGTGCGCAACCAGGCGGTGGCCGAGGATCTGGTCCAGGAGACATTTCTCCGCGCCTGGAACCGGCCTGGGATCTTCGACGAGCATCAGTACGCAATGGGGCCCTGGCTGCTCGCGGTGGCGCGCAACCGGGCGATAGACCACTGTCGCTCGCAAGCGGAACCGGGCGCCAGCCGGGCAGTTTTCGCAGAGAACGAAGACCCGCGACTCTATGCCGGTCTGGAGGCTGGCGTTTTGGATGCCGAACAGGCGCGGCGGATCAAACAGTCGCTGGCCCAAATGCCGGATCACCATCGGCAGGCAATCGAGATTGCCTGTTTTGACGAGTTTTCGCCGATCCGCATGGCGGCCAGACTGGGACAGCCGCTGGTCACCGCGATGGCCTCGCTGCGCAGCGCACTGGCCGAACTGCGCAGAGCCATGGAAGCCGGAGTGGCTCCATGATCTGCGAGGAGTTGCGCGAACATTACGAACTCTATGCGCTCGGACTGGCCGAAGAGCCCGAACGCGGCGAAATCCACGCTCATCTGGAACGGCGCTGTGCGGCGTGCGAGCGCGGCTTTCGGCAGGCGCTGGGTCTGGTCGCCCGGTTGAGCGCCGCCGCTCCGGCGGCCGCGCCGCCTGCCCGGTTACGCCGCCGCCTATTGGCTTCGGTAGGTGTTCCGCAGCGGCATTATGGTTGGCCGCTTTTTTGGGGTGCAACCGCGCTGCTCTGCGTCTCCGCCGCCGTATACTTCAGCGGGCGCGAACGCCAATATGCGGAAGAGAGTCTGCGCCTGCGCCGTCAGGTGGGGGATCAAGCCACCGGGCTACGTCACTGGCAGGAGGCCTTCGCGATCCTGAGCTCGCCCGGCACCGCCGAAGCCGCATTTGGCCGCGGCCAGCCAACGCAGCCGGCAGGCCGCGTCTTCGTCAACCCAAGCCGCGGCGTGCTGTTCATCGCTTCCCATCTCCCGCCCGCGCCCGCGGGCAGCACCTACGAAATGTGGATCGTCCCCAAAGCCGGCGAGCCGCGCCCGGCCGGCCAGTTCCAGTCGCGCTCCGATGGTTCAGCCGTCCACATCCAGCCGAACGGGGTGGACGCAGCCGCTACGTCGGCCATCGCCGTGACGATGGAAGACGAGGCTGGCGCCCGGCACCCGTCCGCGCCGTTCGTGATCTTCGCGGCACTGCCTCCGCCCGGCCGGTAGGCGCTACCGGCCCGCCGTTCTCATGCCCGCGCGCAAGCGCGAAGCTGGAAGCAGTTGAACCGTACTGCCGCGGGATCTACAATAGAGAAGCTAGTCATCGTGCGCCCGTAGCTCAGTTGGATAGAGCGTTTGCCTCCGGAGCAAAAGGTCGGTGGTTCGAATCCACTCGGGCGTACCACCCAAGCTTCTCAGAATCAATGATTTGCCTTCCGCTATCAATTCTCATCTTGCCCCAAAAAAGTGAAAACGTATCAAAACCGTATCAAAACCCGTCAGGCGCACTCGTCCGTGTCAGAACTCGTGGTAGAGCCTGATTCGCTGGCTCGGCGGTTTAGCTTAGCCAGCGCTTCGCGCTTCATCTGGAGCTTCATCTGCGAGTACTTCTTGAACACCTGCGCGTCAGTCTGCCGCAGCAGCTTCCTGCAATCCGTACGGACATAACTGGGCCACATGCCGGGGCAATCTCGGTGCAGAAGTGGTTGGTGGCGCTCGGCGCGCCTCGCAGAGAACTGTCCGATCCTCCTGGAGACCGGCGCCAAGCGATTTCAACGGGGATGGTTCTGCTTGGAGTACGGGTTCAGGGCGCCGTTCTTGCCGTTCATCCTGGTCCAAGCCGCCATCTTCGCTTCTCGAACCCGTTCGATCTTCCCTTTCGTTTCCGCCGCCTTCTGCCCGGTAGTTTTCGGGGACGTACTTTCGTGCTTGTTCTCGTCCATGATTCAAATCTAATACCAAGCAATGCGCGGCCGACACGGTGCTGACCTAGAAAGCCCGCGGCTCATCCGGTTGCGAACCGATCAGCCAACAATTCCCAATCCGCGCGTCGGCGACTACACGGCCATTGAACTGATGAGCCCAGGCGAAGGACTGGGGGTGTTCAACGGCCCGCCAGAGCTCCCTATAAAAACGTCCGCGGAATCGGTTCTAAGGGGACATCAGCGTCGGCGAACTGGACGATGAAGCTGACATATTCTTCGTCAGTAATGGATTCAACGTTGGTCAAATCCCCGGGCCCGTAATCATACAGCTTTACCCGGGTGGGGAGAGACACATTCCGCCCAGAGCGTACGATGAACCGTTCTGGAATTTGCACTCGGCAAATGTCCATCACACGCAGTTTGTAGAATAGATCAGGCGGATCGGAATAGTCGGCCAAGAACTCGACCCAGATGTAATGATCGAGAGCCAGCGTGCCGCGCCCGCTCACGGTGTCGCCATGGCCAACCCCTTCGGTGAGCGGGGAGTTTATGTAAAAACGGAATTGATCCGCCTCAATCACCACAATCCGGTCTGACGAATCATCGCGGTACACGCACAACACCACGCCTGTGAACTCGTATTCAGCCTGCCCGAGGTGATGGAATCTCTGAGGAGCATCCTTCTGAGCTGCGGTCAATACGTCCGGCTCAATCTCAAACGACAGATTGACCAACTGCCCCTTTTTCAACGGCGGATAGTTGCCGTCTCCCAGGTGCCAAGTCTCAAATGTCGCGAAGATCTCCATCGAAACCCATGCTAACCCTATTGGACGAAAAACGCCCGTTGCTGACATTTGCTGGGCAGGGGGGACCGGCGGCAAAGCGCGAGCGAGTCCGCGCGAGGACCGCGTCGGACGGCTCGACAAGTCCGGATTCAGCTCACCTTGGGTCATGTCGGCGTGGAGCCGTAGCGCGAGCGCGCCGGTTGTTTGCGCTAGCGACTTCTGGGTACCAATTCGGCCCGCGTCTTCGAAGGCGTGCCCGATTCCTGGTGCAAAAAGCCGTTGTCAGCGCCAGAAATCTGGCGGACGCCGCGGCAGGAATTGTCCAAGTGCGCCGGGCAGCCCTGAGAACGGTCCGCGCCCGCGGCAGCCGGTCAATTGAGCTTCAGGAATTGCGGTAGGCTCTCCTCGGCGCCGCCGATGGCGCGTGCGAGGCTGAGCTTGGCCAGATTGTGGGCAAAGACACTGTTGATGTAATCGAGTGCCGCGCCGGCGACCGATTCCTGCGCCTGAACGACTTCCACGTTGTCGGTGACACCGGCGTCGAATCGTTGCCGGGTCAGCACCAGGGTTTCTCTGGTCACTTGAACATTTCTCACGGCCAGTTCCACCTGGCTGCCTGCGGCTTCCAAGTCGAGATACGCCTCGCGGATGTCGCTTTCAATCCTGCCTCGAAGATCCTCGCTCTCCGCTCTTCGCTCGGTCAAGGCAGCGTCGGCTTGCTCGATGTCGCCGGCCGCGCGGCCGCCCTGCCAGATGGGAATCCGTAGCGCTCCGACCACCGTGAACGTCCCGTTCGACTGCCCTGGCCTGGTTCCGATAGCGCCATAGTCGGCGCTGACGGAGAACGAGGGAAGGAGCTCGGCGTGGGCCGCCGACCGGGCGAACCGTGCGGCCTGTGTCTGCGCTTCAGCCGCCTTGAGATCGGCGCGTTTCATCAACGCCTGCTTGAGCGCCTCCTCCAAGGGAATCGCCGGCGCGGCGGAAAACGGAACATCCTCGGAAAGCGCGTAGCCATCGCTGGCCGGCAAACCCACCAGCCGCGCCAGGTTGATTTTCTGCTTCGCCAGATCGTTCCGCAGCGAGATCAACCGTTGCTGTTGCGTCAATGCCTGCACCTGGCTCCGATTGACATCCGTCTGAGCCAGCAGGCCAACGCCGCGTTCCTGCGCGTTCTGGCGGTACAGAGCCGTGGCGGTCTCCAACTGCGCGCGCACCGATTCCACCCTTGCCGCCGCCGCGATGGTTTGGAGATACGCGCCGCCGACGGCGAACACCACAAGATCGCGCGCGTCCTCTGCGGCGAATACATTGGCGCGCACAATTTCTTTACTGGACCGGTAGTTGTTGAGCGCCGTCATGTCGGCTACGGTTTGCGTCAACGTGGCACGCAGGTCGAAGTAGTTGAAGGGGCCGATCACGGCGGGAAGCGAAGCCCCGATGCCCGGAATACTCCCCAGGCCCTGCGCCTTGAGGGAGAGCTTCTCGTCGTACTCCCGCAAGGCGCCGTTCAGGTTCGGAAGCAGCGAACTGCGCGCCACGAGCTGTTGTCCACGCGCCTGCCGAACCGCCTGCGCGACGCCGACCGCGCCCAAGTTGTACTCGAGCCCTCTTTTCACGGCTTCCGTCAGCGACAACTTGCCCGAGAACGGAAGAGCGGCGGGGCTGGCGACGCTCCCGGCATAAGAGCCCGATACCTGCAGCGTGGGGTTGATGGTGTTGACGCTGGTGGTGGTTCCCGGCACGGGCGATTCGGTAGCAGTCGCGGAGCCGTTCTGCGCGGTCCGGCCCGACACTGGGAGCTGGTTCGGCATGGCGGCGGCGGGTCCGCCGCCCACTTGAGCGAACGCACTCGCCGCAAACAGAAAAATGGCGGCCAGCGCGCTCATCCGAATCGTACCGTCCATAAGTTTGGTCATGTGTCTTATCCCGCTAGGTGAGTTGTTTCCGGAAGCGCCACACGCTCAACGAAACCAGAACCAGCGTAAATGCGAGCAGCGCGAGAAAATTGGGCCATAGTGTTTCGAGTCCGCTCCCACGGAGCATGCTGCCTCGCGCGATGACGCCGAAATGGTATATGGGGTTCAGATTCGTCAGCGGCCGCAACCACGCCGGGAGCGCCTGCGCGGGAGTGAGTGCGCCGGACAAGCTCGACAGCGGTGGATTTACGAAAAAGCTGGTCAGTTGCGCCTGCGCGGATGTCTTGGTGAACGTGGCGATGAAGGTCCCAATGCCGATGCCGCAGAGAATGCATAAGGCGGCGCCCAGCGTCACCAGCAGGTAGCCTCCGCGAAACGGCACTTGAAACACCAGTTTCATCAGGCCGACGGCGCCCACCACCATGAGGCAAAGAAGCAGGAAGAGGGGTATGATCTTGGCGGCGACTATGGTGTAGGTTCCGGCCGGGGACATCATTAGTTGCTCTAGTGTCCCAGCTTCGCGTTCTTTTACCATGGACGCGGCGGAGACGATGGAAGCATTCAAAATGCATAACATTCCGAACACTCCGCTCACCACAAACCACGAACTGACCAGTCCAGGGTTGTAGAGGAATGCGGGGTATAGCACCACCTGACTGCGCGGCCGGCGGCCCGGCGCCGCAACTCTCCGAAAATCCGCGTTCAGTCCGGACTGGCGCAGCCCGTTGTTATAAGTCGCAATCACGCTTTCCGCGTATGCCTGCGCAATCCGCGCCGTATTGGCATCCATCGCGTTCAGTAGAAACTGTACCGTCGCCGGCCGGCCGCGCTGTAAGTCGCGGCCGAAATCGTACGGTATGATTACTCCGGCATCCAGCTTGCCCCGGGCGATCACGTCACCAAGCTGGCCGGCGGACAGGTAGTTGCCGGCTGCGGCGAAGCTTTGGCTCTCGGTCAGCGTGGCAATCAGCTCCCGGCTTTCCGGCGTCTGGCTGTCGTCGACTACTCCCAGCCGCAAGTTCGCGACCGTCGGGTTCAGCACAAAACCGAACAGCAGGATCATGAGAATGGGCGGCACAATCAGAGAAATGACCACGCGGCGGTCGCGGCGGGTCTGGCTGAATTCCTTGCGGAGCAATGCCAGGAACCGGGTATTCGCCATGCCTTGCAGGTATTTGCGCATGCCGCTACGCCTTGAGTTGCATCCGCCGCATAGTGAGCCATGCCAGCATATAGAACACAGCGCCAGTGCCGCCGATAATCAGGATTTCGAGCCACATCGCGGGCCAGCCGGCGCCTTGCAGAAACGCGTCGCGCACCACGATGATGTAGTGTTTACCCCACACCAAATCGGAGATCCAACGGATTCCCAAGGGAATGTTGGCGATCGGAAACAGCAGGCCGGAAAGCAGGAATACCAGTAAGTAGCCGCCCAGCGACACAACGGAGATGGCCGCTATCTGGTTCGGAATCGCAACCCCGACCATAATTCCGAAGCTCGCTACGCAGAAGACATAGAGGACCGTTGCCACCAGGAAAGGAATGGGGTCGCCGGCAAAGCGGGCGCCGAAATACGTGAACAGTAGCGCGATGAGTGGCACGCATTCCGCCAAGCCGACCGCCATGAACGCGAATGTGTTTCCGATAAGGTATTCATGCGCCGAGATACTGGAAACATAGACCTGTAGAATGGTGCCTCGCTGTCCTTCCTGCGCCATGGCGAGCGCAGTGAGCAACGGAACAAACATCGACAGCGCCAGTACAAAAACACCAGGGCCGAGGTATAACTTATCCGACAATCCGGGGTTGAACCACAGCCGAATCGAGGCCTGAACGGGTTGGGGAGCCCGTACGTTGGCGGCGTTATAGGCCTGCACGATACGGCTCGCGTAACCCGACATGAGCCTGGCCGTGTTGGAGTCCGAGGCGTCCACCAGCAGTTGCAGCGGAGTATCGATGCCGCGAACAACGTCGCGTCCGAAATGAACCGGAATAATGAGGACGGCGTATGCGCCGTGCTGCAAGGCTAGCTGCGGCTCCTGGTCCACCGGCCACGCGACGACGTGGACGGTCACCGAGGCGCGAAAAGCATCAATCAGGTTGCGCGACGCCGAAGAACCATCCAGGTCCTGCACTACAATCGGAAGGTCGCTCACTGTCAGCTTGAAAGACGTCCCGATGAGAACCATGATCATCACCGGGAGAACCAGCGCCATGGCCAGCGACATGCGGTCACGGACCAACTGGGTCAACTGCTTGCGCATCTGTGCCAGAATTCGCCTCATGGGTCGGGCCTTCAGTCCGTGGCCGCTGCTCTGCCTTGTTGCCGCGCCTGTTCCACCACGCTGATGAACACATCCTCGAGCGAGAACTGCCCTTCCCGCGCGCTGACAACTTTAATTCCATCCGCTGCGAGCTTTTCGGCGATCCGCTGCTGGCCCGCCCCGGCATCTTCGTCTGTGACGACGTGCAGCCGCTCGCCGAACTGCGATACTCGCCAACCTGCCATCTCCTTCTTCAGCAAATCGGCGGCGCGCTGCGGCTGATCGACAACAAACTCGATCAGATGGCCCGGCTGTGCGCTCTTGATGCCGCTCGGCGTGCCTTCGGCGACGAGCTCGCCAGCCACCATAAAGCCGATGCGATTGCATTGCTCGGCTTCCTCCAGATAGTGGGTGGTCACCAGAATGGCCGCGCCCAGATCGGCCAATCGGCTGATGACCTGCCAGAACGCGCGGCGCGCCAGCGGATCGACGCCTGAAGTCGGCTCGTCGAGAAACAGGACGCTCGGCTCATGCAGGATCGCGGCTCCGAGAGCGACGCGCTGCTTCCAACCTCCCGGCAGACTGCCGATCACCTGATCCTGTTCTCCCTCGAGTCCGGAGAAGGCCAGCACCCAACTTTTCTTTTCTTCGCGCTCCTCGCCATTGACCAGATAGACTCCGGCGGAAAAGTCCAGGTTCTCTTCAATTGAGAGATCGTCATAGAGGGAGAATTTCTGCGACATGTAGCCGATTCGCTGGCGGACGGCTTGCGATCGCAAGCTGCCGTGCTCGCCCGCGAGTTGCATTTCGCCATGAGTCGGCTTCAGAAGGCCGCACAGAATCTTGATGACCGTTGTCTTGCCGGCCCCGTTCGCGCCCAGAAGACCGAAGATCTCGCCGTACTTGATCTCCAGGTTGAAACTCTTGACCGCCGTGAACGATCCGAATTGCATGTTCAGATTCTTCGCGCCGATCGCGACCTGGCCTCGCAGATCCTTGTGTTCATGCCGGCTGGGAAACGGCTCCGTGTGCACTTCTTCGCCTAACCGGCGCAGAGTCGCCACAAAGGTGTTTTCGAGCGTCGGTTCATCGATGCGATACTCGAACCCGCTGAGCCCGGCCGCGCACAGTTCCTTCTCGAGGAACTGTTTCGCGCGGTCCGGATCGGGCACCAGTAGATCCAGGCGGTCGCCGAAGCGCTGCACGTCGATGATTTCCCGGCCGGGCGCGGCGTTCTTCAGGAGAATCTGCTCGGCCTGCGCCAGGTTCGCCGTGCGCAGTTCCAGCCGTTGGGCATGCAAGCTTGCGCGTAGCTCGGCCGGCGTGCCCTGCTGATTGATTTGGCCCTTGTAGAGCAGCGCCACACGATGGCATCGTTCGGCTTCGTCCAAATATGGAGTGGCAACGAGGATGGTCAAACCGTCAGCCGACAGATGCGTGAGCGTATCCCAAAACTCGCGTCGCGACACCGGATCGACGCCGGTGGTGGGTTCATCCAGCACCAAGACGCGGGGCGCGGGCACCAGCGCACACACCAGCGCCAGTTTTTGTTTCATGCCTCCGCTCAACTTGTCCGCCAGGCGGTCCGCAAAGCGGTCCATATCGAACATCTTCAGGTACTGAAGGCTGCGCTTATTGATTTCGTCCGGAGCGACCCGACGCAATTCCCCGATGTAGCGGATATTCTCGGTAACGGTCAAATCGGGATACAGACTGAATGTCTGCGTCAGGTAGCCGGTGCGCGATCGCGCCTCGCGCGCAGGCTGGCCGAAGACCTCTACCTTGCCCGAAGTCGCTTCCCTCACCCCGGCCAGCACCTGGAAGGTTGAGGTTTTGCCGGCGCCGTCCGGACCGATCAATCCGAAGATCTCGCCTTCCGCCACCGTCAGATCGATTCCGCGGACCGCCTCGATTTTGCCGTAACGCTGCCAGAGACGCTCGACGCGAATGGCCGTGGGCGGGGACTTGCTTCCGTTAGGGACCGCGGCAGCCGCAGCCGGAGCGGGCGCGGCGATCATTTTCTGGCCTTGCTACGATTCGGCCAGGCGGCGCCCTCCACCAGGATTTCTCCATCGGCGGGCATTCCCGGTTTGGCGAATCCAATGGCGCTTTTCAATTGCAATTTGACGCCGACCACCTGGGTCACGCGATCATCCTTGAAATAGGTGTTTTCCGGCGTGAACGTGGCCTCGGGATCGATGCGCGACACATACGCGTCGACAGGCTGTTTCGGATTGGAGTCGAGGTAAACGTGCGCGGGCTGTCCGATCTTAACCTTCCCGATGCGCCCTTCTGGCAGGAAGCCGCGCAAGTAGACCTTGCTGAGATCGAGGAGACTGACAACCGCGGTTCCGGCTGCAATCACTTCGCCGGGCTCCGCCGCCCGCGTGATGACGGTGCCATCGAAGGGAGCGCGGACGATCAGGTCCCGCCGATTCGCCTGAGCTTCGGCTAGCTGGAAGCGCGCCTGCTCGGTATTCGCCCTGGCGCTCGACACCTCGGCCTGCTGCTGAGCGATCTGTTGGTTCGCCATGCCGACCTGGGCTTCGCGAATCCCCGGGTTCGAGAGAGTGGCGCGAGCGGTGGTCAGCGAACCTTGCGACGCTTCGGCGCGGCGCGTGGCGGCGGCAACCGCGGCGCCCTGCTGCCCCGCGGTGGACACGGCTTGTTTCCCCTGGCGCTCGGAGACTGCCCCAGTCTTCGCCAGGGCCGTGTACGCCGTCTGGTCGAACAGCGCAATCCGATAGGCGGCTTCTTGTTGGTCCACGTCGGCTTCCGCGGCGGCGAGATCCGCCTCCGCCTGGCGCACTCGTCCTTGCGCGTCGACGCTCGACTGCTCGGTTTGCAGTTGATTTTGCCGCAACTGCTCTTCGAAAAAGGCGATCTGAATGAGGGCGGCCGCGGCCTTCGCCTCGCCTCCCGTGAGCACCGCTTGGGCTTGCACCTCGCGGTCCCGAATCTGCTGGTCGTCGAGAACGGCGATGATGTCACCGGCCTTGACCACGTCGCCTTCCCGTACGCGAATCTCGAGAATGCGCCCAGTGGTCTTGGCAGCAACCGCCGAGTCGTCTCCTTCGATTCGGCCGCTGAGGACAAGGATGCTGTCCGGGACGGGAGGCGTAGCGAAGAACACCTTCCAAACCAAATAGGCACCCGCTGCGACGACGACGAGCAGAAGTGTGGCTAGCGCGATTCTCTTTCCGGTGATCTTCTTGCCGGGGGGCGGAGCGGAAGCCGGCCGATCGGCCGGCTTTTGCGGCGCGCCCGGCTGGCCGGCGGCGGGGGTTGACTCACCGGCCGGTTGCGGAGGCGATGTGGGCTGGACAGGGGCGGGCGCCGCCTTGGGCACGCCGTTTGTGGGAGCGACGATGGGCGCGTCTAGTTGTTCGGTCATGGTTTTCGCTGGTCTCCGATCTGTTTAGGAGCGCGAATCGATTTGGGCCGACTTGCGAATCCTCGCCGCTGAAGGATATGCGCGCCGACTATCCCCTGAGCCTCGGCGAGCTTGTCACTGGTCCATTATGCAATTCACCGGCCTAAGTCGAATCTAGCCTAATGCCCGGACCGGACCTAGCGCGAGTCGCTAGCTCGGCAATCCTGGGGCGCGACGAATCGGCAAAATACGCATCGCATCGTGCAGATCCTGCGTCGAAAGCAGACGCGGTAAGGTGCGACGGACCGGCGAGGCCCACGGCGCAGCCCTTATCACGTCGACGACTTGGGTAGTGATCCGGACGTGGCGCCCGATTCCTGGAGATAAAGCCCCATATCACTTGCGCGGCCTTGAGGCCGCACTAATGGAGGCCGTTAGGCGGGTCGGATCGGATTAGGAACGAGAAAACGCACCAGCGTCCCGCAATCGCCCGTGTCTGCCGCCGGTGTGTAAACGTCGGAAAGATTGTCCCAGATGTGATTCGACCCGTGCTCGCCAAACACTCCAAACACTTCTCGCTGCAAAACGCGCTCTCAATCGGCGTGGATCAGATGCAGCGGAACTTTGAGCCGATGCGGCGGCAAGTGGAGGAGTGGCGCTCCAGGCAAATCTCGACCGTAGCGGCAAAACTGATCATCTACCAAGCGTTCGTGGAGTCGGATCTAGACGCCCCGAAGCACTTGGCACGGCAGGTCCACGATCTCTACTTCCGGCCGGTTCACCCCGAGTTCGAACCGCGCACATTGTGGAGCCTGTCGACCGCTTTCACTTCGGCGTTCAAGGAGCTTGATCCGATGCCCCAGTTCAAAGCTACTTCCAAGCTCGCAGCTTCCTACAGTCCATACAGACATAACTTGGCCACTTGCCTCGCCGACCTCGCTACAGAAGCGGTTGATGGCGCTCGGTACCACGCGGAGGACGGGACAGGGCCGCAATTCCACGTCGGGTGAGGGACCACCTGCCAGGCCAACACGTCTGTGCTTTACGAGCCCTGGCTACGAGAACCTAACCACTCCGCTAAGACCTTGGCATTTGGCAGATCGTCGCGGCACAACACAGCCTGGGCGCCATCCCGGAAGAAGACCTTGTATGTCAATCCCGCCTTCCCAGTTCCGCGCAAGACCTTTACGATCTCAAAAAGAGAGCGCGTTTCGGCGTGCCGCCAGCACCGCTCCATTCCGACCTGGAATCTAATCCGCCGCCCCGGCGCCGGCGAGTCTGGACCCCCCGCCCGATCTCCGTCGCCGATGGCATTGGCAAAACCTCTATTGATCGCCTTGCCCTGCGCTAGCGCTGGCCGCGGCCTGCTTCATGCGGCGGATTTGTTCCAGTTCCTGAACCAGGGCCGGCATTGGCGTCCGCATGGGCCGCCCGAGTGCAACGGCTTCCTCTGCCAGCGTCTCGGCCTCGTCGAATTGGCCGCTCCGCGCCAGCGCGAACGCCAAATCTATGCGAGTCTGCGCACGGCGCCAGCTGTTGTTCGGCGTGGCGAGCAGGTCGGCAACAGTCACCGCCTTGCGGAACAACTGCAGGGCTCGGGTGGAGCCGCCCGCGCCCACATACACGCTGGCCGCTAGCTGGAGATCGTTGAGGTAAGGGTCGCTCGTATCGCCGCTGAGCGATGCCTGCAACTCCAGCAGTTCGTCCGCGGAAGCGGCCGCCTTCTGCCATTGCGATTGGGAGCGCTCAAACTCGACCTGCATTCGCTGCGGCTCCGCGAGAGCACCGCTGCCTGGTCCATCGGCGTCGATCAGGACACTGCGATACTGTTCGATGGCGGCCGATACCTCGCCGGCGCGGTCCGGCCGGCCGATCAGAAAGCGCGCGTAGTTCTGCGAAACCGTGATCAGCGGCTGCAGGCTGTCCGCCGACCTGTTCTGTGCCAGCGCGAACAGGCGCTGGAAGAGCTGTTCGGCCTTAACCGGTTGTTCGTTGCTGGCCAACGCAGATGCAATCTGGGGCACGAGCCATTCGACCTGCTGCCCGTCGGCCGCGCGTGCGGCCGCACTCAGGAGATCGAGCGCCAGACCAAAAGCGTCATCCACGCGATGCTCGCTCAGGGCTGTCTGCGCTTCCCGCACCTCCTCCCCGATGCGTGCCTCCCCGGCTGGTTGCGGTTGCAGGGCTTGGCCATCCTGCTGATACGCGTCGGCGCTCTTCGAGTCTCCCTTGCTGCGGGCCATATTCGCGAGGCTGAAGAGTACGTTCATTTGCTGCTGCGGCTCCAGATCCGGGTTGCCGGCCAGGTAATTCTTCAGCAGGCTTTCGCCTTGCGCGCCGCGCTGGGTGTCCGCCAGATATTGTGCGTAAGCGCTCATCATCTGGGTCTGTTGGATCCCGACCAGGTTCTGTTGCAAGAGCTGCTGATAGACCTGGTCGGCCTGGTCAACCAGTCCGGCCTGGCGCATGAAGGTAGCCATATTCTGCCTCATCCAGACTGCCCGGCTGCGAATGTTTGAGTCATTTGACAATTCGACGGCGGCGATGGCTTGCTGGATGGCTGCAATTGCGTCCGTCCAGTGCTCCTGGCCTGAGTAAAGGCTCGCCAGCGATTGCCAGGCGAATGACCTGGCTAGCGGTTCCGCCGATTCCTCGGCTAGCGTCCGGTAGATGGCGACAGCTTCCTCTGGTTGCCCGTGCTGCTCGTAGAATCTCGCTACCGCCAATTGGTTATTCGTGGCGACTGTGCGAAGTTTCACCCCGATCGCGGTTGCGGCATCTGGCCGGCCGAGTAGTTGATACAGGTCAGCCAGGCGGATGTAGGTGTCGATGACGCTAGGGAAATAGCCGTTGAAAAAAGAGATGCGATTCCCCGACACGATGACGCCCTGCATAACGGGCTGCCCCGCCGCGGCCGGAGTCGGCGCGGTCTCTCCCGCCGCTTCTTGTTCCAGGTATGCCACGGCCTTCAGCAGGTTGCCGTCCTGCTGCCAGGAATTCGCTAGCGCATTCAACAGGGCGAGGCGCGACGGATGCGATTCTCCCAGCGGTGCGACGCGGGCGAGCGCTTCCTGCAAAGTGGCTTCCGCCCGGGCGTTCAAACTCGAATTCTGGTAGAGCTGAGCCAGCTGCTCCGCGCAGCCGGCGAATGGGGGCGAATCCGCCGGCACGGTTTGCAGCAGGGCGCGCGCCTGCTCCCGCCTGGCGGCGGCTTCCTCGAAACGGCCTTGACTCCTCGCCTGCCAGGCCGCCTGAATCGCCGTTTCCGAGTAGCGCGTCACCCGAGTTCCAGGGAGCGTTCGCTGATGAATGCTCCGGCCGCTTCCGACAGAGCTACAAGTTCAATGAAAGCGGCTTCGAAGGTGCGACGCCGCGGAACCGATTCTTCCCGTTTACGATTACCTCCACGTTCCCAGACAGGTTCAAGCCTGCGGGGCTGAAATTCACTTCGATCTGCTTGGCGTCCCAAGCGCGGATGCGAATGGTGGTCCCCTGAATCCAGCATTCGAATTTTACACGTGGCTCCGCCTGTGGATACGCATCGGGATAAGCTCTTGGAATAGAAATCCCCCAGATGCCCCGATGCTGCGGCGTGTCTGCGATAAACGAGAAATGTCCGGGCCGACGTCGGGTGTGCTCCAGCAACCAAGCCTCTAATGCAGACGCATCCTCCGCGCGATAGTTGTGTCCAACCCCTGCCGCCACCACGATCTTCGGAGGATTACCTACCGCTGTCAGTGAAACTCGAAAGTTGTCAAACGATGCCTTCCGTTCTTTGTCCTCATCGCCGACCCAGAGGTAGAAGGGTACGTTGCTGGCATTGCCCACCAATCCCAGAGCATACGGAGCCCCGACCGGGTTGCCCGCCATGATTCCAACAGCCGCCCATAAATCGGGCGTGCGTTGGACAATCGACCAGGCGTCATCGCCTCCCCACGAATGGCCTGAAAGGTACCAACGGTCGGGGTCGACTGTCGCGAAGCGCTTGACATCCCCGATTGCTTCCCATATGTCAGGCTCCGACCCGTTTTCATTCCTCCACTCTCCGTTTCCGCGCAACCAGGGGACTATTGTGATCACTTCGGCGTTCTTTACTGTGTCCTCTTTCGGCGGCTGGAATGTGTCACTCACATAGGCGAGTGGGACGTCTGGCCCCCTGCCATGTAGCTGAATGTGGAGCGCGTAAGCTCTCCGCGAATCCCAATGGGGAGGCAGACTGACGATACAAAACTGAAGCGTTCCGTCGCTTTGCGAGAGCCTCGCGAGGGTCAGAGAACGTCTTCCATCCACGAGATACGGCTCGGCCCTTTCCCCATCGATGTTCAGGCCGGCCTCAATTGTACTCAGGTAACCGAATATCTGTTTTTCACGCTCGTCCTTGTCGGCTCCAGCAAGTTGCAGCTTCGAGACATTCTCTTCGCTCAAAGCGAGCACCGATCTAAGATGTCTCGAAAATAGCTCTGGTTGGGGTTTGCTTAGCAATGCCGCGATATGGGCTTTAATTCGAGAGAGCGCAGCCTCGACGAGAGTCTCCGGGTGTGGAGGCTGAGCTTCCGACACTGTACTCTGAAGCAAAGACAGAATCACTGCCAGGCTGACCGCTTGGAACGTGCATAGTTTGAGTCTCATCATAGTAGTCGTCTTGAGTGGACAACGAAAACGATTCGATCGAATCCCGAGCGGACGCGGAACAACAACTCTCGCATCCATGAGCAGTATTATACTCACTCAACCGGTTCAAAGGCAGCGGTTTGGGGATGAGTCGGCCACTCGGAGAATGCCCCGAGAGGACGTCCTTGGCCGTTCCTCCCGTGAAGTCCGGTCCACGCCGACTGGACAGGCTGAGGTTGCAGAAGTCAGCAACGGCGTTTATAACCGGCCAATGTGGATCGCTTCCGAATTGGCGACGACCCTGGGGCTTAAGGAAATCATATGCTCACGGTGGCAGCCTTGTGGCGTTATGGGTGTTTGGGGGACGGCACTTTTCTCCCGGACGGCACCAACAAGACCTACAAAACCTCCGGCATCGGTGCAATCAGCGGAACTGCCTCTGTACCACGCCCGTGGCAGATGAATAGCGGAACGGGTTCGCCGGCGCGCTTGAGGTATAATTCCCGGCAGTCCTCATCAAGGAGGGTTCACTTGAACGGTCCCATCTCGTTTTACTTTAGGGTGATCACGGCGCTGCTGGCTTGCGTTTGTTCCGCTACATCGCAGACGGCGGTACCGACGAGAACTCCGACAATCGATCAGTCGTTGGACCTGCGGAGCGTGGGTTCGCCACAGATTTCTCCCGACGGACGCCGCGTGGTCTACGAACAGTCCCGGACGAACTGGGAGGCTAATTCGTTCGAGACGGAACTCTGGTTAGCAGATGTGAACACGCGCGAAAGTCATCTGTTGACGGTGGCGCAGAAGTCCAGCAGGTCCGCCGCCTGGTCGCCGGATGGACGGTGGATTGCGTTTCTCTCAGATCGGCCAGCACCCATAGCAGGCTCACCTGCCGACAAGAAGCAGGTGTATGTGATGCCGTCAGATGGCGGGGAGGCACAGCAGTTGACGAAGATGGAGAACGGCGTGAATGCGTTCGAATGGGCTCCAGATTCGAAGCGGATCGCGCTGTCGGCAGAGGCTCCCGAAACCAAGGCGATGAAAGACCGCAAAGAGAGCTTTGGGGAGTACCATGTCTTCCACGCTGACTATCGGGTGGTGCATCTATGGCTTGTCGATTTGCCAAAGACAGATGCGGCTGGAAGAACAAGCGCGGTTGGTGATCCGAAGCAGCTCACGTTAGGTGACGCCTTCAGCGTTGGCTCCTTTTCTTTCTCGCCCGACGGTACACGCATGGCATTCAGCGCTCAGAGAGACCCGGATTTGATCTCCAACTTCAGCAGCGATATCTATACCGTAGCGGTCGCGGATGGAGCGGTGAAGAAGATAGTCGATACGCCCGGACCGGATAGCGACCCCAAGTGGTCCCCGGATGGAACGCAGATCGCATATGTGACCGCAAACGGCGGCAAGTATTTCTTTTACTCTGATCAAAGAATCGCGGTCGTTGGAAGCGATGGTGGACCCCTACGTGTGCTGACGCTGGGATTCGACGAAGACCCAGACTTGCTGCGCTGGTCTCCGGAAGGAATCTATTTCTCGGCGCTGCAGAGGACGAAGTCCTGCCTGTTCCTGTTGGATCCAAAGTCTGGAGCGGCGAGGCAGATCGATCTGGCGGGAACAGACGTAGCGAGCGGCTTCTCGTTTTCGAGAGACTTCAAACGCCTGGCGTTTCGTGGTGGGGGCGCCAACCAGTACGCGGAGATATTCACCAGTGATCTCCCGGGCGCCTCGCCGGTGAGGCTAACTCATGCCGGCGACCAGCTGATCGCTTTCGAGAGCGCAAAGCGGGAGGTAGTGAGCTGGAAGTCGACGGACGGAACGCCGATCGAGGGCGTCCTATACAAGCCTTTGGACTTCACTCCGGAAAAGAAGTACCCTTTGCTAGTCGTGATCCACGGGGGGCCGACAGGGATAGATTTGCCCACGATCAACGCGGACCGATACTATCCCATTGAACGTTTTGTGGCGAAAGGTGCGCTGGTGTTGCGGCCGAACTATCGGGGGTCTGCAGGGTATGGAGAAAAGTTCCGCGCGCTCAATGTGCGGAACCTTGGTGTCGGCGACTATGCGGACGTGATCTCGGGGGTGGACTTCTTAATTGCGCAGGGCTTTGTCGACAAGGACCGTCTAGGCGCTATGGGTTGGAGCGAGGGCGGCTATATCTCGGCGTTCATCACGGCATCGAGTGACCGCTTTAAGGCAGTGTCGGTCGGTGCCGGGATCTCAGACTGGATGACATACTATGTCAACACGGACCTCACTCCATTCGCGCCGCAGTATCTCCATGCGACGCCGTGGGAGGATGCTGAGATTTATAGGAAGACCTCGCCAATCAGCTATGTCGCGAAGGCGAAGACGCCCACACTGATCCAGCACGGCGGTTCTGACCGGCGAGTGCCGATCGCCAACGCCTTTGAGTTGCGCCAAGCACTCGAAGACCATGGAGTGCCCGTGAAGATGGTGGTTTACGACGGTTTCGGCCACCCCATCGACAAGCCCAAACAGCAGCGTGCCGCGATGGCAGAGAATGAGAACTGGTTCAATCACTATATTTGGGGCGATCCTTTGGCGGCATCTCTAACCCCGGCCGCTCCACCTACAAAACCTTGATCCTTTACCGCGCGGCGCGCCACTCCCGGCTGCCTCCGGCGCGTGCATGCATCGGGGCAGAGCGTTCCGCGGTCGAAAAACAGTGTCCGTTGATGCGGAATACCAGACCCTGCCGCGCGGGGCGCGCTCGCCCGGCTGGCCGCCACCGCGAGCTCCATAAGGCTCGCCTTTTGCCCCAACGCCTCGGCCCGGCAAGTGGAAGGATTTCACGGTGACCCCGAAGTGCACCACGTGAGATCGGTTCGGTAGCTACCGATAACCCGAAATAACGGGACCGCAGCCGAAGGGGCCACCTTCCGTCCGCTCGTTCCAACACAACGTGATACCCTTCCCTACTGTGTCCACGCGGGACTAAGCTATACGCGAATGCCTACCAAGCGCCGCACGTTTCTCAAGCAGGTGACGCTTGCCAGCGCCGCCACTCAGGTCGCCGCGCAGAGCTCAGCCCTGGCAGGAACCACGCCAACATCACTCGACATTCCCGAAATCGCGTTCCCCCGTGTCTTCACCGGGCGGCGCCTCACCGCCATCGCTTTCCCACTCGGCGGCGTGTGCGCCGGGTGCGTCAGCCTGGGCGGGCGCGGGCAGCTTCGCGATTGGGAGATTTTCAACCGTCCCGACAAAGGCAACGCGCCATCCTACGCCTTCCCCGCCATCTGGGCGCGTGCCGGCAAACGCAAGCCGGTCGCCCGCGTGCTCGAATCGCGCATCCAGCCGCCCTTTGAGGGCTCCAGTGGGCTTGGTTCGCGCAACGCGCCCGGCCTCACGCGCCTCGATTCGGCCACTTTCACCGGCGAATTCCCGCTGGCGCACGTCCAATTCACCGAATCCACGCTGCCGGTGACAGTGTCACTCGAAGCATTTTCGCCCTTCATACCCCACGACCCAGACGAGTCCGGCTTGCCGGTGGCCATCCTGCGATATCGCGTCACCAATCCAGGCCCGGCGTCGGCCGAAGTCTCCATCGCCTGGTCCGTCGACAATCCCACTGGCCGCACTCAGGCTGCGGATGCGCGCGCCAACGAATACAGAACTTCCGAGAGGCTCGCCGGCATCCTCATGACCAGCCCGGAGCTGCCAGGCAACGACGCCCTTAAAGGTAGCTTCGTGCTCTCGGTGCTCGACTTCGCCGGCGCGCGGGTCACCCACCTTCGCGGATGGGAGCGCGGCTGCTGGTGGAACTCGCCGATGTTTTTCTGGGACGACTTCTCCGCCGATGGTGAACTTGGTCCCGAGTCGAAAGACCCCGGACTAGTGGGGGCGCTCTCGCTCGGCCGTACCATCGCGCCCGGAGCCCGCGCCGATTACACGTTTCTCCTGGCATGGCATTTCCCCAACCGTACACCGCGCCGCTGCGGGTGGAGTGCCGCGAACGGCGATGAAGACACTTTACTAGGCAACCACTACACGACGCGCTTCCGCGATGCCTGGGCGGCTGCCGAATACGCCGCCGAGCACCTTGAAGACCTCGAGAAGAAGACCCGGCGGTTTGCCGCCGCTCTGCGCGAGTCCACCATCCCCGCTGCCATCAAGGACGCCGCCAGCGCCAATCTTTCCACGCTCGTCACCCCCGTCTGCTTCCGCACCGCCGACGGCGAATTCCATGGTTTCGAAGGCGCCGACGACCACGCCGGCTGCTGCCACGGAAGCTGCGCGCACGTCTGGAACTACGAGACCGCCACCGCCCACCTTTTCCCAACCTTCGCCCGCTCACTGCGCGGCTCCGCCTTCGGCTACCAGCTCGACAACGCTGGCGGCATTCGTTTCCGCGAGCGCTTCCTCACAACGGCGACAGTTTTGGCTTCGCCGCGGCCGACGGACAGATGGGCCAAATCATGCACGCCTACCTCGACTGGCTCCTCTCCGGCGATACTCCGTGGCTGAGCGAAATGTGGCCGCGCATCAAAAAGGCTATCGAGTTCGCCTGGGTTCCTGGCGGCTGGGACGCCAACAAAGACGGGGTACTCGAAGGCGTGCAGCACAACACCTACGACGTGAACGAGGTGGGCATCACCATGCGAGATGCGGCAAGAAGGGCGTTTGGCCCGCTAGGCGAAGCCGCGCTGCCTGCGGGCACGGTGAATTCGGAAGACTCGTTTTGGAAGTCATGACAGTGTCGGCAACCTTTGAGCCTCGTCTCGATATCCTGCCAGCATGCCAACGGCGGCTGTGGCCGGAGCTAGATGCCGTGCCGCCAGAGTTCGTGCTCTACGGTGGTACTGGCCTGGCGCTCCAACTCGGCCACCGAGACTCGGAGGACTAGGTCGGTGGTTCGAATCCACTCGGGCGTACCAGACTTCAATCATTTGGCCGCCTCGCGCTCCCCAGGAAAACGCCCCATCCCTCGAAGCGCAAGGGCATTCTTCCGGGAATCGTCATCGCCGAAGAGCCGGCGATGGAGACGCTGCGGGCGCCAACCAAGGTCAGAAAACGTCTCGAAACTGAAGCCCAAGCAGCAGGCGCCCCGTCCGCCCGCGTGGGGTAGGCGCCGCTCGTTGGCGGAACGAAGCCGCGCTCAATGGGAATTGGCTGCGTCGATCACCGAACCCTGGCGCGTTTGTCAGACAAATCGGATACCATCATGAGTAGTGCATTGCGCCGCTTGACGGTTGGCGGCTCAAAACCTGACAAAAATGCTCTTCATCGGGGATCAAATGCGGAAGAACAATATCAGGATCACAGCGTTAGCATTCGTTGTTCCGATTCTTTTCCTGTGGCCGGCCTGTGCACGAGCGCAAGCGGTGAAGGCTCGCTATCCGGTCATGGCTCCTCTCGACCAGTATTTGATTCCGGACGAGAAGGCTGAGATAGCGCTGGCCCGGAGTTCCGCTCCGGCATCGATTTCGGATGCAGCCGAAGTGATGGTGCTGCGACGGGACGGCTACGCAAGTGCCGTGAAGGGCTCGAATGGCTTCGTCTGCATCGTCGAGCGATCCTGGGCGAAGCCGACCGATGACCCGGAGTTTTGGAACCCTAAGATTCGCGCCCCGAATTGCTTCAATCCGGCAGCCTCCAGGACGTTTCTGCCCATCTTTCTGGAGAAAACCAAACTTGTGCTGGCGGGAGGATCGAAAGCAGAGATCTTGGCGGCTACTACGTCCGCATTGGAAAAGAGAGAACTACCCGCGCTGGCTCCGGGAGCGATGTGCTATATGATGGCGAAGCGGCAGTACCTGAGCGACGACGGCATGAGCTGGCATCCCCATGTCATGTTTTTCGTTTCGGGTGATGCCGTGAAGAGCTGGGGAGCCAATCTGCCTGGCTCGCCGGTGATAGCGGCGGACGATCCGGAAGAACGGGTCACCATCTTCATGGTCTTTGCCGGCACATGGTCCGATGGGACGCCGGGACCATCCACCATGCACTGAGGCGTTACAGACGAACCGGATCGCGGCGGGCAAAAGCAGTGTCTGGCTATCCACCGATAGCCCGAAACAACGCCGCCGCCAAACTCGCTTGCAGTCCGCCAATGGCAGATGCCATCCACCGCGCCTCGACAACTGAGCGAAGTTCTGTTCAGCCTGGAGGACCTTCCCTCGAGCCAAGGGCTGCTCCTTGCGAGACGCGCTGCTCCTTACCTTCTTGTTGTATGATGGCCGAGACCTATGGACGAACTGGCGAAAAACCTGTGGATCCTGTTGACGCTCGTGGTCCCCGGCATGACCACGTATGGCAGTTTCCGGCTACTGCTGGCGCTCGGCGGAGCCAGGTCGGACAAAGGGATGTTCGACAAGCTCGATGGGTCGGCCTTACTGACCTCGTGCGCTATCGTGGCGCTGGCTGTGGCGCAGCAGGCGGTAGCGATTTCGATCGAGGCAGGCGCGTCGCACATCTGCTGGAAGCTCCGGCACAAATACAGGAGGTACTACTTGCTGTTCTGCGAGCGCTTCAAAATGGCGGCGCGGGGCGAGCTCAACGAGGGCGCCACCAGGATCGTCGCGAACCTCTTCACCTCACTGAACGTGACCATCGGCCAATGCATGGTCCTCTTGTACCTGGTTCTTCACGAAAAACTGAGCCTCTCGGATGGCGCGACGGGCGTCATTGCGGTGTTTGTCGTGGCGGGCTCCATCGACACGCTTTTTCGGATGGCTGACGCCGCGAGCATCGTCAACGCCGTCCGGGCAGGCGCTCCGCACGCGAAGAGTGAGGCGGCGGCGCCGGCCCCGGGTCCGGAAGATTAGTGAGTTCATCAAGATATCCATTCTCCCTGACTGTGTCGGCAACCCGGAGGCATGGTCACCTGGCTGCCGATAATGCCCATTACGAGGCCCTAAATAACTGATTCGATTGTCGTTCCGCAGACGCACCAATGGCACGAACTCAAGGCGCTGGCACTGGACGGCGTCTCCTCCCCGATCAACCAAAACCGTCATTTGCGGTGGCAAGCAAAGATGATAAAGGGCTCTATGGGAGGCGGTAGGATGTAACGCCTGATGCCGGCCCCTATGACGAAGTGGATATTCTTAGGACCACGTCTCGAAACCGGAGGCAAAACCGCCGATATGGAGGTAGATGGGGGAGAATTTGTGTACCCGTATGGCTTGCCGGTAAGGACGCTACGTCCCGCGCGGGATCAGATCGTGCGGCACCTGGCGTCGCGAGGAGCAAAAGGCCTCTGCGCCGGCCTGACGGCGGTTGTGGTGTTCTGCGCCAGTTCTTGCATCGGCCGCCACACCAACGCACCCCTTGAGCGCATCGAGCAGGTCGCGGCGTTGCCCCTTCAGGTCTCCGACCACCGCCTGCCGGTTCACCTGAAAGGCTGGGTCACCCTCTCGGACCCCACCACCAATCTGATGTTCCTGGAAGACGGCACGGGCGCCGCCCGCGTGGCTCTTCCCTTCCTCCACCTTGATCCCAGGCCCGGCAACGTCGTGGAGGTGGTCGGCGAAGTGGGTGAAGGAGGTCCCGCGCCCACGATTGTCGCCAGCGAAGTCAGGCTCCTGGAAGGCTCCCACGAACCGCGAGCGCTCGCCATCCCGGTCGCGGACCTCGTCGCCGGCCGCGCCGGCTTCCGCTATGTAAGCGTGGAAGGCGTTCTTCGCTTCTGGCGCCAGGACCGCGAGGGCAACTCGGTCATCAGAGTGGGCTGCGGCGCAACGGTGTTCGAGGCTTACATCGGCTCAACCGATCTGCCGGATCTCAACGGCGCAGTCGGCTCCCGCATCCGCGTGCGCGCCGTGGCGAATCTGAGCCGCGATATTTACGGCCGCACGGCCCGTGTTCAGGTTTGGATCCCCCGCAGCACTGACGTCGAAGTCATCGCGGCGGCTTCCCAAGGCATTCCCGTTCGGACCATTCGCGAGGTCGACTCTCTGCCTCGGAATTCGCTGGCCGAGCGAGCGCTCCACCTCCATGGCAGCATTCGATCCGACGGCGTGCGAGAGGGACTGCGATTTGAGGATGGCAGCGGCTCCATCCGGATCTGCCCGGCTTCCGACGCCGTGTTGCCAACCGGACAGGTGGTCGATGTGTCGGGCTTTGCCGAACTCGACGGTGGCGAACTCAAAATCAGCGACGCCACACTCGCGCCGAGCAGTTCGGTGCCCCACCCCGCCAATCAGGGGCGCATCATCACCACGGTGGCCGAAATTCACGCCCTCAGCCCGGAAGAGGCTGGCAGGCGTGTTCCGGTTCACGTCCAGGCCACGGTGACCTACATTAATCCCGCAACCACAGTGTTTTTTGTGCAGGATCAGAGCGGTCCCACTTTCGTGGCCGCTCCCCGTATCCGCGAGTCGAGAGTGCATGCTGGCGATCTGGTGGATGTATCCGGCGTCACCGCGCCGGGCCAGTTCGCGCCGATCATTTCCGATGCCCGAGCGGAACGCGTCTCCTCATCTTCGATGCCGCCGCCGGCGCCCGCCGCCTTCGATGAACTGTTTTCCGGGAAAATGGACAGCGCCTGGGTGCAAACCGAAGGCGTTGTGCAAAGCGTCGAAACCCAGCGCGGCGGCACGTTCGAGGACGTCGTTTCGATGCAGTGGGGAAACTACCTGTACGTGCTCGTCGTCCACAACCCAAATGCGCGCCCCCTGCCGCCGCCGGATAGCCGCGTCCGTGTGCAGGGTGTTTGCGGGTCGCTGTTCAATGCCAGGCGGCAGATCGTCGGCATTCAGATCTACGTGCCTTCGCCCGATTTCGTGCGCCTGCTGGAGCCCGGTCCGGACCCGGCCGCGCTGCAGCCGCGCCCCATCGATGAGCTCCTCCGCTTCTCGTTTGCCGATTCGCCGGGGCACCGCATGCGAATTCGCGGAGTGGTCACCCTGGCCAGCCCGTCCGGCCCGTCTTACGTCGAGGATAGCGGTGCCGGTGTCAGGATCCTGAATCATGCGCGCATGGATCTCCGTCCCGGCGATGTCGTCGACGTGCTCGGTTTCGGGCACTCCGGTTCCTTTAGCCCGGAAATGCGGGACGCGCAGGTCTCGGTTGTCAAACGGGGACCCGCGCCCTCGCCGCCATCCATCACCGTCGACGAGGCGTTGGAAGGCAAGTACGATTCCAAGCTGGTCAGCATCGACGCCGCCGTGGTGGACCAGCTCACAGGTTCCGGCCAGAACGACGTGATGCTCCATGTGGGGGGTAAGTTGTTCAACGCCACCTTGGATCACGGGCGGATACCACCGCTGGATCGCGGCAGTATCGTCCGCGTGACCGGCGTCTGCTCCGTTGCAGCCGAAAGGAATCTCGCCTATCGCATCCCGAAATCATTTAGCGTCATATTGCGCAGCGTTGGCGATATCACGGTCGTCCGGTCCGCGCCATGGTGGACCCCCGGCCGATTGCTGGCAGTGCTCGGCTCGATGACGGCCCTGCTGTTTGTCGTTCTATCCTGGGTGACCGTGTTGCATCGCAAGGTCCGACTCCAGACGGCGGTGATCAGCAAGAAACTGCAAGAAGAAGCAACGCTCAAGCGAGCCGCGGAGCAGGCCAGCCGCGCAAAAAGCGAATTTCTCGCCAACATGAGCCACGAGATCCGCACCCCGATGAACGGCGTGATCGGGATGACCGGGCTGCTGCTCGATACGGAGCTGACGACCGAACAACGCGAATTCGCGGAAACCGCCTGGCGGTCGGGCGAGAGCCTGCTGAGTGTGATTAACGACATTCTGGACTTCTCCAAGATCGAAGCCGGCAAAATGGTGATCGAATCGTTTCCGTTCGACCTGCGCCTGGTGATCGAAGAAGTCAATGAGATGCTGGCGCCGAAAACCGAGGACCGCAGGCTCGACCTGGTGCTGGAATACCCGCCGGACGTGCCACGGCATTTCATCGGAGACGCTGGGCGCATCCGTCAGGTGGTGACGAACCTGGCTGGCAATGCCGTGAAGTTCACGCAGATGGGCCATGTGCTGATTAGCCTGCGCTGCGAATCCCAGGACGGCGAAAGGGCGCAAATTCGGGTTTCGGTGGAAGACACCGGGCCGGGGATTCCGGCGGACAAGATGGACCTGCTGTTCGGAAAGTTTAACCAGGTGGATGGCTCGACCACGCGGAAATCCGGCGGCACGGGGTTGGGGCTGGCGATTTCCAAGCAACTGGTGACCATGATGGGCGGCGAGGTGGGAGTTACCAGCCAGTTAGGCAAGGGCTCGACTTTCTGGTTCACGTTGCCTTTACGGCTGGATGCGGAGCCGCAAGCGGAACTGCTGCCGGTGGCTGAACTTCGGGGTTTGCACGTGTTGATTGTGGACGACAACGAGGTGAACCGGCGGGTGCTGCGCGAACAGATCAGCAGTTGGGAGATGCGAAGCGACTGCTATGGAGGAGCGGTGCAAGCACTCGAGGCGCTACGCGAGGCGCGAGCGGCGGGCGATCCGCACCAGGTGGCGCTGCTGGACTATCAGATGCCCGAAATGGATGGAGCGATGCTGGCGGCAGCCATCAAGGCCGACCCG